>Ga0302196_10000098_pt1 | contig 84883 bp, 77 predicted proteins | sample II_Bog_N1_3_FD_198794 | JGI IMG/M metagenome (GOLD analysis project Ga0302196, IMG submission 198794) | Peat permafrost microbial communities from Stordalen Mire near Abisko, Sweden - II_Bog_N1_3 | ecosystem: Environmental > Terrestrial > Soil > Wetlands > Peat | place: Sweden: Abisko... | reverse complement strand
TCTCCGAGGTGCGGCCCCCGAACTAAATCGATCCCTGATGTCGGTGCTCGGCCCAGACGCGCCTGTGCCGGACGGACCTCCGTCGTCCGAACAAAAGCTCGCGCTGATCAACCGTATTCTGACTGCGCGCGATATAGAACCTAGCGCGCGCAAAGGTTGGCGGGTTCTCAATGCGACGATGATGAATGCATTTTCAGATATTGCGAAAAACGCGGCCCCGCCAGGAGCGATTAAAAGCGACCAAGTGGCGGAGAACGCCTATGCGAAGCGCGTCGTCACGGCGGAAACCCAATTCTATTCGAAGAACTTCTCTGACGAGCAGCTCGCGGAGATGGCAGCCTTTTTCGACGGCCCGACCGGCCGGGCGTTCGTGCGGCGCGCCCCACAGCTCAGCTCCATCGTGGCGAGCGCAGTTCCCGGGATCTTTGATCGACAGTTCGAGCGCATGGATCGGGAAGCTTGTGCGGCGGTTGACTGCAGCGCCGATCAGCGCGCGGCCCTCAACGCTCGGCTGGGTCAGGTCCGGTCAATAATTGCCATGGGCGCTAACGCTATGGCGCATTGAAGCGGCGCCTGGCGCGCCAAGATATCCAAGGCCTCAGACCACCCAATCCTCGCCCCGAGGGTCACGCCGGTGCGAACCCGCCTCAAGCACGCTTCGCGCCGTTGCGCGGGGACCCCAAGCGGGGTCCTGCTTGACCCGGGTCCGCTCCGCCGCGACAGGCTGGCTATGGGTTTTGGTGACGAGCCGCGTCCGCATCGCGGGCGAGGCGTCGCCGAAGGCGGCGTCCCGCTGGCGACGGGGATTGGATTGATGGGTCCGCCAGAACCATTCCTGCCAACTACCCCCATTGCTCCCGCCCACTCATTCATCCATTGAACGAGCCGTACCGTCGGGTGGGGAGTGAATGTCGATTCCGCTGATTTTGGGGGGCGCTGTGACGCGTTTTTGGTTTCTTTTGGGGGTGATGCTTACATTCGCCTCAGTGGCGGTTGCGCAGCCAAATTCGGACGCTGAGCAGACCATGTGCGAGGACGTCGCCAAGGATTGGGCTCCCGTGAGGATGCCGGCGGCGGGTGTCAATGTGGCCATTCCTTGCAATGACGACGAACTGAACGCGTACAAAGACGCAAATGAAGCGCGCAAAAACACCGAGGGTCTAGCAGGCTGCGAACGGGCCGGACGAACCTACATCGTCATGTATCTCGTCAACACGCCTGCGGGTTTTTTCGATCAGCTCACCTCCAAGTGGAAAGCCTCTCCAGCCCAAATATTTCAGGTCGCCGGTCACAGGGCCTTTCGGGCGGCCGCGATCACAGGCGGTGAGGCCGAAGGACAGCAACTTATCGAAATTGACGCAAGCCGTGCAGTCTTGTTGTTCTCCAGCTCCAAGGTCGCAAACGACGCAGAATTTGCAAAGCTAACCTCCTGTTTCTTCAACACGCTCCACGTCGTTAAGCCCTGATTATGGTTGCCCTTCGCCTCACCGCACCCCGCTAGCGCCAGGGTCTGTTGCTCTCCATCCTATGCAACTTCACGAGGGCTCAAATCGGATCGGGCTTTTGCGGCCGAGACGAGTATAAGCGCCATGATCGACTCGAACTCCCCTTTCCCAATCGGATCCATCTGGTCGTAGCGCGAGGGGAGCGACTCAGAAAACCAATGATGATGGCGTCCAACGGCGTAAAGGGTATGGGCGGCCGCCTGCACTTCCGCATCGGTTGGCTGACTGGGCTCGGTCATTTCAAAAGCCTAGCCGCGCAGACCAAAGACGGCAATCTGTCCAAACCCTCGCCCCGAGGGTCGCGCCGTCGCGGCCCCGCCTCAAGCCCGCTTCGCGCCGCTGCGCGGGGACCCCAAGCGGGGTCCTGCTTGACCCCGGTCCGCTCCGTCGCGAGAGGCTGGCTGTGGGTTTTGGTGACGGGGCGCGTCCGCATCGCGGGCGAGGCTTGGCGACAATTCCTTGGAGGCGGACTGACGCCGTGCAGACGCGGGGTCAAGGATCGCGCGCAGCGCGACCGCGGAGCGGCGTCGCCGAAGGCGGCGTCCTTGAGGCCGTGGCTGGGCGGCGTCACGCTGGCGGGTGGGATTGGGCCGCCGCATGGCTTGAATGACCCGGAGTCTTCCGAGTTTTCGGCTCATCGTCCGGGGCGCACCCCCAACCCTGCCCTTCCCCCATCGAGGGGGAAGGGTTCTCTTTACAATGTTTTTCAACCCTTTAAGCGCGAAAAGCCCTTCCCCCTCGATGGGGGAAGGGTTGGGTTGGGGGTGCGTTCGCTGTGCTGCGGTCAGGACCGGGTTGGACTCCGTAGCCTAGCTGCCCCCCTACCCCACCACCGCCGCGATCGCCTCGCTCGCCGCCCACAGCCGCGCCGCCGCGGCGTCGTCCTGGGCGGCGGCGGAGGGGGCGATGGCCTTGCTTTTGTAGAAATATTGTCCGGTGACGCCGGCCACATCAGGCGAGGAAGCCAGGTAGACGATGGTGTCGGCGCCCTGCTTGGGCGTGACCGCGACCAGCTTGGCCAGCGGGATCAAGGCCTGGGTCAGGCCGCCGGCCTGGTCGCCGAAGCGGGTGGCGACGAAGCCCGGATGCAGGCAGTTGGCGGTGACGCCGGTCCCCGACAGCCGCCGGGCCAGCTCGCGGGTGAACAGGATATTGCACAGTTTGGACGTGCCATAGGCGCGAAACCCGGCATAGCGCTTGGTCGATTGCAGATCATCGAAGTCGAGCCGGCCGGCGCTGTGGGCGTTGGAGGCGGTGCTGATGATCCGCGCGCCCGGCGTGGCGGTCAGCCGCGCGGTGAGCGCCTGGGTCAGCACGAAATAGGCCATGTGGTTTAGCGCGAAGGTCAGCTCCAACCCGTCGGGCGAGGTCTGGCGGCGGCTGAACAGGGCGCCGGCGTTGTTGATCAGGGCGTCGATGCGCGGCTCGGCCGCGGCGATCTCGGCTCCCACGCGGCGGGTGTCGGCGATGCTGGCCAGGTCAGCCAGATGCACGCTGTGGGACACGCCCGGACAGGCGGCGCGAAGTTTTTCGAGGGTCTGGGCCGCCCGCGCCCCGTCACGGGCGATCAGCACGATCCGCGCGCCCCGTCCGGCCAAGGCCTCAGCCGCCACCTCGCCGATGCCGGACGTGCCGCCGGTGATCACCACAACCTGGCCGCGCATCGTCTCGCTCCGCTCACGCCGTATGAGTAGTCATACCTTACGATAGGTGGGGTGTTCGCCATGCAATGCCATCGGGAACTGATCCCCCGTCGCGCGCGGCGACGTTCCGCGTTAGGCTGCGTCATCCAGGTCACAGCAGGGGGCGACCATGCGTTATGAAATCTCCGGGACAGTGATGCAGACCGTCGGCATCGACCTTGCGCCGGGCGAGACCGTCTATAGCCAGACCGCCTCGATGGCCTGGATGACCGACGGGATGCAGATGCAGACCAACACCGGCGGCGGCCTGTTCGCGGGCTTGAAGCGCAGCCTGACGGGCGGCAGTTTCTTCGTCACCGACTATACCGCCGGACGGCCGGGCGGCCATGTGGCCTTCGCGCCGCGGTTTCCCGGCTCGATCCTGGCCCAGACGCTCGCCCCGGGGCAGTCGCTGATCTGCCGCAAGGAGACCTTCCTGTGCGCGGAGAAATCGGTGACCCTGGAGCTGGCCTGGCAACAGCGTATCGGGGCCGGATTCTTCGGCGGGGCCGGGTTCATCCTGCAAAAGATCACCGGGCCAGGTACGGTGTGGCTGGATCTGTCGGGCGAGGTGGTGACCAAGCGACTGGGCTATGGCGAGCGACTGCTGGTCCATGCCGGCCATGTGGGGGTGCATGAGCCCAGCGTGCAGTTCGATATCCAGATGGTGCCCGGCTTCCGCAACATCCTGTTCGGGGGCGAGGGCCTGTTCCTGGCCACCTTGACCGGGCCGGGCGAGGTGCACTTGCAGAGCATGCCGATCATCAACCTGGCCGAGGAGATCGCCCGCTACCTGCCCGGCGGCGATGACCGGGGCGGCGGTGGCGGCGGCGTCGGCGGCAAGATCGCCGCGGCGGGGGTCGTGGGCGGCATCCTGGGCAGCCTGCTCGGCGGCGACTGACGCCCGGCGGCGTCCACGGTTCTTAGTCGACCGGCTCGGGCCGCCCTTCCTCGATCACGGAATCGAGGGCGTAGATCGCCTCATTGATCTGCACCAGGCGCTCGAGCGCCCGCTGATTGATTCCCTGGGTCAGGCTATAGGCCGCGCGGGTGAGCTGGTCATTCAGCTGATCGCGTACCGCCTGCAGATCCTTGGTGGTCTTGCCGGTCAATGGTCGAGTTCCTCCTGGTGCTGAGCGCCCCTTAGCACGAAATCGCGGGCGTCGGCACAGCGAGCCCGCCGATCATTCAGGTGATCGACGAACTGACGCATGTCGGCGGCGGTGCTGGCGGCCCGATCCAGTTCAGGGGGGATAGCTTAAGCGCCCAATCGCGTGATTGGGTCCATCTTGAGCGAGAGAAATGGTCGGCGCCACCAGGGCTCGCCAAGGCCCGCCGCCCTCGGGCGTCGGCCTCGCAAGATGGCCTACCGCGCCTTACGATCATCGATTGGCGTCAAACCGACGTCCCGATCATGGGACCCGCGCGGCCGGCTAGGTCCAGGCGATCAGCGCGGCCTAAAGGGCCCGCACGCGGCGCAAGGTCTCGGCGTCTTCCAGCTGAGAGCGGCGCTCGGCGATCTGGGCGTAGACGCAGGTCTCGGCCGGCATGGAGGGCTCTTGTGACATCTCATCCAGGTCGAACGCAGTCACCGGGGATAGCTCGATCGCGCTCATCCCAACTTCAACAGGCAAGGTCATGACGGCAATTCCCCGTGTTGGAATTAATTCAAATTTAACCCGGCCACTTTGCCGCAGTCCTGGCGCTTTGAAAGGCCTTTGTGGGCGCCGAAGCCACACTTCACGAGAACTTGACCAGAAGGTCTTGATCTCGTCACGGCGCCGTGAATTCGCCCAAATCATCCTGGTGCGCCACAAGCGCATCTGATCCCTTGTTCGACTGAGTTTGGAGCGGAAAATGAGTATTTGCGTCCTCGGATCGATCAATCTGGACCTGGTTTTGCGCGTCGCTCGATTGCCGACGCCCGGCGAGACTCTGGCGGCCTCAAGTCGCGCGGACCGCCTCGGCGGCAAGGGGGCCAACCAGGCGGCGGCCGCCGCGCGCCTGGGAGCGACGACGCGGCTGATCGGGGCGATCGGCGACGATCAGGTCGGCGACAGGCTGTTGGCCCAGCTCGGCGCGACGGGCGTCGATGTCGTCCAGGTGCGCCGGGTCGCCGGCCAATCCACCGGCCAGGCCCTGATCCTGGTGTCTGACGCCGGCGAGAATGTCATCGTCGTTGACGGCGGGGCCAACCTGGCCCTGACCGCGGATCAGCTGCACGCCGAGGCGTGGTCCGACGTGGCGGTGCTTCTGGCCCAGCTGGAGACCCCGCCGGCCGTGATCCAGGCCGCCTTCGCCGCCGCGCGGAGCCGGGGGGTGCGGACCCTGCTCAACGCCGCCCCGGCCTTGGATGAGGGACGGGTCCTGTTCGACCTGACCGACGTGCTGATCGTCAACCAGACCGAACTGGCGCGGTTCGCGGGCGCAGCGCCCGGCGCCGACCTCGACCAGACCGCCCGCGCGGCCCTGGGACTGATCGCCGCGCCTGGACAGTGGGTGATCGTCACCTTGGGCGCCGCCGGCGCTCTTGCGGTGACCGCGGACCAGCGGCTGGTCGTCCCGGGGCGGCCGGCGGCGGTGATCGACACCACGGGAGCCGGCGACTGCTTTTGCGGCGCCCTGGCGGTGGCGCTCAGCGAGGGCCAGACCATGGGCGAGGCGCTCCATCTGGCCAATGTCGCGGCCAGTCTTTCCGTCGGTCGGCACGGCGCCGCCGGCGCCATGCCGACCCGCGCCGAGGTCGAGGCCGCCAGGGCCGCGGTGTGATCAGGCCTCGCCGGCCGATCGACGATAGTCCCGTGGCGACACCCCGAACCGGTCCTTGAAGGCGCGGCTGAAATGGGCTGAGCTGTTGAAGCCCCAGCGATAGCAGATCTGCGAGATCGACAGCTGAGCGCACAACGGACTGGTCAGGTCGCTGCGGCAGCGCTCCAGTCGCCGGGCCAGCAGATAGTGGCTGAAGCTTTCCTGGGCCGAGGCGAACAGCTTTTGCAGATAGCGGGGCGAGACGCCGTCCTCCTGCGCCACCTTGGTCAGGGTCAGGTCGGGATCAGCCAGCAGGGTCTCGATGGTCTGGCGGATGCGATGCAGGTGCGAGGCGCGCGCGCCAGCGGCGCCGCCCAGGCTGGCCGCGCCGCCCTCGGCGGCTAGCGCTGCGACCAGGAACTCGGTCAGGGCGATTTCGACCGGCCGCAACTGATCGGCGGTCAGGGCCTCCAGGGCTTCGGCGGTGGCGCGCAGCAGGCCGGAGAATACGTGGCTGAGCCCGTTTTGGGCCGCCAGATGGCCGATGGTCGGCGGCGCTGGCCCGATCAGCCGCTGGTCGAGCGCCAAACGCGGGACCGTGACGAACAGCAGCCGCGCTCGGGTCAGGAAGCGCAGGGTCGCCGCCGCGCCGGTCGGGCCGTAGATCAGGTCACCGGGCGCGATGGCCACGTCTGCGCCCTCCCGCTCAAGGAAGGCCTCGCCCTCCAGCAACAGGCACAGCCAAAGCGCAGCCGGCTGGTCGGTGTTGCGGCCGGCGATCTCCAGCGGCGTGGTGCTGACCAGGGCGAACTCGACCCCCATCGGCGAGACCAGACAGGTGACCTGGGCGTGGAACTGATCTGTGTCCGGAATCCGCCCGACCGGCAGGCGCAGCCGCGCCATGGCCTCGCGCCAGGCGTCGCGGCGAAGGTGGCGAGGATAGGCGTCGGTGGTGAACTGCCAGGGTTTCACCAGCGCGCTCGCCTCATGATCCGTCAGCGGATGTCTTCGGGAAGATAGCCCGCGGTATCTTCACATGCACGCCTTGGCGCCCGTCGACCACCTGGGTCACGGCGAAATCAGCGGCCACGCTCATCAGCGAATAGGCGTCATTGCGCGACAGGCCGACATGGTCGGTCAGCAGGCCCAGCATGTCCAGCGAGGCTGCGCGCATGGCGACGTTCAGATCCTCGTTAAAGCCATGGACGATCCAGTAGTTCGGGGTCTCCAGCAGCGGACTTGGCACGGTGAAGTCCTTTCGCACCACCACCTGGAACAGCACGTTCAGCGAGGCTTCGATGGCCGTGCCGGACAACTCGCCGTCGCCCTGGCTGATGTGGGGGTCGCCGATCGAGAACAGGGCGCCGTCCACCTGCACCGGATAGTACATGGTCGCCCCGGCGCCGATGCGCCAATTGTCGATATTGCCGCCGTGGGCGCCGGGGGGAATGGTGCTGACCCGGCCGCTGACATCCGGCGCCACGCCGGCGGTGCCAAGGTGGGGCCGCGCCGGAATCCGCACGCCCTTCAGCGCTGGCTGGCGGTCGCAGACCGGACAATGGGTGACCGTGCCGGGGACCAGATACTTGCCTGGAAAATCGTAGGCGTAGAGGGCCTGGGCGACGCCGGCGTCGGCGTCCAGCTCATAGATGGTCACCCGCTCCTGCTCGGCGAACTCCTTGTAGAGATAGCCCCAGTTGGCGGCGAGGTTGGAGCCGTATTGGCAGCGCGGGACCATCCGCAGATAACGCACCTCCAGAATGTCGCCCGGCTGGGCGTCCTCGACATAGATCGGACCGGTCAGGATATGCACGCCCGGGAACCGGTCCGATTCCGGGATCTGGTCGAAGATGGCGGTGACCCCGGCGTCCATCATCAGCTCCGGCGCGTCGCCGGCGTGGTGGGTGACCGCCTCGGCCTGGATCAGGTCGCCGCTCTTGACGATCAGCGCCGGCGGCGTGGCGGCGTCGAAATAGCCCCAGCGGACGGTCTTGGGTGTGGCGTCGAGCCGGTGCAGGGCGCCGGGCAGGGTGTCTTGGCGGGTCTCGCCGGGTTCGCAGATGAAGGCCATGGAGACATCCGGTTGGGGTTGAGGCGAAAGGGAAGGCGGGCGTTCAGCAGCGGCCGCTGGCCTGCGCCTCGCGCATCCGCGCCCAGCAGGCCTGGTAGCGTGGGGTCAGCCAGCCATTGAAGGCGCTCTGCGCCCCCTCCTGCCAGGAATAGCGGCCACGCACCGCGTAGCGCGAGCGCAGGCCGACCTGGACCAGGGCGTCGACGTGCAGATCCTGGGCGATGATCGCGCCCGCCCCGGCCATGATCGTGGCCATCTTGGGCTCGAACGCCGGATCGTCCATCGCGCCGGGGGCGAACAGCAGGCCGGTGTCCATCTCGTGGGTCTCCGGTCCGGTGGCGCGCACGATCAGATAGATCACCATGTCGCTGGTCATCACCAGGGACAGGGTCGGCGGCGCATTGGCGAAGATCATCCGGTTGCGGTCGACTTCGCCCAGGCCCGGAAACACCGGGAGCAGCGCCTTCTGGGTGACGTTGAAGCTGGCGTCGGCATGGGTGGTGCCGTTGAAGCGCAGGTAGCCGGCGGTGTCCGAGGGCAGGGCCGGAAACTCGGCCAGAGCGCTGGGCACGAAGTCGTGCAGCGGGCCGTGGTGCAGGCGGTTGGCGTGATAGCCGTCGTTGTTGTTCTCGAACATCACCTTCCAGTTCCAGCCATAGACGCCGGGCGGACCGGGACGCGGTCCTTCGGCGGCGGCCAGATCGTAAGGGGCCAGGGCGTCGGTCAGGCTGGTCAGGCGCGGCGCGAGCGGGGCGGCCTGAGGATCCAGATTGACGAACACGAAGCCCAGCCAGACCTCGACCTGGAACCGGGGCAGGCCGAAGCGGCCCTTGTCGAAGTCGCAGGCCTGCTCCATCGCCGGGGCGTTGATCAGTCGGCCGTCAAGGCCATAGGTCCAGTGGTGATAGGGGCAGACAAAGCCGCGGACATTGCCGGCGCCCTGCGCCACCAGCATGGCCCGGTGCTGGCACACCGCCGACATGGCGCTCAGCTCGCCCTCGCGGGTGCGGGCGATGACCATCGGCTCGTCGGCGACGGTCGTGGTGAAATAGTCGCCGGCCTGGGCCACCCAGGAGTCTCGGCCGACGCACAGCCACTCACGGGCGAACAGCGCCTCCTTCTCAAAGGCGTAGAAGTCCGCATCGACATAGCAGGCGGGCGGCAGGGTCTCGGCCAGGTCGACGGGCGCGGTCGAGCTGGCCAGACTGTCGAAAAAGGCGTCGGTCAGGAGCTCTGGCTTCATGGCGCGGGGGTCCGTCGGAACTTCGCCCAGGCTAGACCTCACCGCCGATGCGGTCTTGCTCTTGCGCGCACCATCGCTTGGAAACGCCCTGGGTGAGCGCCGCGCTCGCCGCAATTGACGGCGCCGGTGGTCAAATCTCGCTCACGTCGCGGCCTCCCGGCCTGGAGCGCGAACCACTCGATCAACAGCAATAGGGTCACCGCGCCGACGATCGGAGCGACCACCATCAGCAGGCCGAAGGTCAGCGTCGGCGCCACCGTCGCGATGGCGTCGCTGGGTAGGCCCGTGGGGATGGGCGCGATCAGCATGGTCTCGCATCGCCGATTTCGCCATCAAGGATCGAGCGTCAGGCCTCAGCGCCCACATAAAGGTCACATGTGCGCTCGTCGGCCCGCGGAACACCCAACCGCATCGCGCCACCCGGTCGGCCGCAAGGCTTCGGGCGCGTGGGTGCAAGACGGCGGCGTCATCCTGGGTCTAGGCTGGACGCCCACCGCAACGCCGAGGATCGATGACCACCGCCGTCCGACTGAGCACGAAACCCCTGAAGCTTGGCTTCGGCGCTGAGATCCTTGACCTCGACCTGACCCGCGCCGACGATCAGGCCCTGGACGCGGTGGTGGGCGCCTTTCATCGCCACGGCGCGATCCTGCTGCGCGATCAGCGCCTCGGACCGGACGATCTGCTGGCCTTCATCCGCCGGTTCGGCGAGCCGGAGGGCCATACGCTGCAGGAATACACCCTGCCCGGCTATCCGAACATTTTCGTGCTCTCCAATCGCCTGGTCGACGGCAAGCCGATCGGCGCCCACAATGACGGCATCGGCTGGCACACCGACTATTCCTACAAGGCCGAACCGGTGATGAGCACCATGCTCTACGCCGTGGAGGTGCCGCCGGAGGGGTCCGACACCCTGTTGGCCGACGTCTGCGCCGCCTGGAACGCCCTGCCGCCCGAGCGCCAGCATCAGCTGGACGGTCTGGTGCTGCACCACAGCTATCAGCATTTCATGGAAAACCGCGACTGGGGCCGGATCACCCTGACCGAACAGCAGAAGGCTGACAACCCGGACGTGCTGCACCCGCTGGTCCGCACCCATCCCGCCGACGGGCGCAAGGCCTTGTGGGTCTCGACCGGCACCGTCAAGCAGGTGGTCGGCATGCCGATCGACGAGGGGCTGGCCCTGATCGACGAGCTGGTCGCCTTCGTTACCCAGGAGCAGTTCGTGTTCCGCCACAAATGGCGCGTCGGCGACGTCTTGATGTGGGACAACCGCTGCACCCTGCACACCGGCACGCTCTATGATGACACCCGCCACTTCCGGCAGATGCATCGTCTGTGGGTGAAGGGCGACCGACCCTATTGAGGCGCGCATGACCACTTGGCTGATCACCGGCGTCAGCGGCGGCCTTGGCGCGGCCCTGGCCCGCGCGGCGCTCGAGCGCGGCGACGTCGTCGCCGGGACCGTCCGCAAGCCCGCCGACCTGGCCGCCTTCGAAGCTATAGCCCCTGGCCGCGCCCTCGGCTTCCAACTCGACGTCACCGACGAGGCGGCGGTGGGCCGCGTGGTCGCCCAGGCCGAGCAGCACAGCGGCGGGATCGACATCCTGGTCAACAATGCGGGCTACGGCCTGGTCGGGGCGGTGGAGGAAGTCAGCCTGGCCGAGGCGCGCGCCCAGTTCGAGGTCAATGTGTTTGGCCCCCTGGCGATGATCAAGGCGGTGCTGCCGTTCATGCGCGCCCGCCGCGCCGGTCATGTGATCAACATCACCTCGGTCAGCGGCCTGGCCGCCTGGGCCGGGACCGGCGTCTATTGCGCCAGCAAGTTCGCGCTTGAGGGCCTGGGCGAAACCCTCGCCCAGGAAGTCGCCGAACTGGGGATCAAGGTGACCAATGTGGAGCCGGGCGGCATGCGTACCGACTATGCCGGTCGCTCCCTGGTCCACGCCGAACAGGTCATCGCCGACTACGATGGCCTGGCCCGCCAGGCGCGGCTGATCCTGGCGCAGCACGCCGGCCATGAGCCTGGCGATCCGCAGCGAATCGCCCGCGCGATCCTCAGCTTAGCCGATGCGCCGGCTCCGCCGATGCACGCGCCGCTCGGCGCCGACGCGCTTCACTACGCTTCACAAAAACTTGATCGCCTGTCGGCCGATGTCGCGGCGGGCGAGACCTTGGCGCGCTCGGTGGGGTTTGCGCCGGACTAAGGCGCTCGCTCTCGCCGGGCGCCGAAACCCAGATCAAGCAAGGCGTGTTCAAACTCAGACCGCGCCCGGCGTCATGCCGGACTTGCTGACGCGCCTGCGGGGGTTCGGCGCAATTCGAGGGCGTCGTCCGAGATCGGGATAGCAGCCGTCGAACGTCGTTAGCGAAATGCTGAGACATTCCGCCGCATGAAGAAGATCGCGCCTTTGTCTGAACTTAACGCTCGACCCGCACGATGGCGCGAACGGAGAGGAACGTCTTTGGACCCGCTGGCCCTGCTCGCGAGCATTGGAATTGACAGTTGTCGGTTCGCCCTGCTGGACGGCATGGAAGAGTCGCGGCCGCTTTTCTCCCACTATCGCGAGCTGAAAATCACCGACTGTCGGGACGCGGCCGACGCCCTTGGCCAATATATCGCCGGACTGAATGCGCCGCCGCCCAAGCTTCTCGGCCTTGAGGTCAGCGGTCCGGCCAACACCGACCAGGTCAGCGTGCCGCAATCAGGCTGGACCTTCTCATCGCGCCAATTGCAGCGTCAGTTCGGCTTCACCCGCACCATCAAACTCAATGACGTGGCCTGCACCGCGCGCTCGCTGCCGGGTCTGACATCGGCTGACATCGTCCCAGTGGCGCGCCGGGGGCCGGTCGCCCTGCCGCTCGCCGCGGGACGCTACGCCCTGATCGCCGTGGATTTCGGATTAGGCGTCTCCGCCGTGACCATCGGTTCCGACGGCGCCGAGTGCCAACCGGTGGACACCGAAGGCGGGCACATGGCCTACGCCCCTTCGGACGAGGTCGGTGAGGCCCTAGCGCACGACCTCCGCAAAGAATATGGCCGGGTCTCCTACGAGCGGGTGCTGACCTGGTCGGCCCTGTCCAAGCTGCATAGCCTGATCGCAACCAGGCGCGGCGAGCGCGCGGCCGAGCTGACCCCGCTCGAGATCCTGCTGTTCGGCCGCACCGGCTCCGACCCGATCTGCGCTGAAGCGCTGTCGACCTATCTTCGCATTCTCGGCGATTTCGCCGGCGATATCGCCTTGGCCCTGGGCGTGACCCAGGGGGTGATCGTCTCCGGCCGCCTGACCCATGAAGCGCCGGAATTGCTGGCCTCGAACGCCTTCCGCGAGCGCTTTGACGCCAAGGGTCGCCTGACCTGGGCCGTGCGCGACTTGCCGATCTGGGCGATTGTCAATCCGGTCAGCGGATTGGTCGGACTGGCGCGCGCCGTCGCGGAGAGCCCGACGGTCTCCAAGACCATCATCCGGCCGAGCCGCAAACCCACCCCGATCGCCGCCGCCGGCGGGCTGACGGACGACCTGTTGGATGGCTGCGCGCACGGCCTGTTACTGCTCAACGCCGACCTGACCATCGCCGCGGTCAGTCGGCGCTATCGTGACGCAAGCTCTGCGCCGTCCGAGTCGCTTGATATCGGGTGCGGTCTCGCCGGCTACATCAATCGCATGCTGCAGGCGGGCGAGCTGAAACCGGACGCCGCAGCCCAGCTGATGGATGGCTTCTCCAAGCGTCAGCCCTTCACCTTCGAGCGCCATTCGCCGGGCGGGCGGCTGATTCGCGAGGACGCGCGGCCTCGCCCCGCGGGCGGCTGGGTGCTGACCGCCGAGGACATCACCGTATCGGCCCGGCGCACCCACGAGCTTGAAACCCTGGCCTCCGAGCTGCGCGAGGCCAAGGCCAAGGCCGAGGCCGCCAATCTGACCAAGTCGACCTTTCTGGCGACCATGAGCCACGAGATCCGCACGCCGCTGAACGGCGTGCTGGGCATGGCCCAGGCGATCGCCTCCGACGCCCTGTCCGGTCCGCAACGCGAGCGGCTGGACATCATCCGCCAATCGGGCGAAGCCCTGCTGGCGATCCTCAACGACGTGCTCGATATCTCCAAGATCGAGGCCGGCCGCCTGGAGTTGGAGGACGTCGAGTTCGAGTTGAGCGACCTATTGCTCGGCGCCCATTCGGCCTTCACCGCCATCGCCAACAAGCGCGGCCTGTCCTTCGCCCTGACCATCGCCGAACCGGCCAAGGGCTGGTATCGCGGCGATCCGACCCGGGTGCGCCAGATCGTCTACAATCTGATCTCCAACGCCCTGAAGTTCACATCGTCCGGCGAGGTTCGGGTCGACGCCTTCCTCGATGACGCCGGTGATCTGAGGCTGGTGGTCAAGGATACCGGGCTAGGCATCGAACCGGCGCAGATGGCGCATCTGTTCGAGAAATTCGTCCAGGCCGACACCTCCACCACGCGCAAATTCGGCGGAACGGGCCTGGGTCTGTCCATCTGCCGCGAACTGGCGATCCTGATGGGCGGCGACATCAGCGTCCAGAGCGACAGCGGGGTCGGCGCGACCTTCACCGTTCGTCTGCCCTTGCCCAAGATCGCCAGCACCCGCGCCGCGCCGCAAGCCCGCGATGAATCACCATTGGAGACCGCAGAGTGCCTGCGCGTGCTGGCCGCCGAAGACAATCCGGTCAACCAGCTGGTGTTGAAGACCCTGCTTCTGCAGGTCGGCATTACGATCACCGTGGTCAATGACGGCGCCGAAGCGGTCAAGGCCTGGGAAGACGCCGAATGGGACCTGATCTTGATGGACGTGCAGATGCCGCACATGGATGGACCCACGGCCACCGGCGCCATCCGCACGCGCGAGGCCGCGCTGGGCCGCCGCCGCACGCCGATCCTGGCGCTGACCGCCAATGTGATGACCCACCAGGTGGGCGAATACATGAACGCCGGCATGGACGGCCACGTCGCCAAGCCGATTCAGCTGCGCGCCCTGCTCGAGGCCATGTCCGCCGTGCTCGACCAGACCGCAAGCGAAGCCGCCGCCTGAGCCCAGCGGGCGCGAGCGCCTGAAGCCAAGCCTGTTGCTATCCCAAATTAATTGGCCAATATTCCTTCTACCCAGGCGAGAAAGCCTGAAGGGGGGAAACAATGAAACAGCTTTTGTCTGGCGTGGCGCTCGGCGTCGCGACCTTGTCCTTGGGCGCGTGCGCGACGATCACCCGCGGCGATCACACCGCCTGGGAGTTGAGCACCTCCCCGCCCGGCGCGTCGGTGATCACGACCAACAATATGCAGTGCGAGTCGACGCCCTGCTCATTGAATATGCCGCGCCGATCGGAGTTTGACGCCACGGTGACCAAGGCGGGCTACAAGACCGTGAAGATCCATGTCACCCATACGATCGGCTCCGGCGGCGGCGCGGGCATGGCCGGTAACGTGCTGGTCGGGGGACTGATCGGCGCGGCTGTCGACGCCGGAAGCGGCGCCATGTACGATCTGACCCCCAATCACGTGAACCTCAATCTGGAAAAGGAAGAGGCGCCCGCCGCTCAGCCGGCCGTCGCTCAGACGGCTCCCCCGGCGCCGACGCCGCCGGCCGCCGCCCCTGAGCCCGCCCCGGCCGCCGTCTCGTCACCGCCTGCCGGGGCGAAATAGGTCGCAGCGCGCCGCCCGCCAGGTCCTTGGCCGCGAGGCGAGGGCCTGGCGCCTAGAACGGCTTGTCGCCCGCGACGGTGACCCGAAAACCTGACCGGGTTTGGGGAAAGTAGTCCCAGGTGGCCAGGTGCTGGGTGCAGCGATTGTCCCAGAAGGCCACCGAATGCGGCCGCCAACGGAAGCGAACCTGGAAATTCGGGTTCATGCAGTGCTGGTAGAGAAAGGCCAGGATCGCGTCGCTCTCCTCCTTGGGGACCTCGACGATGCGGGTGGTATAGGAGGCGTTGACGAACAGGCTCTTGCGGCCGGTCACCGGATGGGTTCGCACCACCGGATGGGTCGAGCAGGGATAGCGGCGATCAAGGTCGGGAAACAGCGGCCGATAGACGTGGTCGCCGTCATGCACCGCGGTCAGCTCCGCCAGATAGGCCTGCATCCGCGGCGACAGCGCCTCATAGGCCGCGTACATACTGGCGAACAAGGTGTCGCCGCCGATCTGCGGCACCGTGTGCAGATAGAGAATGCTGCCCATCGGCGGCTCGGCGTTGCAGGTCAGATCCGAGTGCCAGTTCTCGCCGGCGATATAGCGGCTGTCGGCGTCGGCATGGATGGCGACGATCTCGGGATGGTCAGCCAGTCCGGCGACGCCGGAATGGATGGCCAGCTCGCCGAACAGCCGGCCAAAGGCCTTGTGGCTGTCGTGATCAATCATCTGATCACGGAAGAACAGCACCTGATGCGCCGCGATCGCCGCCTTCAGCGCCGCCGCCTGGGCCTCGGACACGGGACGGGTGAGGTCGACGCCGAACACCTCGGCGCCGATGCGCGCGGTCAGGGGGCGGATGTCGAGCCCGCCGTCGGCGGCCTGCGCCGCCGTGATCTCAAGCGGTTGGACGGTCATGTTCAGGGCTCTCCGAACGGATTGTCGCCATAGACCGGGACCGAGCGGGTCTCGGCGCGGGCGTCCTGCGCGCGGCCGCAGACGGCCAGGGCGGTCAAGGCATAGATCAGGGCGCTGTCAGCCAGATCCTTCGGCGCCGGTCGCCAGCGCTTGAATCCGGTGGTGATCGCGGGGATGCGCTGCATGTTGAACACGTTATGGTCGCGCCACATGCTGGAATAGACCGGCGCCGCCCGCCGCACCGGATGGCCCAGGGTCAGGCGGGTGGCGGCGTCGACCGCCCCGACCAGCGGCGCCACCGCCGCGGCGTCGGCCTCGAAGCCGTGCCGCGCCACCACCGGCTCGATCTCGATCTCGCCCAGGCCCTGCTCGGCGACCAGGCGCTCGAGCTCGTGCAGCACCTGACCCACCTGCTGACGCGGGGTCAGCCCGACCTCCAGATAGACGTCGCAGACCTCTGTTCCGGCGCCGAAGGCCGAGGGCAGGCCGGCGCGGACCGAGGCCACCTGGGCCTTGGGGATGGCGGTCCCGCCGACGCTGTCATAGCGATGGCGCAGCTCATAGTCGCGCGCCCAGGCGTTCAGCGCCGCCATCACCGCGCCCATCCGATAGATCGGATTGGGGTGGTCGCCAGGCGCCTCTGGCGTGGTCAGCAGCGGGGTGAACACCGCCTCGCCCAGCAGCCGCAGGCGAAACACCGCATAGCCGCAGCCGACCCAGGTCAGGCCAAAATCGCAGCCCTCGGCGGCGATGGCGAAATCGGGGGCGACGCCGCCATGGTGGAACAGGTAGTGGGCGCCGATATCCTTGCCCAGATAGGCGACGCCGCGCTGCTCCTCGATCGGCTCGGGCCCGATCTCGCCCGGACAGGCGGTGAGATAGAGTTTGCCGGCCAACGGGATTCCCGCGCGCTTCAGCGCCTTGGCGGCGATCAGAAAGCAGCTCATCGGCCCGCGATCATTGGCGATCGGATAGCCATAGAGCACCCCATCCTCCAGCCAGCACTGCTCCCATTCGCGGTTCTTCAGCGTGGCGGGGCGATAGCGGTGGGCGTCGAGATCCGGGTCCCAGCTGGGGCTTTCGGTGTCGAGGTGGGCGGTGAACAGCAGGTTGCGGCCGACCCCAGTCCGGCCCTGGCCGCCATAGGTCCCGATGATGTTCGACCGCTCGGGTGTCGCCCCGACCTTGCGCGGACAAAATCCCTCCGCCTCCATCCAGTCGTGGACGAAGTTTCCGGCCGCCAGCTCATGGCCCGCGGGGCTGGGGATGTTGCCCAGGGTCAGGGCCAGCTGGACCAGCTCCTCGGGGTCGATGGCCGCGGCGATGGCGGCGCGATCGGCCTCGGAGACGGTGAAGGGCGCCGCGGCGCCTGGGGGCGGAAATCCGTCGGCCATGCTCAGCGCGCCCCGCTCCATGCCGCAGCGACCTGATCGGCGGTGACCAGGATCGCGCAGTTCAGTTCCAGACTGTTCAAGGCCGAGCGGTGCAGCTCAGCGCCATAGGCCGCGCAGGCGTCGGTGGCGATAAACACGTGATAGTCGAGATGAAAGGCGTCACGCACGGTGCAGTCGACGCAGCATTCGGTGGTCAGGCCACAGACGATCAAGGTGTCGATCCCGTGCGCGCGCAGGGCGGCGTCCAGGGCGGTCCCGTAAAATCCAGAATAGCGCAGCTTGGGGATCACCACCTCGCCGGCCAAGGGTTGAGGGCCGACGAAGGCCGCGCCTGGCGCGCCGGTGCGGCAAAGGCCGGCCTCGGCGTCGGCGTCGCCGCCGCGCCGGCGCATGCGTTCGCTCCAGGCCGCGGAGTCCAGCGCCGCCGAGGTCTGCAGGCCGACGAAGATCACTGGCGTCGCGGCCGCCCGCGCCGCATCAGCCAGCCGCTCGGCCGCCGAAAGCGCCGCCGGAACCGCCGACAGATCCGCGCCCCACTGGCCCATCAGCCCCTGCGGCGAGGCGAAATCGACCTGCATGTCGATGATCACCACGGCGGTGCGGGCCGGCGCGATCCAGTCGGCCAGCGCCGTCCCGCCCAGGGTCGCATCGCGCGCCGCCGCGTTCATGCCGGCACCGCGAACTGGGGCAAAATCTCGGCGCCGAACATCTTCAGACCTTCCACATAGTCGGGGAAGATCAACATCAGTCCGTCCAACTCGCAATAGTCGAGGAACTCGGCCACATGCTCGGCGCAGGTGGCCGGCGATCCGACCGCAGTCTGGGTCATGAAGGCGCCCTGGGTCTGAGCGACCGTGCTCAGTTTCTCCGGCGGCACGCCCCAGCTTTCCAGCATGGTGATGATCGCCGCCATGTCGACGCCCTGCGCGTAGCGACGCACCAGGGCCTCGGCGCCGGCGTCGGTGTCGGCGTGGATGATGGTGCACATGGCGTAGGTCTTGATGGTCGTGCCCAGATCATCGGCCACCGCCTTAGCCCGCCGGCTGGCGTCGCGGCGCTCCTGCGGCGTGCGGCCGCCGACGAACACCGCATCGGACTCCCGCACCGAGAACTTGAAACCGCGATCGGACATGCCGGCGCAGATCAGGTCGGGCCGGGGCCGCGACAGCGGCTTGGGATCGGAGACACAGTCGGTCATGTGAAAGAACCGGCCGTCGAAATCGACGCTGGGCTCGCTCCACAGCCGCTTGACGATGGCGGTCCATTCCTCGGCCAGGGCGTAGCGATCGTCGTGGGTCAGGCTGTCGTCCCAGGCGCCCATCTGGCTGAACTCCTGGCGAAAGGCGCCGGCGACCACGTTGAGGCCGGCGCGGCCGCCGGAGATGTGGTCAAGGGTGGTGATCATCTTGGCCGCCACGGCCGGATTGTGCAGCAGGGTGTGAACGGTGGCCCAGATCTTCACCCGCTGGGTGGCCTGGGCGATGGCGGCCATCATGGTCACCGACTCCATCGACACGCCCCAGTGGTTGGTCTCGCCGCCGAAGCCGCGCCACTTGCCCATCGACATGACGAAGTCCAGGCCCTGCTCGTCGGCGGTCACCGCGGCGGCGAGGTTCTGCTTCCAAAGTCCGTCCAGCGGAGGGGTGGTCGAGGAGACGATCCAGCCGCCATTGGCCACTGGCAGGAACACGCCGAACTCCTTCTTGGTCCGTTTGGTCTTGTCGAGCATGGCAGGGCCTCAGGCTGGATCCTGCGCCAGGGCGGCGGCGGACAGGTTGGCGTCGGACGGGCGGGGGTCGTGGGCAGGCTCGGCGCTGAACCGAGGCTTCGGCGGCCGCATCAGGGCGGCGGCGACGAAGACCACGGCGATGATCGCCGCATAGAGCTGGAAGGTCGAGCCGAAGCCGCCGGTGCGGTCGCGCAGGAAGCCGCCCAGGGTCGGCCCCAGGGCCGAGACCCCGCCGATCAGGCAGGTCAGGGAGAAGATCTCCAGATTGTGCTGGCGGCCATAGTAGTTGAGCACCAGGACGGTGACCGCCAGGGCGGTCAGGCCGAAGCCCAGACCGCTGCCCAGGGCGTAGAGCAGCATCATCGGATAGTTGTCGGCCACGCTGAGCGCCGCCGAGCCGATCACCAGCGCGCCCAGGGCGAACAGCAGGATCAGCCGCGGCTCCAGATAGTCGCTGACCACCCCGGCCACCGCCCGGCCGCCGGTCTGGACCAGCGATTCCAGGCTGAGCATGGTCACGGCGATGGTCGAGCTGACCCCGCGCTCGGTCAGGTGGGCGACCGACATGCTGGCCACCGAGACCCCGATCAGCAGATGGCCGAAATAGGCGGCCAGCAGCACATAGAACTGAGGTGTTCGCAGGGCCTGGGCGGCGGTCCAGCTGACCGCGGTGCGATAGACGCGGGGATTGGGCTGGGCGGCCAGCTCCTGCGCCACCTCAAGGTCGGTGCGCTGGGAGATTCGCGCCAACCAGGCGCGTCCGCCGCAAAGCGCCGCCGTCACCGCGCCAAGCAGGGCCGACAGCACCATCTGAATCTGCCAGAACAGCCGCCACTGATCGCCCGAAAAATGCAGCACCGCCCCGGCCAATAGCGGCCCGGCCACGCCTCCCAGGGCGCTGGCGGTGAAATAGACCCCGAACGGCTTGCCCCTATGGGTGAACGCCGCCGCCAGCACGTGGGTGGCCGGGATCAACGCCATCATCTGATAGCCAACGCCGCACAGGCCGGCGCCGACGAAATAGAGCCCGACCCCTCGCGTCGCCGCCAAGCAGCCAAACCCGCCGATCATCACCGCCGAGCCGCAGATCAAGGTCACCCGCACCCCGAACCGGCGGATCAGCATGGCCGGGATGAACGACGAGAACCCGCAGCAGGCGCCCAGCAGGGTGAAGCCGAAGCCGGCCTCGAACCAGTTCCAATGCAGGTCGGCGACCATGTGCGGCAGCACCACGCCCAGGGCCGAGAAGGTCGAGGCGTTGATCAGGAAGCCCGCCAGGCTGAACACGAACAGCAGGATGGCCGGCCGCCACTCGACTTTGGTCATCGCCGCTCCCTTCCGCGGGTCCTGGCTTACACCCGCCCAAAGCCGGCGGATTGGCCAGACACGCCCAATAAATTGCTTTGGCGCGCCGAGCCGACGCGTCCTAGGCAGGGCTTGGATGGCGCGCCAACCAAGCCCTGCCTAGGGTCTCTGAAAGAGCGGGATTTTTACGGAAAACCGCATCTTGCTTTTCCGAAATCCTGCTTAGAACTTGCGCTTCAACGTCAGACGCCACTCACGGCCGACGCCCGGAAGGGCGGCGACATTGGCGTAGGTGGGATCGGCGTTCGGCGTGAAGTAGAGCTGGTCGAACAGGTTATCGATGTTGAGCGAGGCGGTGAAGGGGCCCTTTTGGTAGAAGGTCGACAGGTTGACCAGCCAGTAGTCGGGATAGGTCACGCCGTTCTGGATCAACATCGAGGTCTTGGACACGTGGGTGCCGCCAAGCGTCAGACCGGCCTTACCCCAATCATAGGCGTCCGACGTGTAGGTGAGATAGGCGCTGTTCACCGAGTGCGGGATGATCGCGTAATTGTAGTCGCCCGCGCGGCCGGGAAGCGTCGATATGGTCGCCGCATAGGAGCCGCCATAGCCATTGACCCCCGCCACGCCCTGGGCGAACGGCGGGATATAGACGAACGAATTGTCGGGCCCGCGAACCTCCGTGTGCTGAATATCGCCAGCGTAGGTGAGGCTGATGTTCTTGGTGGCGATATAGCGGATCTCCAGCTCGACGCCCTTGGAGATGGTGCCCTGGATCGTCGATGCGCCCTGGGCGCCCTGGACCAGCTGCGAGCGGGTCTGCTGGTAATAGTCGAGCGAGCCCACCAGGGTGCTGTTCAGCTCCTGGAACTTGACGCCGGCCTCCTCGAGATAGGAATCCGACAGCCAACCGCCGCTGGCGATTGTGCCGGGCTGCAGGTCGCTGGCCTGGTCGATCTCCAGGGCGGAGGCCTGATCGAAGCTGTAGTAGGGAAACAGACCCCAGTCGGTCTTGTAGCTCAGGCTGACGTTATACGTGCCCTTGGACTTGTCCGCGTGGGCGAAATCAGCCGATTCGTAGGACAGCACGCCAACGTCGTTCGAGGCGACGTTATAGTCGTCTTCACGCCCGCCGACGATCAGGTCCAGCCGGTCGGCCAGGGTGATGTCTGAGGTGAAGAAGGCTCCGGCGTCGCGGATATTGCTGTGGATGTCGAGCTCCCAGGGATAGCCCATCTGGCCGCCATTGTTCTGGGTGAACGGGCTGGTGATCAGGTCGGTCGGGCTGGGGCCAAAGGAAAGGTCGCGGCGGTCGATGGCGATGATGCCGCTGTTGAAGCTCTCGCGCACCCTAGCGTTGGTGTAGCGGTAGGAGACCCCGACCAGGCTCTTGGTCTTGATCAGGCCGCCCCCGAAGTCCGCGGCGAAATCGTAGGACCCGCGGCCCTCGATCACATAGGTCTGATAGGAGGCCGGGAAGCCGTAGCTGACGAAGCGATCATTGTTCAGGTCATCGTAGAACAGCTCGAACTTGAGCCCCGATGTGTCGGTCAGCCGCTTGGCGAGGTTGAAATAGGAGGTGTAGGTCGTGGTCCGCGACAGGTCGTCGGGGCTGACATAGACGGTGCGCGGCGAAAGCGTGGTCGTGCCGACGCCCAGGGTCAGTTGATGCACGGCGTTGGTGCAGGTGTAGTAGTAGCAGATCAGGTTGCCGTACTGTCCGCCATAGGGGTAGTAGCCGACCTCGCCCGGCTCGATGTGTCCGTCGCCATTGATGTCGACCAAGGTGGCGTTACGGCCGGTGGTGTAGGTCCCGGTGTCGATCAGGCTCTGGGTGATCCGGTTCCATCCGGGCGTCTGAACGTCGCCATCGGAATGATAGACCATGCCCTGCAGCGCCGTGGTCCAGCCGCCCGGCAGGTTGAAATCGCCGGAGAATTCGCCGGTCTGACGCTTGGGATCGATACCGCGGTAATAGCTTCCCGCCTCGTCGATATCGACATAGCCATAGAGCCCGCCTTGCACCGGCCCAAAGCTCGCCGGCAATCCCCCCTGGGCGGTCACGTCGGCCTTGTTGTAGTCGCCTCCGGTGACGCTGATCTCGCCGGTCGGCGCGCTGATGAAAGCGGCGCCGTCGCGAGCGGTCTTGGGGATGAAGTTGAGCAGACCGCCGACCTTGCCGGCGCCGAAGTTCGGGTTCGGCGGACCCCGGACGATCTGGATCTGCGAGGCGTCGCCGATCGGGGTTGTGTAGGTGCCGCGGTTCTCGACCCGCTTGAAACCCTCGAAATAGTCCTCGGCCAGGGTGCCGCGAATGTTGAGCGACCCTGGGACGCCATAGAAGCTGGCTGTGTAGCTGGACGGCGAAATCTCGACCAGATCGTCGATGGTGGTGATGCCATAGCGCTCCATCGTGGTGTCGCTGACAAAGGTCGCCGCCCGCGGCGTCTGCAGCAGCGGCTTGTCCAGGCCGAACACGGTGGAGGTCGACTTCTTTTCAAGCAGGCCCGCCTTGTCGGCGGTGACCACGATCTCGCTGCTGGCGGGCGCCGCCGTCTGTTGAGCCGATGCGGCCCCGGCGACGGCGAACAGCGCCAGACACGCCGCGCCGGACAATAGAAGCTGTTGACGTTTCGACATGCGAACCCCTCGTCGAACGGCCCGCGAGACTCCGCCGGCGGCGGTATCCCCGTGATCTCACAGGCCCGAATGAAAGGTCGCTCCCGAACGGGATGATCGTCAAATCTCCTCGTGAAATTTTACGAGAAATTTAAGCAGAGGCGTCCAATCGCCTATCTAATATCATTTGGCGCCCAGCCTTGCATCAACTGATCGCAGGGGGATCGGTTCAGCCGCCTCTTCGGACCGCCGCCGCGCGCGAAAGGCCAGGCCGCCGCTGATCGGGCCGCCCATGACGATCCGCTTCAGATTGTCGGAGAACACGCCCAGCAGACCCGCCACCGCATCGCGGGCGCCGTCCACGTCGCCAGCGGCGATCAGCTCGGCCAGGGTCCGATGCCGCTCGATCTCGGCGATCCGCTCGGCCTCGGTGTCGTCGGCCATGGAGAAGATCCAGAACCGGGCGGCCTTGTGGTGCAGCGGGATAATGATCCGCGCGAGGGTGGCGTTGCGGCCGGCGCGGGCCACGGCGGCGTGGAAGCGCTGGTCCATGGCCACCAGGGCGCGGTGGTCATTGGCGCGGATCGCCGCCTCGGCCCCGTCGAAGGCGCCGCGCAGGGCGGCGATGTCCTCGGGGCCGGCGTTGGCCGCGGCCAGGGCCGCGCAGTGCGGCTCGATCAAGCCCCGCGCCTCATAGGCCTGCCGCACCTCGATGATGTCCAACGGGGCGACCATGGTGCCGGCGCGGGAGCGGCGCACCACCAGTCCCTCAAGCGCCAGCCGGCTCAGCGCGTCGCGCACCCCGGCCAGTCCTGCGTCGTAGCGCTCCGTCAGGGACTTTTCGTCGAGCCGCCCGCCCGGCGCCAAGGCGCCCAGGATGATGTCGAGCAGAATCTGCTCATAGACCCGAGCCTTTTGCAGCTCAGGCGACCAGTCTTCGAACGGGCTGGCGGCGCCGTCCGACGCCACATTTGAGATCAGGTCTTTCGACACGTGCGCGATCCTCTCTGTCTCGACCCTATTACGGCGCCGGGAGCCGCCTCTTGGCGAGGGCTGTCGGCGTTCAGGTCATTGAACGGATCACTACGCTGAAATTTCAGTCTGCGCCACCTCGGGATCAACCTCAGGGCGCCCTGGCGAGCGCAGGTTCGGGCAATGTTCGGTCTGCACGGGGCGAACGAACGCTGCTATGAATTCTCCATGACCCTGTCGCCGCAGTCGCTTGTCATCATCCTGTTCGGCGTGGCCAGCGTGCTGGCGACGATGATCGGCGCGCGCGCCACCCACGGCTGGCGCGCCAAGCTGCTGTGGCTGATCGCGGTGCTGCTGGTGGCCCTGACGACGCTTTGGCTCGATTGGCCCAAGCTGTGGCCGTTCCTGGCCCCGCTCTGGCAAAGCAACGCCCTGGTGGTGTTGGTTCCGGTGGTGGTCACCGCCCTGATGCGCGCGCCCCCGCCGCCACCGCCCGAGCCGGTGGCCCCCGCCATCCCGGCGCCGCCGATGTTCCCTCGCCCCAAACCCCGCTTCCGCCAACCCCGCGACGAGGCCGGGCATACCTTGCCGGATGGGGCGAAGTCGGAGGGGTGAGTTAGGCCCTCAGCCGTGGCCGGCAACGACGGCGTGTCGGCCAATCTTGCGATCGCGGGCGACGGGCCTAACTTGCGGCTCAACGGGAGGGCCCCATGCTGATCGTCGTGGACCCAATCCTGGGGTTCTGATGGCGACCGGCGACTGGCCAGGCGCGCCCAGGACCGCCTTTTGAACCGTTGAGGTCGATCAGACCGCATAGTCGGCTAATCGCCGAAATACCCCGGCCGCACCGCCTGGGCGGGCCGCCCATCAACCGTCAGCGCCGCAACCTCAATCCGGTCAAGGCGCAGCACGGCCATGGCCAGGCCGTCCACCCCGGATAGGACCTCGCCGGCGCGCAGGTCGCCGGCCAGCACCTCGGCGCCGAAGGCCGGCGCGGGGCCCTCGAATGACAGCGGCAGCATGCGGGTCCGCACCGCGGCGCGGCGCTTCATCCGCGAGGTGGTCTCCTGGCCGACGAAACAGCCCTTCTTGAAGTCGATTCCAGCCAGGAGGTCGAAATTGGCCTCGATCGGATAGGTGGTCTCGCTCGGGCAATCGCGGGCCGGGTCGGGAACGCCCAAGCTGAGCCGATGGTGATCATAGGCGATCGCAGCGACCTGCGCCGAGCCGGTGGGCGGCGTGGCCTCGCCATAGCCACGCGCGCCCAGGCCCGCCAGACGCGGATCGGGCGCCCAGCCGGGCGCGGCGGGCGCCGGCCAGGCCGCCAGCACCGGGCCGTCCACGGCGGCGATCGCCACCTTGGCCCGCAGGCGATAGGCGGTCAGCCTTCGAACCAGGGCCTCACGCCGGTCGGCGGCGACATCGATCAGACATCCGTCGTCCAGGCCCAGCACGAACAGGTCGAACAGCAACTTGCCCTGGGGATTGAGCAGGGCCGCGAAACGCAGTTCGTCGGTCGCCAAGGTCATCACGTCCTGGCTGAGCAATCCCTGCAGGAAATCACGCCAGCCAGGGCCGATCACCGACACCAAGGCGCGGTCGGGCAGCACAGTGAACCGAATTGATTGCGGCTGAGCTTCGATCATAGCCGTCATGTGGCGACGCGCCGGCTGGAGCGCCAGCCTTTCGCGTCCTATAGAGGCTCAGATGGCCGACAAATCCTTTCCGATCCTGTTCGTCACCGGCACCCGCATCGGCGACGCGGTCCTGACCTCGGGTCTGGTCAAACGCCTGCACGACGAAATCCCCCACGCGCGCTTCACCATCGCCGCCGGCGCACCCTCGGCCCCGCTGTTCGCCGACACGCCCAATCTTGAGCGGCTGATCGTGATGGAGAAGCGCAGGTGGGCTGGCCACTGGGTCAGCCTGTGGATGCAGACCCGCGGCCGCCGCTGGGGCCTGGTGGTCGACATGCGCGGCTCTGGCCTGGCGCGGATGTTGTCCAGCCGCCGCCGGGCCGTCTATCGGCGCACGCCGGGCGCTGCGCCGGTCCACAAGGTGATCGAGGCGGCGCGGGTGCTTAAGTGCGACGACGATCCGCCCGCCCCGTTCCTGTTCACGAGCGCTGAGACCGAACAGGCCGCGGACGATTATCTGGGCGTCGGCGGCCCGATCCTGGCCATCGCCCCCGGGGCCAACTGGGTGGGCAAATCCTGGCCGGCGGAGCGGTTCGGCGAGACCGCCGCGCGGCTCTTGGCCCCCGACGGTCCACTGCCCAATGGGCGGCTGCTGGTGGTCGGATCGCAAGCCGATCGCGAGGCCGGGCAGATGGTCAAGCTGGCCGCGCCGCGGGGACGGATCATCGGCGAGCCGGGCCAGCTCGACCTCTTGACCACCTATGCCTGCCTCAGGCGCGCGCGGCTGTTCATCGGCAACGATTCCGGGGCCATGCATCTGGCGGCCGCGGCCGGGGCCCCGACGCTCGGCCTGTTCGGACCCTCCGACGACCGGCTATACGCCCCCTGGGGGCCGCATGCGCGCACGGTTCGCACGTCGCGCGATTTCGAGATGTTGCGCCGCGCCGACCCCGAGCTTAACCAGGCGATCTGTCATATGTTCGATCTGAGCGCCGAGACCGTGACCCAGGCGGCGATCGCCCTGCTCAGAGACACGGAGCCCCATCATGGCTGAGACCTTCGATCTGATCGTGCGCGGGGGCGAGGTGGTCAACCACGCCGGCCGCGGCCTGGCCGACGTGGGCGTGCGCGGCGGCAAGATCGCGGCCATCGGCGACCTTGGCCAGGCCTCCGCCGGGGAGATCGTCAACGCCGCCGGCCTGACCGTGCTGCCCGGGGTCATCGACAGCCAGGTGCATTTCCGAGAGCCGGGCCTGGAGTGGAAGGAAGACCTGGAGACCGGCTCGCGCGGGGCGGTGCTGGGCGGGGTGGTGGCGGTGTTTGAGATGCCCAACACCCAGCCGACCACCACCGATCCCGAGGCCCTGGCCGACAAGCTGGCCCGGGCCAAGAACCGCATGCACTGCGACCACGCCTTCTATGTCGGCGGCACGCATGAGAACGCCGCCCAGCTGGGCGAGCTGGAGCGCCTGCCCGGCTGCTGCGGGGTCAAGGTGTTCATGGGCGCCTCGACCGGCACCCTGCTGGTCGCCGATGACGAAGGGGTCGAGGCGGTGCTGCGTAGCATCAATCGCCGCGCCGCCTTCCATTCCGAGGACGAATACCGCCTGGCCGAGCGCCGGCCGCTGGCGCGCGAGGGCGACTGGACCAGCCATCCGGAGGTGCGCGACGCCCAGTCGGCGATCCAGTCCACCGAACGGCTGGTGCGACTGGCGCGCAAGGTCGGCAAGCGCATCCATGTGCTGCACGTGACCACCGGCCAGGAGATCGATTTCCTGGCCCAGCACAAGGACGTGGCCAGCGTCGAGCTGACCCCGCAGCACCTGACCCTGGTCGGACCCGAGGCCTATGAGCGCCTCGGCGCCTACGCCCAGATGAACCCGCCGATCCGCGACGCCTCGCATCAGGCGGGGCTGTGGCGGGCGATCGAGATGGGGGTGGCCTATGTGCTCGGCTCCGACCACGCGCCGCATACGCGCGAGGAGAAGGCCCGGCCCTATCCGGCCTCGCCCTCGGGCATGCCGGGGGTGCAGACCCTGGTTCCCATAATGCTGACCCATGTGGCCGAGGGGCGCCTGACCCTGGAGCGGTTCGTCGACCTGACCTCGCACGGCCCCGGCCGGGTGTTCGGCATGGCCGGCAAGGGGCGGCTGGCCGAGGGCTATGACGGCGACCTGACCCTGGTGGACCTGAAGGCCCGCCGCACCATCTCCGCCGCCGACACCGCCAGCCGTTGCGGCTGGACCCCGTTTGACGGCTTCGAGGCCAAGGCCTGGCCGATCGCCACCATCATCCGCGGCCGGGTGGTGATGCGCGACGACGAGGTGATCGCCGAGGGGACCGGGGCGCCAGTGCGGTTCTTGGAGACGCTGGAGGGGTGCTAGGGCGGGGTGGGACGCTGGGCGTCAGATGGTCAGGCGGCCGCGGCGCCTCGATGGTCAATCCTTTCCAACAGCGTAGCGCCACCCAGCCACGGCCTCAAGGACGCGGCCGTCGGCCGCGCCGCTTCGCGGTCGCGCTACGCGCGCTCCTTGACCCCGTGTCTGGGTGGCGCACGGGGGCCTGCAAGGATTCGTCGCACAGGCTCGTCTCCAAGGGAGACGCGCCCGCTCACCAAAGCCCACAGCCAGCCCTTCGCGACGGACCGGGCCTGGGTCAAGGACGGCCCCTCTTCGGGGCCGCCGCGAAGCGGCTTGTCCTTGAGGCAGGCTCGGACCGTCGCGATGCTCAAGGCGTTGGGTTGGGTGTGGGTCGCAACACCCGCAGGTCTCGGCCCGGCCCCCTCCGCCCGTGACCCCCCCGCCCTTCCGCGACCCGCGCTTCGCCACCTTCGACTACGCCTTCGATCCGCAGCCCGACGGCGGATGGGTGATCAGCAACCCCGCGCCGTTCTACCAAGGCTTCGTCACCACCAACGCCGCCCTCGACCATTGGGCCCGGGCGGCGCCGGATCGCACCTGGCTGGCGCAGCGAGACGGTGAAGGCTGGCGGCGCCTGTCCTTCGCCGAGGCGCGCGATCAGGTCGCGCGGCTGGCCGGCGCCCTGGCCGGCCTGGGGCTGGGTCCCGGCAAGCCGCTGCTGATCCTGGCCCCCAACAGTATCGACCACGCCTTGATCGCCTACGCCGCCATGCGGATTGGCGCACCGGCCGCGCCGGTCTCGCCGCAATACGCCCAGGCCGGCGCTGATCCCGCGCGCCTGGCCCACGCCGCAGCACTGATCGGTCCCGCCGCGGTGTTCGTCGGCGATGCGGCGGCCGCGGCCGAGGCGCTGGCGTCGACCTCGCTCAACGGCCTGCCGGTGATCGCCGCCAAGCCGGCCGCGCCCAGCCACCTGGCCCAGGCTGCGCTGCTGCGCGTCGCCGCGCCGATCGCTGATCAGGCCAGGCCGGACGACGTGGCCCGGCTGCTGCTGACCTCGGGTTCGACCGGCGCGCCCAAGGCGGTGATCTGCGCCCATCGCACCATCGCCCTCAACGCCGCCCAGGTCGCCGCCTGTTTCGCCGATCCCGATCCGCCGGTGGCGGTCAATAGCGCGCCCTGGAGCCACAGTCTGGGTGCCCATGCGGTGCTGCACAGCCTGCTGCATCGCGGCGGAACGCTCTATATCGACGCCGGCCAGCCGGTTCCGGGCCGGTTCGAGGGGACCCTTCGCAACCTGGCCGAGGTCTCGCCCACCTATCAGACCATGGTGCCCGCCGGCTGGGCCCTGCTGGCGCCGGCCTTGGAGCGCGACGAGGCCCTGGCCCGGCGGTTCTTTCGTCACGTCCGCATCCTGCAATATAGCGGCGCGGGTCTGGCCCAGGACCTGTGCGACCGGATCCAGGCGGTGGCGCTCAGGGCCATCGGCGCCCACGTCACCTTCGCCGCCGGCTATGGCGCCACCGAGACCGGGCCGGCGGCCTGCACCGTGCACTGGCCGACCCTGCGCGCCGGGCTGATCGGCCTGCCGATTCCGGGAACCACGATCCGGCTGGCGCCGCAGGACGGCCGGCTGGAGCTGCGCGTGGGCGGCCCGCAGCTGTCGCCCGGCTATTTCGACGCGCGCGATGCGGGCGCGCCGATCCGGTCCCTGAGCCTTGACCAAGACGGCCTGTGCCGCACGGGAGACGCCGCCCGGCTGGTCGATCCCGGCCAGCCCCGCCTGGGACTGGCGTTCGACGGGCGGCTGGTGGAGAATTTCAAGCTGGCCGCGGCGGTGTTCGTCAACGCCGGCGCCCTGCGGCTGGCGGCGCTGTCGGCCCTGGGCGGGGCCGCGCTCGACGCCGTTATCTGCGGCGAGGACCGGCCGGCCGTGGGTCTATTGCTGTTCGTCGATCCGCAGGCGCGCGATCGCCTGGGCGAGGCGGCGTTGCGCGACCAGGTCCGCGCCGGACTGATCCGGCTCAACGCCGCCGCCGGCCTCAGCGGCCGCATCCAGCGCGCCCTGATCCTCGACGACGCTCCCGACGCGGCCAGCGGCGAGGTCACCGACAAGGGCTACATCAACCAGGCCCTGGCCCGCCGTCGCCGGGCGGCGCGGATTGAGGTGTTGTACTCGGACGATCCTGCGGTGATCATCGCTGACGGGTCAGGGAGTGAGGGTGAAATCCCACCCCGCTAGAGCCCGTTGAAATCAGACGGACTCAGCTGAATGATTCCGCTCATCCTCGCGAACGCCCAATGTAGAGCCTCCTAAACGAGTCATGATCTAGGACGCATCGCCCCGCTTCAGCTGGCGCCGTCCGGTCGCGGGGCGCGCTGCGAGCGCGGTCTGGTCGGCCAGGCGGTCGGGGTCGGTGTATTTGCCAAACTCCCGAGGATGAACGAATTCGGCGCGGAACCAGGGCTGGTTGCGGGCGTCGAACACCTCGCGCAGCCACGAGATCACGCTGCGAATGCGCGCCGAGCCGCCCACGTCGCGGTGGCGCACCAGCCATAGCCGCAGGGTCTCGACCGGAAAATCGAGCATCACCAGGTTCGGATCGACGGCCAGGATCGCGGTCGGCAGCGGGCCGATCCCCGCGCCCTGTTGAATGGCGGCGAAGGACACCGCGCTGGAATTGGTCACGATCCGCTTACGCAGAAAATCTTGAAACGCGGCGTGGCGGGGGTTCCAGGCCTCGCGGTTGTGATCCTGGGCCACGTGGTGGACGTAGGCGTGCATGGCCAACTCCTCGAGACTCGAGGGGGCCTTGTAGAGCTGCAGATAGTCGCGGGACGCGAAGAAGGTGTAGTGAAAATAGGCCAGCGGGATGGCCACCATGTCCGGGTTTTTCGGCTCGGCGAAGGTCAAGGTCAGGTCGACCTCGCCGACCAGCGGCCGGTCCGGCCACAGGCCGCCGTCGATCAGCAGGTCGATTTTCGGATTGGCGCGCAGGAATTCGGGCACGTAGCGCGGCAGGAACACGCCCGCCAGACCATCCGGTGCGGCCAGCCTGACCTTGCCCTCGGGCGCGCTCTCGCTGTCGCGCACCAGGTTTTCGAAGCTCTCCGACGCCCGCTCCATGGTCAGGGCGCTGTCATAGGCGCGTTCGCCGGATTCGGTCAGGGTCACGCCCTGGGGGCCGCGCACCAGCAGCTTGGTGTTCAGTCGCTCCTCCAGCCGATCGACCGCGCGGGTGACCGTGGTCAGGCCGATATCGAGCGCCCGCGCGGCGGCTCCGAAACTGCCCAGCCGGGCCACGACCCAGAACATCCGGATGTCGGTCCAGTCGGCCTTGCGTTTCACCACGCTCGTCACGCTCGCCCATCCCCTATCGATTTGAGCAAGGCCCTCTTGCAAACTTCAAGAGTCCCGCCCGCGCCATCCACGCTCTACCAAAGCTGAGCAGCTATCAAGAAACAGCCGGGGCGGCGCAACCCTTTCACCTTTTCAGCGAGCGACGCCGACGCCGCGCGTGATCGACCGTCATTGGCCGGCCCGACCACCCCGCCGCCCGCAGGATCTCGCCCCAATTCGCATAAGGACCGCGATTGTGTACGCTCTTCAGTCCGCCGCCGTCCTTGAGGCGCGCCATCTCGTCTGCCTCGACCTGGTCCGCTCGGCCACCCGCGTCGACGGACGCGAGCACGCCGGCCTCAGGCGTCGCATCGAGGTCTGCCGCCGCCTGTTGCTCCATGCTCGCGCCCGAGGCTGGGACATCACCCACGTGCATCCCCGCTCCGCCAACCAGGCGTCGCGGCCGGTCGAGGGGCTGGAGCCCCTGACCACCGAACGCCTGGTCTATCGCACCGGGTTGTCGGCCTTCTCCAACCGGCCGTTCTGCGAGGCGGTCAAGGCTCGGCCGGAGGCCGAGCTGATCCTGGTCAGCTTGTCCCTGTCCTCGGCCTGCCTGGTCACTGCGCTCACCGCCCACGACTGGGGCCTGTCAGTGACCCTGCCCAAGGAGGCCCCGTTGGGCGCGGCGTCAGACGTCCGTGGGCGGCCGCGGAGCCAGGAGACGGACGACGCCATCGTCGCCCCGTTCGTCCGCATCGCCGCCGCCGACGAGCTGATTGACGCTCGCCGGGCCCTGCGGCTGGTGGTCAACCGGACCTCGGCCTAGAACCCGCGCGGCGCAACGCCCCTATTGCGCGCTCTGGCGCAATCACTATGGTCCGCCCGCTTTACGTTTGGGGGAGCCGTTGGACCAGGCCGCGCCATCGCTGGAGGATATCCGTCAGCGGATCGATGCGATCGACGCCGAACTTCTGCGTCTGGTCGACGAGCGCGCCGGCCTCGGATCGGACGTGGCCAGGGCCAAGATCGCGGCCGGCGACGGCGGCCGGTTCGGCCTGCGCCCGGCGCGCGAGGCGCGGCTGCTGCGCCGCCTGCTCGCGGCCCCCCGCCAGTCGGCGGGCGCGGCCCTGACGGTGCGGCTTTGGCGCGAACTGATCTCCGACAGCCTGTCCAAGCAGGGTCCGTTTCATTTGGCGGTATGGGGCGGGGCCGATCCGTCCCGCACCATCGAGCTGGCGCGCAGCCAGTTCGGCGCCGCGCCGCCGATGCGCCGGGTGACCCGGCCCGACGATGCCGTCGCCGCCGCCAAGACCCTCGGCGGGGTCGGCGTCCTGGCCCTCGGAGGCGACAGCGCCTGGTGGGGCCGCCTGCTCGCCGAGCCTGGCCTGTCGGTGTTCGCCGCCCTGCCTTGCCTAGCCGCGTGGGGTCCGACCGGGGCCCTAGCGGTGGGGGCGGTCGAGGCCGAGCCCTCCGGCGATGATGAGACTTTCTGGGTCACCGACGCCGCCCAAGGCGCCGAGGCGGTGATCGAGCCGCTCAGTCGCGACGGCGTCGCCGCCACCCTGCTGGCCCAGGCGGGCGGCCTGAAACTGTTTCGCCTGGCGGGATTTTATCAGCGCGACGACGAACGCCTGGCCCGCGCGCCGGGCCGGATGAGCGGCGTGATCGGCGCGGCCGCCCGGCCGTTCGACCTTTGAGGGGCGCAAGCACGCCATGACCGACACCGCGATCAACCGCCCCCGCCCCAAGCCCGGCGTGCTGGACATTGCCCCCTATGTCCCCGGCAAGGCCAAGGCCGAGGGATTCGACAACCCAGTCAAGCTGTCGTCCAACGAGAACATTCTCGGCTGCAGCCCCGCAGCCCTGGCCGCCGCCCAGAGCGCCGACGTGCTGTCGAATATCTATCCCGACAGCCGGGCCAGCGCCCTGCGCGCGGCGATCGCCGACCACTACGCGCTGGAGCCGGAGCGGCTGGTGTTCGGGTGCGGCACCGATGAGGTGTTCGCAATGCTGAGCCAGGTCTATCTGGAGCCCGGCGACAACATCATCCAGGGCCAGTACGGCTTCGGCGCCTACGCCATCGGCGCGCGGGCCAATCTGGGCGAGGTGCGCTACGCGCCCGAGCCCAATCTGCGTATCGACGTCGACCAGATCCTCGCCTGCGTCGACGAACGCACCCGGATCGTGTTCATCGCCAATCCCGGCAATCCGACCGGCACCTGGATCAGCCGCAGCGAGATCGCCCGGCTGCATGCCGCCTTGCCGCCGCGCGTGCTGCTGGTGCTGGACGGCGCCTACGCCGAGTTCAGCACCGACCCTGAGTTCGACGACGGCCTGGAGCTGGCGCGCTCCAGCGTCAATGTGGTGGTCACCCACACCTTCTCCAAGCTGCATGGACTGGCCGCACTGCGCGTCGGTTGGGCCTACGCGCCGGCCGAGGTGATCGACGCCCTGGAGCGGGTGCGGCAGCCGTTCAACACCTCGATCGCCGGCCAGGCCGCGGCCATCGCCGCGCTGGCCGATGTCGATTTTCAGCGCCGGTCGCTCGAGCATGTGGCGCGCTGGCGGCCGTTCCTGACCCAGCAATTGGGCGGGCTGGGCCTGGAGGTGACCCCGTCCGCGGCCAATTTCGTGCTGGCGCGGCTTCCGACCACCCCCGGGCGCACGGCCGCCGAAGCCGAGGTGTTTCTCGCCTCCCGCGGCTATCTGACCCGCGGGGTCGGCGGCTACGGCCTGCCCGAGCACCTTCGCATCACCGTGGGGCTGGAAGCGCACAATCGCGCGGTGATCGAGGCCCTCGCCGAATTTCTTGGAAAGCCCGCGCCATGACCGCCCCCATCATCCAACGCCTGGCCGTGATCGGCTGCGGCCTGATCGGCGCCTCGGTGATCCGCGCGGCGAGGGCCAAGGGCGCGGCGGGTGAGATCGTCGCCTATGACCTTAGCCCCAGGGTGCGCGCCCGTGTGCGCGAGCTGGGCATGGCCGACCATGTGGTCGACGATCCGATCGAGGCGGTGCGGGGGTGCGATCTGGTGATCTTCGCCGTTCCCTCGGCGGCGATCGGACCGGCCGCCGCGACCAGCGCGCCGGGGATGGCCGAGGGCGCGATCGTCTCCGACGTCGGCTCGGTCAAGGGCGCGGTCAGCGACGCCCTGGCGGCGGCGGTTGCGCCCGGCGTGTTCGTCATCCCAGGCCATCCGATCGCCGGAACCGAGCAGTCCGGGCCGGACTCCGGCTTCGCCAGCCTGTTCGAGGGCCGCTGGACCATCCTGTGCCCGCGGCCAAGCGAGCAGCCCGGCTACGATGCGGCCCTCGAGCGCCTGACGGCGTTCTGGACCGCCCTGGGGGCGCTGGTGGAGCTGATGGACGCCAGTCATCACGACCGCGTCCTGGCGGTGACCTCGCACCTGCCGCACCTGATCGCTTACAATATCGTGGGCACCGCCGCCGACCTGGAGGCGGTGTCCGAGGGCGAGGTGATGAAATACTCCGCTGGCGGCTTTCGCGACTTCACCCGCATCGCCGCCTCCGACCCGATCATGTGGCGCGACGTGTTCCTGCTCAACAAGGACGCGGTGCTGGAGGTGCTGGGCCGGTTCAACGAGGACCTGCAGGCCCTGTCGCGGGCGATCCGCTGGGGCGAGGGCGACAAGCTCGAAGCCCTGTTCACCCGCACCCGCGCCATCCGCAAGGGCATCGTCGCCGCCGGCCAGGAAAGCGCCGAGCCCAACTTCGGCCGCGACCGCAAGGGGCCGTAGGCGGGCGGGCTGCTCGCCGCTGGGGCTGGAGCGCGTTGAAATCTCCGCCTCCGCGGGGATGAGCGGATGAGAGTTGGTTCAACGCCCCTACAGAATAACCTTCATCGGCTTCATCAGGCTGTTGATCTGGTCCTGGGACAGGTTGGGGGTGGTGGCTTCCCCCAGTTCGCTGTGCAGGTCCTCCTTGCGCCGGCCGGTCATGCCGATCGGCGGGCCTTCACGTTTGAACCGGCGTTCAGGACCCAGATAGTTGGCGGTCTCGATGAACATCCGATCTTCCTTGGCCACCCAGAAGATGCGCTCGAGCAGCACCTTGGGCGTGATCGGCTTGGCCACCACGAAGTTGGCGCCGCAGTCGCGGGCCTTGTGCACGTGCGAGGCGCGGGCGTGGCCGGCGACCAGCAGGATCGGAATGTAGGCGTTGGGCTGGTTCTGCATCCGGCGAATGCTCTTGATCAGCTCGAAGCCGTCCATGCCCGCCAGATTGGCCTCGGTGACGATGAAATCGAACACCTGGGTGGTCACCAGCTTGACGGCGTCCTTGGCGCTTTCGCATTTTTGAATCGACCGCACGCCGAACCCGGACAGCACCTGGCCAAGAATGTCGAGCGACTGTTGATTGTCATCAACAATCAGCACGTTGATCTTATCCAGTTTGATCCTGGAATTGTTGGCGGTGCTGCTCATTCGCCCATCTTATGCAGAATCGCCCCGACTTCGCCAGCCGATGAATAGGCTGGACCATGCGGGCCGTTCGGCGGCCTATTGGATGGCGAACGTCCGCTTAATTTGAGGTGAATGCGGCGAATATTCCCTCAGCCTGCTGGCGTATCGACGGTGCTTTTTTGATGACCTGTCGGGCGATCGCGCGGGCAGGCGTCAAGGGGTCGCCGATCACCGATGCGCGGCGGCGCCGCGTCAGCCCTGGGCGGCGGCGTCGCGGCGAATGCGTTCGACCATGGCGAACAGGCCGTTCGATCGCTGCTGCGACAGGGCGCCGGCCAGGCCAAGCCTGGCGAAGCCGGCCTTGGCGTCGAAGGCCAGGATCTCGGCCGGGGTCCGGTTGGAGTAAAGTCGCAGGATGATGGCGATCAGGCCACGGACGATATGGGCGTCGGAATCGCCGCGAAACGCCAGCCGGCCATCCGCGCCTGTCTCGGTGACCAGCCAGACCTGGCTGGCGCAGCCGCGAACCTTGTTGGCCTCTGAGCGTTCATCGTCCTGGAGCGGCGCCAGACCTCGGCCCAGTTCGATGACATAGCGATAGCGTTCCTCCCAGTCCCCGAGCATGTCGAACTCGGCGGACAGTTCCTCCAATTCGGGCGCGATCGTGGTCATGTCTTGGGCTCGGTCTGTGATCCGTGGCGTTTAGGCGGCTTGACCCCGTGGAGCAATCGACATGCCGGTTTTTCCGGGGGCCCAGACAGATCGCGGGCGGGTTTCGCGCGGCGATCCGAAGCCGCCGCGGCCTTGCGTGTCGCGCCGGGCGCGAGTGGGCTCGCGCAGGCCACGCCGTCGATATAGTTTAAGAGAATCGTGATGACCCAGACCCGCTCCGCCCCGATAGATCCCGCCAGCCCGACCCTCGATACGGTTGAGGCCCTGCGTTGGCATGCCGGCTGGGCCGGCGCGGTGGCGCTGGAGGCCATCGTCCTGCTGTTCGGCGCGCGGGCGCCGGCGGTGCTGATCATCGCCCTGCTGGTCGGCAGCACCCCAACCCTGGGCGCCCTGGCGCTCGCCTCCCGGCGCTTCAAGGGCGCTGGCATGGCGCTGCTGATCTGGTGGGCGTTGGCCTCGACCCTGGCGGCCTGCCTGTCCGGCGGCCTGACCGGGCCGTTGGCGGCCTGGTGTCTGACGCCGCTCGCCGCCGCCTGCGTGCTCGGCGGCTCGCGAACCCTGGCTCAGGGCGCGGCGCTGTCGGTGCTGTCGGTGGCCCTGGTCGCCGTCGCCCAGGCCATGGGCCAGACCCAACCGCAATTCGCCGGCGCGGTGGTGTTCAGCCTGGGCCTGTTCGGCCTGGCCAGCGCCCTGTGCGCCCTGGGAACCGGCCTGATGGTCGAGCGCCGCCGCCTGAGCCTGCGCGTCGAGTCGGAGGTCGCCACCCGCGACGCGCTGGGCGCCCTGCTTGAGGCCCAACCCGACCTGATCTTCTGGCTGGACGAGGCTGGCCAGATCGGCGCGACCTTCGGTCAGCCGCCCGCCGAACTGTCCCTCGACCACCTCAAGGCCCTCGGCCTGACCAGCCTGACCGGACCGGAGAGCCGGGCCGACCTGCAGCTGGCCCTGACCGAGGCCGCCGAGCGCCGCCGCGGCGATGTGGTGTTCGCCCTCGCCGGCGCCGAAGGCGTCTGGCTGAGCCTGTCCCTGCGTCACGCCGCCGGCGGCGGGCTGGTGGGCGTGCTGCGCGACGTGACCGCCGAGCGCGAACGCGAGCGCGACCTGGACCGGGCGCGGCAGGACGCCGAATCGCTCAATGTCGGCAAATCGCGCTTCCTGGCCAATATGAGCCATGAGCTACGCACCCCGCTCAACGCGATCATGGGCTTTTCCGACATCATGCGGGCGCGGCTGTTCGGGTCCTTGCCCGGAAAATACGCCGAATACGCCGACCTGATCCACGACGCGGGATCGCACCTGTTGGACCTGATCAGCGACGTGCTCGACATGTCCAAGATCGAGGCCGCCCGCTACGAACTGCGTATCGAGCGGCTGGACGCGCGTGAGCCGATTTCGGCGGCGCTGCGACTGATGCGGCTGCAAGCCGATGATGTGGGGGTCAAGCTGCGGGGCGTTCTGCCAAGCCAGTCTCTGGAGGTCGAGGGCGACCGCCGCGCGATCAAGCAGATCGCCCTGAACCTGATCTCCAACGCGCTGAAATTCACCCCCCGCGGCGGCCTGGTCACCGTTTCGCTGGACACCATCGGCGCCGCGCTGGAGCTGTCGGTGGTCGACACCGGCGTCGGCATCGCGCCGGGCGACCTTGACCGGCTCGGACGGCCCTATGAGCAGGCCGGCGAGCCAGCCCAAAAGGCGCGCGGCACGGGGCTGGGCCTGTCGCTGGTGCGCGCCTTCGCCGAACTGCACGGCGGAGACATGGCCATCGAAAGCCGCCTGGGCGAGGGCGCGGCGGTGACCGTTCGCCTGCCGATCCTGGTCGGCCAGCCCAGCGTCTCCGACGCGTTTCGGCCCGTCGCGGCAGACCCTGACCTGTTGCCCGCCGAGTCGCACTCGGCCGGGGGCCGGGTGATTCCGTTCAAGCCTCAGCGCTGATCGGCGGCCAAGAAGGCGCGACCGGCGGCGAAATCGCCCACCTCGATATAGGCGGTGCGAACTGTTTCGCCGCCAGGACCCTCGAACAGGAAATCAATCGCCACCGCCTCGCGCGGATCGAGCCCGTCCAGCGCGTCGGCCGCCTGCCGGGGAAAGCGGAAGGCGACTCCTGACGCGGCGCCGGGGGGCAGCAGGCTGGCGTCAGCCTCGTCCCTGGCCTCGGCGGCGAAGGCCACGGTCGCCGTCCGCATCGGCATGCGCCCGGCGAGCCCTGAACGACCGGCCTGGGAGAATCCGCCGATGAACGGGCTGGGCGCCCGAGCGACATCCCGGACCACCAGCCGCGCCGCATAGGGCTGCGCCCCATCGGCGAAGCTGGCCGCCGTGATCAGGCCGCTGGCCCCCGCGCGCCCGGCCAGGCCGAACACCAGGCGATCGGCGCCGAAGCGCGCGCTCTGCGACAACCGCCAGGTCATGGTCCGCATCGCCGTGCTGCGCTGGGCCCGCCAGTCGGCGCTGTCGCCCGGAAAGGTCATGCTCTGCAGATGGGCATAGCCGTCGAAGGCGGCGCGCACGCGGGCGGCGGCGACGCCCAGGTCAGGCGCGCCGCATGGGGTCTGGTCGGCGCGCCAGCGAGCGTTCTGGCCCACATCGGCCACCGCCGCTTCGGTGACGCCGGAGCGCAGGGCCGCCCCGCGCGCCTGGGCCGCGGCCGAGCCCAGGGCTGAGGCCAGCTCCGGCGTGAACAGATGGCAGCGGAGGTTGGCCTCACCCATCAGCACGCGTTCGAAATAGACGTCGGCCGGACCGGCGCTCGCCGCCGTGGCGACGGCGGACAGGATCAGCGCCGCCGCGCAAAGGGCGATCCTGCCGTGGATACCGGTCCGAAGAAAGATCGACGCATCGCGGGCTTTCTCTTCCCCTGTTTCGCGAAGCGACACGGGGCAGGTGGCGCGCCTCGAAGAGGCGTGACGGAGGGGGTCTGTGGAGGATAAGGCGCCCAGCGACCGGACCGAACCATCCGCCGGCGGGCCCCCTCCGTCACGAGGCTTCGCCTCGCGCCACCTGCCCCGCGCTTCGCGCATGGGAGGAGAGTCAACCTCGTCGCCAGCGGTTCGATCTGCGCTGCGACGCGGCATGGGTGAGGTTCCGTTCGATCAATGGACGATGCCGGTTTAGGGTGTGCATGTTTCCGCCCCGTTATCGAAGGCCGTTTTGCGTTGCTCCTGTCCACTGACATCTGGGTCGGCGCCCTGATCCGCCGCGCTGAAATGGGCGGCGCGTTCGCGGTGGTGGCGCGCAAGGGTGACGCGCGCGCCGGCGCGGTGCTGGTCAAGCTGGTGGATCGGCGGGCTGACACGGTACGGCTCTATGCGGAAGCCTTGCGGGGCGAGGGCGAGCGGGTCTGGATGCAGCCGCATCCCGGCGCGGGCGAGGCCGAGCTCGACGCCTATGTGGCCCGGGCCGCCCGCATCGATCCGGACCTGTGGGTGGTGGAGATCGAGGACGTCCAGGGCCGGCATTTCCTCACCGAACCGGTGGAGCCGCCCAGCCAAAGCGGGTGACAGGGCGCGGCGGTCGGGCTATCGCCCGCAGCCATGAGCACCAACGCCCCCGCCGCCGAGGCCGCGCGCCGACGCACCTTCGCCATCATCTCTCACCCGGACGCCGGCAAGACCACCCTGACCGAGAACCTGCTGCTGACCGGCGGGGCGATCCGCGCCGCCGGCGCGGTGCGGGCGCGCGGCGAGCAGCGGCGCACCCGCTCGGACTGGATGAAGATCGAGCGCGAGCGTGGCATCTCGGTCTCGGCCAGCGTGATGACCTTCGACCACGCCGGCCTGATGTTCAACCTGCTCGACACGCCCGGCCACGAGGACTTCTCCGAGGACACCTACCGCACCCTGACCGCCGCCGACGCTGCGGTGATGGTGCTGGACGCGGCCAAGGGCATCGAGCCCCAGACCCTGAAGCTGTTCGAGGTCTGCCGGCTGCGCGACATCCCGATCATCACCTTCATCAACAAGATGGACCGCGAGGCGCTGGACCCGTTCGAGCTGATCGACGAGATCGCCTCCAAGCTGGCCCTGGATCCCGCCCCGCTCTACTGGCCCGCCGGGTCCGGCAACCGGTTTCGCGGGGTGCTAGACCTGCGACGCCAGAGCTTCCTGCCCTATGCGCGCAAGTCGTCCACCGACGAGGACGGCCACCCGGACGCGGTGGCGCTGAACTCCAACGCCATCTCGCGCTTTCTCGACCCCGATGAGCTGGCCGAGGTCGAGGAGGGGGCGATGCTGGTCTCCGAGGCGGCCAAGCCGTTCGACCCGCAAGCCTTTCTTGAGGGCCACATGACGCCGATCTTCTTCGGCTCGGCGCTTCGCCATTTCGGCGTCGACCAGCTGCTCGAGGGCCTGGGCGCCTACGCCCCGCCGCCCAAGGCGGTGAAGGCGGTGCGCGGCGGCGAGGACACCCACGTGGTTCCCGGCGATCCCGAGGTCACCGGCTTCGTGTTCAAGGTCCAGGCCAATATGGACCCCAACCACCGCGACCGGATCGCCTTCCTGCGTCTGTGCTCGGGTGAGTTCAAGCGCGGCATGAAGCTGAAGGTGCAGAACACCGGCCGCCAGCTGTCGGTCAATGCGCCGATCATGTTCTTCGCCTCCGACCGCGAGCTGGCCGAGCAGGCCTTCGCCGGCGACGTGATCGGCATCCCCAACCATGGCGTGCTGCGCGTCGGCGACAGCCTGTCGGAGACCGGGACCCTGCGCTTCGCCGGCCTGCCCAACTTCGCGCCGGAAATCCTGCGCCGGGTGCGGGTCAAGGATCCGCTGAAGGCCAAGCACCTGAAAAAGGCGCTGGAGGGCCTGGCCGAGGAGGGCGTGACCCAGCTGTTTCGCCCGACCCTGGGGGCCGATTTCATCGTCGGCGCGGTCGGTCAGCTGCAGTTCGAGGTGATGGCCGACCGTCTGGCCGGGGAGTACGAGCTGGAGGTGATCTTCGAGGCCGCGCCCTATTCGGAGGCGCGCTGGCTGGGTGGCAGCCGGGCCGATATCGACGACTTCGCCTCCAAGCACCGCACGGCGATCGCGCAGGACATCGACGGCCAACTGGTGTTCCTGGCCAAGTCCAGCTGGGAGATCGGCTATGTCAGCGAGCGGTTTCCCACCCTCGCCTTCCAGCGCACCCGCGAGCGCGGATGAGCGGCGCGGCCGAGGGCGTCTATGGCGCGCCGCATCCGGATCTGGCTGAGGTCGCCGCCGGAGCGGCGCAATTCTCGCCGCTGGTTGTGGGCGCGCAGCCGCTGGAGGACGCCCCAGCCGCCAGCCTGGCGCGACTGGTGATCGCCGCCCCGCCGGCGGTGCTGGAGCGGCGCTATGTGCTGGCCCAGGCGCTGCGTGTGCTGGCGCCTGGCGCCGAGCTCGTCGCGATGGCCGCTAAGGATCGCGGCGGCGCGCGGGTGCGCGGCGAGCTGGAGGCGTTCGGCTGCGACGTCGCCGAACGGTCGGGCCGCCACCAGCGCATTTGCGTCACCCGCCGGCCGGCGGCGCCGGTGGGGATCGAGACGGCGATCACGGAGGGCGGGCCGCGCATCGTTCCCCAGCTGGGCCTGTGGTCGCAGCCGGGGGTGTTCAGCTGGGACCGGCTGGATCCGGGCAGCGCCCAGATGATCCCGATCGCCGGCGATTTCAGCGGGCGGGGCGCGGACCTCGGCTGCGGGATCGGGGTTCTGTCGGTCGCCACGCTGGCCTCGCCGAATGTCACCGCCCTGACCTCTATCGACATCGACCGCCGGGCGGTGCTGGCGGCGCAGCATAATCTGAACGATCCGCGCGTGCGGGTGATCCAGCACGATCTGCGCGCCGCCCCGCCGCCGGGGCTGGAGGGGCTGGATTTCGTGGTGATGAACCCGCCGTTCCACGATGGCGGGCAGGAGGACCGGCGCCTGGGCCAGCTGTTCATCGCCCGCGCCGCATCCTTGCTCCGCCGCGGCGGCATCTGCCGGCTGGTGGCCAATGTGGGCATGCCCTATGAAGCCGCCCTGGCCGAGCATTTCGCCGCCGTGCGACCCCTCGGCGTCGCCGGCGGCTACAAGCTGTTCGAGGCGCGGCGGTGAGCAAGGCCCCCAGCCTGCGCCTCGACCGGCTATTGGCCAATCTCGGCTATGGCTCGCGCCGCGAGGTCCAGCATCTGGTCGATCTGGGCTGCGTCGACCTGGACGGCGTCCTCCTCACCGATCCTGGCGGCCGTCTGCCGATCACCGCCGATCTGCCGCAGCGGATGCGGGTCGAGGGCCAGCCGCTCGATCCGCCCTCGCCCCTGACCCTGATCCTGCACAAGCCGCTGGGCGTGGTCTGCTCGCACAAGGAGCCGGGGCGCAGCGTCTATGAGCTGCTGCCGCCGCGCTGGCGGCGGCGCGAGCCGGCCCTGTCGACCGTCGGCCGCCTGGACGTCGACACCAGCGGCCTGCTGCTGTTGACCGACGACGGGGCCTTGCTCCACCGGATCATCTCGCCGAAGAGCCATGTGGCTAAGCGCTACCTCGTCACCCTGGACAGGCCGCTTGCGGGCCACGAACAAGCCCTGTTCGCCAGCGGAGACCTGGTGCTGGAGGGGGAGTCCGCCCCCCTGAAACCGGCGGTGATGGAGCCAATTTCGGATACCGTCGTTCGGCTGGTCTTGCACGAGGGGCGCTACCATCAGGTGCGACGCATGTTCGCGGCTGCGGGCAATCACGTGGTCGCCCTGCACCGCGATCGGACGGGTGCGCTTGACCTGCCGCAGGGCTTGGCGCCGGGTCAATACCGGGTTTTGACGGGCGAGGAGCTGGCCTCAGTGTTCAGATAAGTTACTGAATTGTTAACGCTATGCCAACCGCCGCCAATGGTCGGGCGCCGCCCGTTGAGAAGCGCGGCGTCCGGCCCCGTCCAGGCTGGAACCCGACCAATCCCGCGCTGCGCCTGCGTCCAAGGCGCAGGCGCCAAGCGATCCGTTCGCAGACGAGACACATTAACCTCTTGTTAAGTCTCGCGGCTCCGGCTTTGCTTAGTCCAGGCGCAGGCCCCGCCCTTCTGTTCCGGCGTGGCACGCATTTCCCCTGGGAGCCGTCATCCATGTTCGAATTCGGCCGTGAGCTGAAGCGTTTGTTCCGAACCGAGGGTTCGAACGATGGCATGACCGGCGGCGACGCCAGCCTGCTTGAACTTCTGGACCTGACCATGCTGCGCGCCGAGGCCCGCGCCGCGGCCATCGCCGCCGGCCGGGTCGGGGCCAAGGATACGGCCCGCCGCCAGCTGGAGGCCGCGACGGTGTGGCGCGAGCTGGCCCGGCGCACCGGCGACTCCGCCTCCCTGCGTAAGGCCGCCCAGCTGGCCGAAAGCGCCGCCAACGGCTTTGACCGCACCCAGCGCCCGCGCCTGTGGGCCCAGGCGCGTTGCGAACAGGGCCGCTGCGCCCTCCTGGGCGCCGAGCTGTTCGGCGATGATGGGCTGAACGCCGCCGCCAATGTCGCCTTCAGCGAGGCCAAGGTCGCCGCCGGCGCCGGGCTGGTGTTCGCCCTGGCCCAGGCCGGCCAGCTGATCGTCGCCGCGCGCAAGGCCCTGGGCGAGGCCGATCAGGCCGAGACCCTGGCGCTGATCGGCCGCTTCGAGGCCCCGCTCAGCGTGCTCAAGGGCCAGGGCCGCCGCGTGCCGGACGCGCGGCTGGCGGCCATGGAGCTGCGCCTGGTGCGCGCCGACCTGCTGGCCGCCGCCGGCCAGAGGCTGAAGGACCCCGCCCTGCTGCGTCAGGCGCTCGACGCCCTGGCCCGCGACCTGGAGGCCCTGGATCCGGCCTATGAGCCGCTGACCTGGGCGCGCGCGGCGATGCTGCGCGGCGCGACCCGCGCGGCCATGGCCGAGGCCGATATCGACCTGGCCGAAATCGCCACCGCCGTGGCTGAGCTGGCCAAGGTGCTGGACACCGTTCGTTGCGACCACAGTCCGCTGGACTGGACGCGGGGCCAACAGGCCCTTGCCGGCGCCCTGCAGATGCTGGGCGAGGCGGCCGACAGCGACCGCGCCTTCGACCAGGCGATCGGCTGCTATGACCGCGCCCTGCTGGTGCTGGGCGACAAGCCGGCCCTGGCCGAACGCGCCCACGCCGTCTACCACCGCGCCGTCTGCCTGGCCCGCCGGGCGGAGATCACCTGCGACTTGAAGGGCCTGGACGAAGCCGAGGCGGCCCTGCGCGCCGAGCTGGCCGGGTCCGGCGCCAGCCGCGATCCGGTGGGCTGGGCGGTGCGCCAGCTGAATTTTGCGCGGCTGTACGAGGCCCGCGTCGGCGTCACCGGCCGCGACCGCGGCGAACGCGCCGCCAGCGCGGTGGCCTTGTCCGCCGCCCTGGACGTATTCGGCGAACACGGCCTACGCAGCCTGGCCGACACGACGCAGCGGCGATTGGAGGAACTGCGGGCGCACTGAGACCAGCTCGCATAAATATTGACTCACTGTTCGTCATCCTGAGCCGGAGCGAAGCGACGAGTCGAAGCCTGTCCTGAGCGACGCCGCAGGCGGCGTCGAAGGGGACGCAGACGGCCGCAACATCCTTGCGTGCTTCGACTCGCGCCGAAGGGGCGCGGCTCAGCATGACGTGCCCGGGTGCGACGGATGGGTCAGTCATTTCGCGAGCTGGTATGAGACGGTCGACCTCATCTCGAATCGACTGATCAATTCGTTGATCCCTGCGAACGCCTTCGTGGGGATGATCGGGCAAGGGTTGGCTCGACCCGGTCTCATCCGGCTCTGGGCGATCCCCTCAATGCGCCTCGTCCCAATTGGCCGCCGCGCGCGCCTCGACCACCAGCGGGACGGTTAGGGCCACCGCCGGCTCGGCCGCGCCCTCCATCACCCGCCTCGCCACGGCGCAGACCGCGTCGGCCTCGGCGGCCGGGGCCTCGAACACCAGTTCGTCGTGGACCTGCAGCAGCATGCGCGCGCTTAGGCCCTCGGCGGCCAGGGCGGCGGGCATGCGGATCATCGCCCGGCGGATCACGTCGGCGGCGGCGCCCTGGATCGGGGCGTTGATCGCCGCGCGCTCGCCGAACTGGCGCTCGGCCGGCGACTTGGCCTGGATGGCGGGGATGTGGATCTTGCGGCCGAACACGGTGGTCACATAACCCTGCTCGCGCACCAGGGCGCGCATCTGGTCCATATAGGCGCGGATCCCCGGAAAGCGGTCGAAATAGGTGTTGATATAGGCCCCCGCCTCGTCGCGCGGGATCGACAGCTGGTTGGCCAGGCCAAAGGCGGAGATGCCATAGATGATGCCGAAATTGATCGCCTTGGCCCGGCGACGCACCTCGGATGGCATGCCCTCAATCGGCACGCCGAACATCTCCGACGCGGTCATGGCGTGGATATCGAGGCCTTCGCGGAAGGCGCGTTTCAGCTGCGGGATGTCGCCGATATGGGCCAGGAGGCGCAGCTCGATCTGGCTGTAGTCGGCGCTGATCAGCACGCAGCCGGGCTCGGCGATGAAGGCGCGGCGGATCTTGCGGCCTTCCTCGGTCCGCACCGGAATGTTCTGCAGGTTGGGGTCGTTGGAGGACAATCGCCCGGTGGTGGTCGAGGCCATGGCGAAGGAGGTGTGCACCCGGCCGGTGCGCGGGCTGATCGCGAGGACGAGGGCGTCGGTATAGGTGCCCTTGAGCTTGGACAGCTGGCGCCAGTCGAGCAGCAGCCGCGGCAGGGCGTGGCCCTGCAGGGCCAGGTCCTCCAGCACGCTGGCGTCGGTGCCCCAGGCGCCGGTGGCGGTCTTCTTGGCCCCGGGCAGGCCCATTTCGCCAAACAGCACGTCGCCGATCTGCTTGGGACTTCCCAGGTTGAACGGCCGGCCGACCAGGGTTTGGGCTTCGGCTTCCATCTGGGCCATGCGCAGGGAGAAATCGTTGGACAGGCGGCGCAGCTGTTCCGGATCGACCTTGATCCCGGCGCCCTCCATGTCGGCCAGCACCGGCGGCAGGCCCCGCTCCAGCGTCTCATAGACGGTCAAGAGGCCCTCGCGCGCCAGCCGCGGGCGCAGGTGGTGATAGAGCCGCAAGGTGACGTCGGCATCCTCGGCGGCGTAGGCGGTGGCCGGCTCCAGCGGGATATGTTTGAAGCTTTTCTGCGCCTTGCCGGCGCCGGCGACGGTCTTGAAGCTGATCGGCTCGTGGCCCAGCCACAGCTTGGACAGCTCGTCCATGCCATGGTTGTGCAGCCCGGCCTCCAGCACATAGGAGATCAGCAGGGTGTCGTCGATCGGCGCGACCCGCACGCCATAGCGCGACAGCACGCCCAGGTCGTACTTGGCGTTATGGGCGATCTTCAGCACCGCCTGATCTTCCAGCAGCGGTTTGAGCCGATCGATCGCCGCCTGCAGCGGGATCTGGTCGAGCACCACCGGGGCTTCCAGCTGCAGACCGCCCTGCGGCGGCTCAGCCTCGTGGCCGAGCGGAATGTAGCAGGCCTCGCCGGGGGTCAGGGCCAGGGAGACCCCGACCAGGCCGGCGCCCGACGAGGACAGGGCGTCGGTCTCGGTGTCGAAGGCCACCACCCCCAGCTGATAGGCGCGGGCGATCCAGGCGTCGAGCGTGGCCAGGTCGCGGATGCAGGCATAGGCGCCGGTGTCGACCCCCGCCGCCTGGGCGGGGGTGGCCGCGGCCGGGCTCGACGCTGAGGCCGGCGCGGCGCCGCCCGCCGCCTCCCCGACCCGGCGCGCCAGGGTGCGAAAGCCCATCACGTCGAGGAAATCGGCCAGCACCGCCGGATCGGGCTCGCCCACCGCCAGGGCCTCGATCGGCTCGGGCAGGGGCGTGGCGCAATCGAGCCGCACCAGCTCGCGCGACAGCCGGATCTGATCGGCGAACTCGATCAGGGTTTCGCGGCGCTTGTTCTGCTTGATCTCCCCCGCCCGGGCCAGCAGGGTGTCGAGGTCGCCATATTCGTTGATCAGGGCCGAAGCCGTCTTGATGCCGATGCCCGGCGCGCCCGGCACATTATCGACGCTGTCGCCGCACAGGGCCTGGACGTCGACCACCTTGTCCGGCGGCACGCCGAACTTCTCGGCCACCTGATCGGGGCCGATGCGCACCTGCTTCATCGGGTCGAACATCGACACCCGCTCGCCGACCAGCTGCATCAGGTCCTTGTCCGACGAGACGATCACCACCTCGCCGCCGGCGTCGCGCACCGCGCAGGCATAGGCGGCGATCAGGTCGTCGGCCTCATAGCCGGCCAGCTCCAGACTAGGCAGGCCAAAGGCCCGCGTCGCCTCGCGCACCAGCGGAAACTGCGGGACCAGGTCCTCCGGCGCCGGCGGGCGGTGGGCCTTGTAGGCGGCGTAGAGGTCGTTGCGGAAGGTCTTCTCCGCATGGTCGAAGATCACCGCCAGATGGGTCGGCGCGTCCGGCGCGGCCTTCATGTCGACCATCAGCTTCCACAACATGTTGCAGAACCCGGCCACCGCCCCGATCGGCAACCCGTCCGACTTGCGGGTCAGCGGCGGCAGGGCGTGATAGGCGCGAAAGATGTAGCCCGAACCGTCGACCAGATAGAGCCGCCTGGTCGGCCCGTCCTGGGTCGGGGTGCGGGGGATATCGGCGAGGGTCTCGGGGGCGGCGGCGAGGGTGGTGTCGGTCATGAGGGGCAGAATAGGCGGTTGTGGGCGTCGGGTCAGCGCTTTTTGTCCTTCTGCCGCATGGGGAGAAGGGACGCCGTGCGGCCCCAAACCCACGCTCGAAGTCTCGCGCCGGCCCGGACCTGCCTCAAGGACGCTTCGCGCCGCTGCGCGGCAGCCCCCGAAGAGGGGGCTGTCCTTGACCCAGGCCCGGTCCGGCGCAACGGGCTCTCCATGGGCTTTGCTGTCAGGCCTCGCGTCCCCTTCGGAGACGAGGCCTTGCGACAATCACTTGGAGGATGGAGAACGCCGTCCGGACGCGGGGTCCAGGAGCGAGCGAAGCGAGACCGCGCAGCGGCGCGGCGCGTCCTTGAGCCCGCGGCCGGGCGGCGTTACGCTGGCGGAAGAGTGGATGTCTCTTTCTAGCTCGACCAACGTGGGGTTGGATGGATGAAAAAGCTAATTGGCCTATTGGCCGATCTGCTGCGGAACAAATCTGGGTTGAACGCGGCACGCTCTGCGAATGTGGCAGGTTCGCGCGGTAACCTATACGTCTATGTCGAAGACGACGGCACGGCTCGAGCGTTGGAGGCTGACGAGGTTGACTATTTGAACACTGATTTTCTCGGAGGGGATGGCGGTCGGCCCTACATCAAAAGCAGCTACGGACAGCTGACGCCAGACAAACGCATCGGGGGTTATCTGCTGCGAAGGAAGCTACCAACCGGCGCACGAATAAAATCGACAACGGAGGCGACTCCGGTCGAGACGCCAGAAGAGGCTATCAAGATTGCGACGCTGAAGTTGCCGATCTCATTTTGCATTAAGAGCGGTACCCGGCTTGAACGAGTTATAGACCCTCGGTCCGGGCGGACCGATTTTGGAGTGCCAGGTATCGACGTGGCTTCAGGAACATTCAGCGCGACGATCGAAGCAGGCGTGTGGCGTGTGGCCAGGCATCCAAACAACTCGGCTCTTGATACCGAACAGGCGTGCTTCGCCGACATCTCGGCCGCCTCCGGCCGTATTATTCAGTACGGTTGGCTTTAGGGATAAGACGCATGCCGCCGAGTCCCTTGGGGCCAAGGGCGGCCTCTGGGCGCGGCGGCCGATCGCCGTTACCCCCGCCCCAACCCCCACCCATGCCCCAGCGGCCCCGCCCCCCCGCCGAACCCCGGCGCGTGTCGGATCGCCTCCGCCACATAGCCCCAGGCCCGGGCCACCGCATCGGTCAGCGGCATCCCCTGGGCCAGGCCGACGGCGCAGGCTGACGCCAGCGTGCAGCCGGTGCCATGGGTGTGGCGGGTGGCGACCCGGGGGCCGGAGAAGGTGGTCTCGCCGCCGGCGTGGATCAGCAGGTCGGTGACGGTCTCGCCATCGACGTGGCCGCCCTTCATCAGCACCGCCCGCGCGCCGGCCGCCATGAACAGCGCCCCGGCCCGCTGCATCGATTCAAGGTCGTTGACCGCGAACCCGACCAGGGCCTCAGCCTCCGGCGCATTGGGGGTGAACAGGGCGGCGCGGGGGATCAGCAGGGCGCGCACCGCGTCGATGGCGTCCGGGGCCAGCAGGGCCGCGCCGCCCTTGGCCAGCATCACCGGGTCGATCACCGCCGGCAGGCCGGTCTCGTCGATCAGGCGGGCGACCAGCTCGACCACCGCCGCGTCGCCGAGCATGCCGGTCTTGATCACGTCGACGCCGATATCGTCCAGCACCGCGCGCGCCTGGGCCTCGACCATGGCCGGGCTGATCAGCTCGATGGCGCTGACGCCCAGCGTATTCTGCGCGGTCAGGGCGGTGATCGCCGTGGCCGCATAGCCGCCGAGCACGGTGATGGTCTTGATGTCGGCCTGGATCCCGGCGCCCCCGCCGGAGTCGGAGCCGGCGATGGTCAGGACGCGGCCTTGAGGGGTCGGTTGGGTCATGGACTGGCGGATAGCCCGGGGCGGGGTGTTGGGGAAGGGGGCTAGAGCGCGCCCTCGATCGCGGCCTGGACCTTCAGCGCTTGAACCGTCTGGGCCACGTCGTGGACCCGCACGGCGGCGACGCCGGCCCGGGCGGCGGCCAGGGCGGCGGCCAGCGAGCCGCCGAGGCGGTCGCCGGGCTGAACTGCCGCCGGATCGATCGCCTTGATGAAGCCCTTGCGGCTGGCGCCCAGCAGCACCGGGTGGCCCAGGGCGACGATGCGGTTCAGATGGGCGATCAGGGCCAGGTTGTGCTCCAGCCGTTTGCCAAAGCCGAGGCCAGGATCGAGCCAGATCGCTTCGCGGGCGACGCCGGCGGCGATCGCCGCCCGCGCCCGCGCGGCCAGATAATCGGCGACCTCGACCACCACGTCGTCGTAGCAGGGCGCCGACTGCATCGAGCGCGGCTCGCCCTGCATGTGACTCAGCACCACCTCGCAGCCGAGCGCGGCGGCCGTCGCCAGGCTGTCGGGACCCCAGGACAGGGCGGTGACGTCGTTCCACATCGTGGCCCCCGCGGCGACGGCGGCGCGGGCGACGGCCGGCTTCATGGTGTCGATCGAGATCGGGATCGGGCTCTGGCGGCGCAGGGCGGCGATCACCGGGACCACGCGGGCGATCTCCTCGTCCTCAGCCACCGGCTGGGCGCCGGGTCGCGTGGACTCGCCGCCGAGGTCTAGCCGGTCGGCGCCTTCGTCGATCAGCCGCAGCCCATGCGAGACGGCGGCCGCCTCATCCAAGAAGCGACCGCCGTCCGAGAAGCTATCAGGGGTGACATTGACCACCCCCATCACCTGGCAGCGGTTAGCGCGTGGTGTGATCAGTTTGAATCACTCGGACTAATCCCGCTCATCCCGGAGAATGCCGGGATGAGCGGAAATCGTGGGGCCTTACGCCGGCTTGGGATCGGCGTGGGTCAGGGGCACCGAGACCGTGGGCGGCGCGGGGCGCTTTTCCTCGGGATCTTCGCGCAGGGGCGCGATGCCCTTGATCACGTTGATGATCTCTTCGCCGCTGAGAGTCTCGTATTCGAGCAGGCCCTTGGCCAGGGTGTGCAGGTCCTCCAGCCGTTCGCTGAGGATCCGCCGCGCCTCATCCAGGCCGCCCTGGACCAGGCGGCGAACCTCGGAGTCGATCTTCTGGGCGGTGTCTTCGGAGACGTTCTGGGTGCGGGCCACCGAATGGCCCAGGAACACCTCTTCCTGATTGTCGCCATAGGAGACTGCGCCGAGCGTGTCCGAATAGCCCCAGCGGGTGACCATGTTGCGGGCCAGGCCGGTCGCCGCCTGGATGTCGCTGGAGGCGCCGGAGGTGATCTTGTCCTTGCCGAAGATCAGCTCCTCGGCCACCCGGCCGGCCATCATGATCGCCAGCCGCGAGGTCATCTGCTGGTAGTTCATCGAATAGCGGTCGCCTTCCGGCAGCTGCATGACCATGCCCAGGGCGCGGCCGCGCGGGATGATGGTGGCCTTGTGCACCGGGTCGGCGCTGGGCACGGTCAGGGCGACCAGGGCGTGGCCGCCTTCGTGATAGGCGGTGTTGCGCTTTTCCTCTTCGCTCATGGCCATGGACTTGCGCTCGGCGCCCATCATCACCTTGTCCTTGGCCATCTCGAAATCATACATCGAGACCATGCGCTTGTTGCGGCGCGCGGCGGCCAGGGCGGCTTCATTGACCAGGTTGGCCAGGTCGGCGCCGGAGAAGCCGGGGGTGCCGCGGGCCAGGGTGCGGACGTCGACGTCGGTGGCCAGCGGCACATTGCGCATGTGAACGCGGATGATCTTCTCGCGGCCGACCACGTCGGGATTGGGCACCACCACCTGACGGTCGAACCGGCCGGGACGCAGCAGGGCCGGGTCGAGCACGTCCGGACGGTTGGTCGCCGCCACCAGGATGATGCCTTCATTGGCCTCGAAGCCGTCCATCTCGACCAGCAGCTGGTTGAGGGTCTGTTCGCGCTCGTCATTGCCGCCGCCGAGGCCGGCGCCGCGATGGCGGCCGACCGCGTCGATTTCGTCGATGAAGATGATGCAGGGAGCGTTCTTCTTGGCCTGTTCGAACATGTCGCGCACCCGGCTGGCGCCGACGCCGACGAACATCTCGACGAAGTCCGAGCCGGAGATGGTGAAGAAGGGCACGCCCGCCTCACCGGCCACGGCGCGGGCCAGCAGGGTCTTGCCGGTGCCCGGAGGGCCGACCAGCAGGGCGCCCTTGGGGATCTTGCCGCCCAGCTTCTGGAACTTGCCCGGGTCCTTGAGGAAGTCGACGATCTCGGCCAGCTCTTCCTTGGCCTCGTCGACCCCGGCCACGTCGTCAAAGGTGACCCGGTTCTTGTTTTCGGTCAGCAGCCGGGCCTTGGACTTGCCAAAGCCCATGGCCCCGCGCGCCCCGCCCTGCATCTGGCGCATGAACACGAAATAGACGCCGATCAACAGGAAGAAGGGCAGCAGATTGACCAACACCTGCAGCAGGAAATTGCCGCCGGCGGGCTTGAAATCGACTTCAGCGCCGGCCTTGTCCAGATGCTGGATCAGATCATCCTGGTTGGCCGGGGTGATGGCGGTGATGGTCTGGTTGTCGCCGACCGTGGCGACGACGGTCTCGCCCTTGAAGCTGGCCTTCTTCACGTGGCCTTCGTCGACCTGGTGCAGCAGATAGGAGTAGCTGCGCGTGTCGTCGTTCGACTTGGTGTTGGTGGTGATGATCCCCAACATCGCCGCCAGGATAACGATGACTAACGCCCAGATCGCCAGATGACGCAGATTCATGCCTTCGCCCTCAAAAGGAGCCCAAGCGTCCAACATAGGACGCCTTATGATGTTTCGCCACGCACAAGACCGTCGTCGCGGCGCGCTAAATCTCTGATTCGTTCGAAATCACCCCGCAGAAGGCGAAAAACCTGTCTGCAATCAGCGATTTCGCGGTCACGGGCTCGTCCGTAGCAAGAATCGGGCAAGTCGCCGCACCCGCCGAATCCACGACCAGAGGCAAGGCCGCCCGGACCTCGGGCCGCAGCGCCTTGAGCCTAGAGCGCTGAAAAAGCGGCAATGTTTTGGCGCGGCCGGCGAGCGGCGTCACGGTGAACAGGTCGCTGGCCTGGGTGGACAGTTCGAACCGGCCGTCCCAGACCACCGAATTGGCACGGCCAAGGCACGCCCGGGGCTCAGCACGGCGACGAAACACGCCCGCTTCGCGGCTGACGATAATTTCAGGGTCGGCGGACAGGCGTGCGCCGTCCAGGGTCGCCTGAACGGCCCCGGGCGCGCGCAGGCGGCTCAGCAGGGCGACCACCGCGCTGCGCCGGGGCGGGGCCTGCGCCCCCGCCGCGCAGGTCAAGGCGGCGGCGAGAAGGCGGCGCGCGACGGGCTCGGCGGCGGCGACCAGCGCGTCGCGCCTCAGCACGATCGCGCCGCCGTCGCAGATGCGCGCGGTCCTGGCCAGGGTGGTCAGGGCCGGGTCATCCGAGAAGTCCTGTGGCGGCGGCCGGGCGATCGCCTCGCCCTCAGTCAGCCGACGCCGCGCCTGGATGCGCGGTGATCGCGCGTCGTCATTGGCCGGATCGTCGATCCAATCCAGACCGGAGGCGGCCAGGATCTGGCGCAGGGCCGCTCGCCGCTCGTCCAACAGAGGTCGAAGCAGGAACAGGCCGCGGCCCTGCGGCCAGACCGGGGACGGCCGCCATTGCGCCAGTCGGCCCAGACCCAGGCCCTGGGCGCGCATCAAGTCGCCCTCGTCCTGGTCGTCGGCGGTGTGGCCGAACACCACCACCCGCGCCCCATGGCCCCGCGCGGCCTCGGCGATCAGAGCATGGCGCGCGTGCCGGGCCGCGGCTGGAATTCCGGTCGTGGGCTTGTCGCCGAGCCAGGGCAGCACCTGGCCTTGCAGACCCAGGCCCGCGGCGACGCGCATGGCGCGATCGGCCCAGGCGCCGCTCGACGCCTGCAGCTGATGATCGACGTGGAGGACGACAACCCGGCGGTGATGGCGCTTGGCCCAAGCCTGGGTGGCCATCAACGCCGCCAGGGAATCGCCGCCGCCGGAGAAGGCCACCGCGATCGGCGCGGCGATCCTGGGCTGCAGGCGGCGGTCGAAGGCCGCTTGGCCCAGTGCGCTCAGGCCGTGGGCCAGTGGGGCGAGCGGATGGACCAAGTCACGGGGCGCCCAACTCACTTAGAGCATTGGGCCTGGGCGCGGACGGCCTCGGCGCGGACCTTGGTGGCGGGCGCGGCGCGCGGATAGCGACGGTGCAGCTCCGTCAAGGCCGAACAGGCGTCGTCGAGCTTGCTCAGGTGAACCAGCGAATCCGACAGCTTGACCACGGCGTCGGGGGCCCAATTGGTCTTGGGCCAACCGCGCAGGGCCTCGGCCAGGGCGGCGGCGGCGGCGGTATAGTCCTGCTGGGCGAACTTGACCTCGCCCAGCCAGTAATGGGCGGTCGAGACGTTCGGCTGGTCGCCGTGGCGGTCGATATAGGCCTGGAAGGCGCTGGCGGCGCCCGGATAGTCGCCGCTGAGCATCAATTGCTTGGCCTGATCGTAGTCGGTCTTCGCATCGCCCGCCGGCGCGGCGGACGTGTCGGCCGAGGGGACGGCCGCCTCGTTGGCGGGGGGCGGCGGGGGCGGGGGCGGCGTAGACAGGGCGGTCAGCTGCTTCTCCAGCTTGTCGACCCGGTCGGACAGGGCCGAAACCGCGGCCTTGGCGTCGGCGGCGTCCTGCTTGGCGGCGGCCAGGTCGTGGCCCATCACCTCGATCTGGCCGGTCTGGTTACGCAAGGCGGCGTCGATGTCGTCGAGCCGGGTCTGCAGGGTGGCGATCTCCGGGTCGGGCCCGGCGTCCTTGATCTCCACCGGATGGCCGGTGGCCCGCGCCTGCAGCACGATCTGGCGCACCTCGTCGACCTCGCGCTCCAGCCGATCGAGCCGGTGCTTGGACGGCTCGTTCGGGTCGGGCTGAGCCATGGCGTAGGCCGGCGCGCGCGGCGCGGCGGTCGGCTCGTCATCCTGGGCGAATGCGGGGGCGCCGGGTGTGCAGATCGCCAGAGCGCCGAGCAGGCTGGCGAGGATCGGACCCGCTTTGATGAGGAAGGGCGGCCGTTTAGCCCGAGCGATCTGCATAGCCGCAAGCCAGGCGCACCCCAGTCCCCTGGGTCCCGGCTCTGCGCGGCTACGCCGCTCCGGCCGGGATGACGGGTTAGGGGCGCGGTGCGTTAACCTGAAGCGCTCGCCCCGCTTGACGGGAAATGTCATTCGCATCAGCGCAGCCTAGTCCAATCGATACCGGGAACATAGCACAGGCCCCGCACTCGCGTGCGGGGCCTGGCCAGGATGGGCGCGCCTACTGGACGGCGCCGGAGGTGATGGTGGTGTGGGCGTTGCGGTTATGGGCCCAGGCGTCGTCACCCGTGCCCGGATCGATCGGCCGCTCCTTGCCATAGGAGATGGTGTCGATTCGGCCGCTGGCCACGCCGTGGGCGACCAGGAAGTCGCGTACCGAGTTGGCGCGACGCTCGCCGAGGGCGAAGTTGTATTCGCGGGTGCCACGTTCGTCGGCGTTGCCCTCGATCCGCACCCGCACCTGCGGATAACGGGTCAGCCAGGCCGCCTGGGCGGCGAGGATCGGTTGGGCGTCGGCGCGGACGGTGAAGTCGTTGAAATCGAAATAGACCCGGTCACCGACATTGACCACGAAGTCCTGGGTCGAGCCGGGGACCGGCCCCATGGGCTGCTGGGTGATCGGGGCCGGCGGCGGGGGGGGCGGCGGCGTATAGGCGGGCGCCGGCGGGGCCATCGGCGCCGGTTCAGGCTTTGGATGCGAGGCGCAGGCGGCGATCGAGCCCGCGGCGCCCACGACCAGCGCAATTCTTGTCAATCTTGAAATAAAGTAACGCATGCGCCAGCTCCTGGGCGAGGGTCAAATGGGGCCAGGTCCGCAGCGGACCGCCTCACGGGATCAAGGTTCCCCCAAACCAGGACAAATCATAGGCGAAGATTGAGTTCCGTTCAATTTAGCAAAGGCGACCATGTTGGGTCTGAGGCCGAGCCGTCATAGGGTTCTGGCTGCTCCACTCGACCTGTCACATCCACGGTCCACAGCCGCGCCTGACCTCCCGATGCTTGACGCCAGAACATCAGCACCCGGCCATTGGGCGCCCAGGTCGGGCCTTCGTCCAGATAGCTGGTGGTCAGGATATGCTCGCCCGAGCCGTCCGGACGCATGACCCCGATGTGAAATGTGCCGCCGGTCTGTTTGGTGAAGGCGATCAGATCGCCGCGCGGCGACCACACCGGGTCGGTGTAGCGGCCATCGCCGAACGAGACGCGGTGCGGGTTCGAGCCATCGGCGTTCATCACATAGAGCTGAGGGCTGCCCCCGCGATCGGAGTTGAACACGATGTGGGTCCCGTCGGGCGAGAAGGCCGGCGAGGTGTCGATCGCCGGATCGGCGGTCAGCCGCCGCAGCGCCCGGCTGGTCAGGTCCATCACATAGACGTCAGTGTTGCCGTGGTCGGCGATCGAGAACGTGACCTTCTGACCATCGGGCGAGAAGCGCGGGGCGAACACCATGCCCTTGAAATGGCCAAGCGTCTCCGACCGGCCGGTCACCAGGTCGAGCAGGTACAGCGCCGCCGAATCGTCGCGCAGCACCATGTAGGTGATCTCTTGCCGGGTGGTCGAATAGCTGGGCGAGAACACCTGGTCGCGACCTTGGGTGAGGTAGCTCTGATTGGCGCCGTCCTGGTCCATGATCTCCAGGCGCAGGATACGCCGTTTGCGCGGACCGCTCTCGGCGACGAAGACCACGCGGCTGTCGAAATAGCCCTTCTCGCCGGTCAACCGCTCATAGACCGCGTCGGAGATCTTGTGCGCGATGCGGCGCCAGTCGTCGGGGCTGGCGGTGTAGGAAAGGTCGATCACGTCGTGTTTTTGCTCGGAGGCGAACACGTCGAACAGACGGAAATCGACCTTGAGCCGACCGTCGGGCTGCAGCGTTGTCTGGCCGGTGACCAGGGCCTGGGCGTTGATCTGCCGCCAGGGGGTGAAATCGGGCAGGACGCTGAAATCGCTCTGCTGCTGAGGATAGGTTTCGGGATCGAGCGGCTTGAACAGGCCCGAACGCTGCAGATCGTCGCGGATCACCTTGGCGATGTCGTCGCTTGTCAGACCGGCCCCCGTGAAAGCGGGAACGGCGATGGGCAGCGGCTGCACGGCGCCCTGGTTGACGTCGACGGTGACGTCGGCGCGGGCCGGCGCGGCGGCGAGCGAGCCTAGCAGGGCGGTGAGCAGGACGAGCAGGGAAAGGCGGCGCATAGCGTGATCTTTTCGGCTCATGGCGACAGGGAGGGCGCGGCTTGCGGTCATTTTTGGGCGCAGGCCTTCTTAGCATCGAAATTGACGGTGATTTTTTGACCGTTGTAGAGGTCAGGCGGCAAATTCTCGAACGGCTCGGCCTGGAACACCGCCCGCTTGGCGCGGTCGGAGGCCGCCTTGACCACTGGATCGGTCGCGCCCTCGACGGAGCTGACCGGATCGCTGAGCAGGCGGCCGCTGCGGCCCAGTCGATAGGTGACGGTGATCACCAGGTTCCCGCCGCCGGCGACCTCGCAGTCGGGATTCCACAGCCGTTGAAGCTCCGCGGTCATCGAGGCCAGGGCGCCGCTTGACTCGACGGCCCCGATCCCATTGGCGGTCTGGGCCTTGACCGCGGTCTGCGGACGGTTCGGACCGCGCTGCGCCGACGAATGCTGGGCGCCCGAGGCGTGGTTCTGCGGGGTCAGGCTGGCGGCCAGGGCGTCGAGGTCGAGGGATTTTTCCGGCTTGGTCGGCGCGGGCTTGGTCGGCGCCGGCTTGGGCGGAGGCGCGGGCCTGGGCGGCGCCGGCGGGGGCGGAGGCGCGGGCCTGGGCGGCGCCGGCTTGGGCGGGGTCGGGGCCGGGGTGGGGGCCTTGATCGGCGCCGGCGTGGGCTGCGGCGCCGGTGCCTGGGGCGCGGCGTCGGGGGTCGGGTTCTCAGCCGCCGCCGGCGCCGGCGTCGGGGCCTGCTGGGCGTTCATCAGACTGCCCTGGTCGTTGCTGGTGACGATGGTCACCGGCACCACCTGGGCCAGCTTGGCCGGCGGGTTGAGCCAGGGCCAGGCGACCAGGGCGATGACCAGCACCGCCCCATGCAGGCCGATCGAGCCGGCCAGGGCCGGTAGAGGCGAGGAGCGCGCCCGCGACATCAGGGCCCCCGACATCAGGGATTGGCGGCCGGGCCGCCAGACGCCGCGCCGCCCGTCGCAGAGCCATCGCCGGACGGGGGCGCGACGTGGTCAAGCCCGGAGGATGGACCGCCGGTGTCGGTCAACAGGTTGATCGAGGAAAAGCCCGATTCTGACAGACTGGCCATCACCTGGGCGACGATCGCATAGGGGGCGCGGCCGTCGGCGCGGACATAGATCGGCTTGTCGAACCCGGCCTGGGCCAGAGCGCGCATCCGGGGCGCCAGGTCGCCGAACGGCACCTCTGTGGCCTGGACATAGACGCTTCCATCGGCGCGGACGCTGACGGTCAGGGGCTCGGTCTGGTTGCTCAATGCCCCGGCCTCGGTCTTGGGCAATTGCAGCGGCACCCCGGCCGTGAGCAGCGGGGCCGAGACCATGAAGATGATCAGCAGCACCAGCATCACGTCGACCAGCGGCGTGACATTGATCTCCGACAGGGCGCGTCGCCCGCGCCCGCGACGACGGCGGCGGCCGCGACGATTGTTCGAGGAGTCCAGCGACAGGGCCATGGCCGCTCAGCTCCCCGACAGGCGGCGGGCGATGGCCGCCGACAGCTCGTCCGCGAAGCCCTCCAGCCGGTCGGTGAACTTGCCGGCGTCGGTGGAGAACTTGTTGTAGGCGATATAGGCCGGAATCGCCGCCGCCAGGCCGATGGCGGTGGCGAACAGGGCCTGGGCGATCGAGGGCGCCACCACCGACAGGCTGGTGTTCTTCTCCGCCGCGATGGCCTGGAAGGCGTGCATGATCCCCCAGACCGTGCCGAACAGGCCGATGAACGGCGATGAGGTGGCCACGATCGCCAGGGAGCTGAGGCCCTGCTCGATCCGGGCGCTCTCGCGAGCGACGATGCTGTCCATGCCCCGGTCGATCCGTTGCAGCAGGAAACCGGCCTGGTTGTCGTCAAGGGCGCCCTTGCGTCCGTCGCGCCAGTCACGGATCGCCGACTGCAGCATGCGCGGCATGGCCTGGCGCGGCCGCTCGCCCGCCTCGGACGCCACCTCGTCGAGCGAGCGGCCCGAGCCGACCTTGATCTCGAACTGGTCGGCCTCGCGGTTGAGCGCGAAGAAGCGGAAGGTCTTGTCGATGATCACCGTCCACGACCATAGCGAGGCCAGAGCCAGGCCGATCATCACAATCTTGACCACCCAGTCGGCGCGCATGAACGTGGCGATGATCGAGAAGTTGTCGCTGGTCAGCACGTTGGCGGTGTCCATGGGCGAGCGGCTCCGAGGTGTCTGCGTCCGGGCTGCGATGACCGGGGCAGGTGGTGATTCTATGGCGCTTGTGGTGCAAACCACGGCGTCAGCCGCTCCACCAGCCCCTTGGGCGGCTTTCGCGGCCGACCGCCCGGTCCGACGCAGGCGGTGGTCACCTGGGCGGCGGCGATCAGGGTCCCGCCACGCAGAATGCGCTGGCCGATGCTGAGCCGCGGGCCGCGGGCCTGGTCATAGGTGGTGACCACCATCAGGGCGTCGTCGATCCGCGCCGGGCTGCGAAAGTCGATCTCCATCCGGGTGACGACAAAGGCCAGCGGGTCGTCAAGCGCGAACAGCTCGGTATGGCTGACGCCTGCGAGCCGCAGGAAATCGGAGCGGCCGCGTTCGAAATAGCGCAGATAGTTGGCGTGATAGACAACCCCGGTGAAGTCGGTGTCCTCGTAATAGACGCGCACTGGCAGGATGTGTTCCCGGCCCTCGAAGGCGCCGCCGGCGGGGGTCATGGGGTTGGCCCTTCGTCAGAGATCAAGCGATACGCGCATGTCCCCGGCATGCCGCCAGCCGTCCTGCACTCTGTGCGGTCAAACCCTGAGGTCAGGGTAGCGCCGGGCGGGCACGGCCTCAAGGACGCTTCGCGCCGCTGAGCGGTCGCGCTTCGCGCGCTCCTTGACCCCGCGTCCGCCCGGCGCACCTTATCATCCAAGGGTTTGTCGCGAGCCCTCGCCTCCGAAGGAGACGAGGATCGGCCACCAAAACCCATGGAGAGCCCGTTGCGTCGGACCGGGCCTGGGTCAAGGAGGGTCCCTTTTCGGGACCCCCGCGAAGCGGCGCGAAGCGTCCTTGAGGCAGGTCCGGGCCGACGCGATCCTCCGGCCGTGGGTTTGGGCGCGCGAGCCCTCGCTGCCGAGAGGTTTGAAGAGCGCCTGCCGGCGCGTCCCCTCATCTTCCCACCTGCTACGCAGGCGGGCCCCTCCTTCTCCCACAAGGGGAGAAGGTGACGGATCGCCGACCGAGCATCCAATCGCCTCACTCCTCCTCGAACAACCCCGGCTGTCCCTTCACCGCCGCCACCGGCGCCGGCGCGCTCAGACCCAGATGGGCGTAGGCCTTGGCCGCCGCAATGCGCCCGCGGGGCGTGCGCTGGATGAAGCCCTGCTGCATCAGATAGGGCTCGATCACGTCCTCGACCGCGTCGCGCGCCTCGGCGATGGCGTAGGCCAGGGTCTCGACCCCGGCCGGCCCGCCGGCGTAGTTCTCGATCAGGGCGCGCAGATAGCGGCGATCCAGGCTGTCCAGCCCCGCCTCATCGACCTCCAGCCTGGCCAGGGCCCGCGCCGCGCAGGGCCGGTCGATCGCCTGGGCGTCCTCGGCCCCGGCGAAGTCGCGCACGCGGCGCAGCAGGCGGCCGGCGATGCGTGGGGTGCCCCGCGCGCGGTGGGCGATCTCGGCGGCGCCGTCCAGGGTCAGGGGCGCGCCCATCTTGCGCGCCGCCTGGGTCAGCACCCGCTGCAGCTCCTCAGGCGTATAGAACTCAAGCCGCAACGGAATGCCGAACCGGTCGCGGAGTGGCGTCGCCAGCAGGCCCGCCCGGGTGGTCGCCGCCACCAGGGTGAAGGGCGCCAGGTCGATGCGGATCGAGCGCGCCGACGGCCCCTCGCCGATGATCAGGTCCAGCACGTGGTCCTCCATCGCCGGATAGAGGATCTCCTCGACATTGGACGGCAGGCGGTGGATCTCGTCGATGAACAGCACGTCGTGCGGTTCGAGATTGGTCAGGATCGCCGCCAGGTCGCCGGCCTTGGCCAGCACCGGGCCGCTGGTGGCGCGAAAGCCGACGCCCAGCTCGCGGGCGACGATCTGGGCCAGGGTGGTCTTGCCCAGGCCGGGCGGGCCGAACAGCAGCACATGGTCCAGCGCCTCGCCACGACCACGGGCGGCGTCGATATAGATCTTCAGATTGGCCTTGATCGGCTCCTGGCCGACGAACTCGGCCAGGGTCTGCGGGCGCAGCGCGCGGTCGGCGGCCTCGGCCTCGCCCGCCTCGCCGGAGACGATCCGGGTCAACGGCCGAGCTCCTGCAACGCCGCCTTGATCAGGGCCCGCTCATCGGCGGCGGGTCCAAGCCGCTGGGCCGCCACCTCGACCTGGCGGCGGGCGGTGATCTCGGCGATGCCCAGGCCCATCAGGGCGGCGACCGCGTCACCGGCGGCGGTCGGCGCGGGCGGAGCGCGGGACGCCGCCGCGCCAGGGGCCGAGGCGATCGGTCCGTCGGCGATTGGCTTGTCCTTCAGCTCGGTGACGATGCGCTGGGCGAGCTTGGGCCCCACCCCCTGGGCGCGGCCGACCGCGGCCTTGTCCTCGCGCGCCACCGCCCCCGCCAGCTCGGCCGGCGACAGCACGTCGAGCACGCCGAGCGCCGCCTTGGGGCCGACCCCCTGGATGTTCTGCAGCAGCAGAAAGGCCCGGCGCTCCTCGCGGCCGAGAAAGCCGTAGAGGCGCAGGCCGGCGGCCTCGGTCCACTGGGTCTCCACATGGATCACAGTCTCGCCGCCCGGCGGCGGCAGGCGCGACAGGGTGCGGGCGCCGCAGCGGACCACATAGCCGACGCCGCCGACGTCGATCAGCGCCTCCTCCTCGCCGATCTCGGCCACCTGACCGCGCAACCGGCCGATCATGCGGCGGCTCCGATGCGGCGGGCGAGGCCGGCGCGCTTGCGGGCGTGGGCGTGGGCGATCGCCACCGCCAGGGCGTCGGCGGCGTCGGCGCTGGGCCCGCCGGCGGTCGGCAGCAGCCGGGCGATCATGAAGGCGACCTGGGCCTTGTCGGCCGCGCCGGTGCCGACCACCGCCTTCTTGACCACCTTGGCGGCGTATTCGGCGACGGCCAGCCCGGCGCGGGCCGGGGCCAGCATGGCGGCGGCGCGGGCGTGGCCAAGCTTCAGCGTCGAGGATCCATTGGCGGTGGCGAAGGTCTCCTCGATCGCCGCCTCGTGCGGGGCGTGGGCGGCGATCACCGCCTCGATCCCGTCGAACAGGCAAAGGAGCCGCTCGGCGAAGGCCAGGGTCTCGCGCGGGGCGATCACCCCGTGGGCGATGTGGATCAGCCGCGCGCCATCGACCGCCACCACGCCCCAGCCGGTGCGGCGCAGGCCGGGATCAAGACCCAGGATGCGAATCGCGTTCGTCATGTGTTCCCGTTAGCATCGCCCGCCCGCGCCTCCAGGCAAAGGCGGAAAATGTGCTTAATGAACGGTTGAAAAACGTGGTTAGCGAAAGGTTAAACAAAACAGGAACGCGCTGGCTAAAATCATGGTTAACGAGAGATTAACACCGATACGGGCGCCCATTAGCGCATCTGATCAGCAAGTTAGGCGAAATTTGTCCGGGTTGAACCGCTCGCGCCGCCCTCCTGGCGTTCCCCTTATATTCCGGTCAGGTCTGCGTCAGATCGCCTAGGTTGACCTGGCGCGAGCGCCGCCGCATGGTCAGCGTCGGGGGGACGACCAAGAATGACCATCACCGCACGCCGCATCGCCGGCCTCATCGCCCTCGTCAGCCTGCTCGCCGGCCCCGCCTTGGCCGCCAAGGTCGGACAGCCGGCGCCGTCGTTCAAGGTCACCACCTTTGATCACAAGGTCGTCTCGCTCGACGATCTGCGTGGCAAGGTGGTGGTGTTGAACTTCTGGGCCACCTGGTGCGCGCCTTGCCGCCGGGAGATGGTGGTGATGGACAGCTATATCCGTGAGCACCCCGGCTCAGATCTGCGTGTGTTCGCCATCAGCACCGAGGACAGCGTGCCGGACGCGCAGCTGGTTCCCCTGGCCAAGGCCCTGGCCTTTCCCCTGGTGATCCGGCTGCACGGCTGGGGCTATGGGGTGATCAATAACGCCCTGCCGACCAGTTACGTCATCGATCGGTCGGGAATCCTGCGCCACGCCGAGCCGGGGGCGTTCGACGCGCAAAGCTTCGACGCCCTGATCACCCCCCTCCTGGCCGAACCGGCGCCAGAACCCAAGATCGCGCCCCTGCCGACCGCCGCGCCGACGTCGCCGCCGTCCTTGGCCCATGCCGCCGCGCCGACCAGCTGATCATCATCTCGGTTCCCGCCGCATTCCCCGTGACGGATCGCCCAGAGCCGCGTTAGACAGGGACGCCGCTCATACGACGGTGCGCCGGCCCCTACCGGCAGCTTCCTAAGGAGGACGACTATGACTCGCCTGATCCTGACCCTCGCGGCCTTCGGCCTGATCGCCGCGACCGCCACCACCGCCTCGGCCCACCATTGGCGCCATCACCACTGGCATCACCATCATCCGCACGGCTAAGTCCGGCGCGGTTTTGATCAGCAACGGACGGGCCCGCCGGCGACCGGCGGGCCCGTTTTGATTTGAGGACGGTCGATGTGACGCGGAGGGTCGCGCGGGGCCACGAGGGAAATACAGTTCCAGCAAGCCGACGTCCGGGAGGTTCGCATGCGGGTCTTCAAATGGGGCGATAGCCTCGCCGTTCGACTTCCGTCCGTCGCGGTTGAGGCCCTGGCGCTCAAGCCGGGCGACGAGGTCGGGTTTCACCTCGCCGATAACGGATCATTGGGGGTCGCGCGAAAGCCGGATCGCCAGGATCCCTTGGACTGCCTGCAAAACCTACGTGACCGGCCGCCCGCCGATGTCTGTGTCGATCGGCAGCAAGCGAATGGCCGGTAGGGTCGTTCGGTTGGCGTCAAAATCGGCGTCACTGGACATGCGGCGATCTCTCGGCTTTCTGTTCAACGCGCCGCCCCAGACCGAACTCAAGGAGATGAGATGACCAAGGCAACGTCGAAAAAGTTCATCGCGCTGTACATCGCCCCGGCGTCCGTGCTGGTGGATTGGTCGAAAACCGACCCGGACTTCAGGAAAGCCGCCGAGGAAAAAATGCAGGCGGAGTGGAAGCGGTGGATGGAAGATCATGCGGAAATGATCACGCTCACCGAGGCCGCAGGCAAGACCCGGAAAGTCACATCCAGCGGGGTTTCCGACACAAACAACGGGGTCATGCTGTACTCATTCGTCGAGGCGGAATCGCATGAGGCGGCCGTCAAGGCGTTTGAACATCACCCCCACCTTCAGATCCCCCAGTCGTCTATCGAGGTTATGGAAGTTCGACCGACTGGTCCGATGTGAGCGCTGGTGAACCGGGCGCGCATCAACGGCTTCTTGGTGCGTTCGTCCGATTGGCGTCGCCGACCGGGCGCCCGAAATCCGGCGCGCGGTCGGCAGGGTGAGCGCCAGGGTGACCTCCACCCCTGTTAGGCCGGTGACGATCGCGAAAGTCGATGGCGCTGTTTCGATCGAGTCGCCGTTGGAGCCGATATTTCGGGCGGACTCCCCCCTAGACCCCCCAGCCCGCCAGCTGTCCGTCGGTGAAGTCGGCGTTGGTGAACACGGTCTGGACGTCGTCGTCGTCTTCCAGGGCGTCGATCAGCTTGAACAGGGTCGCAGCGTCGTCGTCGGCCACCGGGGTCAGGGTCTTGGGGCGCCAGACGATGGCGGTGGACTTGGGCGCGCCAAGACTGGCCTCCAGGGCCTCGATCACCGCGGACTGGTCCTCGAAGGCGGTGAAGATGGTGTGGGTCTCGTCGTCGGACTCGACATCCTGGGCGCCCGCCTCGATGGCCGCCTCCATGATCGCGTCCTCGGAGCCGGCGCTGAGCGGATAGACGATCTGACCCAGTCGCTCGAACATGAAGGCCACCGAGCCCGACTCGCCCATATTGCCGCCGTTCTTGCCGAAGATCGTGCGAAGCTGGGCGGCGGCGCGATTGCGGTTGTCGGTCAACACCTCGACGATCAGGCCGACCCCGCCGGAGCCGAAGCCCTCATAGCGGATCTCCTCGAAATTGTCGGTCTCGCCGCCGGCGGCCTTCTTGATCGCCCGCTCGATATTGTCGCGCGGCATCGATTCGACGCGGGCGTTGGTGATCGCCAGACGCAGGCGGGCATTGGCCGTGGGGTCAGGCACGCCCTGCTTGGCCGCCAGGGTGATGTCGCGCGAGAGCTTGGAGAACAGCTTGGAGCGCTTCTTGTCCTGGGCGCCCTTGCGGAACTGAATGTTCTTGAATTTTGAATGGCCGGCCATGGTCGCCTGGGCTTGGATTGCGATCGGAAGGCGCGCTTCTAGCGCTCCAGCACGCCAAGCGCCAGGGGCGGACGGGTTTAGGCCTCGATCCGGGTGACCTGGCCCTGGTCAAGCCGGAACACCACGTCCTGCGGGGTGTCCAGCGCGATCGCCGCGGCCGGCTCCAGGTTCAGATAGAGACCGCGCAGCACCCGGATCGACATGCCGTGCGAAATGGCCAGGGTCGGGCGCGGATCGGCGAGGGCCTGATCCAGCCAATCGCCTAGCCGGGCGGCCAGGGCGTCATAGGTCTCGCCGCCGGGGGCGCGGAACAGGAAATCGTAGGTCTTGGCCTCGCCCCGTTGGCCCGGCCAGCCACGATCGATCTCGGCGCCGGTCAGACCTTCCCAATCGCCCATGCGCAGTTCGGCCAGGCGCGGATCGAGCTCGAAATTCCCGCCGAAGCCCATGGCCGCGCCGATCAGTTCGGCGGTGTGGACCGTGCGCCCGAGCGGGCTGGCCACCATCGCCCAGGATAGGGGGTCCTCGATCAGCTGGGCGAGCCGATGCCCGACCCGCACGGCCTGGCTGCGGCCCAGCGCGGTCAGCGGGGAATCCAGGCCGCCCTGATGGCGGCCTTCCTCGTTGAAGATGGTTCGGCCGTGGCGGACCAGGAGGATCATCGGCTGCGCGTAGCGACTGCGGCGCCGACGCGCAAGGCGCGCCGCGCCGCACCCAAGCGTCGCGGCGCGCGCCTAAGTTAGAGGCGACTAGATATAGCGGCGCAGTGAGCGGGCCAGGTCCGTGGCGCCGGAGCGTTTGCGCGCCTGTTGCGGCTGGTAGGCCATGCGCGCATGCTCGCCGCAATAGGGGCCGTCTTGCCCGGTGCGCCTGCCGCAGAAGGTGAAGCCGTCGGCGGACGGATCGCCGATCGGCCACTTGCACATGTGGGCGCCGAGGGTCAGCACTGTGGCCGAGCCCGGCTCCTCCAGATAGACCACCGGCGGCTGGGGCGCGGACGTCAGAGGCTGGGCCGTCTGAACCTCGACCCGGCGCGGGGTCTGGGTGGCGACCGGACGAGCCGGGCGCGGGGCCTTGAAGGCCGGCCGCGCGGGCTGCGACGGCGCCGCGCGACCCGACAGGCCCAACCGGTGGACCTTGCCGATCACGGCGTTGCGGGTGACCCCGCCCAGTTGCTTGGCGATCTGACTGGCGGACAGACCGTCCAGCCAGAGCTTCTTCAAGGCTTCTACGCGCTCGTCGGTCCAACCCATGGGAAAACCTCCACCCGCCCTTTGCGGTGCGATCGGCGGACGAGAATCAACATATAGATCCCGACCTGTTTTTCCGATCTCCGCTCCTACTAGATACAGTAACTAAACTCTTAACGGACACAATAGGCGCCATGGCTCTGTCCACAGCGCTGATTCGAAAATCTACATATTGAGACAATCGGACGCAGCTGGCGTCCCGCGCCGTGGGGGCTTGTCCAAAAGCCGGGCAAGGCGCACATCAGCGCCCATGAAGGACATGGCTGACATGGCGGCCGCGCCGGTGATCCCGCCGGCCCCGCGCGACTATCCCGGCGTCAACTGGACCGGACTGACAACCCTTTATGTGAAGGAAGTCAGGCGCTTCTGGAAGGTTGGCATGCAGACGGTGATCGCGCCCGTGGTCAATACGCTGCTCTATCTGATGGTGTTCACCGTCGCCGCCAGCGGGGCGCGTCCGCCTGTACATGGCGTGCCCTTCGCCATCTTCATCGGGCCGGGGCTGATCATGATGGCGATCATGAACTCCGCCTTCGCCAACTCGTCGTCGTCATTGATGCAGGCCAAGATGATGGGCCTGACCCAGGACTTTCTCACCCCGCCCCTGTCGCCGACCGAGCAGGTCTGCGCCTTCGCCGCCGGCGCCGCCACGCGAGGGATTTTTGTCGGCCTGGTCACGGCCGCCTCGGTGTTCGTGTTCGCGCCGTACGGCGTCGCCCACTGGTGGGCCGTTCTCTACTTCGGCCTGGGGGCCTCGCTGGTCATGGGCCTGTTGGGCATGGTCACCGGTCTATGGGCCGAGAAGTTCGACCACCTGGCGGCGGTGACCAATTTCATCGTCATGCCGATGAGCTTTCTGTCCGGCACCTTCTATCTGGTCGACAAGCTGCCCGAGCCGTTTCGCACCATTTCGCACTATAATCCGTTCTTCTACATGATCAGCGGATTCCGCTACGGCTTCATCGGCCAGGCCGATGGCTCGGTGGCGGTGGGGGTGGCGATCCTGGCTGGCCTGACCCTGGCCATGTCGGCCGCCTGCTGGTGGCTGTTCCACAGCGGCTGGCGGCTGAAGTCATAGGCGATCGCGCGCAATTCAATTGTCACGCGCGCACGGTTGACACGGCCGGCTCATTTCGCGAAAAGCCTCGGCCTTCCACGTCCCGACCGCCATGCGGGGGACTTCCTGGGAGGCCCCGATGCCCGACCCATCGCCAAGCGACCCCGACCAGCACATCATGGGCGTCTATAACCGCGCCCCGCTCGCCTTCGAGCGTGGCGAGGGCTCGCGCCTTTGGTCGACCGACGGCGAGGCCTATCTGGACTGTGTCGCCGGCATCGCGGTCAACGCCCTGGGCCACAGCCATCCCAAGCTGGTCGCGGCGCTGACGGCTCAGGGCGAAAAGCTCTGGCACGTCTCCAATATCTATCAGATCCCGCAGCAGGAGGCCCTGGCCGACCGGCTGTGCGCGGCGACCTTCGCCGACGTGGTGTTCTTCACCAATTCCGGCACCGAGGCGGTGGAGTGCGCGCTGAAGACCGCGCGCAAATATCACTGGAAGAACGGCCAGCCGGAGCGGATCGAGGTGATCGGCTTTGAAGGCGCGTTCCATGGCCGCAGCTACGCCGCCGTGTTCGCCGCCGGCAACCCGGCCTATGTCGAAGGCTTCGGCCCGGCCCTGCCTGGCTATAACAGCCTGCCGTTCGGCGACATGGCGGCGCTGAAGGCGGCGCTGGGTCCCACCACGGCGGCGGTGATCGTCGAGCCGGTGCAGGGCGAAGGCGGGGCGCGCTCACTCACCCCGGCCCAGCTGGACGAGATGCGCGCCCTGTGCCGCGAGCACGGCGTGCTGCTGATCTATGACGAGATCCAGTGCGGCCTGGGCCGCACCGGGCGCCTGTTCGCCTATGAGTGGGCGAGCGATGCGGCGCCGGACATCATGTGCGTGGCCAAGGCCCTGGGCGGCGGGTTTCCGGTGGGCGCGTGCCTGGCCACCGCCGAGGCGGCCAAGGGCATGACCGTCGGCTCGCACGGATCGACCTATGGCGGCAATCCGCTGGCCATGGCCGTGGGGATCGCCGCCTTCGACGAGTTGGTTCGGCCGGAGCTCTTGGCCCATGTGCGCGACGTGGCCGGCTATCTGAACCAGCAGCTGACCGGGCTGAAGGATCGCTTCCCCGACGTTGTGCTCGACATTCGCGGCAAGGGCCTGCTGATCGGGCTGAAACTGGCGAGCAACAACCGCGCCTTCATGGCCCTGGCGCGGGACCAGAGGCTGCTGATCGCCGGCGGCGGCGACAATTGCGTGCGGCTGCTGCCGCCCCTGGTGCTGAGCTTCGACGAGGCCCGCGAGGCGGTGGAGAAGCTCGAAGCGACCTGTGAAGCCGTGCGACGACAAACCGCCGCTTGACGCGGCGCGCGCGGCGCCGGCTCCGACCGGCGTTAGTCTCCCTTCCCCTTCACAGCGGCCGGCGCGAACGTCGACCGATTCCTCGGAATTTCCCGATGACCCACTCGCCCCGGCATTTCATCGACCTTTGGACCTTTGACGAGCCGACCCTGCGCCGGCTGATCGACCAGGCCAAGGCCCGCAAGACCGCCCGCCTCGGCTGGCCCAAGGGCGCGGTCGACGCCGACGCTCCGGCCAAGGATCGCACCCTGGCGATGATCTTCGAGAAGAACTCGACCCGCACCCGCTTCTCGTTCGACGCGGCCATGCGCCAGCTGGGCGGGGCCTCGATCATCGCCACCGCCAACGACATGCATCTGGGCCGCGGCGAAAGCGTCGAGGACACCGCCCAGGTGCTGTCGCGGATGGTCGATGCGGTGATGATCCGCTCCAACGCCCACGACACGCTGGAACGCTTCGCCGGCGCCGCCAGCGTGCCGGTGATCAATGGCCTCAGCGACGCCAGCCATCCGTGCCAGATCATCGCCGACCTGATGACCATCGAGGAGCACCGCGGGGACCTGGCCGGCAAGACCCTGGCCTGGATCGGCGACGGCAACAACATGTGCGCCAGCTTCATGCATGTCGCCGGCCAGCTGGGCTTCAGGCTGAAGGTCGCCTGCCCGGGCGCCTATGCGCCCGACCGACTGGACGTGGCCCGCGGACTGGAGCTGGGCGCCCAGATCGAGATCACCGACGATCCCAAGGCCGCCGTGGCCGGCGCCGATGTGGTGCTGGCCGACACCTGGGTGTCGATGGGCGATCTGGATCACGACGAACGTCTCGCCGCGCTGGAGCCCTATCAGGTCAACGCCGACCTGATGGCCTTGGCCGCGCCTGACGCCCTGTTCCTCCACTGCCTGCCCGCCCACCGCGGCGAGGAGGTCACCGACGCGGTGCTCGACGGGCCTCAGTCGGTGGTCTGGGACGAAGCCGAGAACCGTATCCACGCCCAGAAGGCGATCCTGGCCTGGTGTTTTGGGGCGGGGTGAGGGCGGTCCCGCTAGCTGCTGAGTGACTGGGGGCGATGCTTACCTCTATGCCGGCGCTTCGGTTCTGCGAAATCGGTTTAGTCCCACTGATGCCGATCACAAGCCGACGACGGAAGCGGATTTCGGTGGTTTTCAGAGCGCCGCTTTTGATTGCGTTAGCCTTTGGGAGGCATCATATATCTTCGATGGTCGTCAAAGTCTCCCGCCCAGCCGCTATCAAACGCCCCGCGATACGAAGGGCGCGAGGGGGACAGTTTCATTCGAAGCAGTTGGCGGCGAAGGTCTCTCGCGTTAATTCCCTTTCCGGGAAGTCGATCGCCGACCTTGCGGACGTGAGCCTTGCCCATTTAGGCCGCGAAGCGGGGCGGCAGGCGTTTGAAGCCGCGTTGGCCGCTGGAATTGCGGCGCCGGTGTTGATCGGGGACGAACTGGCTTATCTCACCTCGGATGAGACCGATCGGCAGATCGACTAAGGCTCTGTTGAATGCCCTTCGTCGTGATGATCGCCGGACCCAACGGTTCTGGGAAGACGACTCTTACCAATTATATCCGCAGGCAAGGTATCGACCTAGGCCAATATATTAATCCGGACGATATAGCGCGAGACCTTGAAGGGTCATACGATGTACGGGTGCGTCGTGCGCAACAAGTCGCCGACGAAAAGCGTGATGAGTGTCTAAAACGCCGCGTCAACTTCAGTTTTGAAACGGTGATGTCTCACGACTCCAAAGTGAAATTCTTTCAGCAGTGCCGGTTTTCCGGCTTTGATACGGTCCTGTTTTTCGTAGGCACACGCAGCCCTCAGCTCAATGTTGCTCGCGTCGCCCAGCGCGTCGCGTCGGGAGGTCACGATGTTCCGGTCGATCGTATCGTCGATAGATATGCGCGTTCGTTTGCTTTGTTACGTCCCGCCTTGGCGATCGCCATCCGCGCCGCCATTTATGATAATTCTGATCAGCGCGGGCTCACGCTTGGTCTTACGAAGAAAACGACGGCGAGGCGCGGCCCCGTCTATAGCCTCATGCCTGACGCTCCCGCTTGGATTGCGGCGGCGGTCCCGGAGGGGGCCGTTATGGAACGACGCGAGGCAAGGACGCCTCGTAAACCTCGCTCATAGCCGGCATGCGCCGGCCAGGACGAGGACTAACGCGGAATCAGATCTGGGCGCCGCCGACCCTCCCGCGATACCCACTGGTGAATCCGGCGCGACGTCTTATCTAAGCGCCTGCCCTGCGCTAAGCCCTCCCCTCACCGCGGCCTGATCCTGATCGGGGTCGCCCGGCCCCAGCCCATAAGTCCGCCCGTGCTTGAAATCCCTTCCGACCCTTCGCCCCCCGTCCTCGCGCCCGACGACATCGTCGCGGCGTTTCAGATCGCCGAGCAGCCGGTGCGCGGCCGGATCGTGCGGATGGGGGCGATGGTCGACGACATCCTCACCCGGCATGACTATCCCGAGCCGGTGGCCGAGCTGCTGGGAGAGGCGGTGGCCCTGGCGGCCCTGGTCGGCTCCAGCCTGAAGTTCGAGGGGCGGCTGATCCTGCAGGCCCAGGGCGACGGGCCGGTGGCCTATGTGGTCGCCGACTATGACACCTCCGGCGCTTTGCGCGGCTATTGCCGGTTCGACGCCGAGAAGGTGGCGGCGGTGTCCACCGGTTTCGCCCGGCCGGGCGCCAAGACCCTGCTGGGCGGCGGGGTGTTCGTGATGACCGTCGACCAGGGCGCCGACATGGAGCGCTACCAGGGCATCACCCCGATCGAGGGCGAGACCCTGGCCCTGTGCGCCGAGCACTATTTCGCCCAATCGGAGCAGACCCCGACCCGGGTGCGGCTGGCGGTCGGCCGGGCGCCGGCGGCGCAGGGGCGGTCCTGGCGGGCCGGCGGCCTGCTGTTGCAGAACATCGCCGAGGATGAGGCCCGCGGCTCGACGCGCGAGACCTGGGAGACGGCCCAGGCCCTATTCGAGACCCTGGGCGAGGACGAGCTGATCGACGCCGATCTGCCGCCGCAACGGCTGCTCTACCGCCTGTTCCACGAGGAGGGCGTGCGCCTGTTCGAGCCGCAGGTCCTGCGCGCCTTCTGCCGCTGTTCGGTCGAGCGGATCGAGACGGTGATCGGCTCGTTTTCGCCGCAGGAGCGAGCCGAGATGGTCGAGGCCGATGGCAAGATCCGGGTGACCTGCGAATACTGCTCGCGCACCTACGAGCTGAATCCGGACGATTCGGCGGCGGCGGCGAGCACCGCGGCGAGCTGATCCTGCTCATAGGGCTTGGTCAGGTGGGCGGCGCCCGGCAGGATCGCCGTCTCCTCGGTCTCGCCATAGCCGCTGGCGAAGATCACCCTCAGCTCCGGCCTGCGCTTGACCGCCCGTGCGGCCAGTTCCGAGCCGCGCATGCCCGGCAGACCAATGTCGGTGAACAGGATGTCGACCCTCTGGTCGCCGCGTAATAGCCGCAGGGCCGCAGGAGCGTCGGCGGCCTGCAGGGTGGCGAATCCCATGGCGTCGATCATGTCCACCGCCGACAGGCGCACCAGCGGGTCGTCCTCGACCACCAGAACCACCGGGCGCACCACCTTGAGCATCGCCCGCACCTTGCGCGCCAGGCTGTCGCGCGAATAGGGCTTGCTGAGCAGCTGCACCCCCTCATCCAGTCGTCCCTGATGGACGATGGCGTTTTCGGTGTAGCCCGAGGTGTAGAGCACCGGCAGGCCGGGGCGCAGGATCAGGGCCTCGCGCGCCATGTCGCGGCTCTTGACCGGGCCGGGCATGATCACGTCGGTGAACAACAGGTCGACCTTGGCGTTCGATCGCAAAATCTCCAGCGCCGAGGCGCCGTCGGAAGCGTGGAGGCAGATATAGCCGAGGTCGCGCAGCATGCCGACGGCCGAGGCGCGGACCATCTCGTCATCCTCGACCACAAGAATGGTTTCGCTGCGCCCCCGCAGGGAGCCCAGCGAAGACGGCTCGACGACGTGCTCGGCCTCGCGCGAGCGGGGCAGGTAGAGCTTGACCGTCGTGCCCTGGCCGATCTCGCTATAGATCTGCACATGCCCGTTCGACTGCTTGACGAAGCCATAGACCATCGACAGGCCCAGGCCCGTGCCTCGGTCCTCGCCCTTGGTGGTGAAGAACGGCTCGAATACGCGGGCCAGGGTCTCGCGGTCCATGCCGTGCCCAGTGTCGGAAACGGCGATCAGCACATATTGCCCCGGCTCGATCTCGCTATCCTGGCGGGCATAGGCCTCGTCCAGGGCGGCGTTGGTGATCTCGATGGTCAGCCGCCCGCCGCCGGACATGGCGTCACGGGCGTTGAGCGCCAGGTTGAGCACAGCGCTCTCCACCTGGGCCGGATCGGCCAGGGTGTTCCACAGGCCGCCGGCGATGACGGTCTCGGTCTCGATCGACTCGCCCAGGGTGCGGCGCAACATCTCGGCCATGTCGGTGACCAACCGGCCGGGGTTGATCACCTTGGGCTCCAGCGGCTGGCGGCGCGAAAAGGCCAGCAATTGGCGGGTGAGCTGCGCGGCCCGCTCAGAGGCGTGCAGGGCGTTCTTCAGCCGCGCGGTGGCCGGGCCCTCGCCGATCTGGGCGGAGATCAGCTCCAGATTGCCGCGGATCACCTGTAGCAGGTTGTTGAAATCATGGGCCACGCCGCCGGTCAGCTGGCCGACCGCCTCCATCCGCTGCGCGCGGCGCAGCTGTTCGCGGGCCCGTTCGCGTTCGGTCACGTCCCGGGACGAGCCGACCAGGCGGCGCACCTGACCCTGGGCGTCGCGGATCGGCGCGATCACCGATTCCCAGACGCGCTCGCCGGCCTCCAGGGCCAGGGTGTCGCGGCTGAACACCGGCGCGGCGCCGGCGGCCACGCTGGCGAGGTGGACGGCCACCGCCTCGCCGTGGTCTGGACCGAAAATCTCTTTGATAGACCGGCCATGCAGGGTGTGGGCGGCGGCGCCGACGGCCCGCTCGAAGGCCGGATTGACCTCGGCGACGGTGAAGCCTCCGTCGGGGGCCAGGTCCATCACATAGAGCAGGTCGGCGGTGTTGTCGAAGATGGCGCGGTAGCGGGCTTCGCTGTCCTGCTGCGCCGATTGCGCGGCCTCGCGCTCACGGATCTCGTCGGCCAGGCGACGGTTTGTGCGGATCATCGAGCTCATCAGCATGGCCAGGCCGATCATCGACAGGGCGCTCAGCGCCAGGGCGGCGGTGAAGCCGATCAGGTCGGCGAGATTGGCGCGGGCGGTGCGCTCAGCGAGCAGTTCGCGCTCGCGCCGCATCAGCTCGTCGCGGGTGGCGCGGGCGGCGTTCATGGCGGCGAGGCCGCTGCCCAGATTGATGGTGCGGGCCGCCTCCAGCTGGCCGGCCCGGGCCAGGGCGACGCGCCTGGCCGCCAGATCGACCCGCTGCTTGATCTGGGCGTTGAACCGAGCCACGTCGGCGACTTGATCGGGATTATCCTTGACCAGATCGGCCAGCTCGGCGGAGGCTGCGGGGATCTTCTCGCGGCTGGCCTCGAACTGGTCCAGATACCGCGCGTCCGCGCCCGCCGAGAGATAGGCGCGGGTCCCGGATTCGACGTCCAGCACCAGGATGAACAGGTTCTGGATCGACTCGATCACCCGGTGCGAGTGGAGCACCCAGCCTCGATCCTTGCGGACGGTCTCCAGATGGTTGACGGCCGAGAACACGGTCAAAACCGCCAGGAACACCAGCAGGCACGAGGCGGCGATGATGTCGCGGCGACCGTTCGCGGGCAGGGGCGGCCGATTGGCGATCAAGGACGAAACACCCTACGCACTATCCTCGTGACGGGGTCGACCCTAGCCGAGCCGGCTTTTGCCGACCAGGGGCGAACTGACGCGGCGGCCGCTCGCGACAGAATCGGCTTGAGCCTGGGCAGAGACGGCGCGCGCCTGAGGCCGCGAAGTCGGGGCGGGTGGTGGGCGGCTGAGGGTTGGACGTCCCAGAGCCCCCTCACGCCTGCGCCGGCGCGCCGTCACCCTCCGGCCCAGCGTCGAGCACGGGGTTCTTGTGCGCGCCGCGGCCGCGCAGGCGATCCAGATAGATGTAGATCACCGGGGTGGTGAACAGGGTCAGGACCTGCGAGACGGTCAGACCGCCGACGATGGCCCAGCCCAGGGGCTGGCGGAATTCCGAGCCGGTTCCCGTGCCCAGGATCATCGGCACCCCGCCGAACAGGGCGCAGGCGGTGGTCATCAGGATCGGCCGCAGCCGCTGATGCGAGGCCTCAGTCACCGCCTCGCGGGCGCTCATGCCGTGGTCGCGCTCCAGCCGCAGGGCCACGTCGACGATCATGATCCCGTTCTTCTTGACGATGCCGATCAGCAGGATGATGGCGATGATGCCGATCACATTGAGGTCCTGGCCCACCGCGACCAGGGCCAGGAGCGCGCCGACCCCGGCGGACGGGAGGGTCGACAGAATGGTCAGGGGGTGAATGTAGCTCTCATAGAGCACGCCCAGGATGATGTAGACGGCCAGCAGCGCCGCCGCGATCAGAACCGGCTCCGACGACAGCGACTGCTGAAAGGCCTGGGCGGTGCCCTGGAAGGCGCCGGTCAGGGTCACCGGCGCGCCCAGCCGCTCGCGCGCCTTCTCCACCAGGGCGGTGGCCTGGCCCAGCGAGACGCCCGGCGCCAGGTTGAAGGCCAGGGTGGCGGCGGGGAACTGGCCCTGGTGGCTGATGGTCAGGCTGCTGGTGGCGTTGGGGTCGATCTTGACGAACAGCGACAGGGGCACGTCCTTGCCGGTCAGGGGCGAGAGCACATAGACCGACTGGAGGATGTCAGGGTTGGACTGTAGCGTCGGCGGCGCCTCGACCACCACGTGATAGCTGTTCAGCTGGGTGAAATACTGGGTGATCTCGCGCTGGCCGACCAGGTTGTAGATCGCCGTGTCGATGTCGGACGGCGCAACGCCAAAGCGGGCGGCGGCGTCGCGGTCGATGGTCAGGTCGACCGCCGAGGCCTGAGACTGCTGGTCGGAGGAGACGTCCTTCAGCTGCGGAATGGCCGAGAGCGCGGTCAGCAGCTTGGGGGTCCAGGTGTTGAGCTCGGTCAGATCGGCGTCAGACAGGGTGTATTGATACTGGGCCCGGCCGGGCCGGCCCCCGACGCTGATGTCCTGAGACGCCTGAAGGGAGGTCTGCACCCCGACCAGTTTCGCCAACTGCGGACGAAGCGTGTTGATGATCTCCGTGGCGCTATGTTTGCGCTTGTTTCGAGGCGCCAGGCTGATCCTCAGATTGGCCTGGTTGGCCCCGCCGTTGCCGACGAAGAACACCGCGGCGGCGATGTCGGGATTGGATTCGAACACCCGCGCCACGGCCTCGATCTTCTGGCTGGTCTTGGCGAAGGAGGCGTTCTGGGAGGTGATCATCGTGCCTTCGATGAAGCCGGTGTCCTGCTGGGGGAAGAAGCCGGTGGGCACGATAGCGTAGAGCGCGACGGCGGCGATGGCGGTGATGAGGAACACCGCCAGGGTCAGGCGCATGTGGCCCAGCACCTTGTCCAGCGCGCGGGCGTAGCTGCGCTCCAGCCGGCCGAAGGCGCCGTCCAGCCAGCGGGTGATCCTGTGGGTCGGCGGCTTCGGCTTTCGCAGATAAAGCGCGCAGAGCATCGGGGTCAGGCTCAGCGACAGCAGGATCGAGACCACCACCGCGGCGCTGAGGGTGATGGCGAATTCCTGCATCAGCCGCCCGACCACCCCGCCCATGAACATCAAGGGGGTGAACACCGCGATCAGTGAGATCGAGATGGTCAGGATGGTGAAGCCGATCTCCGACGCGCCGTTCAGCGCCGCCTGCATCGGCGGCTCGCCGGCCTCGATCCGTCGCCAGATCACCTCGACCATGACGATGGCGTCGTCGACGACAAAGCCGACGGCGATGGTCGCGGCCATCAGCGACAGGTTGTCCAGGCTGAAATGCAGGGCCAGCATCACCCCGCAGGTGGCCAGCAGCGACACCGGGATCACCAGGCTGGGGATCAGGGTGGCGCGGACGTCGAGCAGGAAGGCGAAGATCACCAGCACAACCAGGGCTATGGTGATCGACAGGGTGATCTCCACGTCCTGGACCGAGGCGCGGATGGTCTGGGTGCGGTCGGCGATCACATGCACGGCGATGGCCGGCGGGATATTGGCCTGCAGCCCCGGCAGGGCCTTGTTGATCCGGTCGACGGTCTGGATGACGTTGGCGCCCGGCTGCTTGAACACGATCAGCAGGATCGCCCGGCCGCTGGTCAGGGTGGCGTCGGTGTTAGCCTTGCCGGCGATGGCCCAGGCCCCGATCTGGTCGTTCTCCACATCCGCCACCGCCCCGCCCAGGTCCTTGATCCGGATCGGCGCGCCGTGGGCGTAGCCGACGGGCAGGTTGTTCCAGGTGGCGACGTCCAGCACCTGGTCATTGGCGTAGATGGTCGAATTGACCTGGGCGCCATTGATCGAGCCCTTGGGCGCATTGACCGTGTTGTTGCTGATCGTTCCGCGGATGGTGTCCAGCTGCAGGCCGAGCGAGGCGGCCTTGCGCGGATCGATCCGCACCCGCATGGCCGGCTTTTGCTGGCCGCCGATGCTGACCTGGCCGACGCCTTCGATGCGCGAAATCTGCTGCGAGAGAATATTGTCGGCGTAGTCGTCGACGGTGGCGATCGGCAGGGTGTCGGAGCTGAGCGACAGGATCATCACCGGCGCATCGGCCGGATTGACCTTGCGAAAGCTGGGCGTCGACGGAAGATTGGTCGGCAGCTGGCCGCTGGCGGCGTTGATCGCCGACTGGACGTCCTGGGCGCAGGAATTGATGTCGCGCGACAGATCGAACTGAAGAGTGATCTGGGTCGAGCCCTGGGCGCTGGACGAGGTCAGCTGGGTGATCCCGGCGATCAGCGAAAACTGTCGCTCCAGGGGCGTGGCCACGTTGGAGGCCATGGTCTCCGGACTGGCGCCGGGCAGGGAGGCGCTGACCTGGATGGTCGGGAAATCCACCTGCGGCAGGGCGGCGACCGGCAGGTTGACGAAGGCGACCACGCCGAACACGAACATGGCGGCGGCGATCAGCGAGGTGGCCACCGGCCGGCGGATGAACGGGCTGGACAGGCTCACGCGGCGGGCTTCCCGCTGGCCGCCGCCGGCTGCACGGCGACCGTCAGGCCGGCCTTCAGCGACATCTGGCCATCGGTGACCACGGTGTCGCCGGCCTTCAGCCCGGAATTGATGATCACCACCCCCGCCTCCGTCGGACCGACTTTCACCGGCTGAGCGGAGACCTTGTGGTCAGGCCCGATCACATAGGCGAAGGATCCCTTGGGGCCCTGGTTGACGGCGGCGGCGGGCACGGTGATCGCGTGCTGCAGCACCTGCAGGGTCAGGGTGACATTGACGAACTGGCCGGGCCACAGCCTGTGCTGACTGTTGGGGAAGCGCGCCTTCAGCGTCACCGTCCCATTGGTCGGATCGACGTGGTTGTCGGCGATGCGCAGCTCGCCCAGTCCCAGCGGCGCGCCGGTCTCCTCGCTCATCGCCTCGACGGTCAAGGGGATGGTGAAGCCCTGAGAGGCGTCGGCCAGGCGCTGGAAATCGCCCTCCGGCACGGTGAAGGTGACCGCGATCGGCTCGATCTGGTTGACGGTGAGCAGGCCATTGGTGTCGGTCGAGGAGACGAGGTTGCCGGGATCGACCAGCCGCAGGCCGACGCGGCCGCTGACCGGGGCGGTGATCCGGCAATAGCCGAGATTGATCTGGGCGGTGGCCACCGCGCCCTGGTCGATCTTGACCACGCCCTCGTCCTGCTTGACCAGGGCCGCTTGGGTGTCGACCTGCTGTTTGGCGATCGAGTCCTGGGCCGCCAATTTCTGATAGCGGGCCAGATCGAGCTGGGCTTCCTGCAGCTGGGCCTGGTCGCGGGCCAGGGCGCCCTGGGCCTGGGTCAGGGCGGCCTGGAACGGGGCGGGATCGATCTGGGCCAGCAGCTGGCCCTGGGTCACGTCGGTTCCCTCGGTGAAGTTGACGGTCTTGAGCACGCCGCTGACCTGGGCGTGGATGGTCACCGCCTGCCAGGCCAGGGCCGCGCCGATGGCGTTGACCTGCACCGGCACGTCCTGAGACACCACTTGAGCGGCGGTCACCGGCACCGGCGGCGGCGCGGTCTTCTTGACCGGCTTGGGGTGGAACAGCAGCCAGGCCACCAGGGCGGCCAGGACCAGCACGGCCACAATCAGGCCCCAGCGAAAACGACGTCGCGTCGCCATGGATATCCTTTCACGCACGATGGCGACTTGCTGATCGCAGGGCCGAGGCGCGGGCGCGCGGCCACGCGGCCGGGCTCATCCCGATACCCGACCGTTCGATCGGCGGCAAACTAGCGTGCGGATGATGCGGGGATATTTCTGGATGGAGAGGTGGGCGGGTGATTTTGTGGGGGTGGGGTGGAGCGGCGTCGAGCTCCCCTCCCCCGCGATCTCAAAACTCTTCCCAGTCCTTGTGCGCCAACTGGGCTTGGCCAGAGCCGCGGGAGGCGGCGATCCGGGCGGGGGGCGCAGGCTTGCGGGCGGGAGCGGGACCAGGCCCGGAACGCGCCGGCGGGCGCGCGCCGGCGCCGACCTCGAACCGGCCGACCAGCTGCGCCAAGTCCACCGCTTCGGATTTCAGGTTCGCCGCCGCGGCGGTGGCCTGTTCGACCATGGCCGCGTTCTGTTGGGTCACCTGATCCATCTGGTTGACCGCCGAATTGACCTGGCTGAGGCCGGTCGCCTGTTCCTGCGAGGACTGGGCGATCTCGGCGATCAGGGTCTCGATCTCGATGAACTTTTCGGCGATTCCGCCCAGCGCCGCGCCGGTGTCGCCGACCAGGCGAACGCCGCGCTTGACCTGTTCAGAGCTCGAGGCGATCAGCGCCTTGATCTCCTTGGCGGCGCCGGCTGAGCGCTGGGCCAGGGCGCGGACCTCCTGGGCGACCACGGCGAAGCCGCGGCCGGCGTCGCCGGCTCGGGCGGCCTCGACCCCGGCGTTCAGGGCCAGGAGGTTGGTCTGGAAGGCGATCTCGTCGATCACCCCGATGATGTTGGTGATCTGGCCCGAGCTCTGCTCGATCTCGCCCATGGCCGAGACCGCGTCGCCCATCACCGCGCCGGAGCGGGCGATGTCGGCCTTCGCGCCGCTGGCCGCGTCATTGGCCTTGCGGGCGCCGTCGGCGCTGCGCTTGACGGTGGCGGTGATCTGATCGAGCGCCGCGGCGGTCTGCTCGAGGCTGGCGGCCTGTTGTTCGGTCCGCCGTGACAGGTCGTCCGACGCGCTGGCGATCTCGTCGGAGCCGGAGCTGACGCCGGCGGTTGATCCGCTGATCGCGCTGATGGTCTCCTGCAGGGCGCTGATCGCGGCGTTGAAGTCGTCGCGCAGCTTGCGGTATTCGCCAGGCAGATTGTCCGGCATCCGATAGGTCAGGTCGCCGCGGGCCAGGGCGGCCATCGAGTCGCCGACTGAACTGACCACGCTGGCGCGCTCCTGGGCGAGGACTTCAGCCTCGGCCTGCTCGCGGGCGACGGCCGCGGCCCTGGCCTGTTCGATAGCCAGCGATTCGAGCCGGACCTTCTCCAGCGCATTGTCCTTGAACACCAGAACGGCCCGGCCCATGGCGCCGACCTCGTCCTTCTGGTCGGTCGCGGGCACCTCGACCGAGTGGTCGCCCGCGGCGAGCCGGCCCATCACCGCGGTCATCCGCACCACCGGGCCGCCGATCGCGCGGGTCAGCCGCCAACCGATGGCGGCGGCGAGCGCCGTGCACATAAGGCCGCCCAGGCAAAGCACCAGGATCGCCAGGGTCACGGCGCGGCTCTGGTTGGCGGTTCCGATCGCCACCAGGCCCTGCTCGTGGTCGACGATCCAGGCCATGGTCTCGCGGACCTTGGTCAACCGGCCGGTGGTCAGGATGCTGGCCTGGGCCTGGGCCACGCTGGCGGGATCGCGGCGCAGGGCGACCTGACCGTCCTCCTGGCCGCGCACCTCGGCGGCCTGGGCGATCAGGACGTCGACCTTGTCCTTCAGGTCGGGGTCCGCGGCGGCCATATCGGCCAGCTTGTGGCCGGCGGCGTCAAAATCGCTCTGGGCGGCGTCGATTTTTTTCAGAAAGCTTTCGTCGCCGGTGGCGACGAAACCGCGCACCGCGTTTTGCTGCTCGACCAGATCGCTGAGCGCCGTGCGCGCCAGGTTGCGGGTGTCCGCTTCGCCTTGCCGGACGGCGATCGCGGCCTGAATCGAATTGATATTAATCAAGACGACGGCGAACGACACCAGCACCACGGCCATCACCCCGGCGAAGCCGATGGTGAATTTCCATTTCAACTGGAGATCAGCAAATCGCATCAATCCGCCCCCGTCTATCGATTTATTGGCGCAAGTGGATCGACGAGCGCCCTTGACCTTGGGTTTCTGGGGTCAAGTCCGATCAACAGGATCAATCACTGAGCCTAATCATGAATTAATGAAGACTTTGGACGTGGGATCGGGGTGGGCGGCGGGGCGGCTGGGCGGCTGATCGCGCGGATGTTGACGCTTGACGATCGCTCGAATTTGTGTTCATGTTTTGTTCCATGTTTGCGCCTCAATCCATCACCCCTGCGGCCGACGACGCCGCCTCGAACTCCGCCGGGGAAGGCGGGGCTGGCTGTGGCGATGCGGTCCGCGACGCGATCGATCAGCGAGCGCTGCGCCGGGTGCGGACGCTGGACCGGTTGGGCGACCATGGGATGGACCTGGTCGAGGGGATGAAGCGCGACGCCCTGGCGCCGGCCGCCCCGGCCGCGGCGCCACAGACGGACCCGGCCCCGGCGGCGGCGGCGGCGGAAGCGGTCGCCGCGCGCTGGGCGAGCTACGCCCTGATCTACGCCCGGCTGGCCCGGGCGGTGCGCCAAAGCCTGGCCCTGGCCGGCAAGCTCGATGTCGATTCCGAGACCCGGCGGGCCCAGGGCCTGCAGGCCGCCCAGGCGGGCAAGGCCCGTGCGGCGCAGGCGGCCGCCCGCCCCGATCCGATCAACGTCCAGACCCAGGCCGACGACGTCCGCCGGGCGCGGCGTGAAGAGGCGGCTGAGATCATCACCCCCCTGCTCGAAGACGCGGTCGACGCCCTGGACGACCCGGTGCGGGCCGAGCGGCTGTATGACAGCCTGTATGAGCGGCTGGATGATCCGGACGACACGGTGGGGCTGATGGACCGGCCGATGGGCCAGGTGGTCGCGTCGATCTGTCGCGACCTGGGGCTCACACCCGACTGGAAGGCCTGGTCGGAGGAAGACTGGGCCATCGACGAAGGCGAGGCCCGCCCGCCCGGCTCACCGTTCATGACCGTGCGGGTGACCACCGACCGCAGCTACAGCGAGCCGGAACCCCGAGCGATCCTGCGCCCCTCGTGGGTCGCCGCCCAGACGGCGACGGGGCCGCCTTCGACTTGAGAAGATTAGTAAATTCCGCTCATCCCCGCGAAGGCGGGGACCCAGAGCGGCGCGCGGCGGCTGGCTGGGGACTGGGATTTGTTGCTCACGCAGAAAATCAAATCATACCAACTCGCAAAATGAGTGACCCATCCAACGCAACCGGACACGTCATGCTGAGCCGCGCCCCTTCGGCGCGAGTCGAAGCACGCAAGGATGTTGCGGCCGCCTGCGTCCTTCGACTCGTCGCTTCGCTCCGGCTCAGGATGACGAACAGTGAGTCAGTATTTATGCGAGCCGGTATCAGATCTCTCAAACGGTGGCATCGAAGGCTGCGGGCGGTCACCAAATCCCCAATGCACATCGGTGGGCTCGTCGTCGTTGCCCGCTATTGATCCATGACTTGCAAGCCCTTGCCGTCGGCGGCGAGCCACGGCCGCCGTTTCACCCAACCTCGGCGAGACCGCTGGAACCAAGAACAGCGAAATTCTGTGGGCTCCTCGTCGGGTCCGACACACCGCACCGACTTGATATCCTTGGCGAGAAGGACGCTTCCTCGATAGGGGACCAGCGCGCCGTCCGCGCGGTTGATCGCGTCTGCGAGCTCAACGGGCGTCACGGTCGCCCGGACCATTGCTGATCCGGGTGTGGCGGCGACCAGCAGGGCGACGGCGCAGATGGCTTTCATGGCTGAAGTGGGTGGGCGGAAATGGCGGGTGTCAAGGACGCAAGGGCGGGCAAGCCGACACTCGCGGCGGAGCATCAGGCCGAAACGAGCCCGATGATCTGTGCTTGGTTCATTCTCCGAGCCACTTCGGCTTGCTGCCATCGTAGCCATCGAACCCCGGAATGAGGGGCTTCGACCTGCATTTGCAGCCGTCCTTGCGACCCGGCCAAGTCCAATCGCCGTTCACCAACATTCCTTTGCTAATCAGGAAGTGTTGGCCATTTGCCGCCTTGTGTGCCGCGTCTTGTTCAGTGCCGCCGGGCTGGTTAGAGTCCATCCAGCAAGGTGCGCCCGAATAGCGCCATGTTGCGTATTTTACGCCGAGCTTCGTTTGCTGTTCGGCCTTCATTACAGCGTTGGCTTTAGCGTTCAGCGACAGCGAAATCTCATTGGCTCGCTTCTTGGTCATGCCATCGATGCCCATCAGGGTCGCGTAGATGACGTTGAGTGCCCCACCGACTGAGATCGCGTGGGACGCCGCCTGATAGATCATCTCGAAATTTTCGGTGCCAACTTCTCCGAGCGCCCGGATGTTTTCCGCCAAGTCGGCCAACACGGTAGTGGTCACCCGCGTCGAATCGAATTGAACAGTTGGGATGCGGTTGGTAGGACGCGCCGGTTCGGGCACCGGTGTTTTGCTGCCTTGCTTGCCCCATCCGAACATCAGCCGCCCATCCGTTGAATCATTGCCGATTGACGTGCGAGTTCGTCCTGAACGGCTTGCTTGTAGCCAAGAAAGTGATCGCGCCCCCGCGCCAGCGTAGCTTGGAAGTCGGCAGCCGCAGCCTTGGCCGGGCCGCAGGGTTGTGCGAATTGTGCGCCGCGCGGTGAATCGCAGAACTGCTGAAGTTGGGCGGCGATGGAGGCGAACGTGGTCATGGAGCGGCACGGGAGATTGCTGGCTTAACAAACCTCATAATTTCGAGGATATCGTTCGCAATAGACGAACTTGTTTTATCGTCGCCAATCAAATCCATCAGAACTTGATCATATGAAATGGTCTTAACGCCTGACTCGTTAAGGCAAGAAGTTACCGTGTCATGCCCTTTCAGCACGGCGTGAACGAGGACGAACTGCCATTCACTGCCCATTTTGGTTTCAAGGCGGCGTTTGTTCTTTACTTCGCTCTTGAATTTCTTTTCCACATATTGCTGGACACCGAGTTTTATCTCGTCGGGGGATCGCTTCCGCGCATTATTGTCGCCCCCGAGATAGCCGATAGGACGGAAGCTCGCCTGCACCTCCACATGCCATCGTTCGAGTCCGGCGTCAGTGTGACGAACCGCGAGGAAATCGATCTCTTGGCGACCGATCTTGATACCGCGCATGGTGAAAAACCCTTGGCGGTTCAGCCATTCATCGACGATCTGTTCGTCCAATAACGACACGGTGCGCTCCCACATGGGCGAAGGCGGCTCACCAAAGTAGCATTGCCGCATAGCTCGTTGCACCTCGGAATTGAATCTTCGATGCCCCGGCGCCTGATCGGCCGGGCAAGAACCAAGGAGGCCAGCGGCAATGAACCGATGGAACATCCCACGTTGGCTTGAGGACGAGGTAAGGGCGCGAGACACCGCCTGCGTCTACTGTGGCGTGGTGTTCGGGTCCAAAGCTGGGCATGGGAGCCGGGCAAGCTGGGAGCACATCAT
>Ga0302196_10000096_pt1 | contig 85512 bp, 69 predicted proteins | sample II_Bog_N1_3_FD_198794 | JGI IMG/M metagenome (GOLD analysis project Ga0302196, IMG submission 198794) | Peat permafrost microbial communities from Stordalen Mire near Abisko, Sweden - II_Bog_N1_3 | ecosystem: Environmental > Terrestrial > Soil > Wetlands > Peat | place: Sweden: Abisko... | reverse complement strand
CGACCCGGCCTGCCAGAGGGAAGACCCGCTGCGGCTGCGGCTCTCTGCCGCGCCTGCCGCGCGCGCGCATCGGGCCCTCCCGGCGGGCTCCGCCGCGGGCACAACGACGCGCCTTGCGTGCGAGCGGAGAGCAGCGATAGAACGCGCCGTGCGCCTCATTGCCATCATCCCCGCTCGCATCGGCGCGCAGAGGCTTCCCGGAAAGCCGCTCGCGGACATCTGCGGCGCCCCGATGGTGGTGCGCGTCGCCCAAGCCGCCTCGCGCGCCTCTGGCATCGACGCGGTGGTGGTCGCGACCGACGACGAGAAGATCGCCCAGGCCGTGCGCCGCGCGGGTTTCCGCGCCGAGATGACCAGCCGCGACTGCCAGAACGGCACCGAGCGGGTCGCCGAAGCCGCGCGCGCGCTCGAGGCCGACGCGTTCATCAACGTGCAGGGCGACGAGCCGCTGGTGAGCCCGCACGCCATCGCCGCGCTCGCCGAGCTGATGCGCACCGGCGTGCCCTACGGCACGCTCGCCCGCCCGCTGCAGGACGGCGAGGCCGAGCGGCCCGGCGTCGTCAAAGTGGTGCTCGATCTGCACAGCCGCGGCCTCTACTTCTCGCGCTCGCTGATCCCGTTCCCGCGCACGCCCGGCAAGGTCGCGCCGCTCGCGCACCTCGGGCTCTACGGCTTCTCGCGCGAGTTCCTGCAGACATTTGCGAGCCTCAGCCCGACCGCGCTCGAGGAGGCCGAGGGCCTCGAGCAGCTGCGCGCGCTCGCCCACGGACATTCGATCCACGTGCGCGTCGGCGACTGGCAGTCGGTCGCCGTCGACACCCCCGAAGATCTCGAGCAGGTCCGCGCGCTGTTTGCCGCGCGACAAGAACAGGAACGGAGAACCGCATGAGCGCCCAACGAATGAACCGCGGCAGCGAGCAGTCCCGCGGCAAGCGGACCAAGTTCATCTTCGTCACCGGCGGCGTGGTCAGCTCGCTCGGCAAGGGGCTCTCGGCGGCGTCGCTCGGCGCGCTCTTGGAGAACCGCGGCCTCAAGATCACCCACCTGAAGCTCGACCCGTACATCAACGTCGACCCGGGCACGATGAGCCCGTTCCAGCACGGCGAGGTCTACGTCACCGACGACGGCGGCGAGACCGACCTCGACCTCGGCCACTACGAGCGCTTCTCCAACGCGAAGATGTCGCGCAACAACAACGTCACCACCGGGCGCATCTACCAGAACGTCATCAACAAGGAGCGCTCGGGCGAGTACCTCGGCAAGACGGTGCAGGTGATTCCGCACATCACCGACGAGATCAAGCGCTTCATGCTCAACGCCGCGGCCGGCAACGACTGCGTCATCGTCGAGTGCGGCGGCACCGTCGGCGACATCGAATCGCTCCCGTTCCTCGAGGCGATCCGGCAGATGAAGTACGAGGTCGGCAGCGAGAACGCGCTCTACGTGCACGTGACGCTGGTGCCGTACATCTCGACCGCGCACGAAGTGAAGACCAAGCCCACGCAGCACAGCGTGATGAAGCTGCGCGAGATCGGCATCCAGGCCGACATCCTCCTCTGCCGCACCGACCGACCGCTCTCGAAGGAGATCAAGGACAAGATCGCGATGTTCTGCTCGGTGGAGCCGGGCTGCGTCTTCACCGCGGCGGACGTCTCGACCATCTACGCGCTGCCGCTCGCGCTCAACGAAGAAGGCTTCGACGACAAGGTCGCCGAGATGCTCAACATCTGGAGCCGCGCGCCGAGGCTGGAGAAGTGGGAGCGCATCGTGCGCGCCATCCGCGAGCCGTCGCGCACGGTGCGCATCGCGGTGGTCGGCAAGTACGTCGAACAGACCGAGAGCTACAAGTCGCTGAATGAGGCGCTGGTGCACGGCGGCATCGCCAACGACTGCCGCGTCGACCTCGACTACATCGATTCATCGGAGATCGAGCGGCTCGGCGCCGAGGCGCTCTTGCGCGACGCCGACGCGGTGCTGGTGCCCGGCGGCTTCGGCATCCGCGGCACCGAAGGCAAGATCGCGGCGGTGCGCTACGCGCGCGAAAAGAAGATCCCCTTTTTCGGCATCTGCCTCGGCCTGCAGATGGCGGCCATCGAGTTCTCGCGCAACGTGCTCGGCCTCGAGGGGGCCAACTCGGTCGAGTTCGACGAGGGCACGCAGCACCCGGTGGTCAGCCTGATGGCCGATCAGAAGGAAGTGAAGGCCAAGGGTGGCACCATGCGTCTGGGCGCGTACCCGTGCGTGATCGAGCCGGGATCGTTGGCATACAAAGTATATGGGCGCGCGGAGATCAGCGAGCGCCACCGCCACCGCTACGAGGTCAACAACGCCTACCGCGAGAAGATGACCGCGGCCGGCCTGATCGCGAGCGGCGTGAACCCCGAGCTGGGCCTGGTGGAGATGGTCGAGCTCAAGAGCGGCCACCCGTACTTCATCGGCTGCCAGTTCCACCCCGAGTTCCAGAGCAAGCCGTTCGCGCCGCACCCGCTCTTTACCGGCTTCATCCGCGCCGGCGTCGAGCACCGCGAGCGCAAGGCGCACGGCATCGCTTCGCAGCCGCCGCCGGTCGCCGCCACCTCGAGCGCGCCGCCGCCCGCGCTGGGCGTGAACGGCAGCGCGAACGGCAGCGCCGCCAACGGCGAGAAGCCGGCCGACGGCGCGGTGCCCGTCGTCCCGGTCGCGCGCGCCTGAAAGAGAGAACGATGCGCGCAGGTTCGATCGAGATCGGTCCCGGCCAGCCGCTCGCGCTCATCGCGGGCCCCTGCGTGATCGAAGGCGAGGAGTTCGCGCTGCGGCACGCGCTGCGGCTGCGCGAGATCGCGCGGCGCCACGGCCTGCCGCTCATCTACAAGTCGAGCTTCGACAAGGCGAACCGCACCTCGGGCAAGAGCTTCCGTGGGCCGGGCCTCGAAGAGGGGCTGCGCATCCTCGCGCGCATCAAGCGCGAGCTTGCGCTGCCGGTGCTCACCGACGTGCACGACGAGCGGCAGATCGAGCCCGCGGCGAAGGTGGTCGATGTGCTGCAGATCCCCGCGTTCCTCTGCCGGCAGACCGATCTCTTGCTCGCGGCGGGCCGGAGCGGCGCCGCGGTCAACGTGAAGAAGGGGCAGTTCCTCGCGCCCGAGGAGATGAAGAACGCGGTCGACAAGCTGGCCGAGGCGGGCTGCGCGAACGTGCTCCTCACCGAACGCGGCAGCACGTTCGGCTACCACAACCTGGTCGTCGACATGCGGGGCCTCATCGAGATGCGCCGCTACGCGCCGGTCTGCTTCGACGCGACCCACAGCGTGCAGCGGCCTGGCGGCGGCGCGGGCGGGACCACCACCGGCGGCGATCGCACGCTCGCGCCTCCGCTCGCGCGCGCGGCGGCCGCGGTCGGCATCGATGCGCTCTTCTGCGAAGTGCACGAGTCACCCGAGCAGGCGAAGAGCGACGGGCCCAACTCGCTCACGTTCGAGATGTGGGATCAGCTCCTGGGCGACGTGAAGAAGATCCGCGGCGCGCTCGGGCATGGCTAGCGCGCGCAAGTCCAAGAGCGCGTCGATCGCCGCAAAGCCGCGCGGGGCGCGGGCGCGCGCGATCGCCAAGAAGTCGGCCGCGCGCATCCGGCTGCTGGTGCTCGATGTCGACGGCACGCTCACCGACGGCCGCCTCTACTACGGCGCCAACGGCGAGGGCCTCAAGGCGTTCGACGTGCGCGACGGCCACGGCCTGCGCCTCTTGCAGATCTGCGGCGGCGTGCGGCTCGCCGCGCTCACCGGCCGCCGCGCCGATCTGGTCCGCGTGCGCTGCCAGGAGCTCGGCATCGAGCGCATCGTCGAGAAGTCGCGCGCGAAGGGGCCCGCGCTCGAGGCGCTCTGCCTGGAGCTGGGGGTGCCGCTCGAAGAGACCTGCTTCATGGGCGACGACGTCAACGACCTGCCGGCGCTCGAGCGGGCCGGGTTCGCCGCCTGCCCGGCCGACGCGGTGGTGGAGGTGCGCGCGGCCTGTGATTTCATCTCGAGCCGCGAAGGCGGGCGCGGCGCGGTGCGCGAGCTGTGCGAGGCGATCCTGCGCGCGACCGTGGGCTGGCCGCCGCCCGAGCCGCCGCCCAGCGCGTTCCACACGTGAGCCGCGCGACCGAGACTCCCGCGCCGCCGCCCGCGCGGCCGGTTCCCCTCTTCAAGCGCTTTCGCCGCGAGCTGCGCGTGCGCGCGCTGCTGCTCTTTCTTCCGCTGCTGCGCCGCCTGCCGATCGCGCTGGCGACCGCGCTGGGCGCGGCCGTGGGCTTCATCGCCTATCTCGTCACGGGCCGCGAGCGAAGGCTCGCGCTCGAGCATCTGGCGCTCGCGTTTCCGGAGAAGAGCGCGCGCGAGCGGCGGCAGATCGCGCGCGCGTCGTTTTGCAACCTCGGGCGCGGCGCGCTCGAGCTGGCGGTCATCGAGCGCATCCAGCCGCAGCTGCGCGAGCGGGTCCAGCTGGGCGAGGCGGAGCGCGCGATGCTCGCGGCGGCGCACGCCGAGGGAAAAGGCGTGCTCTTCGCCAGCTGCCACATCGGCAACTGGGAGCTGCTCGCGCGCCGGATTGCGCTCGAGGGTTACACCTGCGGAACGGTCGCGCGCGAGGCGCAGGATCCGCGGCTCACCCGAGTTCTCGAGGACGCCCGCTCGCGCGCCGGGCTGGCGACGCTCTGGCGCGGCAAGCCGGGCGTCGCGCGCGAGATGCTCCGGCTGCTGCGCGCGGGCGGGTTTCTCGGCCTGCTCATCGATCAGGACATCGACGTGCAGGGGCAGTTCGTCCCCTTCTTCGGACGGCTCGCGCACACGCCGCGCGCCGTGGGCGACCTCGCGGTTCGCACCGGCGCGCCCGTGCTGCTTGGCTGCATCCACCGCGAAGCGGGCGCGGGCCACCGGGTCGTGCTCCACCGCATCGCCGTGCCGTCGAGCGCCGATCGCGAGGCCGACGCACTCGCGGTCACCGCCGCGGCCACCGCGGCGATAGAGGCCGAGATCCGCGCCCGCCCCGACGAGTGGGTCTGGATGCACCGGCGCTGGCGGACCCGGCCGGGCGACGCGGAAGTTGGCTCTGCAATTGCTGCATCCGATCGCTAGGGAACTGCGTCAACGCAGGAAGTGGGCCATTTGTCTTGGGGCCGATCCGACGATGCCGGGGCGAGGTCAAGCCTCCGATCCCTCTCGCGCCCAGGGCCGATTTTCCGGGTATAGACGCGGTGTTGATCGCGCTTTCCCCTGCGCATCAAACGTCGACACTGCCCGGGCATCCTGCTAGCTTTTGCAAATGCGGCGCCACTCCATCTGCGCACTGTCGGTCGCCGCCGCGATGGCCTGCGCGAGCGGATCGAGGGGGCCGGAAGCGGCGCCCATCGCCTCCGCGGACGCAGGTGCCCCCGCCGACCTGATCCTCCGCGGAGCCCAGCTGGTCCGCTTCTCCAACGGCAAGACGACCGCCTCTGCGCGCGCCGACGAGCTGCGCTACCAGCGCGCCGGCGGCCGCTTCGAGGCCGATCAAGTGCGCGCCACGCTGCTCCCCGGGCCGCAGGCGCGCGCGCTCGATTCGTTCGGCGCCGTCGAGGTGCTCGCCCCTCGCGTCGCCGGCGAAGAGTCAACGGCCAACGGAAGGAGCTCCGCGATCACGCGCGGCGAAGGCGGCGTCTCCGCGCGCGCGGCCCGCGGCGACGAGGCGCAGGGCGAGCAGATCGTCTGGGATGGTGCGCACGGAATTTTGAAGAGCGAGCGGCCGGTGACGCTGCGCGGACCGGGCTACTCGATGCGCGGCGGCGCGCTCGAGGCCACTTCGGACGGCGAGCGCTTCGAGCTGACCCAGGGCGCGCAGGGCACGCTCTCGCGCGCGCCGGGGATGCCATGATGCCGCTCGCCGCGCTGCTGGCGCCGCTGCTCGCGGCCGCGCCCACCGCCGCCGCGCCGCCGCCGGCCCCCGGTCCGGTCGAGTGGCACGCGAACAAGATGCGGATGGAGTCGCGCGCGCACCACGTCTTCCTCGACGGCGAAGTGCGCATCGCGCGGACCGACCTGCTCATCCTCGGCGAGAAGGCGGTCGCCGATCTAGTCGCGCCGCAGGGCGCGCCCGCGGCCCAGGCGGGCGACCAGAAGAAGGCGCACGATCCGGTGCAGATCCCCGGCCTCAACGAGCAGGTGCAGCACTTCGTCATCGATGGCGCGGTCCACGTCGAGCGGGCCGACCGGCGCGCCGACGGCGATCACGCGGTCTACGACGCGCCCGCGCAGACGCTCACGCTCGAGGGGCCCGCGCGCAAGAGCGCGCTGCTCCCCGAGGGCAGCGCGCTTCCCGTCCTGCGCGATGAGAAGGAGACGCTCTCCGGCAACAAGATCCTCATGCACCTCGACAGCGACGAGATCGAGGTCGACAAGCCGCACCTGGTGCTGCTGCGCTCGCAGGCCCCCGGCGCGGACGGCAACGCCGCGCCGGTGCCCGCGCGGGTCGAGGCGCGCGCGATGGTGATCGATCAGGACCGCCACGTGATGAAGTTCCGCGATCAGGTGGTGCTGCACCGCGCCGACCTGACCGTCACCGGCCCGCGGATGATCGCGCGCTCGGGCGAGGACGGCGAGATCGATCAGCTCGAGATGAGCGGCGGCGTGCAGCTGCGCAAGGGCGAGCGGCGCGCGGTCGGCAAGAACGCGGTCTACGACGCGAAGAAGCGCACGGTGGTGCTGACGGGGAATCCTCGCCTCTACGATCGCGGCGACGAGATGACCGGCGATCGCATCGAGATGTCGCTCGACACCGACGAGGTCTGGGGCGATCGCGTGCACGCGCGGATGCACACCGACGCGCACGCGGGCGAGTCGATGCCGGCGCCCAAGCCGCCCGCGAGCGGCGCCGCGAAGCCCGCGAGCAGCGGAGGCGCGAAGTGAGCGCGACCGCACCCAGCGCGGTTGCGAGCGCGATCCATCTCTCCGCGCGCGGGCTCACCAAGAGCTACCGCGGCCGCAAAGTGGTCGACGACGTCTCGTTCGACGTGCGCCCCGGCGAGGTGGTCGGCCTGCTCGGCCCCAACGGCGCGGGCAAGACGACCAGCTTCCGCTGCGTGGTGGGCCTGATCGATCCCGACGCGGGGCAGGTGCAGCTGGGCGCGCGCGATCTCTCCGGCCTGCCGCTCTTCGAGCGCGCGCGCCTCGGCTTGGGGTATCTGCCGCAGGAGCCGTCGATCTTCCGCGCGCTGACGGTGCGCGAGAACCTGCTGCTCGTGCTCGAGACGGTCGGTGCGGGGCTCTCTCGCGCCGAGCGCGAGTCGCGCGTGGCGGATCAGCTCAGCGAGTTCGGCCTTGCGCATCTGGCGGGCGCGCGCGGCGAGACGCTCTCGGGCGGCGAGCGGCGCCGCGCCGAGATCGCGCGCCTGCTCCTCTGCAAGCCGCAGTTTCTCCTCTTTGATGAGCCGTTCGCGGGCGTCGATCCGATCGCCGTCGGTGAGCTGCAAAAGCTGATCGCGCGGCTGCGCGAGCGGGGCCTGGGAATTCTCATCACCGATCACGCCGTGCGCGAAACGCTCGGCACCTGCGATCGGGCGGTGCTCCTCTTCGAGGGCAAGCTCCTCGTCGCGGGGACGCCGCCGGAGATCGCGGCATCGGATCGCGCGCGCGCTTTGTATCTGGGCGAGCGCTTCAAGTTAGAGTGAAGAAAGGTCTTCGATGGCTCTAGAGCTCAAACAGAGCATGCGGCTTGGCCAGCACCTGGTGCTGACGCCGCAGCTGCAACAAGCGATCAAACTGCTGCAGCTCTCGCGCCTCGAGCTGGTGGACGAGATCCGCCGCGAGATGGAGCAGAACCCGCTCCTCGAAGAGCCGACCGAGACCGCCTCGTCGGAGCTGAACGAGACGCCCGCCGAGCACGGTGCGGCGATGATGGACGAGATGGGCACCTCGGAGCAGGCGCCCGAGCCGACCCGCGACGTCGCGCAGACCACGCAGGATGTGACCAACAACGAGGTCCAGCGCAGCGACATCGACTGGGAGCAGTACCTCGACAACTACCAGACGCAGCACACCGCTTCGCCCGGCGGCGGGATGTCGAGCGAGGATCTCCCTTCGCTGGAGGCGACGCTCACCCGGCCCGAGGGGCTCACCGAACATCTGCTCGAGCAGCTGCGCGCGGCCCGCTTCACCGATGAAGAAGAGACCATCGGCGCGATGATCATCGGCAACCTCGATCGCGACGGCTATCTGGTGCTCGATCCGGAGGGGCCGACCGCGCTGGAGCAGGAGGCGGCGCGCATGTCGGGCGCGGCCGAGGGCGCTGGAGAGTCCGCGGTGGACGCGGCCGAGATCGATCCGGCGCTGGTCGCCGACGTGATCCCCGACGCGATCCATCCCGCCGAGCTGAGCGGCCTCGACGAGCTGGCGCGCGCGGAGGCCGAGGTGGCGGAGCTGGCGCGCGAGCTGCGCGTCGCCGGCAAGAGCTCGCTCGCGCTCGATCGCGCGCAGGCCGCGCTGCAGGCCACGGTGGACGCGAAGGAGGTCTCCAAGGAGCCGCCCAAGCGGCGCGTGCCCAAGGAGCGGGAAGGGCGCGTCGACCCGCTCATCGCGCTCGCGCTCGAGAGCAACGTGCCGGCCGCGGTGGCCGACAAGGTGCTCAAGCGCATCCAGCGCTTCGACCCGATCGGCTGCGGCTCGCGCGACCTGCGCGAGTGCCTCGAAGTGCAGGCCCACTTCTTCGTCAGCGAGGGCGAGGGCAAGGACGACCCGGACGCCGAGCTGCTCCCGGTCATCATCTCCAAGCACTTGAAGAACGTCGAGGCCAAGCGCTACCCGGCCATCGCCAAGGACTTGAAGGTCTCGCTCGACGAGGTGGTCGCGACCATCAAGCTGCTCGGACGCCTCGAGCCCAAGCCGGGCCGCCTCTACAACGACGAGGCGCCGCAGTACATCACGCCCGACGTCTACATCCACAAGGTCGGCGACGACTACGTCGCGCAGCTCAACGACGACGGCCTCTCCAAGCTGCGCATCTCGGAGAAGTATCGCGCGGCGCTCAAGAACGGCGCGGCGCAGGGCGCGCCAGCGAAAGAGTACATCCAGGAGAAGCTGCGCGCGGCGGTGTGGCTCATCCGCTCGATCCACCAGCGGCAGCGCACCATCGTGAAGGTCTGCGACAGCATCATCAAGTTCCAGCGCGACTTCCTCGACAAGGGCATCGCGCATCTCAAGCCGCTCATCTTGCGCGACGTGGCCGACGACATCGGGATGCACGAGAGCACCGTCTCGCGCGTCACCACCAACAAGTACGTGCACACGCAGCAGGGCATCTACGAGCTGAAGTTCTTCTTCAACTCGTCGATCGCGCGCGTGGGCGGCGAGGACATCGCGTCGGAGGCGGTGAAGAACCAGATCAAGCAGATCATCGCCAAGGAGCCGCCGGACAAGCCGTTCAGCGATCAGAAGATCGTCGAGATCCTCCGCTCACAAAACGTTGACATCGCCCGGCGCACGGTCGCGAAATATCGCGAGGTGCTCGCAATTCTCCCTTCCAGCAAACGGAAGCGTTATTTCTAGAGCGCAGTCCTCGAAACCAGTGCAGATCAACCAGTGCAGTTCCAAAGAGCAGCAACCCGCCACGGAGGTCGCAAGATGAAGGTCGACATCACCTTCCGGAACATGTTCGCCACTGATGCGCTTCGCAATCACGTCCAGGACAAGCTGGACAAGGTGGTGGAGAAGTACCTGGACAAGGTTTCCGAGGCGCACGTCACGCTCTCGCTCGAGCGCTACCTGCACCACGCAGACATCAACCTGCACGCGGGCCACTTCCACCTGCGCGGCAAGGAGAAGTGCGAGGACATGTACGCGTCGATCGACAAGGCGGTCGACAAGATCGAGCGGCAGCTCAAGAAGTACAAGGAGCGCCTGCGCAGCCACCGCCCCGCGCACGTGCACGCGAGCGAGCCGGTCCGCGTCCGCTACGAGATCCTCGAGTCGAAGGGCATCGAGGGCGTCGAGCCCGACGTCATCAGCACCAACGAGTTCCTCGCCAAGCCGATGAACGTCGAGGAGGCGCTGATGCAGATGGATCTGCTCAACAATGACTTCCTCGTCTTCACGCGGCCCGAGACGCCGAACGACGTCAGCGTGGTCTACCGGCGCAAGGACGGAAACTTCGGCCTCATCCAGGCCGGCAACGAAGCGATCGTCGCCGCTCCGGCGAAGTAGTCGCGCCGACGAAAACGCCGCCCGCGATCTGGTGTAGAGAGGCTTCATGAAGATCGCTGAATTCCTCGACGAGGAGCTGGTCCTCGCCAACCTCTCCGCGGACAGCAAGGCGGGCGTGCTCGCGGAGCTCTGCGGCGCGCTCGCCCGTTCGCGCAGCCTCGATGCGGGCAAGCTCGAGGAGGTGCTGCTCGAGCGCGAGAAGCTCGGCTCCACCGGCATCGGCGAGGGCGTGGCGATTCCGCACGGCAAGCTCGCGGGCGTGCCCGGGCTGATCGCGGGGTTCGGGCGCAGCGTGAAGGGGGTCGACTTCCAGGCCATCGACGGGAAGCCGACCCACCTCTTCTTCGTGCTCTTCGCGCCGGAGAACTCGGCGGGCCTGCACCTGAAGGCGCTCGCGCGCATCTCGCGGCTCTTCCGCAACGCGCAGCTTCGCCAGGCCATCCTCGACGCGCCCGACGGCAAGACGATCTATCGGCTCATCGCCGAAGAAGACGCGAAGTACTGAGCGCCCGGCGGCTTGTGACCGGTCAACTGCATCTCGATTTCAGACGCGCAAACCGGGCCAGCTCTCGAGCGGCTCGCTGCTCTTCACCAAGTTCATTCCCGCGTCGGCGAAGCGCTGCAATGCGGTCTCGGCTTGCGGCGTGAAGTCGGCCAAGAATCCGCCTCGCCCGTCGGGAACGGCCACCGCCGACATGCAATCGGTGAGCAGGTAGACCTTCTTCGCCAAGCGCGGATCGTGCGCGCGGATCTCCGCGAGGATGTCTTCGACGCTGCTCTTCACGCAGTGGCTCGCGGCCTGTCCGGCGACGAGGATCGCGTCGGCGGCGAGCAGCGTCTTCAAGAAGGCCGTGTTGCGCTCGGCGAGCGGCAGGCCGTCGTGGCGCGTGAGCACCTCGGGGCGCATGACCGAGTAGTTCTCCGTCAGCGGATGGCCACCTTTGGTCTCGCCCCAGCTCTGCGCGCTGCGCGTGTAGCTGTGGAACAGCCGCGCCTCTTGGATGAGCCCGGCGAGCGTGTGGCCGTCGCTGCCGAGCAGGCAGTGCGGCGGCCAGAGGTAGAGCTTGTACTGGCCCGCCCGCTCAAGCTCCGCGCAGTAATGGCGCACCTGCGCGACGAGCCACCGGTAGTCGCCGTTGCAGAGCCACTTCGCCATCGCCGGGTCTGGCCGCACCAGGCCCGCGTCGAGCTGCGCGACGGTGATCTCGCGGTGCGGCGGCAGCGGCGCGCCGTGCGCGTCGATCCAAAAAGAGGGGAAGAAGATCTGGTAGGCGAAGTGCGTGTCGAAGGTAGCGGTGATGTTGGTGAGCGCGCCGAGGTGGCGGTGGATGAACTCCGCGATGCGCCGAGTGTCGTCGATGGCGCCCCGCCCGCTGCGGCCGCCGACGTAGAGCGAGCCTTCGGGGAAGCAGAAGTCTTTCTGCACGTCGATGAGCAGCAGGTGCACGTTGGCGGCCGCGCTGGAGGCAGGCTGCAGCGCGTGGGCCCGCTTCCACCCCTGCGCGAACGCGAAGAGCGCCTGCGCGTCGGGCCGGTGATCGAAGCGGGCCGCGTTGGCTGGGTCGAAGAAAGGCGGCAGCGGCAGCGGCGCGGGCAGAGGCATGGCCAGGCTCCGATCGTGTATTTTGTACACGAAGCTTAGTGTCGTAAACACACTAAGTCAAGCGCGACCCGGTCCGCGATGCTGCTCTGGTTTTTTGGCCAGCCATGCAAAACTGGACGCGTCGTGGACTCTTCCTCTCGCCGGCACTTGCCGCGCGGAGCTTTTGCACCGGGAGTTGCCAGCGTGGGTCAGCAAAACAGCGGAAGAGCTCGTTGGAACACGTGGGCCTGCGCCATTCTCTGCCCGCTGCTGCTGGGCGGCTGCGGCGACTCCATTTTTGCGACGGATGGCGGCTCCGCCGGCGGAGCCGCCGGGGGGAGCGCGGGCGAGTCCGGCGGTGGCAGCGCAGGCGGCTCTGCGGGCGGCAGCGCAGGCGGCTTCGCGGGCGGCTCTGCGGGCGAGGGTAGTGCGGGTGGCCGTGCAGGCGGCTCTGCGGGCGGCAGCGCGGGCGGTGAAGGCGGCGGCAGCGCGGGCGGGTCCGGCGGCGGCAGCGCGGGCGGGTCCGGCGGTGGCAGCGCGGGCGGGTCCGGCGGCGGCAGCGCGGGCGGGTTCGGCGGTGGCAGCGCGGGCGGGTTCGGCGGCGGCAGCGCGGGCGGGTCCGGTGGCGGCAGCGCGGGCGGGTTTGGCGGCGGCAGCGCGGGCGGGTCCGGCGGTGGCAGCGGCGGCGGCTCGGGCCTCGCGTGCGGCATGGAAGGTGGCGTCTGGATCTTCGACGCGCTGGGCTCCTGCATGAGCCACGACATCGGCAAGGCGGACGGCGACGGCTGGAGCGCCGCGACCGCCAGCGGCTACGGTCAGGCGTTCATGCTCTATGGCCCGTACATCGAGACCATCCCGGCCGGCGACCACACCGCGACCTTCACGCTGCTGATCGACAACAACTCGAGCGACGACCTGTGCGTCGCCTCGCTCAACGTGAACGACGCGACGGCGAACAACACGATCAGCTCGACCTGCTTGGACCGGCGCTCGTTCACCGCGCCCGACCTCTACCAAGAGTTCTCGGTGACCTTCACCAACGTCGCGCAGCACCAGCTCGAGTTTCGCGTCTGGTGGGAAGGCATCGCGTACATCCGCGTGCAGCGCGTGGTGGTTCAATAAAGGGTTCCACCGCCGGCCGGCTCTTGCTTCATCGGTCTCAAGCCGCTCTACAGCTCGAAGTTGAAGCCGGCCTTCTCGAGCTGCTGGTAGCGCTTCTTCTCGAAGCGGTAGAGCCGCGCCGCGCGGTGCGAGACCGCCTCCTCGCGCTCGCCCGTCTCCTCGAGCAGATCCATCGAGAGGATCTTCTTGCGGAAGTTGCGCTTGTCGAGCGGCTTCTCGAGGAGCGCCTCGTAGAGCGACTGCAGCTGCGAGAGCGTGAAGCGCGGCGGCAGCAGCTCGAAGCCGAGCGGCTGGTAGCGGACCTTCCCCTGCAGGCGCGCCTTGGCGACCTTGAGGATCTGCTCGTGATCGAAGGCGAGCTGCGGCTTGTCGGCGAGACGGAACCAGGCGGCCGCGCGCGCGTCGGTGGCGGCCTTGACCTTGTTGTCGGTCAGCTTCACCAGCGCGTAGTAGGCGACCGAGACGACTCGCTCGCGCGGATCGCGGTGCGGCTCGCCGAACGTGTAGAGCTGCTCGAGGAAGATCTTCTGCGAGAGGCCGGTCTCCTCTTCCAGCTCGCGGCGCGCCGCCTCCTCGAGGCCCTCGTCGAGATGGACGAACCCGCCCGGCAGCGCCCAGCGGCCCTTGAACGGCGCGAGGTCGCGCTGCACCAGCAGCACTTGCAGCCCGTTCTCGTCGAGGCCGAAGACGACGCAGTCGACGGTGAGGGCGGGGCGGGGATGCTCGTAGCTCGGGCTCATGGCTTCTCCTGCGATGATGTTTCGCGCAGCTCGGGCAGCGACCACATCTCCTCCAGCTCGCGCGCGAACCCGGCGGAGAGGATGGGGAAGCGGCACCAGGTCTTCGGATCGAGGTTCTCGTCGTCGAGGTGGAAGCTCGGCGCGTACCGCTCGCGCTTCCACTGGTTGCGGCTGAACAGGCGGAAGAAGCGATCGATCCAGGTGCCGAGCTGGCGCGCGGGCGCACGGGGAAACTGCGCGTGCATCACGCGAAACACATCGGCCGGAAGCAGCTTGTCGCGGATGGCCGCGCGCTCGACCGCGTCGAGGAGATCGTAGGGCATCAGATCCTTCTCGCCCGTCTGCGCAGATTCTCGAGGCCGCAGCTCGGGGCCCGGCTGCTGCGCGTTCACCGCCGCGAGCGCGGGGATGGGCCCGCGTCCGTGCGGCCCGATCTTCTCCAGCCAGCGCAGGAAGCGGCGGAGGAAGTTCTTGTCGATGCCGGCGATGGGGGCGAGGCCTCCGCTGGTGTCGCCGTCCATCGTCGCGTAGCCGACCGCCGCTTCGCTGCGGTTGCTCGTCGAGAGCAAGAGCGCGTTGCGCAGGTTCGCCAGCATCCACACGCCGGGCGCGCGCGCGCGGGCCTGGATGTTCTGCAGCGCCAGGTCGTCCGCCTCCCAGGTCAGCTCGCGGCCGAGCGCGCGCGAGACCATCTGCGTGTACGCGTCGACGAGCGGGTCGACATCGAAGAGCAGGAACTCCGCGCCCAGCGCGGCCGCCAGCGATCGCGCGGCGTCCTGCGTGACCTGCGAGCTGTTGCGCGTGCCCTGGTAGACGCAGAGGAGCATGCGCGCGGCGAGCTCGTCAGCGCTCTTGGCGCCGGCCAGTTTCTTCGCGAAGGAGAAGCGGGCGAGCACGCCCGCAAGGCCCAGCTCGGCGACGGCGAAGTCGATGCCGAGCCGCACCAGCGAGGCGGTGGCCGACGAGTCGGCGCCGCCGCTGAGCGAGACCACCGCGCCTTCGGAGCGGCTCTTGCGCAGGTAGTCGAAGAGCGCCAGCGCTTCGGCGCGGGCGAACTCCTCCTCCTTCTCGTGCGCGCTGCCGCTCCACGGGTCTCGCGCGAGGACGTTCTCGGTGAACGCGGCGGCGAGGAAGTCGAACTGCCCGCGCACGCACCCGGGCGGATCGCGCGGATCGGGACGGAAGCTCGCGCTGCGCACCTGGGTCACGCGGGTGGCGTCGATGTCGACCACCGCCGAGGTGAGCTGCAGCTCCGCGTAGGAGAAGCGCTGCCCCTGTGCGAGCTGGCGGCCGCCCTGCGCGATGAGCGCGTCGCCGTCGTAGAGCATCCGGCCCGCTTCGTTGCCGAGCAGGTTCGCGTAGACGTAGGTGCAGCCGAACGCGCGCGAGCCCTCGAGGACGAACCGCTTGCGCACCTCGTGCTTGCCGAAGGCGAAGTGGCTCGCGCTCGGGTTCAGGATCACGTCGATGCCGTGCTGCGAGAGCTCGGCGCCCGGCCGCTTGGCGACCCAGGCGTCCTCGCAGATCTCGAAGCCGATGGAGATGCCCGACAGCTCGAAGAAGACGTCGCCGATCGGGTAGAGCGCGCCGGCGACCTCGACCTCGGCGCGCACCTCGTCGGGCCAGGCCTTGAACCAGCGCGGCTCGTAGTGCACGCCGTCGCCGGCGAGGTGCCGCTTGGCGGTGAAGCCGAGGATCTTCCCGTCGGCGGCGAGGCAGGCGGTGTCGTACAGCGCATTGCGATGCAGGACGGGCAGGCCGAACGAGACGATCATCCCGCGCGTCTCGCGCACCAGCTCGACCAGCATCGCCAGCGCCTGCTCCTGCACGCCGCGCGAGTGGAACGCGTCCTCGCAGCCGTAGCCGGTGATGCACAGCTCGGGCAGGCAGAGCAGCGTCACGCCCTGCGCGCGCGCCTGCGCGATGGCGCGCACGATGCGCGCGCGGTTGCCCTCCCAGTCGAGCGGCAGCTGGTTCAGGACGGCGGCGCCGACCTTGATGAGGCGCATCGATCGCTCCTTAGACGCTGGTGCGCAGGAAGTCGGCGAAGAGGCGCGCGACCGGCTCGACCTGCAGGAAGTCGCCGCGCAGGCGCAGCGCGGACGGGTGGCTGTCGGTGCAGATGATCCGCTCGAACAGCCCGCTCTGCTGCAGCCGCGCGAGCGCGTCCTGCGGGAAGAGGCCGTGCGTCGCGATCGCCGAGATGGAGCGCGCGCCGGCCGCCTTGTAGGCGCGCGCGGCGCCGATGAGCGAGCCGCCGGTGCGGATCATGTCGTCGTAGATGACCACCTGCCGGCCCTCGCACTGCGCGCTCACCGCGGTCACCTCGGTGGCGCCGCTCTGCTCGCGCCGCTTGAAGATGAACGAGGCGGTCACGCCCAGCTCGTTGGCGAGCGACTCGACCCACTTGGCGCGGCCCGCGTCGGTGCAGGCGACCACGAAGGGCGGCTCGGCGATACGCTGGATCGCGTCGACCACCAGGCTCTTGGCGTAGACGTGCACCGCGCGGATGCCGCCCTCGAAGTAGTGCGGGATGCCTTCGCTGTGCAGGTCGAGCATGACGATGCGCAGCCCCGAGCCGGGCCGCGGGATCGACGAGAAGAGCCGCGCGCGCGTCTTGGCGGTGACGATCTCGCCGCTGCGCACCGCGCGCTCCATCGTCGAGTAGCCGAAGTAGGGGATGACCAGCGTGAGCGAGCGCGCGCCCTTGTCGACCATCCCGCAGGCGAGGTCGTAGAGCTCGAGCGTGTCCTGCTCGCTGACCGTGCCGCCCACCAGCACCACGTCGCGATCGGCCGGCGCGGAGATGAGGTTGAACGAGCGCTCGCCGTCGGGGAACGGGTGCGTCTCGACCGCGCCGCGCGCGCCGCCGATGAGCCAGCTGATCTCGGACGCCATCTCCGAGTAGGCGCGGGTTGAATAGACGAGCTGGGTCATGGCGTGCTCCCACGCGCCTGTTCGCGCGCTTGCCGGTGCGAGAGGATCAGCGCGGTCTTGCGCTCGTGCAGCGAGCGCTCCAGGCCGACCGGATAGAGGTGCGGCTGGAGGAGCCGCTTGTGGCTCGAGTCGATGCGGGCGAGCTCGCGGCGCGCGTGCGCCTGCACTTCGGCGAGCGGCGGCGGCGCGTAGACGGGCTTGCCGGCGCGCAGCACCGGCACCAGCAAGTCGTCGAACGGCGCCTGCGCCTCGAGCGACTTGCGGCGCGTCGGATCGAGCGGGTCGATGATCTGCGTCGGGCCGGCGTGAGATGCGTACGCGCTCTCCTCGTCGAAGATCGCGTCGGCGAGCAGCGCGCGCGCCTCGCCCCCGTGGTGGAAGCGGCGGACTTGGAGCATGCCCGGCGTGCTCACCTTGATCGCCTGCTCGGACAGCTTGATCCGCTCGCGCCACGGCCCGCCCGGCGCGCGCACCATCGAGAGCTTGTAGACGCCGCCGAGCGCCGGCTCGTCGCCGCCGGTGACCAGCCGCGTGCCCACGCCCCAGACCGAGATCTGCGCGCCCTGCTGCTTCAAGCTCTCGATGACGTGCTCGTCGAGGTCGTTGCTGGCGAGGATGAACGTCTCGGTGAAGCCGGCCGCGTCGAGGAGCTTGCGCGCTTTGATCGACAGCCAGGCGAGATCGCCCGAGTCGAGGCGGATGCCGTGGAGCGCGTGGCCGTTGGCGCGCAGCCACTCGCCCGCCGCGATGGCGTGGCGCACGCCTTCGAGGGTGTCGTAGGTGTCGACGAGGAAGACGCAGTTGCCCGGCAGCGCGCGCGCGTAGGCCTTGAACGCCTCGAGCTCCTCGTCGAAGAGCATCACCCAGCTGTGCGCGTGCGTGCCGCGCACCGGGATGCCGTACCGCTTGCCGGCCAGCACGTTCGAGGTGGCGAAGGCGCCGCCGATGAAGGCCGCGCGGCTCGCGCTCAGCGCGCCGTCCATTCCCTGGGCGCGGCGCAGGCCGAACTCGAGCACCGGCTCGCCGCGCGCGGCCACCGAGATGCGCGCCGACTTGGTGGCGATGAGCGTCTGGAAGTTGATCAGGTTGAGCAGCGGCGTCTCGAGCAGCATCGCCTGCGCGATGGGGCCGCGCACGCGCAGGAGCGGCTCCTGCGCGAACACCAGCGTGCCCTCGGGAACCGCGTCGAGGTCGACCGCCAGCTCGAGCGCCCCGAGCGCCGCGAGGAATTCGCGGGAAAAGAGCGGTCTCTCGTCGCCGCCCACCAGCGACGCGAGGTAGTCGAGGTCGCTCGGGCTGAAGCGGAACTCGCGCAGGTAGTCGAGCGCGGTCTCCAGCCCCGAGGCGACGGTGAAGCCGCTCTGGAACGGCGGCTTGCGGAAGAAGAGGTGGAAGACCCCTTGGTGATCCCACTTGCCGGAAGACCAGGCCGCCTGGGCCATCGTCAGCTGGTAGAGGTCGGTGAGCAGCGCAAGCGACGGATCAGCGTGTGCGGCCATGCGCGCCTCCATAGTGTCCAAAGTACACTAAGTCCGATGCGCGGGCCGGTCAATCGATGCGCACGCATTCGAATGCGCGCCTGATAGTGTGCGCGGTCCATGGACTCCATCCGCGTCTCCACGCTCGTCGCCGACAAAGAGTTCGACCTGCGCCTCGAGCTGCTGGCGGGCGAGGCGGGCATCGATCGCAAGATCATCAGCGCGCGCATCCAGAAGCCGGGCCTCGCGCTCGCGGGCTTCACCGAGCACATCCACAAAGACCGGCTTCAAGTGTTCGGCAACACCGAGCTCTCGTATCTGGCGACGCTGCCGCCGGCCGACCAGCGCTCGCGCATGCGGGCGCTCTTCCAGCTGCCCATCTCCTGCCTGATCGTGACGAAGAATCTTCCCGTCAGCGAGATGATGAAGGCGGAGGCGAACGACGCGCAGGTTCCGCTCCTGCGCAGCTCGCATCTGTCGTCGACGTTCATCGACAACATCGAGCGCTTCCTGCAAGAGGCGCTCACCGCCTCGACCAGCGTGCACGGCGTGCTCATCGACGTCATCGGCGTCGGCATCCTCATCTTCGGCAAGAGCGGCATCGGCAAGAGCGAGCTCGCGCTCGATCTGGTCACGCGCGGGCACCGGCTGGTGGCGGACGACATCGTCGATCTCAAGCGCAAGCCGGGCGGGTCTGTCTACGGCAGCGGCTCGGAGATCATCCAGCACCACATGGAAGTGCGCGGCATCGGCATCATCAACATCAAGGACCTCTTCGGCGTCTCGGCGGTGCGCGATCGCAAGAAGGTCGAGATGGTGATCGAGCTGGTCGATTGGGACGATCACGCCGAGTACGATCGGCTCGGCATCGACGAGCGCAACTACACCGTGCTCGACACCGAGGTGCCGCTCTTGGTGATCCCGGTGCGGCCGGGACGAAACCTCGGCACCATCGTGGAGGTGGCCGCGCGCAACCACCTGCTCAAGCTGCAGGGCCACCACTCCGCGCTCGAGTTCCAGGAGAAGCTCTCCAAGCAGATCGAGCAGGCCACGCTCACGCGCGGCATCGGCGACGAGGTCGAGTGATGCCGGGTCCTTCTTCCATCGAGCTGCGCTCGGATTCGCGCGGCCCTTCGCTGCACCGGATCCTCCTCGTCACTGGCATGTCGGGCGGCGGCAAGTCGACCGCGAACAAGGCGCTCGAAGACGCCGGCTGGTTCTGCATCGACAACCTGCCCATCGTGCTCCTGCCCAAGCTGCTCGAGCTGGCGGCGCACGGCGGCAGCGACGAGGTGGAGCGGCTCGCGCTGGTGGTCGACGCGCGCGAAGGGCGCTTCCTCGACAGCGTGCCGGCCGCGCTCGACGAGGCGCGCACCGCTGGACATCAAGTCTCGGTGCTCTTCCTCGACTGCGCCGACGAAGCGCTGCAGCGACGCTTCTCCGAGACGCGCCGCCGCCATCCGCTCTCGCCCGACGGCGCGGTCGCCGACGGCATCGCCCGCGAGCGCGCGCTGCTCGAACCGATCCGCGCCATCGCCGACGACGTGATCGACTCGACGCGCCTCACCGTGCACGAGCTGCGCGAGCAGATCACCTCGCGCTTCGGCGCCGAGCGCGGCGAGCAGCAGCTGGTGGTGAACCTGGTCTCGTTCGGCTTCCGCCACGGCCTGCCCGCCTCGAGCGACCTGGTGCTCGACGTGCGCTTCCTGCCCAACCCCTACTTCGTCGAGGGGCTCAAGGCCCATCCCGGCACCGACCCGCGCGTCTCGCAGTGGGTGCTGGAGAAGCCGGCCGCGCAGGAGTTCCTCCGCCACACCGAGGGGCTGCTCAACTTCCTGCTCCCGCAGTACCGCGCCGAGGGAAAGAGCTACCTCACCGTGTCGATCGGCTGCACCGGCGGGCGGCACCGCAGCGTCGCGCTCGCCGAGGAGCTGGCGCGGCGCTTGAACGCCGGCGCGAACACGCGCATCCGCGTCGCGCATCGCGACGTCGGCAAGGTCTGAGGCCGCGAAGCGCTACCGGCTCTTCTTGCGCATCTCGTCCTGCGTGAAGACCTTCTTCTCCACGCAGAGCTCGGCGAGCGCGCGCAACACCAGCGCCGCCTTCTCCATGCTCAGCCGCACCGCCTCGATGGTCAGCACGTCCTCGGGTTTGAGATCGTTCTGCGGCATGAACGGCGAGCGCGGCCGGATGGCGAAGAGCGAGTCGAAGTCGAGCGGCGTCGCGGGCTGCGCGCGCACCATCGACGGGCGGGCCTCGACCGGCGCGACCGCGTGGATCCCGGCGTGCGCGGGCAGCGCCGAGGCGTCGCTGACGTTGACGATCTCGAAGGTCTCCTCGACCTCGACGCCCTCTTCGTCGAACGCCACGTCGTCCGGGTTCTGCTCGAACTGCACTTCGCTGCGGTGGGCCGCGTTGCCGTAGATGCGCCGCGCTTCGCGCGCGATCTCGGTGGGGCCGGCGACCACCGGCCGCACCCGCTTGCCGGTGCGCTTGCGCACCAGCGCCATCGTCGCCGAGTCGGTCGGGTCGCCCATCGCCAGCCAGAGCAGCTCGCCACCCTCGCGCAGCGCGATCGGCAGCACGAACTTCTCCTGGCAGATCTGTCCGTCGAGGAGCGCGAGCGCCTCTGGCTCGGGCGGCGTGATGTGCAGATCGATGCGCGGCAGGCCCAGCTCGACCGAGAGCGCGCGGCCGACCGTCGACTCCGTCGCGAAGCCCAGCTCGGCGACCCGCTGCACCAGCGTGCCGCCGCTGGAGGTCTTGGCGCGCACGAGCACCGTGTCGTGCTGGCGCGCGTCCAGCACGCCGGTCTTGCGGAGCAGCTCGATGACGGTGCTGCTGGCCAACGGTCCTCCCTTCGACGTGCGTGCGGCAGATGATGCGGGCCCGCGCGCTCGGCGTCACCTTTTCGCCTCGCGGCCTACCGCTTCTCCGCGTCGGGAATGGCCAGCTGCACGAGGTATTCGCCGGTGAAGCAGGCGTCGCAGAACGTGCGCGGCTTCGACTCCACCGCGGCGTGCGTGCCCTCCATCGAGAGGTAGCCGAGCGAATCGGCGGTGACGTAGCGGGCGATCTCCTCGGTGCTGTGCGAGGCGGCGATCAGCTCCGAGCGCACCGGCGTGTCGATGCCGTAGTAGCAGGGCCAGCGCGTGGGCGGCGCGCTGATGCGCAGGTGCACCTCGCGCGCGCCCGCGTCGCGCAGCATCTTGACGATCTTGCGGCTGGTGGTGCCGCGCACGATCGAGTCGTCGACGACGACGATGCGCTTGCCGCGCACCACCGAGGGCACCGGGTTGAGCTTCAGCTTCACCCCGAAGTGCCGGATCGACTGCGACGGTTCGATGAAGGTGCGGCCGACGTAGTGGCTGCGGATGAGGCCGAGGTCGTACGGGATGCCGGTCGCCGCCGAGAAGCCGAGCGCCGCCGGCACGCCCGAGTCGGGCACCGGCACGACCACGTCGGCCTCGACCGGCGCCTCTTTCGCGAGCTGGCGGCCGAGCGCCTTGCGCGTCTCGTAGACGCTGCGGCCGAAGACGGTCGAGTCGGGCCGCGCGAAGTAGATGAGCTCGAAGATGCACTGGCCCGAGCGCTGCGTCTCCTGCTTGCGCAGCGAGTGCACGCCGGCCGCGTCGACCACCACGATCTCTCCCGGCTCGATCTCGCGGATGTACTCGGCCTCGATCAGATCGAGCGCGCAGCTCTCGGACGCGAACACCCACGCGCCGCGCAGGCGGCCCAGGATGAGCGGGCGGAAGCCGAGCGGGTCGCGGCCGGCGATGAGCCCGTCCTCGGTGAGGCAGACCAGCGACCAGGCGCCGCGCACGTGCGAGAGCGCGCGCTGCACGCGCTCTACCGTGCTGCCGCCGCGCTCGCGCGCGATCAGGTGGACCAGCACCTCGGTGTCGCTCGAGCCTTGGAACAGCGCGCCCTGCTCGGCGAGCTGCGCGCGCAGCTCCTCGGCGTTGACCAGGTTCCCATTGTGCGCCACCGCCACCTGCCCGGGCGTCAGGCGCGCGATCATCGGCTGCGCGTTCTCGAGCACCGACTGCCCCGCGGTCGAGTAGCGGGTGTGCCCGATGGCCGCGCTGCCGGGCAGCTTGGAGAGCGTGTCCTTCGCCGAGAAGACGTCGGCGACCAGGCCCATCCCTTTGTGGACGGAGATCTTGCCGTTCTCCAGCGCGGCGATGCCGGCCGACTCCTGCCCGCGGTGCTGCAGCGCGTGGATGCCGAGATAGGTGAGGTTCGCCGCCTCGGGGTGGCCGAAGATTCCGAAGACGCCGCACTCGTCGTGGAAGCCGTCGAGCGCTTCGTCGCTGCCGTCCAAGGGCTGCATTCCGGGCACCTCGAGAAAAGGGATCGCGAATGTAAGTGGCGGGGGCGCTCGCGGCAATCGGCAGTTGGGGCTGCGCGTGTTGGCGCGCGTGTGCGGCAAGTGCGCCGCCGGGGACCGATGGGGACAGCCGTGCTCGGACAGGTGCTCGGCGCACGCGTGCGTGCTCGCTCACTGCAATTCCGCCTGCGCAACTGCGCGCGGCTGCCCCCATCGGCTCCCCGGCGGCTTGCTCTCGCACGGGTGCTCAAGGGGCGCGCGGCGGGCTGCCGATTGTCGCGGGTCGAGGATCCAGCGGGGAAGAGCGAGATATGGTTGGGGGATGGTGGCTTGCGGGCGCGCATCACGAATGGCGGGGTGGATGCTCGCGGCCGCGCTGGGCGCGGTCGGGCGCGATTCGGGTGCGTCGGCGCGCAAGAACATCCTCGAGGTGATCGACGCGGCGCTCGAGCAGGATCGGGGCTTGAGCGACGACGATCGGCGCGCGCTCGAGCTGGCGCTGCACGATCGGTTTGCCGCGTATGGGACGGCGGTGGTCGATCCGCAGAAGCCGCAGGTGCCCGAGGTGGTGCTGCACACCATCGCGGAGGGCGAGATGGATTCGCTCGCGCCCGCGCGGGTGGCGGACGTTTCGTTCGCGGCGTTCCAGGCGATGTACCGGGGCGCGCCGCCCGAGGTGGTCGAGGGGATCGCGCTCTACGGGTATCGCAAGCAGATCGGCGCGGAGCGGATCGCGCTGTGGGCCAACGGGTATCGGCTCTGCACCGAGCGCGGCGTGCCGCCGGAGGTGGCAGCCGATCTGGTGCGCAACGCGATGGAGCGCGAGTGGGACGATCGCGCGTTCGACACGCTCAAGTGGGCGCTGGTGGCCGGCGTGCAGGCGGGCAACGAGCCGCGTCTCTACGCGGCGACGCTCTTTTCGCAGATGAAGAATCGGCCGTCGCAGCCGGGCGAGGTGGCGGCGACCACGGCGCGCATCTTCTCCGAAGCGGGCGCGGCCCACCGCGCGGTGCCCGTCCCCGACTACCAAGGTGGATTTCGCGAGCATCCATTCGCGCCACCCGAGGTGGAGCACGAGGCGGCGCCAGAGAAGCAGCCAGCGAAGCTGCCCGAGAAGAAGGCCGAGCCGAACCCCGGGCAGAAGGTCCGGCCGCCGCCGGAAAAGAAGCTCGAGAGTGAGAAGCGGGCGCTCGGCCACGCGATGGCGGCGCTCTGGCCCAAGCTCGAGCGCGCGGTGCGCTCGTACCTCGGCACGCCGTACGTGTGGGGCGGCGAGACGCACGCGGGCGTCGACTGCTCGGGGCTGACGCAAGGCTCGTACGCGGAGGTCGAGGTGCTGCTTCCTCGTGTCGCGAAGCAGCAGTGGCGCACCGGCCAGCCGGTCGAGCGGCAAGAGGATCTGCGCGCGGGCGATCTGCTCTTCTTCGACACGCTCGGCTCGGGCGTCTCGCACGTGGCCATGGTGGTCGACCCGGCGGCGCGCAAGTTCATCCACGCCTCGTCGTCGCGCGGGGTGGTCGAGGAGAAGCTCGACCAGCGCTACTTCCTCGCCCGCTACCTGGGCGCGCGCCGGATCGTCGAGTGATGCGCACGCGAACGATCGCGCTGCGGGCCGCGCTGGGCGCGGTCTTCCTGCTGCTCGCTGCGATGATTGGGATCGCAACGATTCCGTTGGGGTACCAACCATCGCTCTTCGCGGCCCGCTTCCACGGACGCGCGGAGATGGCGGTGACCGGCTCCGGCGAGCTGCGCGCGGGGGCCGCTCGCGTCGAGCTGCGCGTGCCGCCGCACGGCCCGGTCGCCGGTTATCCGGCGTGGCGGCGCGACGATGGCAGCGGTGAGCCGCTCTACGTCCGCGCGCTCGCGCTCGAGCAGGGGCCGCTCTCGGCGGTGCTGGTCTCGCTGCCGCTCCTGATGGTGCCGGGACCGCTCGAGGAGGAGATCGCGCGGCGGGCGGGCCTGGGCGCGCAGCGCTGCCTCACCGTCGCCGCCACGCACACGCACGCAGGCCCGGGCGGCACCTGGGACAATCTCCTGGTCGAGCTGGGCGGCAACGGTCTCTACTCGAGCGCGCGGCTCGACGCGGTCGCGCAGGCCGCGGCCGATGCGATCGCGCAGGCCCGCGCCCGGCTTGCTCCAGCGCGCGTCACGGCCTCGATGGAGAGCTGGCCCGACGGCCCGGCGGTCGCGCGCAGCGGCGAGATCGATCCATCGCTCGGCGCGGTCCGGCTGCTCGGCGAAGGCGATCGCCCGATCGCCAGCGTGGTCCTCTACGGCATGCACGCGACGGTGATCCCGCGGCGCGCGCGCGGCCTCTCCGGCGACTGGCCGGAAGCGGCGGCGCAGCTCCTGGAGCGGGCGAGCGGCGCGCCGGCGCTCGTGCTCCAAGGCGCGGGCGGCAACGCCACTTTCTCTCGCCAGGGTCTCGCGCCCGAGCCGCGCGTCGCCGCCGAGCAGCTCGGCGCGCGCGTCGCCGCCTTCGCGATCCGCCAGCTGGCGACCGCGCCCATCGCGCCCGCGACGGCGCCGCTCTCCTGCGCAACGCACCTGGTCTCGCTGCCGCAGCCGCGCGCGGGTCTCGCGGTGCCCTGGCCGGTGCGGCGCGCGGCGGGAAATCTGCTGCGCCTCTATTCGGAGCGCGAGGCGATCGAGAGCACGCTCTCCTTGCCCGGCCTCGAGCTGCGCGGCGTGCCCGGCGAGCCGTCGGGCGAGCTCGGCCAGGCGTCCCGCCGCGCGAGCGGAAAGCCGCAGATGCTGCTCGGCCTCGCCGATGGATACGTCGGCTACGTCGAGAGCGCGGCCCGTTGGAACGCGGCGGCGGGCGAGTCGGAGCGCAGCTGGTACGGTCCATTGCTCGCGCAGGCGCTGGGGTTGGAATCGAGGTAGCGCGCGAAAGCGGCCCGCGAAATCTCGCGGCCCGCAGGACGTAGTGGAACCAGGTCGTGGTGAGGGTGCATGGGCGAGCGGCTCGGCGGTGCGTTGCAAGAAGTGCTCGAGATCTCCGACGAGGTGCGCGAGGCGATCGCGGCTGGCCGCGCCGTCGCGCTCGAGACCAGCGTGGTCGCGCAAGGGCTGCCGCCGCCGCACAACCTCGAGGTGGCGCGCCGCTGCGCCGCCGCCGTGCGCGAGTCGGGCGCGGTGCCGGCCACCATCGCGCTGCTCGAGGGAAAGATCGTCGTCGGCGCGAGCGACGCGCAGCTGGCGCGGCTCGCCGACTCCTCCTCCGCGCGAGGCAAGCCAGCCAAGGCGGGCGCGCGCGATCTGGCGGTGCTGCTCGCCGCGCGCCGCGACGCCGGGACCACCGTCTCCGCCACTTGCGCGGTCGCCGAGCTCGCCGGCATCTGGCTCTTCGCCACCGGCGGCATCGGCGGCGTGCACCGGCGCATGCGCGAGAGCGACCCGCCCGACGTCTCCAGCGACTTGGGAGAAATGGCGCGCGCCCGCGTCTGCGTGGTCAGCGCGGGGCCGAAGGCGATCCTCGACCTGCCCGCCACCGCCGAGCTGCTCGAGACGCTGGCCGTGCCGGTCTGGGGCTTTCGCACGAGCGAGCTGCCCGCATTCTACGCCGACGCGAGCGGCATCGCGCTCGAGCATCGGGTCGACTCGCCCGAGCAGGCGGCGCGCGCGCTGCGGCTGCACTGGGACGCGCTCGGGATGAAGACCGGCGCGCTGCTGGCGGTGCCCCCGCCGCAGCCGCTGCCGCGCGCGGAGATCGAGGCGGCGCTGGCGCAAGCGCTCGAGGAGGCCCGCGCGCAGAATCTCTCCGGCAAGCAGACCACGCCGTTTCTCCTCTCGGCGGTGGCGCGGCTGACCCAGGGGAGGACGCTGCAGGCGAACCTGGCGCTGCTCGAGAACAACGCGCGCATCGCCGGCCAGGTCGCCGTCGCGCTCGCGGCGTCGCGCGCTTCGCCTCTATAGAATCGCGCCATGGAACGAACCCGCCCGATCGCGTCCGCAGAGGCTCCGTCGCCGGAGGGGGAGCGTTTGCGCGAGCGCGATCCGCAGATCGTTGGCACACAGAATGTTGGTGTACCAACGAATCTCAATCAGCTCACCCCGGAGGAGATGCGCAAGATCCTCCAGCGCGCCGCCGATCTCGAGCGGGAGAAGAACCGCAGCGGCGAGCCATCGCTCGACTTCGCAGAGGTCGAGCGCATCGGCGTGGAGTCGGGGCTCTCGCGCGAGGCGCTGCACCGCGCGTTCGCCGAGCTGCGCACTGGCGCGCTGGCGGCGCCGGCCGAGCCAGCGATGCTCGACAAGCTGCTCGGCCCGGAGACCGTCTCGGCGCAGACCGACTCGCAGCTTCCCGTCGAAGCGGCGCGCCGGCGGCTGGAGGAGATCCTCAAGTCCGAGCTGCTCCACCCCGAGGAGCGCAAGGGCGGCCGCACCACCTGGGCGCCGACCCCCGGTCTGTGGGCCGCCATCCAGCGCGGGCTCAACTGGCAGGGGCAGTCGGCCTGGCAGAAGGGACACCTCGTCACCGAGCTAAATCCGGCACCCTCCAGCCTCGACGCGCGCACGCTGCTGCGGGTCGAGGCGAACCCCGGCGGCCGCGCCGCCTCGCTCGCATCCTCCGTCGCGGTCGGCATGTCGTTGATCGGTGTGGGAATCGCGAGCTCGTTCAACCCGGTCGCGGCCCAAGCGCACGCGCCGTTGATCTTCGCCTGCACCGGCGTCCTCTCGGCGGGCGTGACCTTCGGCGCCGTGCGCTGGACCTACCGGCAGCGGCTCAAGTCGTTGCGGGTGGCCATCTCGCGCGTGCTCGACAAGTTCTCCGAGCCGTAGCGCACGCCGCGGGCCGCCGCCGCGAAAACTGAAACCAGCATGAGTGCAGTTTTTGCTCAGTCGGCGCGCGCGGCCGCGCGCATCAGGCGATCGCGGACTGCGTCCCAGGCGACGCCCGCGGGCACCTCTTCGATGGCGATGGCCGCGCAGCTGGCGTCCTCGAGGGCGCGCATCGCGGCGTAGAGGTGGCGGGCGTAGATCTCCGCGTCACCGGGCAGCCGCACCACCAGCGCGTTCGCCGGGTCGGGCGTCTCGTGTCCGCAGAGCAGCGCGCCCAGCCGCGGGGCTTCGGCCAGCGTCTCTTGCGCGATGGCGCCCAGCTCGCCGAGCACGCGCGGCAGCTCGGGGCCGACGCAGAGCCGCAGGAGGCCCGCGGGCGCGTAGTGGCGCCTGTGCTGGCCGGGAGAGGCCTGGACCAGCACAGATTTGGAGAAGCGCTCCGGCGAGGCGCCCGCCGCGATGGGACCGATCAGCCTCTCCAGCTTGTCGCGCGCGATCGCGCCGGCGCGCAGCAGGCGCGGGCCCGCCTGGCTCAGCTGCAGCACAGTGCTCTCGATGCCGAAGCCGCAGGCGCCGCCGTCGACCACCGCGTCGATGCGACCGTCGAGATCGGCGAGCACGTGCGCGGCGGTGGTGGGCGAGACGTGCTCGGAGCGGTTCGCGCTCGGCGCCGCGAGCGGGGCGTCCAGCTTCTCCAGCAGCGCGCGCGCGACCGGATGGTCGGGCACGCGGATGGCCACGGTGTCGCCGCCCGCGGTCACTTCGTCCGGCACGTCGTCGGCGCGCGGCAGCACCAGCGTCAGCGGGCCCGGCCAGAACGCGCCGGCCAGCGCGCTCGCGAGCGGCGGCCACCACGAGGTCAGCGCGCGCGCCGACTCGAGATTGTGCGTGTGGACGATGAGCGGGTTGGTCGAGGGCCGGCCCTTGGCGGCGTAGATGCCGCGCACCGCCAGCGGATCGCGCGCCAGCGCGGCGAGGCCGTAGACCGTCTCGGTGGGGATGGCCACCAGCGCGCCCGCGCGCAGCAGCCGCGAGGCGCGATCGAGGTCGGCCGGGCGCGAACCGTCGAGCCGCTCGGTCGTGCGCGGCGCCATCGCCTACGCGCCCGCGATGGCGGGGAGGGTCGCGCTCCATCCCTCGCGCAGCGACGCCACCGTCTCGTCGAGGAGCACGGCGCCGCCTGCGCCGCGGATGACGAGACGCTCGCCCCCGGCCGTGCCCAGCTCGTGCAGGGGAGCGCCGTGCTCGGCAGCGACCTTCGCGATCTGCGCCGCCGCTTGCGCGGGATACGCGATCACGATGCGCGCGGCGTCCTCGCCGAAGAGCAGCCCGTCGAGGCGCAGCGCGGGCTCGGCGCTGAGCGCAGCCGCGAGCGACACCTCGCAGCCGAGCGAATTTCCGAACGCGCACTCGGCCAGCGCCGCCGCGAGCCCGCCGTCGGAGCAGTCGTGCGCCGTGCGCACCAGCCCGGCGCGGATGAGCGCGCGCACCGCGCCCTGCACCGACTTCTCCTTCGCGTAGTCGAGCGGCGGCGGCATCCCACGCTTCTGCCCGTGCACCGCGCGCAAATACTCCGAGCCGCCCAGGTGCCGCGCGGCCAGCTCGCCGAGCAGCGCGATCTTCTCGCCGGCCGCGAGGAAGCTCTGCCCCGCGCGCACGCGGCAATCCTCGACCAGGCCGACCATCCCGATCGTCGGCGTGGGGAAGACCGCCTTGCCCTCGGTCTCGTTGTAGAGCGAGACGTTGCCGGACACGACCGGCGTGCCGAGCGCGCGGCACGCCTCGGAGATCCCGCGGCACGCCTCCGCGAACTGCCACATGATCTCCGGCCGCTGCGGGTTGCCGAAGTTCAAGCAGTCGGTGATCGCCAGCGGCTCGCCGCCCACGCAGGAGACGTTGCGCGCGCTCTCGACCACCGCGTGCGCCGCGCCCAGCGCGGGGTCGAGATAGACCCAGCGCGAGTTGCAGTCGACGGCGATGGCGACGCCGCCTTCGCGCTGGCCGGTGAAGCGGACCACCGCCGCGTCGCCGTCGCCCGGCCGCACCGCGGTCCCGAGCCGCACCATGTGGTCGTACTGCTGGTAGACCCACGCCTTCGACGCGACGTTCGGCGAAGCGAGGATCTGCTTCAACGCCGCGCCCAGCGCGGCCGGGCCGCTCGGCGCCGGAATCGAACCCAGGTCGAGCGACTGCACCTCGTCTTGCCAGGCCGGCCGCGCCAACGGCCGTTCATATACCGGTGCATCATCGGTGAGCGGCGCGATGGGCAGCTCGGCCGCGACCCGCCCGTGCCACTTGAGCACCATCTTGCCCGAGTCGGTCACGCGCCCGACCACCGCGTGCGAGAGGTCCCACTTGTCGCAGATGGCGAGCACCTCCTGCTCGCGCCCCGCCTTGGCGACCAGCAGCATCCGCTCTTGCGATTCGGAGAGCATCAGCTCGTACGGCGTCATCCCCGTCTCGCGCATGGGGACGAGGTCGAGGTCGAGCTCCATCCCGCTGCCGGCGCGGCTCGCCATCTCGACGCTCGACGACGTCAGGCCGGCGGCGCCCATGTCCTGGATGCCCACCAGCGCGTCGGTGCGGAACAGCTCGAGGCACGCCTCGAGCAAGAGCTTCTCGAGGAAGGGATCGCCGACTTGCACGGTGGGCCGCTTCGATTCGCTCTCTTCGTCGAACTCGGCCGACGACATCACCGCGCCGCCCAGGCCGTCGCGGCCCGTTCGCGCGCCGATGTAGATGACCGGGTTGCCCAGCCCGCTGGCGGTGCCGCGGAAGATCTTGTCGCTCTTCAAGATGCCCAGCGTGAACGCGTTGACGAGGCAGTTGCCGTCGTAGCTCTCGTCGAACTGCACCTCGCCGCCCACCGTGGGAACGCCGATGCAGTTGCCGTAGCCCGCGATGCCGGCGACCACGCCGTTCAGGAGCCGCGGCGTCTTCGCGTGCGTCGGCGCGCCAAAGCGCAAGCTGTTCATCGAGGCGATCGGACGGGCGCCCATGGTGAACACGTCGCGCAAGATGCCGCCCACGCCGGTCGCCGCGCCCTGGTACGGCTCGATGTAGCTCGGGTGGTTGTGGCTCTCCATCTTGAACGCGACCGCGAGGCCGTCGCCCACGTCGACCACGCCCGCGTTCTCGCCGGGGCCTTGCAGCACGCGCGCGCCGGTGGTGGGGAACTGCTTCAAGAAGCGGCGCGAAGATTTGTACGAGCAGTGCTCGCTCCACATCGCCGCGAAGATGCCCAGCTCGATCAGGTTGGGCGAGCGGCCGAGCGCTTGGACGACGCGCGCGTACTCGTCGGGCGAGAGCCCGTGTTGAACGCCTTGCTCGACGGTCGTGGCCTGCAGCTCTCTCTCGATCGACATGGGGTGCGAACCTTAGCAACGAATCGTTCGGGCGCGGATCGGTTGCTTTCAGATGGGCGCACGTGCGAGTCGAAACCTCCGATGTTCGCGCGCGCGCTCTACCTCCTCGATCGGCCCCGGCTGCGGCTCCTTGCGTGCGCGCGATGAGCGGCACGCCGCCCAAGCCCGCGCGCCCGCCGCGCCTGCGGCTCGCGCTCCTCTCGCGCAAGAAGTCGCTCTACTCGACGCGCCGGCTCCTCGAGGCCGCCTCGTCCCGCGGCGTCTCGACGCGCGTCATCGATGTGCTGCGCTGCAGCCTCTCGCTCGAGAGCGGCTCGCTGCAGCTGTTCGTCGACGGCAAGCTGCTCGCGCGGCCCGACGTGGTGCTCCCGCGCATCGGCGCGAGCGTGACCACGCACGGTCTTCACGTGGTCCGGCAGCTGGAGGGGCAGGGCGCGCGCATCGTCAACAGCGCGGCCGCCATCGAGCAGAGCCGCGACAAGCTGCGGGCGCTGCAGCGGCTCTCGGCCGCGCAGGTGGCGGTCCCGCGCACGGTGCTCGCGCGCGGCGGAAAACATCTCGAGGCGCTGGTCGCGCAGGTGGGCGGGCTGCCGGCCATCTTGAAGATGATCCGAGGCACGCAGGGCATCGGCGTGATGATCGCGCACACGATGGCCGAGGTGGAGAGCATCCTCGCGACGCTGTGGGATCTCGGCCAGGAGATCCTCCTGCAGGAGTTCATCGCCGAGGCGCGCGGCAACGACCTGCGCGCGCTGGTGGTGGGCGAGCGGGTCGTCGGGGCGATGCGGCGCGAAGCGAAGAAGGGCGAGTTCCGCAGCAACCTCCACCGCGGCGGCGTCGCGCATGCGGTTTCGCTTTCGCCCGAGGTCGCGCAGACCGCCGTGCGCGCGGCCCGCGTGCTCGGGCTCGAGGTCGCGGGCGTCGATCTGCTCGAGTCGAAGGACGGCTTCAAGGTGCTCGAGGTCAACTCCAGCCCGGGCTTCGAAGGTCTCGAGCGGGCCACCGGCATCGACGTCGCCGGCGCGATCCTCGACCGCGTGGTGGAGCTGTCGAAATGAGCGAGCGTCTCTAGCGCCGCTCGTGCGCGAGAAGCCATTTCTTGCGCGCAAGCCCGCCCGCGTACCCGGTGAGCGAGCCGTCTGCGCCGATGACGCGGTGGCACGGCACCGCCAGCGAGATCGGGTTCCTCCCATTCGCGAGGCCGACCGCGCGCATCGCCTTGGGCGAGCCCAGCTGCGCCGCCAGCTGGCCGTAGCTGCGCGTTTCGCCGAGCGGGATCGCGCGCAGCGCCGACCAGACGCGGCGCTGAAACGGCGTGCCGCCGCCGTCGACCGGCAGCGTCTCGAGCGCGCGCAGCTCGCCGCGAAAGTAGGCCGCGAGCGCGGCACGGACCGTCTCGATCGCGTCACGCTGCACAGCCGTCGAGTGCTTCCCGGCCGCCAGGGGCGCGGCCGAGAGCGCATGGTCGCCGAACCGCTTCGCGAGCACGTGGCGCAGCTGAGGCTCTTGATGCTCGAAGCCCAAGGCGCAGAGCGCGCCGCCCGCGACGGCGAAAAAGATCGGTCCGAGCGGCGAGCTGGCGTAGGCGAGCGAGGGGGGGGCGAGTTTCGTCGTCGTCATGTCGTCTCTCCGTCGAGCAGCCAGAGCGCGATGGCCGCGGTGGCGCGGAACGGCCGCCAATGTTCAGCGCGCTCGCGCAGGTCGGTGAACGTCGCCTCCGGGTTCTCGCGGCGCAGCGCGCGCAAGAGGCCGAGGTCGCGCAGCGGAAACGCGTCGGGCTCGCCGAGCGCGCGCATCGCGATGTAGTGCGCACTCCAGGGACCGAATCCGCGCAGCGACTCGAGGGCCGCGCAGGCCTCATCGAGCGGGCGATAGCGAAGCGTTTCAAAGTCGAGCGCGCCGGAGTCGACCGCGCTCGCGAGCGCGCCCAGCGCGGCCGCGCGCGCGGGCAGGATGCCGAGCTTCGCCAGCGCCAGCGCTCCCGCTTCGGCGATCGCGCGCGGCGCAGGAAACAGATGCGTGGGGTTGCCCGCGGCCGGCGCTCCCGCGAGCGGCTCGCCGAATGCGCGCACCAGCCGGCCCGCCAGCGTCTGCGCGGCGCGCACCGAGATCTGCTGGCCGAGCAGCGCGCGCACGGCCAACTCGAAGGGATCCCATGCACCGGGCACGCGCAGGCCGGGGTGCTTGGCGAGAGCGCGGGCGAGGAGCGGATCGCGCCTGAGGTGCTCGGCGACCGTCGCGGGCGCGACCCCGCAGCCGAACATCCGCCGCACGCCCGCGACCAGCGCGGGCAGACCCAGCGCGGGCGAGAGCGCGGTGCACACGAGCAGCGCGTCCCTTTCGGGCGCCAGCTCGACCTCGAGGATCTGCGGCGCGGTTGTGCCCGGCAGCCGCACGCTGCGCGCGTAGCGCTGGCCCTGCACGCTCTCCACGCCTTCGATGGCGCGCGCGGCGAAGAACTTGAGCAGCGCGGCCCAATCGAGCGGCGGCGCAAACGGAATGCGCAGCTCGAGCCGATCGCTCGCGGCCGCGCGGGAGGCGGACTTGCGCGATCGCGGCCCTTGCCGGAGCGCGCTCGGCGGCGCGTGGAACGCCTGCTGGATCTCGGCGTTGAAGCGGCGCGTGCTGCGATAGCCGGAGGCGAGCGCGACCTCGGTCATCGGCAGCGACGTCTGCTCGAGCAGGCTGCGCGCGAACTGCAGCCGCTGCGTGCGCAGCACCGCGTGCGGCGAGGCGCCCAGATGCTGCAGGAAGAGCCGGCGCAGGTGCCGCTCACCCACGCCCAGCTTGTCGCAGAGCGCGGCGAGCCCGCCCTCGTTCGTGCCCTGCGCGAAGAGCGCGAGCGCGCGCGCCACGGTGGCCGAGCTACCCGCGGCCGCCGGCAAGAGCGCCGACGCGTCGGGCCGGCAGCGCAGGCAGGCGCGAAAGCCCGACTCCTCCGCGGCCGCCGCGCAGGCGAAGAAGCGCACGTTCTCCGCGCGCGGCGTCTTCGCCGGGCAGCCCGGGCGGCAGTAGATGCGGGTCGAGGTGATGCCCGCGATGAAGCTCCCCTCGAAGCGCCGGTCGCGGCTCCGCAGCGCGCGGTAGAGCTGGGCGTGGTCGGCAACGAGCGTCATCGCCAGAGCATGTAGCAAAGCGGCCGCGCCGCTGCTCGCCGTTTGCGGACCTCGAATTTCGCGGCACGCCGCTGCTCGCGCGGACGCTGGTTGTCCATCGGCCGGATCGCGCGCGCCCTCGCCCCGCGCGGAGTTGCGGATTTTTCTCTACTCGATCGACCCGCGGACGCAGCGGCCGCGCGCGCTCTGCCAACCGCCCGCGCCGCTCTACGCTGAGGCGGTGCGCTGCTGGATCGAGCAGTGCCAGTTCGCGCCCGCGCAGCTCGGCGGCGCCGCGCGCTCGGTGCGGATGGTCCAGTCCTTCCATTTCGCGCACTGAGCTTGTGACCGGCGGCATCGCGGGCTATCACGCCCCGCGATGCCGACCGACTCCGCGCCGCTGAACGCTGGCGCTGCCCCTTCGATGCTCCCGACGACGCTCGCCCGCGCGCTGATTCCGCTCGGCGCGCTCGTCTGCCTGCTGCCGCTCGACAAACTGCACGTCGCGCGCGCGCCGGTGAGCGGCGGGGCCGCGCTGGTGGCGGGCGCGCTGATCGGGCTTCTGCTGGGAAACCCCTATGTCGCGCGCACCCGCAAGCTCGCGCAGGCCGCGCTGCAGCTCTCGGTGGTGGGGCTCGGCTTCGGGATGAACCTGCGCGACGTGATGCGCGCGGGGCTGCACGGGATCGGCTGGACGGTGGCGGGCATCGCCGGCTGCCTGCTCTTGGGCACGCTGCTCGCGCGCGCGCTGCGTGTGCCGGGCAAGACGGGGATGCTCATCTCGGTGGGAACGGCGATCTGCGGCGGCAGCGCCATCGCCGCGGTGGGGCCGGTGCTGCGCGCTGAAGAGGACGAGATGGCCGTCTCGCTCGCCACGGTCTTCCTGCTCAACGCGCTCGCGCTGCTGATCTTCCCGCCCATCGGTCACGCGCTGCACCTCGACCAGGCCCACTTTGGCCTCTGGGCCGCGCTCGCCATCCACGACACCTCGTCGGTCGTCGCCGCCTCGATGGCCTACGGCGCGCAGGCGCTGGAGATCGCCACCACGGTGAAGCTCGCGCGCGCGCTCTGGATCCTGCCGCTCACGCTGCTCGCCGGTCTCTGGATGGCCCGCCGCGATCGGCTCGACGCCGCCGCGCGCGCGACGACCGCGTCGTCCAAGCCGGCGCCCAAGCCCGCGCGCCCCTGGTTCATCGCCGGATTTCTCGCGGCCGCCGCGCTGGTGACGTTCGTGCCCGCGCTGGTCCCGGCAGGAAAAATGATCAAGCTGACCGCGCAACAAACGCTGGTGGCGACTCTCTTCCTGATCGGCTGCGGCCTGTCGCGCCAGGCGCTCGCGCGCGTGGGCGTCCGGCCGCTGGCGCAGGGAGTCCTGCTCTGGATCGCGGTGGGCTCGCTCTCGCTGGGCGCGATCCTCGCGTCGGTGTGACGGCGGCTGACGCGGACTTGATTTGCAGTTTGGCAAAGTCGTTGGCACTCAACGTATTTGAACTTCCAGAACGGAGAGAAGGTCCCTTGAATCGCAAACCCCTCAGTGTTCTCGCGCTTGGCCTGCTGGCCGCCTGCCCCCGAGCTCCCATGAACGACAGTGGTTCGACCGCCGCCCCCGCCGCGCTCTCCTCGGGAATCGAGGTTCAATATCTCGATACCTCGGTGCGCCCGCAGGACGACTTCTATCGATATGTGAACGGCAAGTGGCTCGACACAACGCCCATCCCGGCGGACAAGTCGCGCATCGGCGCCTTCAGCAAGCTCGACGACGACGCCCAGGTCGCGCTGCGCGCCATCATTGAAGCGGCCGCGAAGGATCCGAACCGCGCCGCCGGCAGCGAGGCGCAGAAGATCGGCGATCTCTACGCCAGCTTCATGGACGAGGCGAAGCTCGAGGAGCTCGGCCTCAAGCCGCTCCACGAGATGCTCGCGCAGGTCGATTCGATCAGCGACAAGAAGGACATCCCGGCGCTGATCGGCAAGCTGGGCCTGCTCAGCGTCGACGCGCCCATCGCTCCGGGCATCCACCAGGACAACAAGGATTCGACCAAATACATCGTGGATATCGGCCAGAGCGGATTGGGCTTGCCCGACCGCGATTACTATCTGAAGGCCGACGACGCGAAGATGAAGGAGACGCTCGCGAAGTATCAGGCCCATGTCAGCAAGATGCTCGAGCTGGCCGGCGACGCCAGCGCGCCCAGCGAGGCGGCGGCCATCGTCGCGCTCGAGACCGCGCTCGCGCAGGTGCAGTGGACCAAGGTGGAGAACCGCGATCCGCAGAAGACCTACAACAAGGTCGAGCTGGCCAGGCTCGCCGCGCTCGCGCCGGGATTCGATTGGAAGCGATATCTCGTCGCCGCCGGTTTCGACGGCAAGGTCGATTACCTGATCATCAGCCAGCCCACCTATCTGACCGGCTTCGCCAAGGTGCTCAGCGACACGCCGCTCGCGGTTTGGAAGTCCTACTTCCGCTTCCGCGTGCTCTCGGCGTTCGCGCCGTTCCTCTCCAAGGCGTTCGTCGACGAGAGCTTCGCGTTCTATGGCACCGCGCTCAGCGGCGTGCCGGAGAACCGCCCGCGCTGGAAGCGCGGCGTCTCGCTGGTCGAGCGCTCCATCGGCGAAGGCCTGGGCAAGCTCTATGTCGAGAAGTACTTCCCGCCCGCGAGCAAGGCGCGCATGGAGGCGCTCGTTTCCAACCTGCTCAAGGCCTATCAGCAGAGCATCGAGACGCTTGATTGGATGAGCCCGCAGACCAAGCAGGAGGCGCGGCAGAAGCTCGCCAGGTTCACGCCGAAGATCGGATATCCGAAGAAGTGGCGCGATTACTCTTCGATGACGTTTACCGCCAGCGATCTGATCGGCAACGTGCTGCGCGCGAGCGAGTTTGAATACAACCGCAACGTCAACAAGCTCGGCAAGCCGATCGATCGTGACGAGTGGGGCATGACCCCGCAGACGGTGAATGCCTATTACAACCCCGAGCTGAATGAGATCGTCTTCCCCGCGGCGATCCTGCAGCCGCCGTTCTTCAATCCGGCCGCCGACGACGCGGTGAACTATGGCGGCATCGGCGCGGTGATTGGCCACGAGATCAGCCACGGCTTCGACGATCAGGGCAGCCAATACGACGGCGAAGGCAACCTGCGCGACTGGTGGACCAAGGACGATCACGCCAAGTTCGCGGAGAAGACCCAGGCGCTGATCGCGCAATATGCCGCGCAGGAGCCGGTGCCGAACTATCACGTCAATGGCGAGCTGACGCTGGGCGAGAACATCGCCGACAACTCGGGCCTCGCGATCGCGTTCAAGGCGTACCAGCTCTCGCTCGGCGGCAAGAAGGCGCCGGTCATCGACGGCTTCACTGGCGAGCAGCGGCTCTATATGGGCTGGGCGCAAGTGTGGCGCGGCAAGGTGCGCGAGAATGAGGCCATCCGCCGCATCAAGACCGACCCGCATTCGCCGCCGGCGGTGCGCGGCTCGGCGACGTTGGAGAACCAGCCGGGCTTCTTCGCCGCCTTCGACGTGAAGCCGGGAGACAAGCTCTATGTCGCGCCGGAGAAGCGCATCGTCATTTGGTAGGCGCGCCCGCCGCGATTGAATCGCGCGCGCTTAACGCGGCGCGCGATTAATCGCGGCGGTAATTTTATTTGAACGACCCGTGGGTGCATGCACATTGCTCGCATGCACCCACGTTCATTTCCTGCCGCCCGCGCCGCCGCGCTCGCGCTCTCTCTCGTGCTTGTTCCCGCCGCCGCCCACGCTTCCGGCTTTTTCTACGCGGACCTCGGCGCGCAGGAGCTCGGACGCGGCGCCACCGGCGCGGCCGGCACCGGCGATCTCTCCTCGGTGATCTACAACCCGGCCGGCCTCGCCGACTTGAGCGGGCTCACCGTGCAGCTCGACGTGCAGATCGCCCACCAGCCGATCACCTTCCAGCGCGCGGGCGGCTGCGGCTCGCTGCTGCAGCCGTGCCAGCCGATCGCCGACGCGGCGCCGTACTTCCCCAACACCATCTCTGGCGTCGCGCTCAACCTGGGGGTCCTCTCGCCCAACCTGCGCGGCGTGGTGGTCGCGCTCGCCGCGCACGGCCCGCCCGCGGTCGGCGTGCACAACTTCCCCGACCCGCGCAACTTCGCCTCCTCCGCCGAGGTGGCCAGCGGCGCGCCCCAGCGCTACTCGCTCATCTCGAGCAACAACTTCATCTTCTATCCGGGCGTCTCGATCGGCTGGAAGGTCAGCGACTGGCTCTCGGTGGGCGCCGGCGCGGAGATCCGCATCTTCCACATCACGCAGACCCAATCGATCTTCGGCGTCGGCGATCTCGGCGGCGACTATCCCGACTTCGACGCGATCGCGACCATCGACGCCTGGCAGAAGGCCTATCCGGTCTTCGACGGCGGCATCATCGTCAAGCCGATCCCCTCCATCCAGAACATCTCGATCGGTCTCTCCGGCCACCTCGGCGCGGCGGTCTCCGCCGACGGCACCATGACCATCCAGACGCCCGCCGCGGCGCAGGCGCTCAACATCACCGTGCAGGGCAACCGCGCGCACGTCGATCTGCACCTGCCCAGCGATGCGCGGCTCGGCCTCCAGTGGAAGACGGCGCGCGCGTTGGTCGAGCTCGACGGCACCTGGGAGGGCTGGGGCGCGATGCAGAACATCACCGTCACGCCGCTCGGCGTCTCGCTCGTCTCCGGCAGCGGGCAGAACCAGACGGTCACGCCGGTCGCGCCGATCGTGCTGCACAAGGATTTCCACGCCGCGTACACCGCGCGGCTCGGCGGCGAATATCGCCTCTTCGATCGCGGCGGCATGATGCTCCCCGGCGGCACCGAGGTGACGCTGCGCGCGGGCGCCATCTACGAGAGCTCAGCCATCCCCGACTCGAGCCTGCAGGTCGACTTCGTCGACGGCCCGCGCTTCGCCGGCACGCTCGGGTTCACCGTCGAGACGCACGGGGTCGCGCTGACGTTCGCGTACGCGCACTACTTCCAGAGCGAGCGCGACATCACCACCAGCGACGCCGCGCGCATCGATCCCTATCCGGCGCCGCCGTTCATCGTCGGCAACGGCACCTACCAGACCTCGCTCGACGCCTTCGCCGCCGAGCTGACCTGGCACGGAATGTAGTCCGCCTTCCGCGCGACATCCGCGCACTCCCCGCGGGGCGATGGACGCGCTATAAGCGCGCGCCTATGGCTCCTATCGCTGCTTCGATCCTGCTGCTGGCCGGGTTCGGCCTCTTCCTCTGGATCATGTCGTTCCGCATCCGGCCGCTCCTGTTCGCGCGGCACGAGAACCGGCTCGACGATCCGCAGGAGCGCACCGCGCGCCTGCTGGAGTTCGGGTTCGGGCAGAAGCGCATGCCGAGCAAGCCGGAGAAGCTCGCGGGCGCAGCCCACATCGCCATCTTTGCGTCGTTCCTGGTTGCGCAGCTGGCGACCATCAACTCGTTCGTGCTCGCCTTCGACGCGAACTTCGTCATGCCGATCTTCAACCCGTGGACGTCGATCGGCCGCGGCTACTTCATCGCCAAGGATCTCATCTTCCTCCTCGGCACGATCGGCGCGCTGACGTTCCTCTACTTCCGTCTCGCCAAGAGCAAGGAGCGCATGACGCTCTCGGGCGAGGGCACCTTCATCCTCGCGATGCTGATGGGCGTGATGTGGAGCGACTTCCTCATCAACGCGGCCGACATCGCCGAGCGCTCGCACGTCATGAAGATGGACGAGTTCATCCACTACGCCAGCTGCTTCCCCGTCTCGTCGATGCTGGCGATGCCGCTGGAGAGCCTCTCGCCGCAGTTCCTCCACGGGCTGGTGACGGCGGGCGTGCTCGCGCACATCGCGATCGTGCTCGCGTTCCTCAACTTCCTCCCGCTCGGGAAGCACTTCCACATCATCACGGGATTGCCGACCGTCTTCTTCCAGCGCCTCACGCCGCAGGGAAGGCTCTCCAAGCTCGATCTGGAGAACTCGGAGAAGTTCGGCGTCGCGAAGCTCACCGATCTCTCGTGGAAGGAAGTGCTCGACACCTACTCGTGCACCGAGTGCGGCCGCTGCCAGACCTACTGCCCGACCTACGTGACGGGGAAGCCGCTGACGCACAAGGAAGTGAACCGGGCCATTCGCGCGCACGCGACCGAAGAGTCGAAGCGGATGCCGCTGCCGATCATGAACCTGCTGCAGAACTTCAAAAACCGGGTCGAGCTCGCGCCGGGCGCTGAGGCTCCCGCGGGCGCGCTGGCGCAGGGGCTGCAGCTCTCGCAGGAGATGATCGACAAGCTGCCGCCGCTGGTGGGCGAGGGCGGCGTGCTGCCCGACGAGACGGTCTGGGCCTGCACGACGTGCGGCTGGTGCGAGCAGGCCTGTCCGGTCTTCATCGAGCAGATCCCGCGCATCGTCGACATGCGCCGCAATCTCGTCTTGATGGAGTCGCGCTTCCCCGATGAGGCGGCGCGCGTCTTCAAGAACCTGGAGAACCAGGGCAACCCGTGGGGCATGGGCTCGAACCGCCGCGGCGAGTGGTGCGCGGACCTGAACGTCCCGACGGCGGCCTCGCTCAAGGAAGCGGCCACCTCGTTCGAGTACCTCTTCTTCGTCGGCTGCGCGGGCTCGTTCGACGACCGGCAGAAGAAGGTCTCTCGCGCGCTGATCAAGATCTTGAAGGCCGCCAACGTCAGCTTCTGCATCCTCGCGGAAGAAGAGACGTGCACCGGCGACGCCGCGCGCCGCCTCGGCAACGAATATCTGTTCCAGGCGCTGGCGCAGCAGAACGTCGAGACGCTCAAGAGCTACGACGTGAAGAAGATCATCACCCAGTGCCCGCACTGCTTCAATTCGATCGGCAAGGAGTATCCCGAGTTCGGCGGCGAGTTCACCGTGCTGCACCACTCGGAGGTGATCGCGCAGCTGGTGGCCGACGGGAAGCTCAAGCCGGGCCAGGTCAAGCTGGACGAGGAGATCACCTACCACGACAGCTGCTACCTCTCGCGCCACAACGGCATCAGCGAGGCGCCGCGGCAGACGCTGGTTTCGCTCGGCCTCAAGGTGAAGGAGATGAACCGCAACCGCACCGAGACGTTCTGCTGCGGCGCGGGCGGCGGCCGGATGTGGCTCGAGGAGAAACTGGGCCAGCGCGTGAACCAGAACCGCGTCAACGAGGCGGCGGAGACGCTCGAAGGGAAGGGCACGGTCGCGACCAGCTGCCCGTTCTGCCTGACCATGATCAAGGACGGCATCAACGAGACGGGGCGCGGCGAGCAGATGCAGGCGAAGGACATCGCAGAGCTGGTCGCGATGGGCCTGCCGGATTAGCCGTGAACGAGCTCTACTACCGGCACTCGGGAAAGTGGTCGCTGGGCGCGGCGCTGCCCGCGCTCGCGGTCGGCGCGCTCGCGGCGGTGGTGCTCGCGGCCGTCTATGCCTATGCGGCGCTCTACGTTCCGGTGGTGGGAACCATCACGGTGATCTTGACCGCAGGCTTCGGCGCTGCGGCAGGAGCCATTCCCGGAACGATGCTCAAGCGCGGCAACACGCGCAGCAAGGCGGTGGCGGCGATCATCGGCGTCGTCGTCGGCCTGATCGCACTCTGGGCATCGTGGGTGTTCTGGATCTACGCGCTGCTCCGCCGCAGCGATGTCGACGTCTCGCTGCCAGCCATTGCGTTCGCCCCAACCTCGCTCTGGAGCGCGATGGTCGAGGTCAACAAGCGCGGTGTTTGGAACGTTCACGGACTGCAGCCGAGCGGCGCCTTTCTCTGGGTCATCTGGGGACTCGAGGCGTGCATCATTTTTTTTCTCTCCTACGCGCTCTGTGAAGGAACCATCGCGGCGCAGCCGTTTTGCGAAAGCTGCAACCGCTGGTGCGAGGCGGAAGAGGATGTCGGCAGCTGCGCTGCACCCGCCAACGCCGGCGCGGGCAAGGCGGAAAATGCAGCCGAGCTGCGGACAAGATTAGAGGCGAAGGATTTCTCGGCGCTCGAGAAGCAGGGCCCCGTCGGCAATCGCGCCGAGTGGCTGCGGTGGGATCTTCACGTCTGCAAGAGCTGCGGCGGCACCAACACGCTCGCGCTGAAAGCGGTCAAAGCCGAGGTGGAGAAGAAGGGGCAGGTCAAGCTGCACTCGGTCGAGCTGTTTCACGGGCTGATCGTCTCGCAGGCTGAAGTCGAGCAGCTGCGAGGCGTGGGGCAGAAGCTTCGCCTGTCGCCGGCCACCGCTGCGGCTTGAGCGCGGGGCGCTCGGCGAAAACGGCCGAGCGAAGAAGGGATCGAGATCTCGAGTGGCGCCTGCACGGGCGAGTGCGAATCGTGCCGCGCGGATCTCTACGCGGTGATCAAATTCGAGCAGCGGAGCGTCTCTTCGATCGAAGAGATCGGCCTGGACGCGAACTGGCCGAAAGCATTTTCGCGGTAGCGTCGACCGATGGTGCGCGCAGGATCCGATCCCGGCGTCGTGATGGTGCGGCCGTTCTCGCTCGATGACCTCGAGCGCTCGGCCGACTTCTGCGATCGCGCGCGCGCCGAGGACCCGAGCATCGAGCCGTTCGCGCAGCGGCTCGCGCTCATCGCCACCGGCCCCCGCGCGATGCTGCCGCTCTGGCAGGTCGCGGAGGGCGAGGACGGGCTCATCCACGGCATCGCGTTCGCGGCGGTGCGCGAGCAGCGCTCGTCGGCGTCGGCGCTCAGCTCCGGCGGCGGCGAGAGCGGGAAGTCCGCGCTGGGCGCGGCCGGGCGCGATTCGGCGAAGGCCGCACCGAAGCCAGCCCCTCCGTCGCCCGCGGGCGCTGCCGATGCGCCGCCGCTCACGCTCTCTCGCCCGCCGCGCCAGCCGTATGCCGGCGCGCCCGATCTCTCTTCGCTCGCCGGAGGGTCGCGCAGCGCGCGGCCGCCGCCGATCCTGCCGGTCGCCCGCCCGAGCAGTCGCACCATCAACGGACCCGCGCGTCCGCCGCTGCCTCCTGTGCCGAATCTGCCGAGCGTGCCCAAGCCGCGCGCGCCCGACGCGCCGCCGCCCGAGCTCTACGCGGGGCCGCCGGCGGCGCCGCTCGCGCCGCGCAAACCGCAGCGCACCACGCTCGAGCTCTACGCCGCGGTCGGCCCGCCGCTGCGCCGCCAGGGCCTGGGCCGCGCGCTGCTCGAGCCTTCGCTGCAGTGGCTGCAGAGCGCGGCCGAGCCGGTCGCGCTTCGCGCGCGGGTGAAGGACGATCTGGCGATGCAGGCGGGCCGCGCCTTTCTGCAGAGCCTCGGATTCGCGCAATCGCAGGCGCAGCTGACGCTCTCCTGGAATCAGGCGCCGCTCAGCGAACGCGAGCTGCCTGCGCTCTCGCTGCGACAGCTGCTGCCAGGAGACGCCGCCGGACTTTCGCAGCTCGCGCGGCTCACCGATGCCGCGTGGGTCGGCGCGCCCGATGCGTTCGAGACGCGCGCCGACGAGATCGCGCAGCTGATGAGCGAGCTCGGACGTCTGGTGATCCTCGCCAGCGCCGAGGGCCGGGGCGTCGGCTACCTGAGCGGGCTGTGGCTCGGCAAGACGCTCGCCATCGAGGAGGTGGCGGTGCTGCCCGACTACCGCCGCGCCGGCGTCGGGCGCGCGCTGGTGCAGTTCGCGCTGCAGCGTGGAGCCAGGTCGGCGCTGCTCTCGGTGAGCGAGGAGAACCGCGCCGCCCGCGCGATGTACCGCTCGCTCGGCTTCACGCAGACCGCGCGCCGGCTGATCTGGACGATGAACGGCGGCCCGTCGCCCGAATGAGCCGCCGCGCCGATCGTTGGTCCTGCAACTAAAATGTGTTGTACCGCAACGATCTCGATCATCGGCCTCGGGTGACGAGCAGCCACTCCATCGTGCCTGCGCAGACGGCCAAGAGGGAGAGCATCGCGGCAGGAAAGAAGCGCAGCCGCGCCGAGAGCCGCGCGGGCGCGAGCGTCGCCGCGCACAGCAAGAGCAGCACCGAGAGCAGCACGTAGCGGCCCTGCGGTTGGAAGTCGACGAACCAGAGGTGGTGCAGCTCGAGCAGCGCGTTGGCGAGCAGCGCGGCCACAAGCCACAGCGCGCCGCGGCGCTGCTGTTCGCTCGCCCGCGGCCAGAGCGCGAGCGCGCAGGCGAGGCCGAGCGCGACCAGCGCGCCGAAGGCGATGAACTCCCAGGCCGGCAGCGGCAGGCTCATGTTGCCGAACAGCCCGAACGACGACGCCGAGAGCTGTCGCCGCGCGAACCAGAACGCGTGCGGCACCTGGGCCCACGTCTTCGGCTTCCAGACCGTCTCGAGGTAGCGCGCGTAGGCCTGCACGCCGAGCGGGTCGCCGCGGTTCTTCCAGGTGTTGAGCGCGAGCGCAGGCAGCGCCACGGTGAGCGCGCAGCCCGCCGCCGCGAGCAGATCGCGCGCGCGCAGCTTGCGCTTGCCCAGAGAGAAGAAGAGCCACAGCGCGGTGGGCGGCAAGAGGAAGAAGCCGCTCGCCTTGGCGAGCAGCACGAACCCGCAGGCGGCGCCGACGAGCGGCAGCCCGCGCCGGCCTTCGCCGAGATCGCTCCAGCGCGCCAAGGCTGCCACCAGCGCGGCTCCCGCGCAGATCGTGAGCGCGTCGGGATTCACGTAGCCGCCGAGGAACGCGAGCTGCGGCTCGAGCGCGCAGGCGAGCCCTGCCCAGAGACCGGCCTGCGCATCGCGAGAAAATCGCGCGGCGGCCGCGGCGAGAAAGAGGCAGGCGAGCGCCGACGCGAGCGCGCTGCCCAGCCGCAGCCAGAGGTAGTCGCGCCCGTTCTCTTCCCACGGCGCGAAGCGCTGCAGCCCGCGCGTGCGCGCGGCGAGGCCGCTCTTCTCCGCGAACGCGAGCGTCGCCGCCTGCAGCACGTCCTGCGAAGGAGGGAAGACCGCATAGACCGTCCAGGTCTGCTCGGGCCAGCGCAGCAGCTGCCCGTGCGCGAGCGCGCGCGCGACCAGCATGTGGCCCTGCTCATCGGGCGCGAAGTTCGGGTCGCCCGGCACGCTCGCGTAAGGGATCGCCCAGAGCGCGAAGAGGCGCACCGCCAGCGCCACCGCGGCGATCGCGAGCCGGGAGCTACGAGGAAGCGCGACCGGATTCACCGCGTCCGCATATCATCCCCGCGCGGCGCCCGAGCGGCGCGAGGAGCGAACGTGAACATCGTCATCCGCCACGCGCAGCCCGAGGACGACGCGGCCATCGGCGAGCTGCTCGTCTCGGCGTTCGTCACCGGCTACGCGAAGAAGATGCCGCACGTGGTGGTCACCGACGAGCGCAAGCGCGAGCTGCGCGCGGTCGCCGAGAAGCGCGCGGTCGCCATCGTGCTGGTCGCCGAGCTGCAGGGGCCCGCCGGACCGATCGGCGCAGACGCCGCGCGCGCGATCGTCGGCACCGTCGCCCTCTGGCCCGCGGGCGCGCCCGGCAACGAAGCGTGGCTCGCGGGCGCCTGCGACCTGCGCCACCTCGCCACCGACCCGAGCTTCCACGGCCGCGGCCTCTCGCGCCTGCTGCTCGACGCGGTCGAGGAGATCGCGCGCGAGCAGCTCGGCGCCAAAGTGATCTGCCTGCACGTCCGCCGCGGCAACGAGGGGGTCACCCGACTCTACGAAAAGCGCGGTTACGTGCGCGACGTCTCCGGCGACCTCGAGTATCCAACGGTGTCTTTGATGGCGTTCGCCAAACGCTTTTGATCTGGAGCGAGAGGCGCGGCCGGAGTCGAACGTCATTGCCGCGCGCAGCGGCGGATTTCCCCTCGCGGGGAATCCAGAGCGAGCACGGAATGAGGTTCGATCCGAGCGCGCCGATCCTATCGCGGCGAGCCCTTCGGGGGCGGCGGTGCGCTCACGCCGCGGCGGATCTTCACCTGCTTCACCCGCCGCGCATCGCGCGCCGCCACGGTCAGCTCGAGCCCGCCGACGAAGAAGCGATCGCCCTGCTGCGGAATGGTCCCCGCGCAGGAGTTGAGCAGGCCCGCGAGCGTCTCGAAGTCGCCGTCGGGGAGCGCCGCGCCGAGCGTGCGGTTGAGCTCGTCGACGCGCGTCTCCGCCGAGACCTCGGCGATGCCGTCCTCGCCGAACTCCACGCGCGTCGCCGTCAGCGCGTCCTCGTCGGGCAGCTCGCCGACGATCTCCTCGATGATGTCTTCGATGGAGACGACGCCTGCGAATCCGCCGAACTCGTCGACCACCAGCGCGAGGTGGCTGCGCTTCTGCTGCATCTCCTTGAGCAGCGAGCCGACCGGCATGTTCCACGGCACGAAGAGCGGCGCGCGCAGCAGGTCCTGCAGCACCACCAAGTGCGGATGCGCGAGCAGCGGGATCACGTCCTTGGTGTGCAGCACGCCGCGCACATGGTCGAGGCTCCCCTCGTAGACCGGCATGCGCATGTGGCCCTCTTCCGAGAGCAGGTCGATCACTTGCTGCGGCGTCGAGTCGATCGGCACGCCGACCACGCGCGTGCGCGGCACCATCACTTCCTTGGCGGTGCGTCCCGCGAAGGCGAAGAGGCCGTGGATCATCTCCGGCGGCGGCGCGCTCAGGCTCCCGCGCGCTTCGTCGCTGAGGATCCGCTCGATCTGCTCGATGGGTGGCGGCGGAGGAGTGTAGCGGGCCTGCGCGCCGCGGCGCAGGAGCAGGCTGTCGGCGAGCTTGAGCAGCAGCACCGCCGGCAGCCGCATCACGATGCAGATCGGGTACGTCACCGGCGCGAGCGCGAGCGCCCAGGAGAGCGGGTGGGTCGCGGCGAGCGAGCGGGGGATGAGGTCGAGCACCAGCGCGGCGGTGCCCGCGACGATGGCCGCGAGCAGCGAGAGCGGCACGCGCGCCGCCGAGGCGAGGATCGACGAGCTGGCAAAGAGCGGGATCATGCCGAGCGCGCTGGCGACGGCGGCGAAGGCGAGCAGCGCGCTCGAGGCGCCGCGCAGCGCAGCGGCGGTCGGCTCGGGATGCCTCTTCAAGTCGCGCACCCAGCGCAGCACCAGCTTCATCTGCGTGGCGTCCGCGCGGCGCAGGTCGTCCTCGCCGACCGCCAGCAGCGCAGCGTCCGCGGCCTGCAGCACGGCGCGCCCGATCAGTGCAGCGGCGGCAGCGGGGAGCTCGAGCATTGCGTCGATCGTAGCGCCTTTCTCCGGAAGCGAAAGCAAATGCGCGCGCCAACTTTTTCTCGCCGCTTGCCAGAGGGAGCTAAGCGCGCTTAGCGTGCGACCCCGATGAAAGCCCGCGTGGTCGTGACCCTGAAGCGGTCGGTGCTGGATCCCCAAGGACAGGCCGTGTCGCGCGCGCTCGGCTCGCTGGGCTTCGCCGAGGTGCAGGGGGTGCGCCTGGGCAAGATCATCGAGCTCGAGCTCGACGAGAAAGATCCGGCGCGCGCGAAGGAGCGCATCGGCGCGATGTGCGAGAAGCTGCTCGCCAACACCGTGATCGAAGAGTACCGGATCGAATCGATCGACGGCGCGCCGGTCTCAGCTGCCGCGAAGAGCTAGGAGGCGGCCGCGATGATGTTCGCCATCGTCGTCTTCCCCGGCAGCAACTGCGATCACGACGTCTACCACGTGGCCAAGCACGTCCTCGGCCGCGCCGCGCGCTATGTCTGGCACAAGGACCGCGACCTGCACGGCGCTGACGTGGTGGTGCTGCCGGGCGGCTTCTCCTACGGCGACTACCTGCGCACCGGCGCCATCGCGCGCTTCTCGCCGGTGATGGAAGAGGTCCGCAAGTTCGCCAACCGCGGCGGACACGTCCTGGGCATCTGCAACGGGTTCCAGATCCTGCTCGAGGCCGGGCTCTTGCCGGGCGCGATGCGGCGCAACGACTCGCTCAAGTATGTCTGCCGCGACGTGCACCTGCGCGTCGAGAACGCCTCGACGCCCTGGACGCGCCGCTACAGCCAGGGCGAGATCGTCCGCATGCCGATCGGCCACGGCGACGGCAACTACTTCATCGACGACGACGGTCGCAAGCGGCTCGAGGATCAGAACCAGATCGCCTTCCGCTACGTCTCCGCGGCCGGCGTGCCCGGCGCGGATGGGTCGAACCCGAACGGCTCGCTCGACAACATCGCCGGCATCACCAACGCGCGCGGGAACGTGCTGGGGATGATGCCGCACCCGGAGCGGCTCGCCGAGGGCGTGCTCGGCGGCGAGGACGGCAAGCGGCTGTTCGAGAGCATCATCGAGGCGGTCGAGTGAATCCTCCGCGCGCAGGTTCCGCGCGGCGCCAGATCGTTGGCACCCCAATCATTGCGATCGCATGCATTTCGCTCGCCGCGCTCCCTGCGCGCGCGGCCCCGCCCGACGCGCGCCTGGAGCTGCCGGCGGGCAAGCCGCGCATCGAGCGGGTCGATCCGAGCTTCAGCGTCGCCGAGTCGGACGACGAGTCGATCGTGCACGCGGAGCTCCTGCCCTCGGGCGAGCTGTTGCTCGAGCCGCGCGGCGCGGGGACGACGCGCGTGTTCCTCTTCGCGCCGCGGCTGGTGCGCGCCATCGAGGTCGCGGCCGCTTCCCCGCTGCCCGCGATCGATCCCGCGCCGGCCGCGCCCTGCGCGAAGGCGCACATCACGCCCGCCTGCTACGCGCCCTGGCGCAAGCGCCTGCTGCACCTGCCCGCCGCCGACGCGCCGGCGCTCGAGTTCGAGCTGGAGGGGCAGCAGGAGTCGCTCAAGGCTGCTGGCGCGCTGCTCGTGCAGGCCGGCCTGGGCGGCGTCACGCTGCGGCTGAGCCCGTTCGGGGTGAAGCTCGCGGGCGCGAAGGACGCCGCCGAGGAGCGCCGCGCGCTGCGGACGATCTGGCCGGCGCTGCTCGGGCCGCTGCGGATCGATCGTTAGCGGGCGCCGACTGCGTGAACGGGCGATGGTCGCCCTCCAATCGAAGTAGCATTGGGCCATGGTGAGCGAGATCGAGCTGGCATCGGACCGCGCGGACGACGGCGCGAGCGCGCCGGCCGACACCGAACGCGGCGCCGCCGCCGAGCTGCGCACGCGGATGAAGCTGCGCAAGTGCCGGCTCATCGTGCAGACCGGGCCGGGCGCGGGCCGCGAGCTGGTCAGCGACAAGGAGCGCATCCGCATCGGCAACGCGCGCGTGCTGCCCGGCCGCGAAGGCTCCGGCAACGACCTCGCGCTCGACGATCGCAAGGTCTCGCGCCACCACTGCGAGATCGCGCTCACCGACCGCGGCTACCAGCTCACCGATCTCGGCTCGGCCAACGGCACCTGGCTCGATGGCCAGCGCATCGAGCGCGCGTATCTCTCGCCCGGCATGACGCTGCGGGTGGGCGACTCGTCGATCCTGTTCTCGCCGCTCGACGAAGAGATCGTCGTCGACCCCGATCGCGAGGGTCAGTTTGCCGGGATGGTCGGCAGCTCGCTGCGGATGCGGCAGATCTTCGGCCTGCTCAAGAAGGTCGCGCCGATGGACGTGGGGGTCCTCATCTCCGGCGAGACCGGCACCGGCAAGGAGCTGGTCGCGCGCGCGCTGCACCACGAGAGCGGGCGCAAGGGTCCGTTCGTGGTGCTCGATTGCGGCTCGATCCCGGAGAACCTGATCGAGAGCGAGCTGTTCGGCCACGAGAAGGGCGCGTTCACCGGCGCCACCGGCTCGCGCGAGGGCGCGTTCGAGCGCGCGCAGGGCGGCACCATCTTCCTCGACGAGATCGGCGAGCTGCGGCTCGACATGCAGCCGCGGCTGTTGCGCGTGCTGGAGAACCGCGAAGTGCGCCGGGTGGGCGGCAACGACGTCATCGATGTCGACTGCCGCGTGGTCGCCGCCACCAACCGGGAGCTCGCCGCGGAGGTGCAGGCGGGCCGCTTCCGCGAAGATCTCTTCTTCCGCCTCAACGTGATCAACGTGCCGCTGCCAGCGCTGCGCCAGCGGGCGGAGGACATCGTCCGCATCTTCGAGAGCGCGCTAGCGCAGGCGGCGAACGGGAGCCACGGCCGCAAGCGGCTCAGCGATGGAGCGGCGCGCGCGCTGCAGGGCTACCGCTGGCCGGGCAACGTGCGCGAGCTGATGAACGTGGTGAGCCACGTGCTGACGTTCGCGGACGGGCCGGTGATCGGCGTCGAGCACCTGCCTGCGCGGCTCACCGGCGCGCCTTCGCAGAAGGGCTCGCTCGCCTTCCACGAGAACCCGGCGTTCGGCGCGGGCGTAGGTTTCCACGAAGCGAAGGAGCAGATCCTCGAGAGCTTCGAGCGCGACTATCTCTCCGCGCTGCTCAAGCGCTGCGACGGCAACATCAGCCGCGCGGCGCGCGAGAGCGGCCTGCACCGCAAGAGCATCGAGCGGCTGCTGAAGAAGCACGAGCTGGAAGCGAAAGAGCTGGCCGGCCGATGAACCCGCCCGAATCGCGCGAGGCCGCGCCAGGAGAGGCCTCGCGCACGCTGCCCTCGCTGAGCATCGTCACGCCCTCGTTCAACCAGGCGCAGTTCCTCGAGCAGACGCTCCGCTCCGTGCTCGAGCCGGGCTACCCCGCGCTGGAGCACCAGGTGATGGACGGCGGCTCGACCGACGGCAGCGTCGAGCTGCTGCGCGACTGGTCCTCGCGCCATCCGCAGCTGCGGTTCGTCTCGGAAAAAGACGGCGGCCAGTCGGCGGCGCTCAACGCGGGCTTCGCGCGCACCAGCGGGGAGATCATCGGCTGGATCAACTCCGACGACTTCTACGCGCCGGGCGCGCTGCACGCGGCGGGGCGCTTCTTTGCTGCGCACCCGGAGGTCGACTGGCTCTGCGGCCGCTGCGCCATCGTCGACGCGCAGGGCCGCGAGCAGCGCGGGTTGGCCACGCGCTACAAGGATCTGCTGCTGCGCCACTACAGCCGCCGCTGGCTCTTCCTCGAGAACTTCATCTCGCAGCCGGCGGTCTTCTTCCGCCGCCGCCTGCTCGAGAGAGTGGGCCCGCTCGACGAGAGCTACCGCTACGCGATGGACTACCACCTGTGGCTGCGGATGGCCGAGGTGTCGCGGCCCGCGTTCCTCGACGCGCAGCTGGCGAGCTTCCGCAGCTGGGGCGAGAACAAGATGTCGCGCGCGTGGCGGCTCGCGTTCGACGAGCAGCAGCGCGCGGCGCGCGAGGTGAGCGGCGGCCGGCACCCGCTCTGGATGAAGCTGCACGCGCTCAACAAGTGGAAGCTGGTCGCGGCGTACGCGCTGCTCGATCGCGGAGGCGCTTGACCATGGCGCGCCTGTGCATCGCGGTCCCCGCGTTCAATGAGGCGGAGGTGATCGCGGCGACGCTGCGGTCGATCCCGCGCGCGCTCGCCGGAGCAGACGAGATCGCCATTCTCGTCGTCGATGATGGCTCGAGCGACGGGACGTCGGCGCGCGCGCTCGCGCTCGGCGCGGCCGATCCGCGCGTCACCGTCCTGCGCCACGCGATCAACCGCGGGCTGGGGGCGGCCATCGCCACCGCGTTCGCCTGGGCGCGCGCGCACGCCTGCGACTGGCTCATCACCTACGACGCTGACGGGCAGCACGCGCCCGAGGATCTCGCCGCCGTCTTTGCCGCGCTCGCCGCCGGGCGCGGCGACGTGGTCATCGGCAGCCGGATGCTCCACCCGCGCGGGATGCCCTGGTACCGCGTGGTGGGAAACTGGGGCCTCAACGTCGCGACCTGGATTCTCTTCGGCGTGTGGACCACCGATTCGCAGAGCGGCCTGCGCGGCTTCGACCGGCGCGCGCTCGAGTCGATCGTGCTGCGGCAGGATCGCATGGCGGTCAGCTCCGAGCTGATCAAGGAGATCCGCGCGCGCAAGCTGCGCGCCGCCGAAGTGCCGATCCGCGCGATCTACACCGACTACTCGCTGCGCAAGGGGCAGCGCAGCGCCAACGGCATCAACATCGTTTTTCGTCTGCTCTTCGACGCGCTCTTCGGGGGAGAGTAACCCGTGCTCATCCGCCTGCTCGCCGTTGGACTCGCGCTCTTCGGGGCGCGCCGCGTGATCATCCGCTACCGCAAAGGCCAGTCGCTCGTCTTCGAGTTCCTCGTCTGGATGGTCATCTTCGCGGGCCTCGCCATCGTCGTCTTCATCCCGCACGAGACCGATCGGTTCGCGCGGCTGGTGGGCGTGAGCACCGGCTTCAACGCGCTGGTGTTCCTCGTCATCGTCGGGCTGCTGCTGGCGGTGCAGCGGCTGTTCGTGCGCACGCAGCAGCTCGAGCGCGAGCTGACGCAGCTGGTGCGCACGCTCGCGCTCGGCGAGACGAAGAGCGCGTCCGCGCGCGCGCCCGATTCGAGCGAGCCGCGTGGCTGAGCCGCTCTCCCCGCAGATGGCGCGGATGCGCGCGGCCTGGTCGACGAAGCCGGTGCTACGCCAGCTCTACCGCGAGCAGTTCTTCGCGCCGCTGCGCGACCTGCGCAGCCCGCTGCAGCCGACCGTGGAGCTCGGCGCGGGCCTGGGATTCCTGCGCGAGGAGGACCCGTCGGTGATCAGCACCGATCTGGTCCGCCTGCCCGGGCTCTCGCTCGCGGCCGACTCGCAGCGGCTGCCGTTTCGCAGCGGCTCGGTCGGCAACGTGATCGGGCTCGATGTGCTTCACCACTTCGCCGATCCGGTGGCGGCGCTGCGCGAGATCGCGCGCGTCCTACAGCCGGGCGGTCGCTGCGTGCTGGTCGAGCCGTGGATCACGCCGCTCGCCTACGTCATCTACCGCTGGTTCCACAGCGAGGATTGCGATCTCTCGCTGCAGCTGCCGCTCGGCCCGAAGGAGCCGCTCGAGGGAAACGCGGCCATCCCCTACCTCTGCTTCGGTCCGCAAGCGCGCGCGCGCGCGGTGACCGGTCTGCGCACGGTGGAGCTCGCACCCTTCTGTTCGCTCACCTATCTGCTCTCGCTGGGCTTCGCCCGCTCGTCGCTGCTGCCGGCCGCGCTCTACCGGCCGCTCTACGCGCTCGAGCGCGCGACGCTGCCGCTCTGGCGGCGCCTCTTCGCGCTGCGCGCGCTGATCGTCCTCGAGAAGGAGCGGTAGCCGATGCGCTTTCTCCTCCCGCCGCGCGGCAGCCTGCGCCCGAACAATCAAGTCGATCCGCTCCGCTTCTATTACGTGCCCGGCGTGGGCCGGCTCTTTCGCGCGCGTCTCGATGCCGGTCTGGAGCTCCTGGACGACGCGAAGTTCTCCCGCGTGCTTGAGCTCGGCTATGGCTCGGGAGTGATGATGCCGACGCTCGCGAAGCTAGGAGGGAGCTTGCACGGCGTCGACCTCGAGCCTCCTGCAGCCGGGCTGCGCGCTGCGATGCAGGCGCAGGGCGCCCATCCGCAGCTCTCGCGCGCGAACATCGAGTCGCTGCCGTACCGCAGCGGAGCCTTCTCCTGCGTGATCGCCTTCTCTGTTCTCGAGCATCTGCGCCGCCCGCAGCTGGAGCGGGCGATCAGCGAGGCCGCGCGCGTGCTCGAGCCGGGCGGGATCTTCCTGCTCGGCTGCCCGGCGGTGCACAAGGCGATGAACTTCGCCTTCGCCGCGATCGGCTTCTCCGGAATCGAGCAGCACCACTTCTCGTCGATCGACGATGTCCGCGCCGCGAGCGCTCCTCATTTTTCGGAGGAGCGGAGCGCGACGATGCCCCGCCTCCTCCACCACCTGGTGCCTCTCGCATGGTCGCCCTACAGCGCACTCCTGCTGCGCAAGCGTTGAGCCGGGCCGCGGCGCTGCTCGTCGGCCTCTGCGCGCTGCTGCGCGCGCTCGAGCTGCGGCTCGCCGTGTTCGCGCGACCGCTCTGGGAGGACGAGGTCCATCACAACTATGCGATCCTGAAATCCCCTTCGCTCTCGGGGATGCGCGAGGAGCCGCTCTTTCTCTGGCAGTACCAACCGCTCCTCGATCACGCCCTGCGGAAGCTGGTCTGGTTTCCGCTGCTGGGCCACGACGAGCGGGCGCTGCGGTTGCCGAGCCTGTTCTGGGGCCTTTCGCTGGTGGCGGCGCTGTTTGCGCTCGCGCTCGCGCAGCTGCGCCAGCGCGGGCTCTCCTCGCCCGCGGCGCTGCTGCTCGCCCTCTGCGCCGCGCTCTGGGCCGCCGGCTCGCCCGAGGCGATCCACGAGGCGACCGAGGCGCGCCACTACTCGTTCGTCGCGCTCGCGTCGCTGCTCTGGTTCGCGGCGCTGCTGCTCGCCGAGGGGCCGCGCCACAAGCGGCTCGCGGCCGCCTCGCTGCTGTTTGCCAACCTACATTTTTTCTCCCTGCCGATGATCTCGCTCGCCTATGCCGGGCTCGCGGCGGGCGCGCTGCGCGAGGGGCGGCGCCGCGACGCGATGCTCTTCTCGGCCGCGCTGGGCGCGGTCCTGCTCTGCACGCTCGCCGTCAACGAGCCGCAGCTGGCGCTGCTGATGCAGCGGCCACCGGGCGTGCGGACGACAACCACGCTCGGGCCTGCGCTGCGCGGCGCGGGCGAGCTCTGGCTCGCGTACCAGTCGCAGCTGTCGCTCCCGCTGCCGGCCTGGGGGCTCTGGCTCGGGCTCGCCGCCGCCGCGCGATTCGCGCCGCGGCTGCGCGCGCTGCCGCTGCTCGCCGGGCTGTTCGCCGGCCTGCCGCTCTTCTTCGTCTACTTCCGGCTGCGCTCGGCCTATCCGTTCTATCCGCGCTACTACGCCGCGTTCTTCGGGCTCGGCGCGGTGTCGCTGCTGATGGTGCTCGACGCGGGCGCGGCGCTGTTGGAGCAGGCGCCGCGGAGCGCGCGCGCTCTCGCGCTGGTGGCGACCGCGCTGCTGTTTGGCCTGCCCGCTCATGCGCTCGGACTGGTCCGCGACGCGCGCGGCATGAAGCTCCCGCCGGCAAACTTCTCGCCGTACTTCGTCGAGTACGAGGCGCTCAAGCAGCGCGCCCGGCCGCTGCTGGTGCTGCAGAGCCACTGCTTCGCGAGCGACATTCCAATGCTCTACCTGCGCTTCCAGGGCGCGCCCGCGCAGGAGGGCTTCACCGTGCTCGACTCGAATGGTTGCGGCCTCGAGCTGCCGCTCGCGCGCGGGTATCTGCGCGAGCTGCTCGCGCGACCCGGCCCGCCCGCGCTGCTGGTCCTCGACCAGAAAGAAGAGCCGTGCAGTGGCGCGCAACCCGCGGCCGGCCTCTCAATGCAGCGGCTGCCTGGCGTCGAGGGCTGCGTCTGGACGCTCGATGCGCCACGCTCGCTCGCCGAGGTTCGCGCGGCGGCCGACGCGGTCGGGTTTCATTACGCGCCCGCGTTGCTCGAGTAGCCGGCCGGTCTTTACCGAACGGGCCGGCGCCACGCGCAGGTGAGGCTGAAGGGAAACTCGTAGGGCGCGGGGCCGGCGAAGTCGCGCCGCTCCCAGCCGAGCTGCGCCATCTTCTCGTGCACGCGCCGGTAGCCGGAGCGCTCCGCGTTGTCGAGCACGAGCCAGCCGCCGGGAGCGACCTTTTCCAGCGCGCGTCCGAAGCAGGAGGGGCGCGCGCGGCCGTCGACGAGGATCAGATCGAAGAGGCCGTCGATCGAATCGATGCTGCGCGCGTAGTCGGAGAACGAGTCGCCCAGGTGATCGGGATCGCGCGAGCGGAAGCTCTGCAGCTCGCGCGGGTCCGCGGAGCGGCTCTCGCCGCTGTCTCCGGCGGGCGCCGGCGCGCGGTGCAGCACGGTCCAGCGCAGGCCGCGCGCCGCCAGCGCCGCCGAGACCGCGCTCGCCCACGGGCCGTCGTGCTCGACCGAGGTGCCGCCGGGCGCGCGGCTGGCGAAGAAGAGCGTCGAACCGCCCGCGCCGTACTCGAAGATGCGCAGGCCCGGCCGCAGCTGCCCCTCGAGAAACTCGATCGCCGCGTAGGTGAGCCACGGACGCGCATCGCCGAGCGCCGAGCGGCCGGGGCGCAGGCTGCGGCTCCAGCCGGGGAAGTGGCGGAGGAGGGTGGGCAGATCGCGCTCGGCGGGCGCGAGCTTCATCGCTTCGCGCAGATACTTGGCGAGCTGCAGCGGCGGCGCGCGCCGGGCGATGCGGATGAGCAGCTGCCGGAGCGGTCGCGCCACCCGCCACGCATCCCACGCGAGATTCGCGGCGGTCAAACGCGTCCGATTCCTTGCTGCCGCCGTTCGCGCTCGCGTATCGTTTTCGCTCGATGCCAGCTCGATTCGCAGCAGTCGCACGCGCGGCGGTAGACGGCGCGGCCTGGGATCGATCCGTGCTCGAGAGCCGCGATGGCTGGCTCTTCCACACCAATTCATGGCTCGCAGCGCAGGCCTCCGCGGGCGACGACCGCTCCTTCGCGGTGGTCGACGAGCAGGGCTCGATCCTCGCCGTCGCCGCGCTCCGCCGCGATTGGCTGCGCGCGCTCGGCCCGCTCTCCTTGCCACGGCTCTACAACGGGCGCGCCGGGCTCGCGCACCGGGCCGGCCTCGCGCCGGAGCTCGAGCGCGAAGTCGATCGATTCGCGCTCGCGCGCGTGAAGGCGCTCGGCCAGCGCGGCGGCGGACTGCTGGTCAACTGGGAGCGTCCATCGATGATGCCGCCAGACTGCGCGCTCGAGGTGGAGCTGGCGAGCGCGGGCTACCGCACCAGCGCGCTGGCTGCGCAGGTGATCGATCTCGCTCCGGAGGAAGACGCGCTGCTCGCCGCGGCGCAGTCGCGCTGCCGCCGAGATGTGCGGCGCGCGCAGAAGCTCTGTGTGCAGGTGCAGGTCGCGTCGAGCGCGGCAGACGTGGCGATCTTCGCGCAGCTGCACCGGCAGACGATGGCGTCGATCGGCGGCGCGCCCTGGCCCGATGGTGCGGCGCTGCGGCTCTGGAGCGCGCTCGCCCCGGCGGGCTGCTGCGAGATCCTCCTCGCGCGCAATCCCTCGGGCTCGCCCGTCGCCGGCATCGTCACGCTCCACTACCGCGGCGCGAGCTACTACCACGCGGCCGCCTCCGCGCCGGGCCAGCGCGAGTGGCTCGGCAACACGCGGCTGGTCTGGGAAGCGATCGTGCGCGCGCGCGCCCGCGGCGATCGCGCGTTCCATCTCGGTCCGGTGCCGCGCCGCGATCAGGCGCCCGCGAAGGCGTACCGGGTCGGTCAGTTCAAGGCGCAGTTCGGCGGCCGCGAGCAGCCCTGGCTGCACAGCAACCTCGCGCTCTGGCCGGGCCTCGATCTGCTGATGCGCGCGAGCGCGCGCGTGCGCTCGGGCCTGCGCGCGCGCGCGGAGCGGACCTTCGCACCATGAGCGGCCTTCGCGCGCCGCGCGCCCTCGGCGGATTCCTCTCGCAGTCGTCCGCGGTGATCGCCGCCAACCTCGCCACCGCCGCGCTCTCGGTCGGCTACGTCGCGCTGGTCAGCCGCAAGCTGGGACCGAGCGGATACGGCGAGCTGACGGCGGCCGTCGCGCTGGGGAATCTGCTGCTGCTGTTCCTGGGGCCGCTCAACGGCACGCTGGTGAAGTTCGCCGCCGGGTACCACCGCGACGGTGAGCGTGCGCGGCTCGCGGCGCTGCTGTTCGGAAATCTGCGCCGCCTGCGCTGGCCCGCGGCGGGCGCGCTCGGGCTGGCGATGGTGCTCAGCCCCCTGCTGCGGCGGCTCGCGCACATCGACAGCCGCGGCGTCTTCTTCGCGCTCTTGCTGTTCGTGCTCGCCAGCGCGCTCACGGCCTTTCCGCGCTCGGCGCTCTCGGGCGAGCAGCGATTCGCGGCCTTCGGGAGCAACCAGGTGTTCGAGGCGCTGCTGCGTCTGCTTCTGGGCGGCGCGCTGGTCCTCCTCGGCCAGCAGGCCGCCGGCGCGATGGCAGGCTACGCGCTCGGCATCGGCGGCGCGCTCGCGCTCGGGCTCTTCCAGATGCGCCATCTCTCCCGCGAGCCGCCGGCGCCCATCGACACGCGCGGACTGCTCTCCTTCTCGGTGGCGGCGCTGCTCGTCTACGCTTGGTTTGTCTGCGCCTCGAACCTCGACGTGGTGATCGCGCGCGACTTTCTCTCAACGCAGGACAGCGGCCTCTACGGCGCCGCGAGCGGGCTTGCGCGCCTGCTCTTCCTGATGGGCACGCCGATCTACGCGGTGCTCTTCGCGCGCGTGAGCAGCCTTCGCGCCGGCGCCGATCGGCGGCTGCTCTCGATGCAGGTGCTCGCGCTGATGGCGCTCGGCCTCGCGGCCAGCTTCGCCTTCCCTTGGTTCGGCGGCGCGCGGATGCTGCGGCTGCTCTTCGGCGACGCGTTCGTCGGCGCGCTGCCGATCCTGCGCATCCTCTGGATCGCCACATCGCTGCTGGTGCTCCAGGTCGCGGCGGCCCACTACCTGCTCGCCATCGAGCGACTGCGCGCGGCCGCGCTCTTCCTCCTGCCGTGCGCGCTGCTGGCGGGGCTGCTCGCGTGGCGGCACGGCTCGCTCTCGCAGATCGCCGGCTGCGTGCTCGCGAGCTCCGCCTTCGGCCTGCTCCTCACCGCGCTGCTCGTCTTTCGCGAACCCGGCAGCGAAGGCGCCGCTTGAGCCGCGCTATCCTCCCCGCGATGCCCGCGCAGCCGCCCGTCGCGCTCTTCACCTACAACCGTCCGCGCCACACGCGGCAGGTGCTGGAGGCGCTCGCGCGCACACCGCCCGCGCGGCTCGTCGTCTTTCAAGACGGCCTTCGCGAGGGCGACGATCCGCGCGCGCACAACGAAGTCGCGCAGCTCCTCGGCGCGATCACGTTCTCGCCCTGCGAGCTGATTCGCCGGCCGCGCAACCTGGGGCTCGCCGACTCGATCATCGCCGGCGTCACCGAGGTGCTCGCGGCGCACGAGACGGTCCTGGTGCTCGAGGACGACTGCGTCCCCTCGAGCCAGTTGCTCGCGTTCATCACCTTTGCGCTCGCGCGCTTTCGCGACGAGCCGCGCGTCTTCTCGGTGAGCGGCTACGCGCTGCCGGCGTTCCCGCGCGCGCATCCGTACGACGTCTGCTTCTCGCCGCTCTCGGCCTCGTGGGGCTGGGCGACCTGGCGCGATCGCTGGGCGCAGTTCGACGCGCAGGCGACCGGCTGGCAAGAGACGCTGCGCGCCAGAGCCGAGCGCCGCCGCTTCTCCGCGCCCGGCACGCTCTTTCCGCTCATGCTGCGCAACCAGATGGACGGCCTGGTCAACTCGTGGGCCATCCGCTGGTACCACTCGCTCTTCCGGCATCGGGCCGTCTGCGTCTGGCCGCTGCGCTCGTTCGTGCGCAACATCGGGATGGACGGCAGCGGCACGCACGACGTGCGCACGCGCGAGTTCGACGTGGAGCTGTGCGAATCGTTTGACCCTGCGCAGGTGCGCGTCCCGCCGACGCTCGCGTTCGATCCGGCGATCCAGCGCGCCTTTCGCAGCTCGTTCGCCGTCTACTCCTGGCGCACGCTGCTGCGCGTGCTCCGCCATCCCGGCAGCTGGCCGCGCGTGCTCAAGCAGCTGCTCCCAGCGCTGCGCCCCGAGCGGACGTGATACTGGATCGAGCGGTGACGATGATCCCCGTCAGCGAGCCGAACCTCTCGGGCCGGGAGGAAGAGTACGTGCTCGACGCGGTCCGCTCGACCTACGTCTCGTCGTTCGGTCCCTACCTGGACAAGTTCGAGCTGCAGTTCGCTGCCTACGTGGGCGCGCGCCACGCGGTCGCGGTCTCCAACGGCACCGCCGCGCTGCACCTCGCGCTGGCGGCGCTCTCGCTCTCTCCCGGCGATGAGGTGATCGTCCCCAACATCACCTTCATCGCCAGCGCCAACACGGTGCGGCTCGCGGGCCTGGTGCCGGTGCTCGCCGATGTCGAGGCGCAGACGTGGAACCTCGATGTCCGCTCGGCGGAGCGGCTGATCACCGAGCGCACGCGGGCGGTGATGCCGGTGCACCTCTACGGAAATCCTTGCGACATGGACGCGCTCCGAGAGCTCGCGGAGCGCCGCGGGCTCATCCTCCTCGAGGACGCGGCCGAGGCGATCGGCGCGCGCTTTCGCGGCCGCCACGTCGGCACCTTCGGCAAGCTTGGCACCTTCAGCTTCTACGGCAACAAGACCATCACCACCGGCGAAGGCGGCGTGGTCGTCACCGACGACGCCGCGCTCGCGCAGCGGATGCGGATGCTCAAGGGCCACGGCATGTCGCCCGTGCGCCGCTACTGGTTCGACGAGGCCGGCTTCAACTACCGGATGACCAACGTGCAGGCGGCGATCGGCTGCGCGCAGCTCGAGCGCATCGACGCGCTGGTGGCGCTCAAGCGGCGCAACGCCGCGCTCTACGACCGGCACCTGTCGCCCGAGTTCGGCCGCGCGCGCGAGCAGCCGGGCGGCGAGCACGCGCACTGGATGTTCACCGCGCTGGTGCCCGCGACGCTGCCGCGCGATCTCTTCGCCGAGCGGCTGCGCGCGCAGGGCGTCGACAGCCGGCCGTTCTTCTACCCGCTCTCCGACATGCCTCCGTACCGCGGCGCGCGCTTCGAGCTCTCGCCGCCGATCCGCGAGCTGGCTGCGCGCGGGATCACGCTCCCCTCCTCGACGCTGTTGCGCGAGGAGCAGATCGTCTCCATCTGCGCCATCGCCAACCAGGCCCTGCGCGGGTGAGCGCGCGCCAGCGCATCGGCATCGCTGCGCTGGCGGCGCCGGAGAGCGGCGGCGTCTACCAGTACGCGCAGGCGGCCATCGACGCGCTGCAGGCGCGCCGCGAGTTCGAGTTCGTCGTCTTCACGCAGCCAGGCAGCGGCGTCGACGCGCGCGGCCTCGAACGGCATGAGATCTCGTTCGCGCGGCACGCGCCCGCGACCCAGGCCGCGATGGCCGCCGCGGTGCTGCTCGGCCGCGCGCCGTCGTCTTGGATCCCCGCCGCCGATCGGCGCGCGCTCGCCAGCGTCGACGCCTTCTTCGCCCCCTCGGTGCTGCCCTATCCGCAGCTCTTCTTCGACAAGCCGTATCTGGTCACGCTCCACGACCTGCAAGAGCGCCACTACCCGGAGTTCTTCTCCGCGCGAGAGCGGCTGCAACGCTGGGCGACCCACCGCGCGGTGTCGCGGCGCGCGCGGCGGATCGTCTGCGAGTCGCAGTTCGTGAAGCGGGACCTGATGCGCTTTCTCGCGGTCGATGAATCGCGCGTCGAGGTGGTGCCGGCGCCGCCGCCAGCGGCGCTGCACGAATCGAGACCGGGCGCGGAGGAGATCGCGCGAGTCCGCCACCAGCGCGGCCTGGAGAGCGATTACATCTTCTATCCGGCGCAGCTCTGGCCGCACAAAAACCACCTCGCGCTGGTGCGCGCGTTCGCGCTGCTGCGCGAGAAATATCCCGCGCTGCGGCTGGTGCTCACTGGCGGCCGGCAATCGGCGGCGGCGCAGGTCGAGGCGGAGATCGCGCGCCTCGGCCTGCGCGAGCGCGTCTCGCTGCCAGGCTTTCTTCCCTACGGCGAGCTGCGCGCGATCTTCGAAGGCGCGCGCGCGCTGGTGGTGCCCACGCTCTTCGAGAGCATCAGCATCCCCGTCTACGAAGCGTTTGCGCTCGGCGTGCCGGTCTGCGTGTCGAACGTGGTGGGCCTGCCCGAGCAGGCGGGAGACGCCGCGCTGCTGTTCGATCCGCGCGATCCATCTGCGATCGCGCAAGCGATCGATCGCGTACTCGGCGAGCCGGGGCTGGCGGCGCGGCTCGTCGCGCGCGGCGCGGCGCGGCTGGCGGCGCTCGAGGCAGTGCCCTACGGCGAGCGGCTCGCGGGCGCGATGCTGCGCGCGTTCGATCCGCGATCGATGACGCTCAGTAGTCGATGACGATCGCGAAGCCGTCGGCGAGCGGGGCGCTCGCCGTGGCGTCGGCGCTCCAGGCCCGCAGGCGCGCGCGGTAGACGCCGGGCGGAGCGACGGGCGCGAAGGCGTACCCGTGGTTGGGGCCGCAGCCGGCCTGCTCGCCCGCCGGGCTCGGCTCGCTGGCGACGCGGGTCTCCCGCCAGGCGGGCGCGCTCGCCCCTTCCTCTGCGAACAGCTCGAGCTCGACCGAGGCGGGCGCGGGCGAGTCCGAGCAGGCCCAGCCTTTCAGGCCGATCGGCCCGCTCACCTCGGCTGCGCCGCGAACGCGCGCGCCCGCGCCGGTGGCGGCCGGGCGCTCCAGCGCGCGCAGGCTCCCGTCGCGCGCCGCGCGCTCGAGAGCGCCGGGGCGCAGGTGCAGCAGCGCCGCGTCTCCATCGCGCGCCGCGACCTCCCAGAGCGCGGGCCCGCCGCCGTCGCCTTGGACGCAGCCGAGCTGCAGGCTGCGCGCGGAGACGAGCATCCAGCGGATGCCGCGGCTCGCGAGCCAGGGAAGATCGAAGCTGCGGCAGACGTGGCGCCGATAGCTGACCGCATCGAGATCTTCGCCGCCAATCGCGTAGCCGAAGGCGAAGAGGGCCCAGCCCGCGAGCACCGCCGCGCGCGAGGTCGCGACCGGATAGATCCAGTTCTCGCCGCGGCCCGAGGCCGCCGGGAGCGCCGGCAGCAACACGCGCTCGCCCGCCGGCACCAGCGTGCCCGCTCGCTCAGCGAGGCGCAGATCATTCTCGTCGACCGCGCCCAGCGTTCCTTCGGGCAGCGCGAAGAGCGCGCGCCAGGTGCGGGCGAGCCGCGCCGGCGCGAAGGGGACGAACGCGAGGGCTGCGATCGCCAGCGTGGCGGCGCCCAGCTGCACCACACGCCGGGTCTGCGCGGCGTCGGGTCCACTCTCCGCGTCTGAGGCCGCGCGGGCGCTCCACGACTCCACCAGCGCGAGCGCCGCGAGCCACGCCGCAGCCAGCGCGCAGGCGCTCGCGAGCGCCGCGCAGCCGGCGCGCCCGTAGTCGCGGACGAAGCCGAGCTCGCCCGCGGCAGGCAGCGCGGCGAGCAGCGCGCGCGCGACGGCGAGGGCAAGCGCGCCGGCCGCCAGCGCGCCGAGCACTTCGCGTTGGGGCGGCGCCGCGAGCGCGCGCAGCGCGGGCCGGCGCGCAGCGGCGAAGAGCAGCGCGAGGCCGAGCAGCGCCGCGAGCGCCTGCATCGATTCTGCCGCGGGATCGAGCGGCGGCGGCGCAGGCCGCGCGGGAAGAGCAGCCCGCTCCACATCCGCGGCCGCACCGGCTGTCTTCGCCGAGGGCTCCGCGTTCCCCGGCACGGCCACCGGCACCACCGCCGACGAGACGCCGGAGAGCCGCGAGCGGACCCAGCTGTCCGCGCCGAGCAGGCAGAGCGAGAGCGCGAGGCCGGCCATCCAGTGGTACCCCAATCGTCGGTACACCAACGATCGTGGCGAAGGCCCGGAGGCGACAGGCCGCAGCGCGAGGCCCAGCGCCGCGCCGTCCGCCACCAGCGCGGCTACGAGGCAGGCCGGGTTCTGCAGCAGCGCCCAGACCGCGAGCGGCCCCGCGAGCAAGAGCAGCGCCGTGAGCCCCCGCCGCGCGCGCAGCCGCTCGCGCGCCACCAGCGTCAGCGGGAGCAGCGCCATCGCCGCGAACGCGAGGCGCGGCGTCCCCTCGAGCAAGAGGCGCGCATCGCCCGCGTAGGGCCAGCCGGCCGCGAACGCCGCCACCGCGAGCCAGAGCAGCGAGAGACCGAGCGAAAGACCCGGCCGCGCGCGCCCGGCGAAGAGCGCGCCCAGCTCGACGACCAGGCCGATCGCGAGCGAACCTTGGATCGCCGTCTGCGCGTCGACCACCGCGACCGCGCTGTTCCCCGAGAGCAGGGACCAGAGCGTGTTGAGCACCGCGAACCCGCTCGGGTAGCGGATGGGCAGCGCGGAGAACGGCGCCTGCGTGAACGCGACGTGGCCCGCGCGCGCGGTGAGCCGCGCCCAGAAGACATGCAGGTCCGGGTCGGACGAGGGCGGGGCGAGCGCGCCGCTGCGCGCGCCGACGAAGAGCCAGAGCAGCGAGGCCCAGGCGAAGAGGAGCGCAAGCCGCGCCGGCCAGCGCGCGCGCGGAGGAGGCGGCGCGCCCGGGGAAGCTTGGGGTTCGCGCCAGGCCGCGCCCAGCAAGGCGCAGAGCGCAAGGAGCGCGAGCAGCCACAGCTCGCCCGCTCCCACGCCGGGCAGGCCCGCGCCGCAGGAGAGCGTGCGCAGCCAGAACCAGACGCCGAGCGAGAGCTGTCCGAGGCAGATCGCCTGCCACCGCGAGCGGGCGAGGCCCAGGCCCGATTCGACCGCGCCGCCGACCAGCGCGAACGCCGCGAGCGCCGCCACGAAGCGCAGGTGCACCGCGAGATCCGAGCCGGGCACCCGAATCAGCAGGGCCGCCACCAGCGCGGCCGCGCTCAGCTCCAGCGCGGGCGAGAGCGCGGCCAGCGCGCGGCGCGCGAATCGATCGCGCGGCTCGTCGGCGCGCCCGCCCGTCTCCTGCACGCGCCTACAGCTCCTTTTCGTAGACGCGGTAGACCTTGTACTTCTTCGCGCCCATCCGCTCGATGCCGCGGTTGATCTGCTCGTTGTCCTCGAGCGTCCACGACAGCTCGCCGCCGACGTACCCGCGCGCCGCGCCGCGCCTGGCGACCTCCTCGTAGAGCACCGCCGCCAGCGCGCCATACTTGCGCGAGGCCCGGTACTCTTCCTTCACGCCGAGCAGGATCAGCCGCACCGCCTTGGGCCGGCGGAACTTGAGCCGCCACAGCAGCTTCACCAGATTCAGCGGCCTGCGCATCAGCTCGCCGTCGAAGTCCTTCACCAGCTCGTTGACGTCGGGCACCGCGAAGCACATCGCCGCCGGCGTGCCATCGACCTCGGCGACCAGCGCGATCTGCTCGTCGATGAACATCTTGTATTCGGAGGCGATGATCTCCAGCTCCATCGAAGTAAACGGAGTGAAGCACCAGTTGTTCTTCCAGGCCTCATTGTAGATATCGCGGACGATATCGACCTCGCGCGCGAACTGCTTGAGCGACATCGTGCGCACCGTCACGTTGGGGAGCGCGCGGGTGCGCTCGGCCACCTTGTGCGTGAGCGCGTCGATGGGGCTGCCGGCGGTGTACCACCAAGCATAGAAATCCTTCCGCTTGGGATACCCCGCCGATTCAATCAATGCGCCGACATAGGGCTTGTTGTGCGGCATGCCGATGCGCGGCGGGGTATCGAACCCCTCGACCAGCACGCCGGTGTCGCCCTTCGCGTCGAGCGTGAACGGCCCGCGCAGCCGCACGCGGCCCTTCGCCTTCGCCCACGATTCGGCCGCGCCGAAGAGAGCGCGCGCGACGGCGGGATCGTCCTTGCTATCGAAGAATCCAAAGAAGGCGGTGTTCGCCTCGCCGGGCCACTGCTTGTCGAAGTCGAAGTCGACCTGCGCGCTGATGCGGCCGACCGGCTGGCCGTTCTCCCAGGCGAGGAAGCAGGCCAGCTCGCCGTGCGCGAGGAACGGGCTCTTCTTCGGATCGAGCAGGCGCCGGTGATCGTCGAGCATCGGCGGCACCCAGAGCGGGTCGCTCTTCATGCCCAGCGTCCAGGGCATGTGCAGGAACGTCTCGCGATCGCGCTTCCCCTCAACCGGTTTGATCTCGATGGCCATGGCGCCGCGCACCCTAGTACTGGTGAGCGAAAGTTCATACCCGGGCTTTGGACTTTGGGCCTTGGGCTTTGGGAAAAGCACCGCGACGCCTTTGGGCGCCCAGCTGCGGCCGGTCCCAAAGTCCGAAGGCCAAAGCCCCCGCTTCCAAAACGGCAACGCTGTCTGAGCGCCGGATATGATAATTCCCGCGCCCTTATGGAACTCAAGGACACCGTCCATCTTCCCAAGACGGCATTTCCGATGCGCGCCGCGCTCAATGAGCGCGAGCCGGTGCAGCTGCAGCAGTGGAGCGACAGCGCGCTCTACGCGGCGCTGCTCGCGAAGAATGCCTCGTCGCCAAAGTATGTGATGCACGACGGTCCTCCTTATGCGAACGGCGCCATCCACCTCGGGCACTGCCTCAACAAGGTGCTCAAGGACATGGTGGTGAAGTTCCAGGCGATGGACGGGCGGCTCGCCGACTTCGTGCCGGGCTGGGACTGCCACGGCCTGCCCATCGAGCTGATGGTCGACAAGAAGCTGGGCCTGAAGAAGCGCGAGATGACCGCGGGCCAGTTCCGCAAAGAGTGCCGCGCCTACGCGAACGAGCAGCTCGACAACCAGCGGCGCGAGTTCCAGCGGCTGGGCATCTTCGCGAAGTGGGACCAGCCGTACACGACGATGAGCTTCGCCTATGAAGCGCAGACGGTGCGTGAGCTGGCGCACTTCGCGCGCCGCGGGGCGCTCTACCGCCGCAAGCGGCCGGTGCACTGGTGCTCGAAGGATCAGACCGCGCTCGCGGAAGCCGAGGTCGAGTACGAGGAGAAGACCAGCCCGTCGATCTACGTCGCCTTCGAGGTTGTCGACGGCACGCCGATGTACGCGGCGATGCCCGAGCTGCGCGGCAAGCGGGTGCGGCTCGCGATCTGGACGACCACGCCGTGGACGATCCCGGCGAACCTCGCCATCGCGGCCAACCCCGAGATCATCTACGCGGCCTACGACCTGGGCGCGCAGGGCATCGTCCTCGTCGCCAAGGAGCTGCTGCTCAGCTTCCTCGCGGCCTGCGCTCCACAAGAGTTGGCGAGCGGCGAGGGCGCCGACATCGGCAAGGCCGCGCCGGGCCTCGCCGATCCGAAGAAGCTGCTCGGGCACATGATCGGCAAGGAGCTCGACGGCGTCATCTATCGCCACCCGCTCATCACCACCCGCACCTCGCCCGTCTTGATGGCCGAGCACGCGACCACCGAGGCCGGCACCGGCCTGGTGCACACCGCGCCCGGCCACGGCGAGGACGACTATCGCCTGGGCCTCGCCAACGGCCTGCCCATCTTCGCGCCGGTCGACGCGGCCGGCCGCTACACCGCGGAGGTCGGCATCGACGAGCTGGTCGGCCAGAAAGTCTTCGAGGCCAACCCGCGCATCGTCGAGATGCTCGCCCAGTGCGGCGCGCTGCTCAACGCGAGCGGCAAGGCCATCGAGATCCGCCACAGCTATCCGCACTGCTGGCGCTGCCGGCAGCCGGTCATCTTCCGCGCCACCGACCAGTGGTGGATCGGCCTCGACCTCGAGATCGATCTCGGCCGCGGCGAGCGCGGCACCATCCGCAAAGCCGCGCTGGGCGCCATCGACGCGCTCGCGGCCCACGACGGCTTCGTCCCCGCGTGGGGCAAGGAGCGCATCCGCGGGATGGTCGAGAACCGCCCCGACTGGTGCATCTCGCGCCAGCGCAGCTGGGGCGTGCCCATCCCGGTCGTCTACTGCAAGTCGTGCCGCGAGCCGCACGTCTCCGCCGACACGATGGAGCACGTCGCCGGCTTCTTCGAGAAGGAGGGCGCCGACGCCTGGTTCGATCGCGAGGTCGCCGAGCTGCTCCCCGCGGGCACCGCTTGCGCCCAGTGCGGCGGCGCCGAGTTCCAGAAGGAGACCGACATCCTCGACGTCTGGTTCGACTCGGGCTCGTCGTTCGCGGCGGTGTTGATGAGCGGCCTCTGGCCCAACCTGCGCGCGCCCGCCGACCTGTATCTGGAAGGCTCCGATCAGCACCGCGGCTGGTTCAACAGCTCGCTCACCATCGGCATCGGCGCGCACGGCGAGGTGCCCTACAAGCAGGTGCTCACCCACGGCTTCGTCGTCGACGGCCAGGGCCGCAAGATGAGCAAGTCGCAGGGCAACGCGCTCGCGCCTGACGATCTGATCAAGAAGTACGGCGCCGAGGTGCTGCGCCTGTGGGTGGCCGCGAGCGACTATCGCGATGATATCCGGCTCTCGAACAACATCCTCGACACGCTCGCCGAGGGGTATCGGAAGATCCGCAATACCCTCCGCTACTGCCTCTCGCAATTGCACGATTACAACCCGGCAAAGGATATGCCGGCGGCGAGTGCCTTCAGCGCCATCGATCGCTGGGCACTCTCACGGCTGGAGCGATATCGCGCGGGCGCGGACGCGGCCTATCGCGCGTTCGAGTTCCACCGGCTCTACCACTCGACTATCGACTTCTGCGCCGTCGATCTCTCGGCCTTCTACTTCGATGTCTTGAAGGACCTGACCTACTGCGCGGGGCCGAAGGATCCGCAGTCGTGGACGTCGCGGCGCGCGGCCCAGGCGGTGCTCCACCGCATCGCTGACGCGCTCTGCCGGCTGCTCGCGCCGGTGGCGAGCTTCACCGCTGAAGAGGCCTGGGCGCAGCTGCCCGCGATCGCTCCCGACGGCTCTGCGCGCGCTCCATCGGTGTTTCTCGCGGGGATGCCGGGCGCGAAGCCCGCCGACGTGGACGAGTCGCTCGAGGAGGAGTTCCGCATCCTGCGCGCCGTGCGCGAGACGGTGAACAAGGCGATCGAAGAGAAGCGCGCCGCCAAAGTGGTCACCAAGTCGACCGAGGTGAACGCGGAGCTCTGGCTCACCGAGGAGCTGCGCGCGGGGCCCGAGGGCCTGGTGCTCGCCAACCATCGCGAGCAGCTCGCGGACCTGTTCATCTGCGCGCAGGTGGTGCTCAAGGACGTGACCGGCGCCGACGGCGACGTGCCGTTGCTGGTGAAGATCGAGAAGAGCGAGCACGCGAGCTGCGCGCGCTGCTACCGCGCGGTCGCCGACGTGGCCGAGAACACGGCGTGGGGAAACCAGAAGCTCTGCGCTCGCTGCGCGCGGGCGGTGGGCTCGCCGTGACGAGCCCCCAGAGCACGCAGAGCCCGACGGGCACGGCGAGCGCGGGCCTGCGCAAGTGGCCGCTGCTGGCGCTGCTCGCCGGCCTCATCCTGGTCGGCGATCAGGTGAGCAAGTACCTCGCCGTCGAGCACCTGACCGCGGCGTTCCAGGTCGCGCACGCGCACACGTTCGGCGAGAAGCTCTCGGCCTACGTGTCGCAGCGCGAGCTGCTCGAGCGCGGGCTCACCACCGGCGCCTACGACGTGTTCCGCAGCTGGTGGCAGATGCGCTACACGGAAAATCCGGGCGCGGCGTTCAGCTTCCTCGCCGGCACGCACGGTCCCTGGCGCGTGCTCTTCTTCCACCTGATCACGCTGGGCGCGCTGCTCTTCATCTTCTCGACCTACCGCAAGCTGCGCGACGACCAGCGCTGGATGCAGGTGGCCCTCGCGCTGCTCTTGGGCGGCGCGCTCGGCAACGGCATCGATCGGGCCATCCGCGGCTACGTGATCGACTTCATCGCCTGGCACGTGAACGACGCCGACTGGATGAGCCCCGACCGCTGGCGCCACTGGCCGACCTTCAACGTCGCCGACTGCGGCGTCACCGTGGGCCTCATCATGCTGGTGCTGGCGATGCTCACGCAGAAGGACGCGCTGCCGGCGCAGAAGCCCGCGGCCCGCGCGGGGAGCGGCCGGGAAGCAATCGCGCCGGCCAGGCGTTAGACCTCATCGCCCGCTCATCGCGGCTGTTGGCGACGCGCGGGGTCTGTTCGATTCAAGGAGCCGTTCATGCTGCCGGTCCTCTTCACATTGACGTTCTCGCCGGCCCTCGCGCCGTTCCTCCTCGCGCTGCTCGCGCTCGCCATCGGCGCCTGGCAAGGGCGCGCGGCCAAGGGCGCGGGCGAGTCGACGCAGGAGGCGCTCAAGACCGCCGGCATCTGGTCGCTCGGCTCCTACGCGGCCTTCTTCGTGCTGGTCCGCGTGCTCGGCGACGCGGACAACAACAACCTCTTCGCGCTCCGCCGCGCGCTACAGATCCCGCTGCACACCTACGGCCTGCTCATCGCCACCGCCTTCCTCGTCGCGATGTGGCTCGCCGGCCGCGCCGCGCTGCGCGCCGGCCTCGATCAAGACCGCGTGATGGATCTCTGCTTCTGGATCCTCGTCTCCGCGATGGTCGGCTCACGCGTGCTCTTCATCCTGGTGAACTGGGACGAGTACGCCGCCGACCCGGCCTCCATCTTCGCTTTCTGGAAGGGCGGCCTCGTCTTCTACGGCGGCTTCATCGGCGCGACCGTCTGCTCCATCTTCTACATGCGCAAGCACAACATGGAGTTCTTCCCCTACGCCGACGCGCTCATCCCCAGCGTGTCGATCGGCCACGCCATCGGCCGCATGGGGTGCTTCGCCGCCGGCTGCTGCTGGGGCGGCGCCTGCGACCCGCACCTGGCGTGGGCGGCGCGCTTTCCGCCCGACTCGCTCGCCTACCAGAGCCAGCTGCAGCACGGCCTCATCCACGCGGGCGCGCTCTTCTCCATGCCCATCCACCCGACGCAGCTCTACGAGTCGCTCGGTGAGCTGTGCATCTTCACCGCGCTGACGCTCTTTCGCCCGCGCAAGAAGTTCAACGGCGAGATCCTCGCGCTCTACCTCTGCCTCTACGCGCCGCTGCGTGCGACGGTGGAGATGCTGCGCGGCGACGAGGAGCGCGGCCGCGTCTTCAACTTCCTCGGCCCCGCCGCGCGCGGCGCCTTCTGGAACCTCTCCACCAGCGAGCTCATCTCGGTGGGCATCTTCTGCGTCGGCGTCGCCATCTTCGCCATCCGCGGGCGCAGCGCTCGCCCGGCCGCGGCGGCTGCGGCGTAAGCGCACGCGCTCTTCCACGTCGCGCGCACCCTACGTTTGCTAGAGTCGAAGCGTGCCGCCTCCGAACAACAGTGGGACCGCTCCCTTCGCCTCGGAGCAGCTCGGCGCGGAGCTCGATCAGCTCGACGAAGACCTGACCAATCTTCAAGTCCTCTACGAGAAGTATTTCCTCGGCATCGACCGCCGCCCGCCCGATGAAGCGCGCCGCAAAGTGGGGACGCGGCTGCGCGAGCTGCGCACGACGATGGTGCGCAATACGGGCCTCAAGTTCCGCATCAACACGCTCTTCGCCAGGCTCATCTCCTTCGAGCGCATGTGGGACCGCACGCTGCGTGAGATCGAAGAAGGCACCTACAAGCGCGACGTCTTCAAGGCGAAGTACCGCCAGCAGCAGCGCGGCGTCGCCCCCAACGCTCCCCCGGCGCAAAAGCCCAGGCTCGAGCTCTCCGACGACAAGCTGCGCCGCCTTTACGAGACGTTCCTGGTCGCGCGCCAGCGCACCGGCGAGAGCACCGCGGGCGTGACCTTCGAGGCCATCGCCAAGAGCGTGCGCGCGCAGGTGCCGCAGCTGATGGCCAGGCACAAGGCCAAGAGCGTCGAATTCAAAGTGGTGATCAAAGGCGGCAAAGCCGTCCTCAAGGCGATCCCGCACACCGAGTGATCAGCGCGCTGTAACCCGTCCCCAATACCCAGCCCTATCCGCGCCTGTCTCGGGATATCAGGCCCCCGCTGCCGGTCGCCGACCTACCGAAAGAGCTGCTCGACCGGCACCACCTCGATATCCCGCTCCAGATCGATCCCCAGCGGATAGGTCTGGATATTCGTATCCATATCGAGAATCGCCTGCGGCTTGGTCGCGCCGTTGGCATAATGGATGGGCGAGGATGTATTGCCGAGGATATCGGCCTTCAATGCGTTCATATCCGGCCCGGCCATCACGATCTGCAGGTTGTCGGGATTGACCCACTTCTTCCAGGCCGCGTTGACCTGCGCCGCCGTCACCGTCTCCAGCGCCTTGCGCCAGGCGATGAGGAAATCCTTCTCGCCATAGAAGTCGCCGTCGAGCGCATAGCCCAGCTTGCGCGAATCGGTCTGATCGAAGAGCAGGATATATCCGTCGAGGAAGCCCTTGGTGCGGGCCACTTCCTCTTCGGTGAACGGCTCTTCGTCGAGCGAGCGGTGCAGCTCATAGAGCGCCTCGCGCAGCGCGAAGAGGCGGTTTTCGTTCTGCACCGGGCGCAGCCAGAGCGTGAAGTCCTGCTGGTGGCGCGCGCGCCCGGTCTGCGCGGTGGCCGAGTCGCCGCCCTCCTGCTTGAAGTATTCGATATAGGCATAGTCGCCATAGTTGAGGCCGCGCGCCTCGCGCAGGCGCTGCATCAGGCGGCCATTGAACTGGCGGTGCTCGCCGAACGCCGAGCGGGCCACCGAGAGCGCGGCCCAATCGGGATCGCTGTGCGAGAGGCTCCACGGCATGCCGATGGAGATGGCCGTCGAGGCGGTCGGCTTCTCCACCAGGAGCACGCGAGGGTGGCGCTGGCCGCTCAGGATCACCGGCAGCACCGGCGCCGGCGCGCCCGTGGCCGGCAGCGCCGCAAACGCGCGCTGGAGGCGGTCGGGAAGCTCCTTCGAATATCCGCCCGCGACGCCGATGGTCAGCCGATCGAGCGTGAAGACGCGCGCCGCGTGCGCCTTGGCCTCCTCGAGCGTGATCGAGTTGAGGTCGGAGATATGCCCTTCAATCAAATGACCATAAGGGTGGCCGCGATACATCAGCTCGGCCAGCGCCTCCTTGGCGAGATCCTCGTCGCGCGCCTGGCGCAGCGCCTGGGAGATATCGGAGACCATCGATTCGCGGATGCGCGCGAACTCCTTCTCTTCCCAGCGCGGGTGGAGCAGCACGTCGGAGAGGATGGGCAGCAGCTTGTCGACGGCGGCGCGGTGCACGCGCGCGGTGAAGGTCGTCTCCTCGCGATCGACGCGGACCTCGATGCTGGCCGCGATGGGGAAGAGCGCCTCGAGCAGCGCCTTGGCGTCGAGGGAGCTTGTGCCGCCCTCGGCCATCGTCTGCGCCGCGAGCTCGGTCAGGCCGGCCTTGCCCTCCGGGTCGTCGACGGAGCCGGTGCGGAAGCGCAGCGCGATGGTGACGCCGGCCTTGCCATCGGAGGGCAGGGTGAGCGCGGCGATCGGAGTCGACGGTGCGGCAGAGACGGCCGCCGGCGCCGGGACGGTCGTCGGGACAGCGGCGTACCGCGCCGGCATCGGAGCCGCGAGAGTCTCCGGCGCGGTTGTGGGAGCCGCCGCGGGCCGGTTCACGGGCGCGGCCGCGGCCGGTTTGGGCGCGACCGGCGCAGGGGTTGGCGCGGGCGCCGCGGCATCGGGCGCGGGCCGAGCGCTCGCGGGCGCCGCAGCGCCGTGACTGGCCTCCGCCTCGGCCTCTTTGAGCGACTTGACCTTCTCGGCCGCGCAGCCCGCGGCGAGCGTCAACGCGAGCACCAGCTGGACGGAGCGGTTCACTTCGCCACCTCCTTCTGCGCCGAAGAGAGCGTGACGGTGGTCCCGTTCGCCTCGGTGAAATAGCGGCGCGCAAAGGCGCTCAGGTCCGCCGCGGTGAGCTTGTCGAGCTGCGCATAGAGCTTGTTGAAGTATTGGAGATCGCCGCTCACTGCCGTCATGCGGGCGAGCGCCACCGCGGCCTGATCGGCGGTATCGAGCGACAATGCCGTCTGATACTTGAGGTTCGACCGCACCGCCTCGAGCCGCGCGCGATCGATCTTGCCCGACGCCAGCTCCGCGATGCTCCCGGCGATCGCCTTCTCCACCGCCGGGATATCCTCGACCTTCTTCACTTCCGCGAGCGCGCCGAACAGCGAGGGATCGCGCGCATAGTCCCAATTCGCATCGATCGATTCGCAGAGATGCTGGCCGAGCACCAGATTCTGGTGCAGCGCGCTGGTCGGACCGAACAGATATCCGTCGAGCAGCGTCTCCGTCGCGGCGGTCTTGATATCTCCCGCCGAGGGCACGTGCCAGGCGACCCACACGCGCGGCAGCGTCTGCGCGGGCCAATCGATGTGCGCGCGCTTCGCCTTCTTCTGCGGCGGCTCGGCGGCCAGCCTGGCCGGCTTCGCGTGGCCTTTCCAGCCGCCATAAGCCTTTTCAATCATCGCCAAGGTCTTCGCGTGATCGAAATCGCCGACGACGATCACCGTCGCGTCGTCGGGCGTGTAGTAGCGCCGGAAGAACTCGCGCGAATAGGCATATCCATTCGGCATCGCCTTCACGTCGGCGAGAAAGCCGAGCACGGTGTGCCGGTAGGTATGCTTGTCGAAGGCGGCGCCGAGCATCTTCTCTTCGAGAAGAAGCTCGGGATTGCTCGCCGACTTGGCATATTCGCCGAGGATCGCGCCCGCCTCGGTCTTGAACTTCTCCTCCGAGTAATCGAGGTGCTGGAAGCGATCGGCCTCGTAATCAATGATGGTCGGCAGCGCCTGGGCCGGGCCATACAAGTGATAGACCGTCATATCGAAGCTGGTAAACGCGTTGGTATTGAGGCCCAATCGCGTCACGGTCGCGTTGTAATCGTCACCCGAGTGGGCCTGGGTGCCGCGGAACATCATATGCTCGAAGAAGTGGGCATATCCCGAGCGGCCCGCCTCCGGCTCGTTGCGCGAGCCGACCCGCATCAGCGTGTAGTAGGCCACCAATCCCGGGGAATCGAATGTCACGAAGGCGACGTGCAGGCCGTTCTTGAGGACGTGCTGCTCGATGGGAAAGGGGAAGGCGCGAAACGTCGCGTCCGCGGCAGCGGCCTTCTGCGCCTTCTTCTTCGCGGTGGCGCGGGCGGGCCTGGCGGCGGCGACCCGGCGTGCGTGAACGGGCGGCGCAGAGGGAGCGGGCGCGCTGAGCGCGGCGGCGAGAGAAGCGGCGAGGGCGGCGTGCGCCATGCGAGAAGCCTCCACGGAGAGCGGCGAAAAGGCGCGCACCATAGCAGGCCGCAAACCATCCAGCAGCGCACGCTGGCGCCGAGGCTTCTCGCTTGACGCAAGGGGGCTGGGCGGGTAGACGAAGCGGCCCGATTTGCCCGGGTAGCTCAGTTGGTAGAGCAGAGGATTGAAAATCCTCGTGTCACTGGTTCGATTCCGGTCCCGGGCACCTTGAACCTCTCCGGCCTTCCTGCTCGTCACCGATCTGCGCCTCGAGTTGGAGACGTTTCCGCTCGCGTATGTCCCGGGCCTGCTCGCTGACCTGCCTTCGCTCACCGCCGCCGCGCCCGTTCCCTGCGCGCGCCGGTTTCCCGAGCGGCTCGGCTTCGCCACCCAGCTCGAGCAGGACGGCCTGAGCGCGGTTCGCGCCGGCGACCGCCTGCTCGTCGCGCTCGATGCGCAGGGCCGCATCGTGGACGTCTCGGCCGGGCTGGAACTGTCCGGGAGCGGGCGGGGCGCGCCGGGCAAGAAGAAGAGCTGGCTGTCGCGGCCGTTCGGATAGTTGCGAAAAGCCGGGCCGCGCGGCACGGCAGGTGCATCGCCTGGACGCATGCGACCGGCGGGCCTCACTTCAGCGCTGCGAGAAGTCGATGCGCCAAAACAAGGCGACGCAGCGGGCGCGCAAGATTTGCCGAGGCGTGCGCACACGGCGGCGATGCGGCGCGGCCTGCTGGCGACGGCCGCCGCAGCTCTTGCGCTCGCGGCGTTGGGCGCGGGGCTCTGGTGGCGGGCCCATCGCGCGCCGGGAGTGCCCGCCGGGTTCGCGGTCGGCAACGGCAGGCTCGAGGCACGGCAGATCGACGTGGCGAGCAAGTTCGCGGGACGCGTCGCCGAGGTGCTCGCGCGGGAAGGTGATCGCGTCGAGGCAGGCCAGGTGGTGGCTCGGATGGACACCGCCTCGCTGGCGCAGCAGCTGGTCGAGGCCCGCGCGCAGGTGGCGAATGCGCGCAGCGCGAAGGCGACTGCGCTCGCCTCGGTGCGCGAACGCCGCAGCGGCGCGGCGACCGCTTTGGCGCAGGCGGCAGAGCGAGAGAGCGAGCTCGCGCTCGAGAGGAGGCAGGTGCAGCGCGCCTCGACGCTCTTCGCTTCCGGCTCGATCGCGCAACAGCAGCTCGACGTGGAGCAGAGCCGCTTGCGGAGCGCCGCGGCGCTGCTGGCCGCGGCGCGCGCGCAGGTCGACCAAGCGCGCGCCGCGGTCGATGTATCGCTCTCGCAGGCGGACGCGGCCGACGCGGCCATCGCCGCGGCCCAGGCCACCGAAGCGCGCATCCAGACCGATCTCGCGGACGGCGAGCTGAAGGCGCCGCGCACCGCGCGCGTGCAGCACCGGCTGGTCGAGCCGGGAGAGGTGGTCGCGGCGGGCAACCGCATCCTCGAGCTCGTCGACTTGAGCGACGTCTACATGGACATCTACCTGCCGGAGGCGGACGCGGGCCGGCTGGCGATGGGAAGCGAAGCGCGCCTGCTGCTCGACGCGGCGCCGCAGCTCCGCATCCCCGCGCGCGTCTCGTTCGTCGCCTCCGAATCGCAGTTCACCCCCAAGATCGTCGAGACGCGTACGGAGCGCGAGAAGCTCGTCTTCGAGGTCCGGCTCCAGCTCGATCCGGCCGGGCTCGTCCGCTATGAGCCGCTGGTCAAGGTCGGCCTGCCCGGCGTCGGCTACGTGCGCGTAGACCCGGGCGCGCGCTGGCCGGAGAGCCTCGCCGTCCAGCTGCCGCCGGTGCCGTGATGGCTTGCGCGGCCCGGCTCGCGGGCGTCTCGCACCGCTATGGGAAGCAGCTCGCGCTCGAGGACGTGTCGATCGATCTTCCCTCGGGGGGGCTCACCGGCTTCATCGGGCCGGATGGCGTGGGCAAGTCGACCGCGCTCGCGCTCCTCGCGGGCGCGCGCCGTCTGCAGCAAGGGCGCGCCTTCGCGCTCGGCGGCGACCTGGCGAGCGCGAGATCGCGGCGCTCCATCTGCCCGCGCATCGCGTACATGCCGCAGGGCCTGGGCAAGAACCTCTACCCGACGCTGTCGGCCCGCGAGAACATCGACTTCTTCGGCCGCCTCTTCGGACTCGCGCCCGGGCCCCGCGCCGCGCGCATCGCCGAGCTGCTGGACTCGACCGGGCTCGCGTCCTTCGCGGCGCGGCCGGTGGGCCAGCTGTCCGGAGGCATGAAGCAGAAGCTCGGCCTCTGCTGCGCGCTCATCCACGATCCGGAGCTGCTCATCCTCGACGAGCCGACCACCGGCGTCGATCCGCTCGCGCGGCGTCAGTTCTGGGAGCTGATCGAGCGGATGCGGGCGCGCCACCCCGGCATGAGCGTGCTGGTCGCGACCGCGTACATGGAGGAGGCGGAGCGCTTCGACCATCTGGTCGCGATGGACCAGGGGCGCGTGCTGGCGACCGGCACCGCCGCCGCGCTGCGCGCGCGCACGGGCGAGGCTGCGCTGGAGGACGCGTTCGTCGCGCTGCTCCCGCAAGCGCGCCGGCGCAACCACGCGCGGCTGGTCATCCTCCCGCGCGCGCGGGACGGCGTCGTCGCCATCGAAGCGCGCGGTCTCACCTGCCGCTTCGGCGACTTCACCGCGGTCGACGACGTGAGCCTGGGCATCCAGCGCGGCGAGATCTTCGGTTTCCTCGGCTCGAACGGCTGCGGAAAGACGACGACGATGAAGATGCTCACCGGCCTGCTCGCGCCCACCGCGGGCACGGCGTCGCTCTTCGGCCGCCCGCTCGATGCGGGCGACCTCGAGACGCGCAAGCGGGTCGGCTACATGTCGCAGTCGTTCTCGCTCTACGGAGAGCTGACCGTGCGGCAGAACCTGGAGCTGCACGCGCACCTCTTCCACCTGCCGCGCGCGCGCCTCGGCCCGCGCGTCGAGGAGATGCTCACGCGCTTCGAGCTGCGCGAGCACCAGGATGCGCGGCCGGCCGGCCTGCCGCTCGGCATCCGGCAGCGCCTGCAGCTCGCCGCCGCGGTGATCCACGCGCCGCAGATGCTCATCCTCGACGAGCCCACCTCGGGCGTCGATCCGATCGCGCGCGATCGTTTCTGGGAGCTGCTCGTCGAGCTCTCGCGGCGAGATGGCGTGACCGTCTTCATCTCCACGCATTTCATGAACGAGGCGGAGCGCTGCGACCGCGTCTCGCTGATGCACGCCGGGCGCGTGCTCGCGGAGGGCCCGCCGGCGCAGCTCGCCGCCGCGCGCGGCGCGCCCACGCTGGAGGCCGCGTTCATCTCCTTCCTCGAAGAGGCCGAGGCTCGCGAGCCCGCGCCTGCCGCCGCTGCGCCTCGCGCGCTCCCCGAGCCCCCGCGCGCCGCCGCGCCGCACGCGAGCGCGCCCCCCTGGTTCAGCCTCGCGCGCCTGTGGGCCTACGCGCGGCGCGAGACGCTCGACCTGCGCCGCGACCCGGTGCGCCTGGGCTTCGCCCTGGGCGGACCGATCCTCCTCATGATCGTCTTCGGCTACGGCATCAATTTCGACGTCGACAAGCTGCCGTTCGCGGTGCTCGACGGCGACCGCACGCAGGAGAGCCGCGCCTACCTCGAGGCGTTCGAGAGCTCGCCCTATTTCGAAGAGCGCGCGCCCATCGCGACGCAAGAGGCGCTCGAGGCCCGCCTGCGCAGCGGGGAGCTCAAGGTGGCGATCGAGCTGCCGCCGTCCTTCGGCGCAGACCTGCAAGCGCGCCGGCGGCCCGACGTGGGAGTCTGGCTCGACGGCGCGATGCCTTCGCGCGCGGAGGAGAGCCGCGGCTACGTCGAAGCGGTGCACCAGCAGTATGTCGAGCGCCTCTTCGATCGCGGCGGCAGCGCCCGCCCGAAGGACCCGGTCCTGCTCGCGCCGCGCTTTCGCTACAACCCCGAGTTCCGCAGCGTCTTCGCGATGGTGCCGGGCGTGATCATGCTGCTGATGATCCTCATCCCCGCGATGATGACCGCCGTCGGCGTGGTGCGCGAAAAAGAGATCGGCTCGATCACCAACCTCTACGCGACGCCGGTGAGCGGTCCCGAGTTCCTCGTCGGCAAGCAGCTTCCGTATCTGGCCATCGCGCTGGCGAGCTTCCTCTGCCTGCTCGCGCTCGCGATCTTCCTCTTCCACGTGCCGATCCGAGGCAGCGGGCTCGCGCTCGCGGCGGGCGCGCTGCTCTACGCGCTGGGCTCGACCGCGTTCGGCCTGCTCATCTCCACCTTCTCGAGTACGCAGGTGAGCGCGATCTTCGCCGCCGGCATCCTCACCACGGTGCCCGCGGTCTCTTTCTCGGGGATGCTCGCGCCGCCGTCGGCGCTGTCGGGCGCGGGCCGCGCGCTCGGACGCTCCTTCCCCAGCCTCTATTTCCAGGACGTGAGCCTGGGCGCGTTCACCAAGGCGTTGCGGTTCGCCGAGCTGCGCTTCGATCTGCTCGCGCTCGCGGTGCTGGCGGCGCTGTTCGTGGCCGCCGCTTGCGCGCTCTTGCGCACGCAGGAGCGCTGAGCATGCCGCCCGCCCTCGAGACCCTCTGGCGGCTTGGACTGAAGGAGCTGCGCTCCGTGCGCTACGACGGCGTGCTCATCCTGCTCATCGTCTATTCGTTCACCTACGCCGTCTACATGCCGGCGAAGAACGCGCCCACCGGCGTCAAGGATGCGGCCATCGCGGTGGTCGACGAAGATCACTCCGCGCTCTCCCGTCGCATCTGCTCCGCGTTTCTCCCGCCGTACTTCCAGCCGCCGCGCGCGCTCGAGCTGCCGGACATCGAGCCCGCGTTCAACCAATCGCGCTTCATCTTTGTCGTCGACCTGCCTCCGCGCCTGGAGGCCGATGTGCTGCGCGGCCGCACGCCCACCGTGCAGGTGCTGGTGGACGCGACCGCGATGACGCAGGCCGGGCTGGGCGCGGGCTACATCGAACAGATTGTCAACCGCGAGGTGCGCACGTTTCTCCATCTGCCCGACCCGGCGGAGCTCGCGCCGGTGCGGCTGGTGACGCGCGCCAAGTTCAACCCCAACCTCGACGCGGCCCCTTTCTCCGCAGTCATGCAGCTGGTCAACAACGTCACGCTGCTCGCGCTCTTCCTCGCTGGCGCGGCGCTCATCCGCGAGCGCGAGCACGGCACCATCGAGCACCTGCTGGCGATGCCGGTGACGCCCAACCAGATCATGCTCTCGAAGATCTGGGCGAGCGGCGCGGTCATCCTCGTCTGCGCGGCCGCATCGCTGTTCCTGGTGGTCGAGGGGGCGCTCGGCCTCTCGGTGGCCGGCTCGGTGCCGCTCTTCTTCGCCGGCGTGGCGCTCTACGCCGGCTCGCTGATGGCGCTGGGCATCTTCCTCGGAACCGTGGGCCGGACCATGCCGCAGTTCTCGCTCATCGCGCTGCCCTGCTTCATCATCATGAACCTTCTCTCCGGCGGGCAGACGCCGCTCGAGAGCATGCCGCTGCTCCTCCAGCGGCTGATGCAGCTGTCCCCCTCGACGCACTTCGTGGCCATCGCGCAGGCGCTGCTCTACCGCGGCGCGGGCTTCGGCCTGGTCTGGCGCGAGTACGCGGCGATGACCGCCATCGGCGTGGCCTTCTTCGCCGCTTCATCCTGGCGCTTTCGCCGCACGCTCGTCGCCTAGGCGCGTGCGCGCGCACCCACCCGATGCGCGCGTGCTCGCCGGGCCCCGCGCCGGGTCTCGCGAGAAGCCGCTCCGGCCGCCGACGCGAGGTCCCCGCTCTTGCCCTGTCGCGATCCCCTCGGATCTTTTTCGCCCTGCCGCCGAGGGCCGGCCGGGGGGGCCGTACGCCCCTCGCGCAACCGCGCGCGTGCGTATACAAGTTGTCCAAGATCCCCGCTGGAACGCGTCCGGACTCCGAGGCCACGTTGACCGCGCCCACTGAGCCGTTGGCCGACCGACCGCCGCTCGCGCTCATCGGCGCGGAGCAGCGGCTGCGCCCGCTCCTGCAGCGCATCGAGGCGCAGCCGCAGCGCATGGCGGAGCTCCTCGCGGACGCCGGGTATCCAGCCATCGTGTTCGACCCGTCGCGCCGCATCCTCTTCGCCAACGCGGGCGCCGAGGCGTTCTTCGGACACGGCCCGGGCGCGCTCAACGGCGCGCACACCGACGTGCTTCTCCCGGAGCGCCTGCACCAGCCCGATGCGCCGCCGATCAAGATGACCGGCGACCTGATGCAGGTCGATCTCCCGGGACTGCGCCGCGACGGAGCCGAGCTGCTGGTCGAGTGGACGCTCGGCTCGCTGAAGCTCGAGGGGCGCGACGTCTTCGTGATGATGGTGCAGAACCGCAACGAGATCGATCGCGCGGTCGAGGCGCTGCGCGCGAGCGAGGAGCGGTTTCGCCTGCTGGTCGAGGGCGTGCGCGACTGCGCGATCTTCATGCTCGACGCGAACGGAGTGGTGTCCAGCTGGAACCCGGGCGCCACGCGCATCCAGGGCTGGAGCAGCCGGGAGGTCATCGGCCAGCCGTATGAGCTGTTCTTCTCGCACGCCGATCGGGCGGCGGGCGTGCCGCGGAAGATCCTCGACGCGGCGCTGGCCGCCGGCAGCTACACGGCGACCGGCTGGCGCGTGCGCAAGGACGACACGCTGTTCTGGACCAACTCGAGCCTCACCGTGCTGCGCGGCGAGAAGGGCGAGCTGCGTGGCTTTGCCACGGTGACACGCGACCTCACCGACCGGCTGCACGCCGAGGAGAACGAGCGGCGGCTGCTCTCCGAGCGGGCCGCGCGCGAGGCAGCGCAGGCCGCGGAGATGCGCATCCGCGCCAGCGAGGAGCGGCTGCGCCGCCTGCAGCGCGTGACGGCCGCGCTCTCGGAGGCGAGCACGCCCGAGGAGGTCTGCGCGGTGGTGCTGCGCGAGTGCCTGCCGGCGATGGCCGCCGACGGGGGCTCGATCTACGCGGTCGCTCCCGACGGGGCGATGCTCACCCGCCTGGGGCAGAGCGGCGCGCTCGCGCCGCCGTTCGAGATGACCTCGCTCGCGCTCGCTGCGCGCACGCCGCTGACCGACGCCGCGCGCGAGCGCCGCGCCGGCTTCTTCGAGTCGCGCGTCCAGTTCTGCACCAGCTATCCCGAGATCGATCCGGGCCCGTTCTCGGCGGGTGCGGCCGTCCCTCTCGTCGCGCACGGCACGCTCTTCGGCCTGCTCTTCGTGCGGTTCCACGGCGCCCGCTCGTTCAGCCCCGGCGATCGCGCGCAGGTGCTCTCGATGGCCGAGCAGGGCGCGCAGGCGCTCGAGCGGGCGACGCTCTATGTCGCCGAGAGCCAGGCCCGCGCGCAGGCCGAGTCGGCCAACCGCGCCAAGGACGAGTTCCTCGCCGTCGTCTCGCACGAGCTGCGCACGCCGCTCAACGCCATCACCGGCTGGTCGCGGATGATGATGACCGGCACGCTCAGCGCCGAGAAGCAGCGCCACGCGATCGAGGTGATCGATCGCAACGTCAAGGCGCAGCGGCAGATCATCGACGACCTGCTCGACATCAGCCGCATCGTCTCCGGGCAGGTGCGGCTGAACCACGATCCGGTCGAGCCGGCGCAGATCGTCGAGATGGCCGTCGAGGCGGTGCGGCCCGCCGCGGAGGCGAAGGAGGTGCGGCTCGCCATTTCGATCGAGCCGGACATCGGGCCGCTGCTCGGCGACAGCGATCGCCTGCAGCAGGTCATCTGGAACCTGCTCACCAACGCGGTGAAGTTCACGCCCAAGGGCGGCCTGGTGCAGGTGCGCTTCGCGCGGCAGGGCGCGTTCGCCGAGATCACCGTCGAGGACAACGGCCAGGGGATCAGCGCCGAGTTCCTCCCCTACGTGTTCGATCGCTTCCGCCAGGCCGACGCCACCTCGACGCGCGCGAAGGGCGGGCTCGGCATCGGGCTCGCGATCGTGCGCCACCTGGTCGAGCTGCACGAGGGCACGGTGAGCGCGAGCAGCCCCGGCTTGGGCCGCGGCGCGAAGTTCGTGGTGCGCCTGCCGCTCGCGCGCGCGGAGACCTCGCGCTTTCCGCTGGGCGGCGCGCGCGGTCCGATCACGCCAGGCCCTTCGATCGCGGCGCTCGGCGCGGCCTCGCCCGGGCTCAAGGGCGTGCACATCCTCATCGTCGACGACGAGCCCGACGCGCGCGACATGCTCTCGGCGATGCTCGGCGAGCTGCACGTCGAGGTCTCGTCGGCGGGCAGCGCGCAGGAGGCGCTGGAGATGTTCCACAAGCGCCCGCCCGCCATTCTCATCTCGGACATCGGCATGCCGGGCGAGGACGGCTATTCGCTCATCCGCAAGATCCGCGCGCTCGATCCATCGCAGGGCGGCCGCACGCCCGCGGTCGCGCTCACCGCCTACGCGCGCCCGGGCGATCGCACGCAGGCCCTGCGCGCGGGGTTCGACATGCACGTGCCCAAGCCGGTCGACGCGGCCGAGCTGGTGGTGGTGCTGGCGAATCTGCAGGCGCGCCAGGCGAGCGCCGCGAAGCTGGTTTGAGCGCCGGAGCGCGCAACGCGTCTTTGCGCCCGCGGCCGTGAGCCACGTCACCTCCGCGCAGCGCCAGCCGTGCTACCCGCGTGGCCATGGTTTCGTCTCCAGCCCTGCTTCCCCTCTGGGTGCGCGCGTCCGCGCTCTGGCTCTTCGCGCCGCTCTCGTTTCTCTTCGCGTGGGCGCTGGTGCGGCTCTCCATCGCCATCGCGGGGCCGCCCGCCAGCGCGGAAGGCCACTGGACCGAGCAGGCGCGGCTGCTCTGGCCGCGGCGCGCGGCGGCCGGCTTCGCCCTGGTCATCGCGCTCGCTGCGGCTTGGTCCACCGTCGACTTCTACGGCTGGCACGACGGTCCGCTCTCGTCGCTCGGCGCGCGCTGGCTCTGCCTGCTCGCGGCGCTGGCGGGCTCGATGGTGGCCGGTCCGCGCGCGTTCGCGGGCGTCGTCCGGTCGTCGCGCCCGCTCGGCGCGCGCCTGCGCGAGCTGTCCGCGACGCTGATGCTGCGCCAGCTGGTCCTGATCATCTTCCTGCTGGGGGGCGCGCTGCTGTGGGCGCACCCGCTCTGGATGCTGCTCTTCATGCTCGCCGGCACGCTCGCGTTCTGGTCCGGCGCGACGCTGCCGTTCGCGCGCTGGCTCGGCCTGGCGCGGTCCGCTTCGCCGCGGCTGCGCGTGGTGGTCGAGCGCGCAGCGATGCAGACGGGCGTCCACCCGCGCGCTGTCTACGAAGCGCCGCTCTCGATGGCCAATGCGTTCGCGCTCATCGGCGCGCAGACGCTCGTCTTCACCGACGGCGCGCTGGCGCTGCTCGACGATCGCGAGCTCGAGCTGGTCTGCGCGCACGAGCTCGGCCACCTGGGCGAGCCGCGCCGCACCTCGCTGCTGCGGCTGAGTGGATTTCTCGCGCTGCCGGTGATCGCCTGCGTGCTGGCGTCGATTCCTTCGGGCGGCGGCTGGTTCGAGTTTCTCGTGCGCATCGGCGCGCTGATGGCGGTGCTGGCCGTGCTGTTCTTCCTCCGCCGCGTCGCGCGCCGCGGAGAGGAGCAGGCCGATCGCGTGGCGCACGGCGCGCAGCACGACGCGGGCAGCTACGCGCGCGCGCTGGAGAAGATCTACCGCGCGAACCTCGCGCCCGCGGTGCTCGGCAAGAAGGGCACGCATCCCGACCTCTACGATCGGATGGTCGCGGCCGGTCTGCAGCCGGACTACCCGCGCCCGCCGTTGCCCGCGGTCCGCCGCGCCCGGATCGCGAGGCTCGCCGCGATGGCCCTGGGCGCGGCTCTCCTCTACTTCCCGTACGCGCTGCACGATCGCCTGCGCCGCGAAGCTCCGCGCAGCGAGCGGGCGGCGCTGGCCTCGCTCGCGGCGCTGGGCGGCGACGGGTTCGACCTGGCCACCGCCGCCTACGCGGCCTTCTCGGGGCACGACCTCGCCCGCGCCTCCGCGCTGTACCTGCTCGCTGGCGAGCGCGACGACACGAGCGCGGCCTATCCCGCGATGGCCGTACGCACGCTCACCCTCCTCGGCCGCTGCGCCGAGGCGCGGGCCGCGGGCGAGCTGGCGCAGTCGCGTCTGCGCGACAGCTCGAGCCGCTGGGAGCGCACGGAGGTGCAGAGCTCGCTCGACGATCTTCACAACTGTGTCGAAGGCGTGGCCACCGGCCTGTAGAGGCCGGCGCCTTGCAAAAATGTCGGGAAGTCGCAGCGCGCGCCCACGCCCGCCGTTTTGCGGTAAGAGTGCCGCCCCAATTTCGGAAAGGCACTCCTACAATGAAGAAGATTGTCATCGCACTGGGCGCGCTCGTCTTGGCCACCGCATGCACGAAGGGCGGCTCCGGCGGCAGCTACGCCGCCTCGCCCGTCTCCGAGGACGAGAAGACCCTCTACGCGCTCGGCCTGATGGTCGGCCGCCAGGTCGGCAACCTCAAGCTCAATCCGCAGGAGCTGGCGATGGTCCAGCGCGGCATCGGCGACGCCGCCAGCGGCGCGAAGCCGGAAGTGGCCATCGAGGTCTACGGGCCCAAGGTGCAGGCGTTCGCCAAGGCGCGCACCAGCGCCGCCGCCGCTGCCGCCGCCGCCGACGAGAAGGCCAAGGACGCGCCGTACTACGACTCGGCCGCCAAGGAGAGCGGCGCCGAGAAGACGGCGTCGGGCCTCATCTACAAGGAGCTGACGCCCGGCACCGGCGAGTCGCCCAAGGCGACCGACCGCGTGAAGGTCAACTACGAGGGCAAGCTCGTCGACGGCACCGTCTTCGACAGCTCGTACAAGCGCGGCCAGCCGGCGACGTTCGGCCTCAACGGCGTGGTCCCCTGCTGGACCGAAGGCGTGCAGAAGATGAAGGTCGGCGGCACCTCGCAGCTGGTCTGCCCCTCGAGCATCGCCTACGGCGACACCGGCCACCCGCCCACCATCCCCGGCGGCGCGGTGCTCACGTTCAAGGTCGAGCTGATCTCGATCGAGCCCCCGGGCGCCATGCCGCCTCCGGGAATGGGAATGCAGATGGGCGGCCACCCGGGCATGCAGATGATGCCGCCCGGCGCGCACCCGATGCCGATGCAGGTCGCGGGTCCGAACGCGCCGCACACGGTGACGCTGCCGCCGCCCGCGCCGGGGGCGAAGGCTGCGCCTGCGCCGGCCGCGACGAAGTAGCTCGCAGACCGCGCAGAGCCGTGAACCGATCGCCCGGGGCCGCAAGGCCTCGGGCGATTCTTTTTGGGGAGCGCCGCGCCACCGGTCGGCGGAACGGGTCCTGCTCGGGGACACCCCTAGCTCGAGGGCTCGCGATCAGGCGGCGCAGCCGTCCCGCTCTTCTCTTCGGCGGCCGGCGCGTGAGCGCGGCTCTGCTGCTGCGCGTGCGGGCGCGCCTGATTCGGATGCTGCGAGTGCGGGCGCGCCTGATTCGGATGCTGCGCGTGCGGGCGCGCTTGATTCGGATGCTGCGAGTCGGGCCGGGCCTGATTCGGATGCTGCGAGTGCGGGCGGGCCTGATTCGGATGCTGCGAGTCGGGCCGGGCCTGATTCGGATGCTGCGAGTGCGGGCGCGCCTGATTCGGATGCTGCGAGTGCGGGCGCGCCTGATTCGGATGCTGCGAGTGCGGGCGCGCCTGATTCGGATGCTGCGAGTGCGGGCGCGCTTGATTCGGATGCTGCGAGTGCGGGCGCGCCTG
>Ga0302196_10000094_pt1 | contig 87849 bp, 73 predicted proteins | sample II_Bog_N1_3_FD_198794 | JGI IMG/M metagenome (GOLD analysis project Ga0302196, IMG submission 198794) | Peat permafrost microbial communities from Stordalen Mire near Abisko, Sweden - II_Bog_N1_3 | ecosystem: Environmental > Terrestrial > Soil > Wetlands > Peat | place: Sweden: Abisko... | reverse complement strand
GGGTAGCAAACGTGGATCTGGATATGCCCGGCCGGCAGGTCGTTGTACGGCTTGAATATGACCCTATCAGCGTCCTTGCCTGCCCTACCTGCGGCGAGCCGTGTAGTGGCTACGTTAAGAGATCGAGGAGCTGGCGACATATGGATACCTGCCAATATAAGACGATCGTGACTACTCAGGCTTATCTACTCGTTCATCCACGCTATTGGCAAGCTTGAGATCACTGTTCTGATTTTCGCCCATCTTCTGCATGGCCTCTAACTCTACGATTCGACGGAATACCGCCTCATCTCCAGAATTAACAAGCGACTCAAGGTCAGGGCGACTCCGATAGAGCTGCTTCAGAAAAGGCGATCTGGGATGCGCACGCTTCATGGTCACTTTGTACTCTCCTCCGGCTTCTTGCCCAGGAATAACCTGCCTTACGCACAATATGCGGAAGTTTCGCCCCGTCCCATCTCGACCGGTTTTTCCGACTTCGCACCGTGGATAAGCGCCGCCTAGTCAAGCGGTTGACCGTGCTAAAGGATGAGACTGCAAACGCGGTGCTCTCGTCGCTGGTGGAAATGTTCACTCCCTGAGCTCAGTCCGGCTGGAATGGCAGTGATGGACAAGGTAACGAAGTCCATCTAGCCGAACAGGAATCGGCTCATGGTCCATTTGCCGGCTATTCCCGGAGATTGATGAATCGTTGCTGCAACACCCTGCTCCTCAGCTAGATGGATGTCTTGACGCGATTCATTGCGAGTGCGGATGCACCTCCGCCGATCGTGGATCTCACCATCAGCAACGGCGCCCGGCTGATCCAGACAGCATCTATTTCAAGGTCTGGTCGTCGCCCAGTCTCGCCACGGTGCGTGCCAAGCTCGACGAGCTCAAGGCGCAGGCCCAGGAGAACGTCGGGTTCGACCCCATCGCCGTGCGTGAAGGCCTGGCGAGCGCTCGATTCCAAGTGAGCTGGCAGGTCGTACCAGGCATGACCGAACCCGACATTCGGCTTCAGCTCGACCTCGGCCCGCAATCCCGGGTCCTGTTCCTCGGCCTGATCGACAAGCTCTCCGTCCCTCCCGCTATCCCTTCCTCAACACCATATGCGTCGCATGCTCGCCCCGCACCGTCTTCGCGACCGAGAATCCCAGCTTCGGCAGGTTCAAGCCGGTGAACAGGTGTTCGCCTTCACCCATCACCACCGACGGCAGCGCAAGGTGCATCTCTTCGATCGCTCCGGCCTGCAGGTACTGGCGGACCGTCGCCACGCCGCCTCCGATGCGAACGTCCTTCGCGCCCGCGGCGGCCTTGGCCTGGCGCAGCGCCGACTCGAGGCCGTCGGTGACGAAGTGGAAGGTGGTGCCGCCCGCCATCGCGAGCGGCTTCCGGGCGTGATGAGTGAGCACGAAGACCGGCACGCGGTACGGCGGTGTGTCGCCCCACCAGCCCTTCCAGCTCTCGTCGGGCCAAGGTCCGCGCACGGGGCCGAACATGTTGCGGCCGAGGATCCAGGCGCCGTTGTTCGCCATCGCTGCCGCAGCCATGCTGTCGTCGATGCCCTTCTCGCCGTCGCCGCCGTCGCCGTGCATGCTCCGGAAGGTATGCGTGGGGAAGAACCAACTCATCAGCTCGAGGCCGCGCTCGCCGAGAGGGTGGTCGGGTGCCTGGCGCGGTCCGGCGGCGTAGCCGTCGATGGAGACGGCGAAGGAGGCGACTTTGACGATGGGCATTGGCGGTTCTCCTTGGGGCGAAGCACATCGCCGTGAACGGGCTCGGCAAGAGCCAATCGCGCATTGGTTCCGGCACACCGGCGTTGCTGCCCGCTGCTGGCATGGACGTGACGAGCCGTCGAACTCCGGACCTATCCTCTCCCCGCCGCTCCGCCTGGCAATCCGTTCGTCCACTTGCTATGCTCTTCCACCCATGGACCCCTTCGACCTCGTCGCCATCGGCGGCCGCCCGGCAGGCAGCCGCGCGGCACTGATCGCCGCTGCCTACGGCAGGCGCGGGCCGTGAGCCGTGGCTTCCCCGGCGATCCATCATGGATCGCCTCATTTTTTAGCCGCGATGCGGTGCGCACGCAGCTCCTGGATCTCATGGACACCGGAGCCATCACCTGCGATATCGATCAGGAAACTCTCTGCCAGCGTCCTTGACGGCACTGAGACTGGCGGCAATCGCGATCGATGTTCGGTCCATCGCGGCTGCCAGCGCGGATGACAAAGCACGAGTGCGCGGCGTCTGGACGCATTCCGATCAGGAGGTAGCAGCGACCGCGTCGCGCACCTGACCCAGGAATGCCGGAACGGCGGTGAACGGATCATACGGGGCGCCTTTGGGCGAGAGCACCTCGACGGGCAGATAGCCGTGATAGCCGGCGGCACGGATGAGCCGCAGCAGGCGGACCAGATCGGTGGCGATCGGGCTGCCCTCGCCGAAGGGGCTCTGCTTGATCTGCCAGTTGAGCGCACGCGGTGCAGCCATGGCCATTTCGGCATAGGGATCGCTGGTCTTGAAGTAGCCGGTATCGATGATGGGACCGCACCAGGGGGAATCGACATGGGCGACCAGATCCAGGAGCTGCTGCCCGGTGCGCAGGATGTCTCCATGGTTCTGCACGCCGATACGGTCTCCCAGGTAATGGTGCGCATTAGGGTGTCGGCGAACACGCGCAGCACCGGTGCGCCCAATCGCGCCGCGACCTCCACCCACTCCTTGATGTGGGCGATGCCGGCGTTCCGGACCGCCTTGTCTGCGGTGGTGAAGTTGCTGCGTACTCCGCTGCCGCTGATGCCCAGGCCGAGCTCCCGTGTGCGGCGGACGAAGGCATCCACGATGCCATCGCTTGGCGCCTTGGGATAGCCTGGGAAGCAGTTGCCGGTGGCATCGAAGCCAGCGCACCCGCACTTCTGGGCGAACTCCATGACCTCGACCAGGGAGATCCCGGGACCGCGGCCCCGGCTGCGGTCATCGAGCAGCTTGTTGAAAGAATAGGCGTTCAGCGACAGCAGGAGCGGGGACGGCGCCGGTGGGGGGAGGGGGGCTGCTGCGGCCTCCTGCGTGCCGACGGCGGGCAGACATCCCGTCAGCAGGCCGACGGTCGCGATGGCGGAGGAGGATAGCAGGGTGCGGCGCAGCAGCATGGGGGTGGCGGTCCGGGCAGGCGGTGCGTGCATCCGAGGCAGCAACCGATCGAGCATGCAGCGGGCATCCTGCGCATCGCTGTGGGGAAATGCGACAGTCGCGCGGGATGTCCATGGATAGGCTCGGCTCCTGCTCCAGGGAGGAGCCCGATGAGCGCACGCCGACTCCCCTGCCTGATGGTCCTGGCCTGGTTGCTCGCCTGGGCGGCGGCTATGTCAGGGGCGGACCCTGCTGATGCCGGTGCTGCACCGAGCGGCCAGCCGACCGACCCGCCATCAGCCGCGCCGCACACCCCGACCATCGTCTTCTACCTCTCCGGGACCATCGCGCAGCGGGATGAGGAGGCCATCCGCAGCGCCGTCGCCGCGCTGAGCTCGGCGAGCACCATCGCCGTGAACCGCGAGCGCGGCTTTGCCCGCATCCGCTTCGATACCCATGTCATCAGCGTGCATCAGGTCGCCCAGGCCATCAGCGATGCTGGGCGGGCGCTGACGCAGCGCTACGATCCGCGGGTGGTGCTCAGCATCCCCGACTATGCCAAGGGTGAGCATGCGCTCCAGGTCGATCGCGTCCTGTCGGGCAAGCGCCTGCTCGAGCGCGTGTCGATCACGCAGATCGACCGGGCGCGCGGCCTCTTCGCGATCTCCTTCCATCCGCTCGCGGGCGATGATCTCTCGGCGACTGGAGCACCACCGGGATTCAATGCTGGGCACCTGCATCATCCGCTCCATGATCCGCCGCCTCGCGGACTGGGTCTGGAGTGCGAGTACCTGGCGCAGGACGATGCGGCGATCATCCTCCCGCCTGCGTTCCCGTCCGGCCAATCGCCCTCCGCAGCAGCTCCCGCACGCTGATCTTCCTCGCCCCTGTCCTCGCCTGGCAGGTGCCGCATGCGCGTGGGGGGCAGTGAACCAATTCCAGCTCACTGCATGGGCAAAGGCTTCTCGTCCTTGGCGGCGTTCCACCAGGAGCCCATCGCCCCGTAATAGTCGTTGTGCGGGCCCATGTGATTGGCATGCGGCATGATCACGATGCGCTTCGGCGTGGGGATCTGGTTGAACATGGCGAAGACGCCGGCCGGGGCGCAGGTGGTATCGATCAGGCCCATGCCGACCAGCACCGGACATTGTATCCGGCGGGCGAAATTGACCACATCGTAGTAGGTGCTGGCCACGGCCTGCTTCTGCACGTCCTTGCCATTGCCGCTGTTGATCCAGAAGGGCCACCCGGGCGAGCGCTTGAGCGCGGCTCCGGAATGATCGCAGCCGGCTGGGACGCAGGCGGTCGCCACGGTGACTGCAGGGTGCAAGCCGGCGGTGACGATGGTCTGCAGGCCGCCCTGGCTGCCGCCCTGGACCAGCAGGGTCTTGTGATTCCAATCAGGCCGCCCGCTGAGATAGTCGGCGCCGCGATAGCAAGACAGGTACATGCGCAGGAAGTAGCTGGTATCCCGGTCGTCATTGCCGATCGCGGTGTAGTTCTTCAGCGGGCCGGCATTCTGCTGGGCGTAGAAATCCTTCGATTCATCGACTGGCAGATCGTGGGCGATGAGGTCGAGGACCAGCCAGCCATTCTTCGCCGGACCGACCGACCAGTCCTTGCTGAGCGGATAAACGCCGGCCCATTGGACGATGAGCATCGCCGGGCAGGGTGCATCGCCGTCCGGCCGCGCGAGGTAGCCGTGGATCTTCGATCCGCGGATGTTGCCCATGGTTATCTTCCACAGCTTCACGCCGGGCGCGCCCGAATCGACCGGCTCGAGCATGGGCGAGGCGGGGACAGCCTGCAGTTCGGCGATCTTGGACTTCCAGAAGGCGTCGAAATCGGCAGGTTCGGGGGCCGAGACCGGGATGTCCTTCCAATCATAGGCGGCGCCGCCATAGGATTGCTTGCCGTCGTGGGGGACGCTCAGCAGCACGGTACCGGCCTGCTGCAGCGTGGCGCTCACGTTCGCCTTGCCATTGGCGAAGGCGAGGGTGCCCGAGGCGATCTCGAGCGCGCCTCCCGACTTGACGCTGTATGTGAGCCCTTCGGGCGCCTGGTCCTTGGCGGTGATGATCCAGGTGACCGGGGTCCCCGGCTGGTAGACGCCGTCGGCGCGGTCATCATCGATGGTGAGTTCGACGGCAGGCAGGCTGGCCAGGGTGCAGATCGCCAGGGCGGCCTGCAGGAGGAGGGGGCGGGATGGGGGCATGGACGCTCTCGCAGAGGAGTGGGCAAGCATTGGAGTGGACAAGGAGGTACCCGCGTCCGGCCGTCGGGTTGATGGCGGGCACGCCACGGGTGGCTGCATCAGTGGGGGATGGGCAGCGGCATTCCCTGTCAGGTGGGAAGTCCGGGGTGCAATGATCAGGGCAGATGCGTCTGGCGCCGCCAAAGCGGACGACCTGGGAGCAGCGATCGAACCTGATCAGGAGCCGATGCAGGATGGATGACGATGACCGGTCCCGGTCCACAGCTGGCTCAACGTCGGCCCAAGGCGCTGGTATGATGATCGCATCAGCGGGTAGCGCCCGACCAGCGCAGCCCTGCGACCAGCGCAACCCTCGCCGGCGGCGTACGCAGCTCGCCGGCCCAGCCAAGCGGGATTCCCCAGCCATGCAGAGACCATCGTCCATCGGTGCCGCCATCATCATCTGCTTCTGCTGCGCCGCGGCGGCGGCGGGGGCGGATGCGAAGAAGCCCGTCGACGATACGCCCAAGCTGCTGATGACCTCGCTCGGCAAGCTGATGCTGGACGAGCCGTTCACCCCCGAGAGCTGGAAGAAGGATTGGGGGGTCTACAAGGGCGACTTCCAGATCGTCAATAACCAGTTGCGCGTCGCCGAGCGGGCAGAGGACGGTCATCATCCGGAGGCCAGCCATCCCGGTCCCGTGCACAACGTCGTGGTCCAGTTCAAGTTCAGGTATGATGCCTGCAAATGGATGGGCTTCTCATTCACCGACAAGGAGCATGTCGCGCGCATCATGCTCAACGACAACGGCTTCGAGCTGGTGAGGATGTCGGGCATGGGTCCGACCACCAAGGGCCACCCCCTGGACCATGTGACGGTCAAATGGGATCAGAGCAAATGGTACACCATGACCATCGAACTGCTTGGCAACGAGATCATTGCGCAGGTGGATGAGAAGTACGTCCTCTATGGCGAATCCGAGGGCCTGGACATCGACAAGAACCGCATCGCCCTGATCGTCGGAGGCCAGTACGGCTGGTTCGATCATCTCAGGATGTGGGAAGCCGAGCCGGATGCCAAATGGGCGAAGATCAAGCCGCAGGTGCTGGAGCAGAAGGAGAAGCACCACTAGGCCCGATCATCACCGCCGTCGCGGCATCCGTCCGGGTGCCTGCAGCGGCCTATTTCGCCTGGAACGCCTCAACCGCGGCCTTCTCGTACGTTGGCCGTGCATGCTCCCCGCCGAGCGCCCAGCCGTTGTGCTGGACCATGAAGATCACCGCCAGCCCGCGGGCTGGATCGACGTGCAGATCGGTATTGTAGGCCCCGCCATGCCCGCAGGGCGCGGCGGGCGCGGCGGCGCCTTCGATGCTCTTGGCATCGGTGAACCAGCCGAAGCCATAGCCATTCCCGCGACTGGGATCGTTCAGCCTGCCGCCTGCCTGGGTCGAGGTCATCTCGCGCAGGCTCTCTTGCGTCAGGTAGCGGTGGCCATCCACCGCTCCTCCGCACAGGATCATGCGTGCGAAGCGCGCCATGTCGGCAGCGGTCGAGAAGTAGCCGCCGGCCGGTGAGGGTCCGCGCCGGTGATTGCCCAGGGGATAAGTCAGCTGATCGATGGGGATCTCATCGAGTCCGTCCTTCCCAGCGTTGGGACGGTAGGATTTCGCCAGGCGCTGCAGCTGGGCATCGTCAGGCCACAGGGTGGTATCGACCATGCCGAGCGGCTTGAACAGCCGCTCGGCCATGAAGGTCTCATAGGGCACGCCGCTGACGACTTCGATGATCCGACCAGCGGTATTGATCCCGGCGTTGCAGTAGGCGAATGCGCTGTCCGGCTCGGTCTTGAGCGGGGTGAGCGCATAGCCGATGACGGCGGTGGCGAGCGGGAAGAGGTCGGCCTTGTAGCCCGAAGGGGTCTCGATGCGCGATGAGAAGGGCAGGCCGCTGGTATGGGTGAGGATGTTGCGGACGGTGATCGGATGCGCGGGCTTCTTGAGGATCAGCTGTCCCTCCTCCTGGTGGGCGATCAGCATCTGGCCGCGGAATTCAGGCAGGTATTTCTCGACCGCATCGTCGAGATGGACCTTCCCCTCATCGACGAGCATCATCAGAGCTGTCGCCGTCATCGGCTTCGACATCGATGCCACCCAGAAGAGCGCATCCGTGGTCATCGGCTTGCCGGCCGCAAGATCGGCCTTGCCGATGGCCTCGAGGGAGAGCAGACGGTCGCGCGATATCACCGCCGTCACCGCTCCCGCTAGGGCATGATTGTCGATGAAAGGCTGGAGCACCGTGATCGGTTCCGGCTCGTCGGCAGCCGGCAACACCGGTTCGGCGGCCATGGTGGCGGCCAGGATGAGGATGCAGCAGGCGCACAGGGATGCAGATCGGGGCATGCGTTGTCCGATGGGGAAGGGGAGGCGATACGGCTCTCCTGGATACGCCCGTGGAGTGCCAGGCGTTGCCTGATCATGCCGGCGGCTCCGGCGAGCGAGCGGGGGCATCGCCCGTAGGCTCAGGGGGCCTTGAGCTCGTGGTCCAGCCAGGCGGCGACCTCGGCGCGCGGCTTGAAGCCGATGAAATGCGCGACCTCATGGCCGCCTTTCCAGAGCCTCACATCGGGGATCGGTTCGATCTTCTGGGCCACGGCGACATCCTCCTGCCGCTCGATATCGATGCGCAGCAGGGTGACGCGATCTCTGCGCTCATCGGCTACCGACTCCAGTTCGGGGGCGAGCATCGTGCACGGCTCGCACCAGGTGGCGAAGAAATCGACGAGGACCGGCTTGGTCTTGCTCGCCTCGACGACATCGCGTGAGAAGTCGACCAGCGGGGCGGGGAGGTTGCTGTGCACCGCCGGCTTGTCCGACTGCCCCCAGAAGGCGGCGATCGCCACCCACAGAGCGGCTACTGCGCCTATGGCAAGCAGGGTGCTCTTCGACGGCCGCCGCACCCGCTTGCCACCGACCACCGGCAGTCCGGTAGCGATCCAGGCCTGCATTCCACCGGCTACCGAGAGCACCAGCGGTGCACCGGCTGCGATCAGCGCCTCGGCTGCGGTCGCGGAACGCGTCCCCGCGGCACAGATGGTGTAGATAGGTTGCGTGCTGGCCGCGTTGTGCTGGGCAAGCAGTGCGCGCGCATCGAGACCACCGAGCGGCACATTGCGGGCGACCAGGACATGTGCTCCGGCGAACTCCTCCGGCGTGCGGACGTCGATCAGATCCACCGCTATGCCACTGGCGATGGCGGTCTGGAGGTCGTGGGGCGCGATGGTCTGGATGGTCATGGACGGGCCTCGTGAGGTGGTGGGAGACGACGTGGCGCAGCGCGCCTACCCCAACAGCCCGGTGCCGGCGCCGGGATGGAGGAGTGGCGACGGGTCGCCACGCTGCTGCTGCCATGAGGCAGGCGATCCCCCGGCCGGGCGATGCCGCGCGGAACCAGCCGCATCCGGGCAGATGGAGGAGCGACGTACAAGTCTCATGGTGGCTGAGCTTCCCGCATAAGTCGTTGCCAGGCAAGCAGGTTGTCGGCAACCTGATGGGCGGCGCATGGCGCTGCTGGGCGGGAGGTGCGGCCGAGGGCGACCATCAACGCGCACCGGGATGGGGCGTTATAATACTACTTATGCGTACTATATGCCGCTGCGTGGTGGCCATCATGCTGGCGGTGGGATGGTGCGCGGGCGTCGAGTCGGTGGGGGAATGGCCGCAATTCCGCGGCCCGACGCGGGACGGCATCTCGACCGAGACCGCCTGGAGCCATGCCTGGCCGCCCGAGGGGCCGAAGCGCATGTGGGGCGCCAAGCTCGGGAACGGCTTCTCCTCGCTGAGCATCAGCGGTGGACGGCTGTATTCGATGGGCAATGCCGAAGACCAGGACAGCGTCTGGTGCCTGGATGCGCTCACGGGTGCGGTGATCTGGCGGCATCGCTATGCGTGCAAGCTCGATCCCAAATACTATCCCGGCGGTACCAGCTCGACCCCCACCGTCTTTGCCGGGGCGGTCTACAGCCTGAGCAAGGCCGGGCAGCTCTTCTGCCTCGATGCCACCACCGGTGCGGTGCGCTGGGCCAAGAACATCACTGCCGACTTCGGCATCAAGCCGCCGACCTGGGGCTTCGCGAGCTCGGCGCTGATCAGGGATCACCTGCTCCTGCTGAATGTCGGCAAGGCTGGCGTGGCCCTCGATCGCGACACCGGTGCGGTGGTGTGGAACTCGGGCGACGGCGCGTGCGGCTATGCCAGCCCTGTCCCCTATACGCTCGCAGGCAAGAACTACCTGGCGCTGTTCGGCGGTGACGCGATGAGGGGGGTTGATCTGGAGAGCGGAGTCATCCGCTGGACCTACGGCTGGAAGACGGAATTCGGCGAAAACTCGCCCGATCCCATCTTCACCGATGGCAAGCTCTTCATCACCTCCGGCCACGGCGCCGGTTCGGCCCTGGTCGACCTTGGCACCGGTGGCGACCCCACGCTCCTGTGGCACAACAGCGATCTCGGCAACCACATCGCCGCCTCGGTGCTGACCAGGGGCCACTTCTACGGCTTCACTGGACGGGTGAACCACGATGATGGCGGGTTCGGCTGCGTCGATGCCGCCACCGGCGTCACCAATTGGTACATCCCCAACATGCGCGGTTCGCTGATCCTGGCCGGCGACCGCCTGCTCGTCCTAACCCTGCAGAGCGAACTGGTGGTGGTGGCGGTGGATCCCGCCGCATTCCGCGAACTGGCGCGGGCGCAGGCCCTCGGCGGGGTGAGCTGGACCGCCCCGGTGCTGCTGCAGAACCGGGTCTACGTGCGCAATGGCAAGGGCGAGATGGCCTGCTTCGACGTTTCCCCGCCGTGACCTCCCTCGGCCCGGTCCGGCTGCGCAGCGATCAGCGCTCCTGGTGCACGATGCCGGATAGGATGCGCTCCAGCTCTTGGAGCGAATAGGGCTTGGTGAGCTGGGTCTTGAAGCCTTCGCTGCGGATGCCCTCTGGCGTGCTGTCGCGTGCGAAGCCGCTGCACAGCACCGCACAGACATCAGGGGAGATTTGCTGCAGGCGACGCAGGCAATCGATGCCGCGCATGCGCGGCATCTCCATATCGATGAAGACCGCGATGATGCGGGCATGGTCGGCAAGGAAGGCATTGACGCCTTCAACGCCGTCGCATGCGGTCAGCACCTCAAAGCCGAGCTGGATGAGCATGGCGCACATGGTCTCGCGGGCGATGTCCTCGTCATCGATGACGAGCACGGTACCGCGGCGCTCTGGCGGCAGCGCCTTGAGCGGCTGGGGTGTCCTGCTCACGGCATCCTTGGCGATGTGGAAGTACAGGCGGAAGGTGGTGCCGACGCCCAGGTGGCTGTCGACCCTGATCGAGCCATGGTGATCGCGCAAGGTGCCGAACACCGCGGCGAGGCCGAGGCCGGTGCCCTTGCCGATCGCCTTGGTGGTGAAGAACGGCTCGAAGATGCGGGGCAGCACTTCCGGCGACATGCCGGTACCGGTATCGCTGATGCGCAGTTCGAGGTACCGTCCGGCTTCCACCGGGATCGCCAGTTGCGCGATGGAGCCGCTGTCGAGCTCGCATTCGCTGGTCGAAAACTGCAGCTCGCCGCCCTCCGGCATCGCGTCCCGGGCATTGACGCCGAGGTTGAGCAGGGCGCTCTGGAGCTGCGAGACATCCCCGGAGACGGTCGAATGGGAGGCATCCAGGACGGTCCTGATCCGGATGCGCTTGTCGATGCTGTGCTCGAGCATCGCGACCGTGTCCCGGACCACCTGATGAAGATCGACCGGCGCGAGGATGCCGCGGCCGATGCGGGCGAAGGTCAGGAGCTTGCGCGTCAGATCGGCGGCGCGTTCGCTGGCACGCAGGATGAGCCGGATGAGGCGCTCCGAGGGGTCGGAGAGATGGCGCTGCAGCAGCAGGTCCGCCGATCCCATGATGCCGGTGAGCATGTTGTTGTAATCGTGGGCGATGCCCCCGGCGAGCTGACCGAGGGAATCCATCTTCTGGCTCTGCCGCAGCTGCAGTTCCAGCTGGTTGCGCTCGGTGACGTCGCGGACCATCGCCAGGAGGCGATGGCGTCCAGGCAGCATCACGCGCGCCATGCCGATCTCGGTCTCGAATTCGGCGCCGTCGATGCGCCGGGCGCGCCAGGCGAAATGCAGGGTCTGTCCGCCGAGGACGGCCTGGAGATGCTCTGACCAGGCCGCCGGCGAGGCGGTTCCCGATGGCTGCAGCGCCGGTGCGAGGTCAGGCGGCCGCCTGCCGATCAGCGCCATCGCCTTGCAGGAGAACATCTCGCCGGCGCGCGGGTTGGCATCGACGATCTCATCGCCCTCGATGACTATCACCGCATCGGCGGCGCTGAGGACCAGGGCTCGGGCCAGCTCCTCGCGTTCCTTGAGCGCTTCCAGTGCGCTGCGCAGATCGCCCTCGCGAGACGCCACCGCTGCCGACATCGCGGCGAAGGCCTTCGAGAGATCTCCGATCTCATCGGTGCGCGAAGTGTCGAGCGGGGGGCCATGCTTGCCGGCGGCGATTGCGCCGGTGGCTTCGGTGAGCTGGCGGAGCGGCCGCTCGATGCGCAGGCGCAGGACCACCAGCAGGAGGAGTGCCTCGGCGGCGACGATGAGTCCGCCGATGATGACGATCCAGAACGCTGTCGAGCGCGCGCGCGCCGCGATCGCCTCGGCGGGATAGAAGGTGACGATGGTCCAGCCTGGGCCCGGCAGCCGTGAGACTCCGAACCAACCCTCCTCATCGCCAATGAGCTCGGCAGGCGGGCCGGTCTTCGGGATCACGCTTTGCAGGCGCATCAGCAGGGGCACCCTGCTGGCAGCAAGGGTGAGCTTCCCTCCTGACGAGTGGATCATGTTGCCATAGCGCGTATGCGCCAGCAGGCGGCCTGCATCATCGTAGACCACCGTCTCGCTGCCTGCGACCCGGCTCCCAGACGTGCCCACCATCAGCTCGTTGATGGGCAGCACCTGCGTCACCGATGCGCGTCTGCCGCCATCCACCGCGAGCGATGCGCTCGCGGCCACCAGCCAATGTTCGGTGGCCGGTTCCAGGAAGGTGCGCGACCAGCGCACCGGACCGCGTTCGCTGTTCATCTCGCGCTCCGCCGGCAGGAGCACCGGGTCGTCAGGGAGCATGGTCTCGGCGAGCTCGACCGGATCCGCGCCGCACCCCACCAGCCAAGAGCCGGGTACGGCGATGGTGAGGTTGGCCGGGTAGTCGGCGACGATCGGGCCGATCTCGCAGAGGAGATCGTAGGCGATGCCGACCGAGCGATAGCGCAGTGGATCGGCCGCACTGCTGGCGGTGACGAAGGCGGCGACCAGCGGCTGCCCCCTGGCGGGCAGCACGCGCCTCGTCCCGTCACGGACCAGCGGGATGATGGTGCCATGGAGCTCGCGCTCCCTGAGGCGGCGGTCGAGCAGCTCGCGCGTATGCCGCACCTGGTGCTCGACGCGATCGAGCGTCGCCTGCTCGCGCTCGGAATGCTCGATGGCGGTGCTGAGGATGTCCTGGAGCGCAGCCTCGCGCTGGCTCGTCGAGCTCAGATGGTAGCTCACCAGTGTGCCCAGTGCGACCATGGTCGCGGTCCCGATCGCCAAGGGGAGGAGCGCCTGTCCCAGGAGGCCGATGCGCCAAGGGGCGACATTCCTCAGCATGCCCAGGATTCGCTTACGCATAGCCATGTTCAGGTGCACTCAGTCATGCTTGGTGCCGTGATCTCTGGAAACGGCATATCCAAGGGACAGCATGGCTTATCAGCCGCCAAGGCAAGGACATCGCCAGGAAGATCGCCGGCATCGACGGTGGTTGCCCGCAAGGGCGGGCGGAGCCCTGCGAGCGGCATCTCAAGCCGTTTGCGGTGAACCACTTCGCGGATCTGCGAGGTCCGGCGGACAATCCGCAGCGCCGGGGGTATGCAGCGGCGATCAGGGTGCGGCGGTGGGACTCAGCAAAGGTGCGAGCAGCAGAGCCAGGGCGATGAGCAGCACCAGCAGCAGTGCCGGCCTGGCCTGGCGGCACAGCATCGCCCAGATCCAGCGGCGATGGCGCCACAGATGGGCCGACAGCAAGGCGATCATGGTCAAACCCAGGCACAGGTGCAGCAGCGCCCAGGATTGCCAGGTCATGCCCCAGATCATCGTGCCGTGCGGCTCGCCGGGGCCGAGTCGGAAGCGCAATGCCAGCCCTGAGCCGGCGAGCAGGGATCCGCTCCACAGCATGGCGAGGGTCACCGCCCGGTCGATCCAGGTACGCGTTTCATCATTCATGCTCTGCCATCCTGGTTCGCACCTGCTCTGCGAGCTCCTGCAGATGCTGGTAGATGACGATCGAGTTCATGCTCTCGAGCAGCTCAGGCCCGCTGCGGTAGGAGATCGAATAGTAGGACAGCGCTGAGGCCAGGCTCGCCTGCGCGCTTTGCGCCGGACGTGCATCTTCGGCGATCGCGACATCGCGCACCTGCACCCGCCCCAGTCTCCGGTCCTGGCTGGCGACCAGGGGCTCGAACTGGCTGTCGAGGAGATGGGTGACCTGCCATGGCGGCTGGGCGTGGCGGCAGGGATAGATCAGGACGATCTCACGGTGCAGCAGGAGATCGTGCGCATCGGTGATGCTGTCGATGCGGCGCTGCTCGCTGGCGATGCCCAGCTGCTGGAGGGCCATGGACAGGTCGTGCGCGACGACGGCGGTGCCAAGTGCGACATCCGATTCGCTGCTGCGGCCTTGGATCTCCTCGATATTGACCACTGCGCGGGTCGGCCAGGTGTCGGCATAGAGGATGAGCGGCACATCGCTCCCTGGAGCCGGGCGGTCCGGCGGGGGTGCGCGCCGCGCCGCACGGCGGGCCTCCTGGGCGTTCAGCCAGACCACCACCAGGGGCACGAGCCATGCCGATAGGGCGAACAGGGCGATGAGCAGCCAGAGCAGGGCCGGTGGGCGTCCGCCGGCTCTCATGGGCCGGCCGCTCCGGCTGCGATGCGGTGCATGCGCGCAGCCAGCCTATGGTCGGCGATCATGCGCCCATCGCCATCCAGGCACCAGGCAGGGTGGGAAGCGCTGCGCTGGGCGATGAGGGCGGGCGACGGACGGTCGATCAGGCAGCAATCGCTGGCATGGATGCCGGCGACCAGGCAGGTAGGCGCCAGGATGGTGGCGGAGCGTACTGCACCGCTGGCCGGGAGACCCGTCCGCGCATCGATGAGGTGGGTGACCTGACGTCCAGCGAGGTGGCGTCGACGGGTGCCGAGGCCGCTGGTGGCCAGCGCCTCATCGGCGAGCAGGAGGGCCATGGCCGCGCCCGGGAGGGCCACCCACCAGCCAGGATGGTCGCCCTGACGGCCGGCAGCCCGGCAATCCCCGCCGAGCTCGACCAGGCAGTCGGCGATGCCAGCCTCGGCCGCGCGACCGATCAGCTGGTCGACCGCCCATTCCTTGCCCACGCCCCCCAAGTCCAGCGCCATGCCGGCGCGCTGCAGCGCCACCCGCGTCCCATCGATCACGAGCCCCTCCCAGCCGACCAGCTCTCGCGCCTCGTCGATCTCGCGGTCGTCAGGCCAGCGTGTGCGCTGTGCATCGTGCCACAGCCGGTAGAGCGGCAGCACCGTGGCATTGAGCCGGCCGGCGCTCCATCGCCATGCACGCCCCGCGGCGTCAAGTACAGCGAGGAGGTCGCAATCTCCCTGGACCGAGCCGATGCCAGCGCGGTCATTGAGTGCGCCGACCAGGCTCTTATCGCTGAAGCGGGTCAGGCGGCTCTCGACGTCGCGCAGCCAGGCCACCGCTGCGGTGACGAAGCGCTCCGCACGCTGATGCGGGACGCCAGCGACGCGGATGCGGCCGGTAGAGCCCAGCACCTGGAAGCGGAAGCCCAGGATGTCCTCATGGCTCCTGACGGTGGTTGCTGGCGCAAGCGGGGTATCGGCGGGTCCGTCAGCTTGGCGATCCAAGCCCAGCGGCAGACCGCCTGGTGGACAGCTTGCGGAAGTCGCTGGCGGTCTGCCGCAGGCGGCTGGCGCGGCCCCCATCAATCGCTGTAACCGATGAGCTGGCGCAGCTCGGTGATGTGGTCCTTAGCGATATCGCGCGGTGAAGCCTGGTAGCGCTTGCACAAGGCGGCGGCGTAGCCGGTGGCGATGCCCATCTGGGCGGTGGTGCGCTGCACGCGGGGCCCTCCGAGGCCGACATGGGTGCAGCTGAAGCAGCGGCCAGCCATCATCAGGTTGGAGATGGTCCGCGAGTAGAGGCTGCGGAACGGCACGTAGTAGCGTCCCGCCTTGAGGAACATCGCCTCGCTGATGAAGTCGACTGGCAGCCCGGTGAGGATCTTCTGGTAGTGCACGTCGATGGGGCGCGTCTCCTCGACCACGGTGTCGGCGAAGCGGGTGTTCTGCACCATGTCCTTCATCGAATAGATGTGATCTCCGACCAGGCGGCGCGATTCCCTGCGGCCGGACAGGTAGCCGACCCATTCGAGTGAGCGTTTGGCATGGGTGGGCTCCTTCTTCGCATTCGCGAAGCTGCCGTAGATGGCGCACAGGACATGATCGCGGATCGCTTCGGCATCGGCGATCTGGTCGAGCTGCGGGGCGGCAAATTCCCACTGCCATTCGCCGCCGATGGCGCTGTGGTCCTTGGCCACCGGCATGGCCCAGGGCACGGCCGGGAAGGCCACCGGCTGGTCCACTTCGCGGGTATTCCACATCAGGGAGACGCCCATGGTGACGCGATCGGCGGTCTCGGGCGACCACAGGTCGTGGAATTTGTCCCAGCCTTCTTCGAACTCGTGCCTGCTTTCGCGGCCATAGCGGAACTCGGCCCCGGCGCGGAATCCGAGCCAGGCATCGCCGCTGCAATCGATGAACTGGGGGGCGCTGAAGCGGAGCGCTTCGCCGGTGCGATTGTGGTGGGCATCACAGCTGAGGATCCTGCCGTCGCGGCATTGGACGTCGTACAGCCGCCACTCGAGGAACTGCACCACGTTGGGTTCGGCTGCGAGGGTGAGCTGCCTCTTGCGATCATCGGCCTGCGCCTCGGCGGAGCCGTTGCCCGCCTTCCAGGCGCGGGTATCGATGCCGCTGATGATGCCGGAATCCTTGCCGGCGATGCCTTCGGTATGCACACGGATCTCGCCGCTCGCATTGCCGCCCAGCACCGGCCGATCATGGATCAGGGCGACGCGCAGTCCGCTCTTGGCGGCAGCGATGGACGCCCCGCAGCCGGCCAGGCCGCCCCCGACTATCACCACATCGAACTCCTCGCGCCTTTTGGGCTCGGCTGGGATGCCCATCAGGCGGCGGCGCCAGGCCTGCATGGCCGGGACGTCGTTGGGCGGGACGAAGGCGGCATCCTGGGTGAAGAACAGCGCATCGCAGCGGCCCTCGAACCCGGTCAGATCATTGAGCGCGACGGTGGTGGAGGTGCGGGTGATCTCGACTGTGCCGCCCTGCTGCCAGGCCCAGCCAGGAGCGGTGCCGAAGATGGCATCCAGGGGATGCCCATCGATCACCACCCGGAAGCGTCCTGGCGCCTCCCAGCTCCCCGGGCACCAATTGCGTGTGCGCACGAAGCAATGGTAGGTGCCGGTGCTGGGGAACACCGCGGTGGTGGTGGCGTCGGCCACCGGGATGCCGAGTCCATGGGCGAGCAGGAATGGCGATCCCATGATATCGGCGAACTGCGGGTCGAGCAGCCAACCGCCCAGCGAGGCGAAAGAGCGCGCTTCCAGCAGCAGGCAGGGGGCGGGGTGATCGCCATCGGGGTCGGCAAACCCCATGGCGGCCAGCGAGAGGCCGGCACCGCAGAGGGCGAGGAAATCGCGTCGAGTGGTGGCCACAGGGTATCTCTCAGGGCTGATATGGTGCTATATAAGCATCATACGCGGGAGGCAACCCTCCGTTGCCCCCGGGCTGCCTGGCGGACACCCAGGGTGGGGTGGCTAGGACAGGCCCTCGAGCATCTTCGTGCTGTCGCCGAAGCTGTCGAGCGGGCAGCCAGCCCGAGCGGACATCGCCAGGAAGAGGTCGCACATGTTGCCGGTGGCGTTGAGGGTGCGGCCCGTCTTGATCGTACCGCCGCCATTGCCTGCGAGCAGCACCGGCAGGTCGTCGTGGTTGTGGCGGTCGCCATCGCCGATGGCCGAGCCGTACATCATCATGCTGTGGTCGAGCAGGCTGCCCTTGCCGTCGCTGAGCGATTTCATCTTCTGGACCAGGTAGGAGAACAGCTCCACATGGTGGACGTTGATCTTGGCGATGCCCTCGAGCTTGACCGGATCCTTGCCGTGGTGCGAGATCTCGTGATGGCCGCCCATCACGCCCAGCTCGGGATAGCTATGGCCTGAACCGCCATTGCCGAACATGAAGCTGACGATGCGGGTGGTGTCGGACTGGAAGGTGAGCACGATGAGATCGAGCATGAGCTTGGCCCGCTCGGCATACAGCGAGGGCGCGCTTGCAGGGGGGTTGAGCGCGATCACCGGGGAGTAGGTCCCCGGCTTCTTGTCGTTCGCCTGCTTGGCCGCCTCCAGGGCGTTGCGCTCGGCATGCTCGATGCGCTTTTCGAGGGCGCGGACCGAATCCAGGAATTCATCGAGCTTGTGCTGGTCGTTCACCCCCACCGACTGGTGCAGGCTCTTGGCGTCCTCGAGGATCTCGTCCAGCACGCTCTGCTCCAGGGATGGCGCCTGGGCATCGCCGTCCTTGGAGGCGAACTTGCTGGGGTCGACCAGCGGACCGGTCTGCCTCTTCGGGCGTGCGGTCTTGCGCGCGGCGAACATGCGGTCGAAGACCGCCTTGGGATTGACTTCCTTGGCCATCGGCGAGGTGGGGGTGCGCCAGGAGATGTTCGAGGAATAGGCGCAGCTGTAGCCGGAATCGCAATTGCCCGCCTGTCCGCCCGCCTCCATGCCCAGTTCGAGGGTTGGCAGCGAGGTGTAGACGCCGATGGTCTGGGCTACCTGCTGATCGATCGAGACGCCGGCCTGGATGTCCCCGCCGGATGTCTTGCGGCATTGCTTGCCGGTGAGGAAGGTGCCGGTCTCGCGTGCATGGTCGCCGGCGCCATCGCCATTGCCCCGCGCCTTGTCGTGGCGCAGGTTGTTGATCACCAGGACATCGTTCATCACCGGAGCCAGCGGCATGTGGATGCGCGGATAGGGCGTGGTCATGCCCGCCTTGGGCTTCCACTCATCCTGGTTGACGCCGTTGGGGATCATGAAGAAGGCCAGGCGGATGGGCGAGCGGTACTCGCCCTTCTTGGGGTCCTCGCCCCAGCCCATGGCGTCCAGCAGGGGCAGGGCCATGGCCACTCCCACGCCTTTGAGCATGGTGCGTCGCGGGATGAGCCAGTTCTTGCGCATGGGATACCTCATTGGCTATTTGTTGCGTCGATTCAGGAAGGGATAGCTGGTCGCCACTTGGGTGACCATGGTCGCGAAGTGGTACTGGTCCTTGGCCACCGCGGTGGCGATGTTCTCGACGGTGAACTCGTCGTCGTCATTCATGGCGCGGCCGAGGGCGAAGATCAGCAGCTTCTCGCTCAGGCGCCGGACGAAGTCCTGCTTGCGGTTGAGGAACAGCGTCTTGAGCTCGATCGGGCCCTTGAATGACAACCCTCCGGGCAGGGTTCCGGTGACGTCCAGTGGCTTGCCGCCGTCCTCGGTGCGCCAGCGTCCGAGCGCATCGTAGTTCTCGAAGCCGAAGCCGATCGGATCCATGCGCTGGTGGCAGGAGGCGCACACCGGATCGGTGCGGTGGCGCTCCATCAGCTGCCGCAGGCTGAGGCCGGCGCTGCTGGGCTTGTCCTGCTCGGGCAGCTGGGCGACCGCTGGCGGCGGGGGTGGCGGCGGATCGCCGACGATCTCCTCGAGTATCCACTTGCCGCGCTTCACCGGGCTGGTGCGGGTGGGGTTGGAGGTGATGGTGAGGATGCTGGCCATCGACAGCACGCCGCCGCGGGTGTGGTCGGGGAGCTGGACCTTGCGCATCTGCGCACCAGAGACCTCGGGCAAGCCATAGTGCTTGGCCAGTCGGTCATTGACGAAGGTGTAGTCGCAGTCGATGAACTCCAGGACGCTGCGGTCCTCGCGCATCACGTATTCGAAGAACATCGCCGTCTCGTCGTACATCGCCTTGCGCAGCACCTTGTCGTACTCGGGGAACTTCTTCGGATCGGGTTGGAAGGTGTCGAGGTTGCGCAGATGGAGCCACTGTTCGGCGAAGGTCTCGACCAGGGCATGGGACTTGGGGTCCTTGAGCATGCGCCGGACCTGCTTCTCGACCGTGGCGGTCTCGTGCAGCTTGCCCTGCTTGGCGAGATCGAAGAGCTCGTCATCTGGCATGCTCGACCAGAGGAAATACGATAGGCGCGAGGCGAGCTCGTAATCGGTGACCGGGTAGGCGCCGTTGGGCTGGCTGCTCTGCTGGCTCGGCTCGACGCGGAAGAGGAAGAGCGGCGACTCGAGCACCGCCTGCAGGGTGATCTTGATCGAGTCCTCGAAGACCTCACCCTGCCGGTCGGCCAGATCGAAGAGCTTGACCAGGCGCTCGAGCTTCTCCGGGCTGACCGGCTGGCGGAATGCGCGTGAGGCGAAGTGCTCGATGATGGCGCGCGCAGCGTCGCGCTTGGGCATGTCTGGTCCCGGCTTGGCGATGAAGATGCGCTTGTGGCTGTCCGGGACGGGAGGACCGGGGGGGCCGATCAGTTCGAGGTGCTCGATGGTCAGGGCACGGGTGGCGGCCTTGCCGGGGGGCTTGGCCGGTTGCTTGGCGGTCCTGGCGCCCGAATTGGGCGAGGCGCCAGCGCCGCCAGGTGGGGGGTCGCTGTCGCTGTAGGGATTGGCGAAGGACACCGCGATGTGCCGGGCGCCCTTCTTCAGGGTGACAAAGGCGGTGTAGCCGGTCGGCGAGGCGGTGCTTGCGGCGACCTTGATCTCGGTCGCCAGTTCATTGTCCACCTTGATCGCCATGCGCGCGGTATCGGTGCCCGCCTGATCGGCTCCGGCCCGGATCTTGAGGGTGTACTTGCCGTCGATCGGTGCCCCGACATCCAAGTCGACCTCGCCCAGGGCGGTGAAGGTGCGGCTCTTGCCATCGGGCTTGGCCTCGAGCGTCTTGCCCTCATGGACCCCCGGCAGCTGGCCGGCGGCCAGCTTGAGGTTGAGCTGCTCGGCGACGATCGCCTTGTCGAGGATCATGGTCGCTGCATCGTGGTACTTCTCGAGCAGGATCGGGGGCAGCGAGAGCACATCGGCGATGTCGTCGAAGCCCTCGCCGACATCGTCGGACGGGAATCCCCGCGCCGGCTTGAGGTCGAGCCCGATCAGATCGCGGATGGTGTTGTCGTATTCGCTGCGGTTGAGGCGGCGGATGGTGACGACGCCTGGATCAGGCGGACCATCGGGACGCTTGAGCGTGCGCAGCGCGGTGACCAGGTGCTCAATCTCCTGGGGATTGGGCTGCTTGGCATCCTCAGGGGGCATGTCCTTGGTAATGACCTTGTCGAGCACCTTGCGCCAGATCCTCAGCGCATGCCGGCCAGCATCCTCGGTAGCGATCGACTGGAGGTCGAGATCGCCCTTGTGCTTGCTCGGCTGGTGGCATTTGAAGCAGAAGGTTTCGAGCATCGGTCGGACATCGGTAAGGTAGGAGGAGCCGTCGGCAGCAGTCAGGACGACCGTCAGATAGAGCGCGAGAAGACACGCCGTTCGCACTGACAGTCTGCACGGTGAATTCATCCTATCCTCTTTGACGCGCCCGGGATCTGCCTGTTGGTCGACTCGGTGAGGCTGCGCTTCGCGTTTCACACAGCCGAGGGTCGTCCAGAGCTGGCGGCAGGGGTGCGCAAGGAGGCGCAAGACGTGCACCAACGAATCTCCAAGGTACGTGAGACCTCCCTAGAGCATACCCTCAAGGTCGTCATCCCGCTGACCTGGGATCCCTCAACCACAGCGCTGAGCGCCCTATGGGCCGAGGTCGACCAGGTCCGCGGCCCTGCGCCCGGGCTCGACCACCCCCACATGGACAGGGTGCGGCGATTGACGACGGCACGTCTGGCACAATGGCGATGCATAGCGATGCATCCTCCATCATTCGCCCGCTGCCGCGAACAGGCTGGATGATGGGGGGCCGACGGCGGCCCGGCAGGGAAGAGGTCCCTAATAAAATTCCGGGTCAGGCGTGGATAGGGCAACCACCCGCTGGACCACTCCGTGCGCTTCCTCCTCCTGCTCCTCCTCCTGCTCGTCCTCCACCCTGCTACCGAGGCGGCGGTCGGCCTGGTGACGGTCCCGGAGCGCCAGGGGGTGCGGCTGACCATCTACAACGGCGTCGACCTCACCCTGGTCCAGGAGACTCGCACGCTGGTCCTGCGACAGGGCCGCAACCGCATCCAGTACCAATGGGCGGGCACCCTCATCGACACCACTTCCCTCGAGCTGCGGCCGTTGGAGCGTCAGGACGACATCGAGATCATCGACGCGCTGTCGCCGCCGCATGCACCTGCGACGCTGGTATGGGAGATCGAGAGCAAGATCGAAGGGGCGGTGCGCTTCGAGATCAGCTACTTCACCTCGGGGGTGGCCTGGACCGCAGACTACACCATGCGCGCCGATCGCGACGAGGCGACGGCGATGGTCGAGGGCTGGGTCGGAGTCGACAACCGGTCCGGCGAATCCTATGCGCATGCGGATATCCGCCTGGTGGTCGGGACCATCACCCTGATCGAGCGCATCCGCGATCTCGCCAGCGGGCAGGTGGAGGAGCGCAGCAAGCAGCTCGATCGCCGGGCGATCCTGCGCCATGGGCGCGACCTCCTGGGCAAGCGGGCAGCCGACAAGGACGGCGAGGCCGATGGCGTGGCGATGGAGCGGACCAGGAAGCTTGCGTTCGATGAACTCGAGCAGGCGGCCGAGGTGGTCTCGGCCCGGCTGGCCGACTACCATCTCTTCATCATCGGCGGCGAGCAGGACCTGCCCGACCAGGCCACCACGCGCTTCCTCGCCATCCAGACCCGCCAGCCGATGGTGCTCGAGGTGCTCTATCGCGTCGAGCTCGCGGAGCAGGCGCAGGCGATCAAGCTCTACCGCTTCGTCAATGACGCCGAGCATAAGCTTCCCGATGGTCCGCTGCCCGATGGACCCTGGCATGTCTTCCGGGTGGCCGACCCGGCAACCAGCGAGCTCAGCTACCAGGGTCTGGCGGCGCATGAATACACCCCGCCGGGCCAGAAGGTCGAGCTCGAGCTCGGCGTGGATCCGGGTGTGTCGGTGGCCCAGGTGCACGAGCAGCACTGCGAGACCGATCAGCATTTCGACCGCCGGGGCCATCTCGATGGCTGGATCGCACATGATCGCTGGATGCTGACCATGGTCGATACCAGGGCTTTCCCGCTCTCGCTCGAGTACCTGATCCAAGCGCAGGGAAGCTGGGAGGTCACCAACCTGACGGGTGAACGGCGTGACCAGTACACCTGGCGGCATCAGGACCGCCTGGCGGCCGGCGACCGGCTGGTGCTCGGACCGTTCACCATCAGCACCCGCATGGGCGTGCTGGCTGCCGCCGACGGCCTCGCCAAAGCGGTGCATCTGCCCGTTCCGCTGCCGCTGCCCGCCATCAGCCCCGCCCATTGACGGGAACACCAAGGAAATACCCCATGCGCCTGCTCGCTCTCGGACCCATCCTGCTGCTTCTCCTGCTGTCCGGCCGGGCCACTGCCGCAGTCGGACTGGTCACCATCCCCGAACGTGAGACGGTGCGCATGACCATCTACAACAGCGTCGATCTGACCCTGGTGCAGGAGGCGCGCACGCTGGTGCTCAAGAAGGGCCGCAACCGCATCCAGTACCAGTGGGCGGGGACGCTCATCGACACCACCTCGCTCGAGCTGCGGGCATTGGAGAGCCAGAGCGATATCGAGATCGTCGATGTGGTCTACCCGCCGTCGTCGCCCGCGACGCTCATCTGGGAGCTCGAGAGCGCGGTCGAGGGTCCGGTGCGCTTCGAGATCAGCTACTTCACCTCGGGGGTGACCTGGAGCGCGGACTATGTCCTGCGCGCGAGCGCCGAGGAGTCCACTGGGGAGCTCGAAGGATGGGTGGCGGTCGACAACCGCTCGGGCGAGGACTACCCGCATGCCGAGGTGCGCCTGGTGGTGGGAACCATCAACCTCGTCGAGCGCATCCGCGATCTCGCCACCGGGCAGGAGATGGATCGCCAGCGTTCCCTCAACCGCGCAGAGGTCGTCGATGCCCGTGCGGTCCTGAGCGAAAGCCTCCCAGCCGCCGCCGCTCCGGCGGTGGCTGGGGCGTTCAAGGCGAAGCGGCCGGAGGTGCTGTCGCTCAGGCTGGCCGATTACCACATCTTCACCATCGGTGGGGTGCAGGCGGTCACCAATGGCGCCACCACGCGCTTCCTCGCCATCGTGACCAAGAAGGCGATGGACCTCGAGGTCCTGTATCGCGTCCCCTTCCGCAGCGATACCGCCGACAAGCTCTATCGCTTCATCGATGATGCCGAGCATCAGCTGCCCGAAGGGCCGTTGCCCGATGGCATGTGGCATGTCTTCCGCGTCATCGACCCGGCGACCGGTGCGCTGAGCTTCAGCGGCTCCGCCCGCCATGCCTACGTGTCTCCAGGAGAGAAGGTCGAGCTCGAGCTCGGTGTGGATCCGGCAATAGTGGTCAAGCAGGTCCATGAGGCCTACAGCCAGAGCGACCACCACTACGATCCGAAGGGCAGGCTGGATGGCTGGATCGATCATGACCGCTGGCGCTTCAAGCTGGTCAATACCAAGGCCATCCCGGTATCGCTCGAATATCTCATCAGCGGCAACGGCGATTGGACCGTCGAGGGTCTGGGCGGGGAACGCCGCAGCGAGACCCTGATGCGCCATCTCGACACCATCAAGGCGGGGCAGGTGCTCGAGCTCGGGCCATTCAGCGTGCTCTCGCGCCGGGGTGCTCGCGGGACGGCGCCCATCCAACCGCCGAAGCTCCCGGTGCAGCCCCTGCTGCCGCTGCCGATCATCCGCACCTCTGGCAAATAAGCGAAGGAACCCGCCATGAAACCCATGCTCCCGACCATCCTGTCCGCATGCCTGTCCCTGTGCTGCACCTGCGCCTCGGCTGCGGTCGCGCTCACCACCCTGCCGGATCGCGAACGCGTGATGATACGCTTCGAGGATTCCGGCCAGGTGCTGGTCGAGGAGGCGCGCACCCTGACCCTCGACAAGGGGACCAACCAGATCGGCTTCACCTGGCTGGGGGTCGACATCGATCGCAGCTCGATCCAGCTCCTGGGTGCCGGGGGGGTGGGCTTCAACGTCATCCGCGCCACCTATCCGCCCGGCCAGGAGAACAGCCTGGGATGGGAGGTGTCGGCGACCGCAGCGGGAGCGGCACAGGTGCGCATCAGTTACCTGCTGCAGGGCATTTCACGTGAATTGTCCTATCGCGCGGTGGTGTCCGAAGGCAAGGACCCCCGCCTGAGCCTGCGCGTCTACCAGCGCCTCAACAACGCCAGCGGAGAGAACTACGATGCCGCCGCCCTGCGCGCTGCATTCGGCGACCTGCGCGACAGCCCGCTGGCCAGCGGCGAGATCCGCCAGCAGCTCAGCGCACGCTTCCTCGAGGTCCCCTTCACCAAGCGCTACATCTACGACCCTGCCAAGGGCGAGCGGGTGATGGTCGACTATGTGCTGAGCAACAGCGCCGATGGCAAGCTGGGCAAGGGCCTGCTGCCTGGGGCGAAGATGCGCATCTTCCAGCAGACCGGGCAGAGCGAGGCGTTCCTCGGCGAGGATGTCGCCAAGCCCACACCGCTGGGAGAGGAGATGGTGCTGCATATCGGCGACAGCAAGGATCTGACCGTCAGACGCGCCCAGCTCGAGACCAGGCAGGAGGTGGTGCAGCGCGACAGCGATGGGCATGTGGTGCTCTGGCATCAGCTCACCGACATGCGCTTCGAGGTCGAAAACTTCACCGGCGATGAGAAGCGCATCGAGCTCGACGAGCATCTCGATGGCGAATGGGATGTCGCCAATCCGCTGCAGCTGCTCGAGAAGCGCATCGCCCCGGAGAAGTACGAGGAGGCGAAGGGCGAGGCCGACCCGGCCGGCACCCTGGAGCGCAAGGATGCCGACAACCTGGTCATCCATCTGACGGTGCCGGCCGGTCGCCGGGTGGTGCTCACCTGCACGCTCAGGCGGCTCAACCGGCATTGAACGGCCGCAGCCAGATGATGACGAGGATGGCTGAGGCGCGCCTCCGACCATAACAGACCAAAATGGAGGATGTCGGCAACGCGCACCGGAGAGAGGGGTACTATGGTTGATTATGGCCCATCACTCCCATGTCTCAGCAGCAGCGCCAGGCCACTACACGCCGATTGCGCGCTGGGCGGGGGGTTGGCCACCTGGCTGGCTGCGGCTGGCGGTGCTGGTCAGCGCGATCGCCTGCACGCTGCCCGGTCACCGGGGATGGTGCGAAAGCCTCACGCCGGCGTCCGACATCATCCCGCTGACGTATCAGACCTCCTGGATCGGCAACACCGTCGCCACGCCGGATGCCTGGGTGCAGATGAACAGCGAGACCCTGGTGGTCGCCGGCGATGGGACCTGCTACACCAATGTGCCGTGGGAGGAGGGTGGCCATAACGTCAGCTACTACCGCGACGGCGCGCTGATCGGCGCCGCTCTGCATACGCATGGGTGGGGCTACGAGGGCGGTCTTGCGGTGGCGGTCACCGAGCGCTATCTGTTCATCTCTCAGCAGGTCAGCAATGAAGGCGGAGGACTGAAGAGCCCTGCCAGCTGGCCGCCCAAGGGGAAGACCTGGTATGGGGTATCGCGACGCCTGCGCTCCGATCCGCGCAGCGCTGCACCGTGGGCGCTCGGCAAGGGCGGGGACGGCGATACCCTCAAAGGCGGCTTCCTGGTCGTCCTCGAGGTCGATGAGCATGGCGCCGGACCGATCGCCGGCCTCGCCGCCGATCAGACCACGCTGTATGCGTCCACCCCCAGCGCCGGCACCATCGCACGCTTCGATGTCCAGACCATGGAGCCGCGGGGGAGCTGGGCGATCCCGGGTGCACAGCAGATGTGCAGCGATCGCGATGGCACCTTGTGGGTGGTCCAGCGCATCGCCGGCGCCAAGCCGCAGATCATCCACGTCTCGCAGGCTGGCGAGCTCATCGGTCCCGGTGTGGGCGGCATCGCCTCCCCGCGCGGGCTGGCCCTCGATGGCAAGGGCCGGCTGTATGTCGCCGATGACGGTCCGGACCAGCAGATCAAGGTCATCACCGATCTAACGACGTCTCCACGCGTCAGCCAGGCGATTGGCGTCCCGGGCGGCATCTACGCAGCACCGCGAGGGCGGGTGGCGGCGCTGAAATTCAACGGGCCGAGCGGCGTCGGCTGCGATGCCAGCGGCAACCTCTACGTCGCCTGCACCGGGAATGGCTTCACCCTCGAGTGCTATGATCCGAGCATGTCCAGGCGGTGGAACCTCGAAGGTCTCGAGTTCGTCGATTGCGCCGCCGTCGATCCGGGAGCGGATGCCAACATCTACACCAAGGAGGAGCACATCGTCTGCGACTGGAGCAAGCCAGCCGGGCATGAATGGCGCTACCAGGGCTACACCCTCGACCGTTTCGCCTATCCGGAGGATGCGCGCAACGGCCATGCAGAGTTCGCCAGCACCTGGGTGCGCCGGCGGGATGGCCATGTGATCGTCTTCGGCATCGACATGTATGCCGAGCACCTGCTGGTCTATCGTCAGCGCGCAGAGGACGAGATCCTGGTGCCGAGCGGGATGGTGGTCAAGAACCACATCAAATCCGCTGCGGGAGCGGCGGAATGGCCTCCGCATCAGCCGGCGCAGGGCGAATGGATCTGGCGCGACGGCGATGGCGATGGGGCCTTCTCGGCAGGGGAGTTCGAGGGCTCCGGGCACGATGCTCCGGGCATCGGCTGGGGGTGGTGGGTCGACGACCGCCTCGATGTCTGGCAGGTCGGTGCGCAGGCGGTGCGCCGCATCCCCTTCCAGGGCTTCGACCCCCATGGCAATCCGATCTGGAGCCTGGCCAAGGCCACCCTCGCCAAGGTGCCGGCACCGTTCACCGCCTGCGAGCGGCTGATCGCTGATCCGGCCGCCGACACCATGCTGCTGGCCGGATGGAGCAGAGAATTCCCCAATGACAAGGGCAACTGGAAGACCACCGGCAAGGTCATCGCCTGCTACGACCATTGGAGCAGCTCGCCGAGCAAGCGCTGGGAGATCCATCCGCCCTATGACATCGCGGCCGAGCACTCTACCTCCCGCGGCACCACCGTCGCCATGGCGAGCGCCGGTGATTACCTGTTCGTGGTCTACCTCATCTCCGCCGAGGTGCGCGTGCACAAGCTGGGCGATGGGGCCTATGTCGGCTCACTGGTCCCGGCCAAGGACCTCAGCGGCTGGGTTGACCTGCCCTACGGCATCACCGCCAGCAGGCGTGCCGATGGCGAGTATCTGGTCATCGTCGAGGAGGACGCCAAGGCCAAGAACATCGTCTACCGCTGGAAGCCGCCTGGGCATTAGGCGCACCGCCGCGCCACGATGACGTGCCGGCAGCGTGTCGATGTGGCGCCCCAACGTGAACCAGTCAGGGCCGGGCAGTGCGCGCATCGTCCATTTTGACGGCGCGGCCCGGCGCTAGCATGCCCCCACGCGCGACTGCGCGAGGAGCCCCGTCCATGCGCATCCTCCCCCGCCTCGTCCTCGGTTGCGCACTCGCTCTCACAGGCGCCGCCAACGCCGCCGAGATCGTCCCCATCAAGCGTTCGGTCCCGCCTCCCGGGACGCCGCTTGGCGACGCCGACCGCGCCCGCCTGCAGGACGGGCTCAGTGCGCTGGAGAAGCGCATCGCCAGCGCTCCCGCTTCGCCGGCGCTCAATGATGTGATCATCTTCACCAAGGCCGTCTCCTACGCGCTGCGCTTCGATGAGTTCTGGGATCTCGCCAAGGAGACGCCGAGGGCGGACTGGGCGCTGCAGCAGGCACGCGAGCGCCTGGACAAGCTGGCGGAGGCGCCATGGCTGAAGCAGACCGGTCTGCAGGTGCGCGGCTTCGTCTCGGCCATCGATGGCTCGGTCCAGCCCTATGGCCTGGTCATCCCCGAGCATCTCGACACCAGCAAGCCGGTGCCGCTGTACATCTGGCTGCATGGGCGCGGCGACAAGACCACCGATCTCCCCTACCTGTGGGATCGCACCCATAACCAAGGGGAGGTCCATCCCGACGATGCGATCGTCATCCATCCGTTCGGCCGCCAGTGCGTCGGCTTCAAATCCGCCGGCGAGCAGGACGTGCTCGAGGCGGTCGCCGATGCGCAGACCCGCTACAAGATCGATCCCGAGCGCATCGTGCTGATGGGATTCTCCATGGGCGGGGGAGGCTCAAAGCACATCGGCGCGCACTACACCGATCGCTTCTGCGCCATCAACACCGGTGCCGGCTTCTCCGAGACCCTGCGCTTCTCCCATCTCAAGATCGAGGAGATCCCACCGTACGAGCAGACGCTGTGGGGCGTCTACGATGTGCCCGACTACGTGCGCAACCTCTTCAATATCCCGTTCTCCTGCTACAGCGGCGAGAAGGACGGACAGATCCAGGCGGCGCGGGTGCTCGAAGAGGCGTTCGCCGCCAATGGCAAAAAGCTGATCCACCTGATCGGACCCGGGGTCGCCCATCAATATCAGCCCGATACGCTGAAGAAGGCGCTGGCGATGGTGCATGAGGCGGTGGTCTCCGGCCGTCCCCACAATCCGCCGCAGCTGACATTCCAGACGCGCACGCTGCGCTACAACCGCCTGTTCTGGCTCGAGGCCCTCGGCCTGGGCGAGCAGTGGAAGGACAGCCGCATCGATGCCTCTGCCGCCGACGGCAAGGTGACGCTGGCCACGGTCAACATCAGCGACGTCCGCGTGTCCTGGCCGGGCCTCTCCCAGGGCGGCTTGATCACCATCGATGGCCAGGCGGTGACCGTGCCGGCCAGCCCCGCCGGCCCCGAGCTGGTAAAGGAAGGCGAATCCTGGCGGGTGGCGCGGGCAGAGGACGCAGCCGGCCTGCGCAAGCGTCCGGGCCTGCAGGGGCCGATCGACGATGCCTTCCTCTCGGCGTTCCTGGTGGTCGAGCCGAGCGGCCATTCCGCCGATGCCAGCTTCCAGCGCTGGGTCGATTTCGAATCCAGCCACTTCCATGACCGCTGGGCATCGATCATGCGCGGCGATCTGCGGATCAAGCGCGATCGCGACCTCACCGATGCGGACATCGCGAAATACAATCTCATCCTATGGGGCGATTCCGCCTCCAATGCGGTGATCGCACGGCTGGCAGCAAGGCTGCCGATCACCTGGGATGCGAACGCGCTGACGGTCGGCAAGCAGCGCTTCGATGCTCCCGGGCACGCCCTGGCGATGATCTACCCCAATCCGCTCAATCCCGAGAAGTACATCGTGCTCAACAGCGCGCTGACCTTCCGCGAGGCCGCGGACCGCAACAATGCCAACCAGAACCCCAAGCTCCCCGATTGGGCGGTCATCGATCTGAGCAAGGATCCAGACGAGAACAGCCCGGGGGCGATCGCCGGCGCCGGATTCTTCGATGAACGCTGGCAGGTGCGTCCGCAATAGCCCGGAAGCGCCTGGACGCTCAGCGGCTCACTGCGAGAAGGCGAAGGTCGCCATGCTCAGCGTGCCGTAGGACATGCTGCGATGCAGCGTGCGTCCATGCGCACCGACCCCGGCCGCGCCGAGCGCGACCAGCAGCGGCAGGTAGTGCTCGGGGGTCGGGTGGTTCTGGCTCGCATGGGGCGCCTGGCGCTGGTAGTCGACCAGGGCATCGGCATCCCCGCGGGTCGCCGCATCGGCCAGCCAGGCATCGAACTCCGTCGCCCATGCGGGGGCCGTCTGCCGGCCCATGCTCAGGGTGCCGAGGTTGTGGGTCGCTCCGCCGCTGCCCAGCACCAGCACCCCGGTGGCAGGCAGGCGTGCGAGGCACCGGCCAAGGCGCAGGTGATGTGCCGGACCGAGCGATGGTTGCAGGGAGAGCTGCAGCACCGGGATGTCCGCCAGCGGATAGATGAGGATGAGCGGCGACCAGGCGCCATGGTCGAGGCCGCGTTCGGCCAGGGTGCATCCCAGGCCGTCCGCCTGCAGCAGGGCGGCGATCTCGCGCGCCAGCTCGGGGCTGCCCGCCGCCGGATAGCGCATCTCCTCGAGCTCGGCGGGGAAGCCGGAGAAATCGTGGATCGTCGCCGGCCTCGCCGAAGAGTCGACGGTTGGCGTGCGCGTCAGCCAATGGGCCGAGGCGACCACGATCGCACGTGGACGAGGCAGCGCTGAAGCCAGATGCGCGAGGAAGTCACGGGCCGCCCCATGCTCCAGCACCAGCGAGGGTGCGCCATGCGAGATGAAGAGGGTAGGCATGGCCGCTGGGGGGGATGCTGGGAGAGGCATGGCGGACCAATGTGCGCTCGCCCGGCAGTGCGCAATTGCCGCACGCCTCCGGCCGCATCACCGCCGTGGGGAGCGCGCCGCCCGCACCCTGGCCATCGCTGGTCATCGCTGCCCCTTGCAGCTGGCGAGACGATCAGCTGGTGGCAGGTGGCTGGACGGCAGGCGCTGCCGGCGCAGCGGGCGAGCTGGCGCGGAGCGTGCGCGTCCGGTTGCGCAGCATGTGCGAGACCTGATCGAGGATCACCGCCACCAATATCACCATGCCGACGATGATGTTCTTCCAGTTCTCGTCCAGCCGCCAGGTCTGGAGCTGGTTGTGCTGATCGGTCCAGACGAACTTGAACATGTTGATGCCGTTCTCCATCACCCGGATGATGGCGGCACCGATGAAGATCCCCAGCACGGTCCCCTCCCCGCCACGCAGCGAGCAGCCGCCGAGCACGGCGGAGGTGATGGCGTAGAGCTCGTAGGACTCGCCGACCGAATGGGTCATCTGGCCGATGTAGGCGGCATAGACGATGCCGGCGATCCCGGCCAGGCCAGCCGAGATGACGTAGGTGAGGGCCTCGACGCGCTTGACCGGGACGCCGGAGTACAGCGTGGCATCGCGATTGCCGCCGATGGCAAAGACGTGGCGTCCGAAGACCGAGAAGTGCAGGACATAGGTCGCGACCACGGCCACCGCGGCGAAGATCATCACCGGATAGGGGATCTGGAAGTGCTGAGTGATATGCAGGCCCTTGTCGCCGAGGTCGCGGAACGGCAGGTCCAGGAAGCTGATGTTGCCGCCCCCGGTGATGGTCTGGGAGATGCCTTTGATGGTCAGCATGCCCCCGAGGGTGACGATGAAGGGCTGCAGGCTGAGGCGGGTGATGAGCAGGCCCTGGATCAGGCCGATGGTGAGCGCCACCCCCATCGCAACGCCGATCCCCAGCCAGATCGAATGCCCGGCGCCTGAGCTCTCGCCGTTGCCGACCAGCGGTGCCGAGATCTTTGCGATGATCACCCCGGTCAGGCCGATCATCGAGCCGATCGACAGGTCGATGCCGCCGGTGATGATGACGAACCCGACCCCGATGGCGAAGATCCCGAGCATCGCCACCTGGCGGCTGGTGTTGAGCAGGTTCGCTTCACCGAAGAAGTCGTGGTTGGAGATGGCGATGACCCCGCACATGACCAGCAGGGCGCATGCCATTCCGAGTTCTTTTCTCATCGCGGCGATCCTTCCAGGACGGCAATAGGGTCAGTGGGCGGGTTGGGTCTGGACCGGGGAGGCGGCACCGGTCATCAGCTGCATGACGTTCTGCTCGCTGAAGCGCTCCTTGCCCAGGATGCCGCTGATGCGGCGCTGGCTGAACACCACGATGCGGTCGCTCAAGCCGATGACCTCCTCCATTTCCGAGCTGACCATCAGGATGGTCAGCCCCAGGTCGGCGAGGGCGGCGATGTTGCGGTAGATCTCCGCCTTGGCGCCGACATCGATGCCGCGGGTCGGCTCATCGAGGATGAGCAGCCTGGGCCGCATCGCGAGCCATTTGCCAAGTACCACCTTCTGCTGATTGCCGCCCGACAGGTTGACGACCTTCTGCTCGATCGAGGGCGCCTTTATCGCCTGCCTGGTCAGCTGCTCGTGGGCGACCTCGGCCTCGCGGCGGCGGTTGAGCCAGAAGCGCGGACGGTAGTTCTGGATATCGGGCAGCGAGATGTTCTGGGCGATCGACATCTGCAGCACCAGGCCATGCAGCTTGCGATCCTCGGGAACCAGGTAGATGCCCAAGGTGATGGCATCCTCTGGCCGCTGCGGAGCGTAATCGGCATCGGCGAAGCGCATGCTACCGCGCAGCGGGCGGTCGACCCCGAAGAGCACGCGCATCAGTTCGGTGCGGCCGGAGCCCACCAGCCCGGCGAAGCCGAGGATCTCGCCCTGGCGCACGCAGAAGGATAATCCAGCGGCCGAGCCCGGCACCTGCAGATCATCGATGCGCAGGATCTCCGCGCCGATGGTGCCGGTCCGGACCGGGAAGCGGGTGGTGAAATCGCGTCCGATCATCATCGACACCAGCTGGTCATGATTGGTGTCACGGGTGCGCAGGTCGCCGACCCGGCGGCCATCGCGCATGACCGTGATGCGATCGGTGATGCGCAGGATCTCCTCGAAGCGATGGGAGATGTAGACGATGGCGATGCCGCTGGCGGTCAGGTCCTTGATGATGAGGAAGAGCTTCTCCGCCTCCACCGGGGTCAGGGACGAGGTCGGCTCGTCCATGATGATGATGCGCGCACGCATCGCCAACGCCTTGGCGATCTCGACCATCTGCATCTGCCCGGTGGTCAGCCGCGACAGCGGCGTGGTCGGCGTGACCGCCAGCCCGATGCGCCCGAGCAGGGTGCTGGCCTCGCGGTTCATGCGCTGCTTATCGAGCCGGCCGAGCGGCAGCAGCGGTTCGCTGCCGAGGAAGATGTTGCCGGCCACATCCAGGTTGGGGGCGAGCATGAGCTCCTGGTGGATCAGGGCGATGCCGCGTGCCTTGGCATCGCCGATTCCGCTCAGCCGGACGGGCTCGCCATCGATGCGCATCTCGCCCTGGTCGGGGAGGTGCACCCCGCCAAGGATCTTCATCAGGGTGCTCTTGCCGGCGCCATTCTCGCCGACCAGGGAGAGCACCTCGCCTGCATGCAGCTCGATCGAGACATCCGACAGCGCCACCACGCCCGGAAAGCGTTTGGTGATGCCGCTCATGGTCAGCAGGGGCGCAGGGGTGATCATGCGGTCGTCGGCTGGCTCTGAAGCATGGTCGCGGTGTTCCAGAAGCAGGTGGGGCGTGCGGCACTAGCGTGGTGGACGGGGTGGCGGGAGGTGGCAGGAATGAGGGTTCCTGCGCTTCTCCACTTCCGGGCCGCGGTCGATGCCAGCAGGTTGGCCCTGGCCGCAGACTCCCGCCCGGACAGGTGGCTACTTCTTCAGGTCCGCAAGCCGTTTGCTGAATTCGGCGACGTTGTCCTTGGTGATGACATCCACACCGGTGTCGATGATCGGGTCCTTGGGCAGGGCGGCGGCGCCCTTGGTGCACAGCTGCTGGAGGAGCACCGCCGAGCGGTAGCCGAATTCGAAGGGCTTCTGCACCACCGTGAAGGAGACCACGCCATCGCTGATCCCCTTGAGGGTGCCGTCCTCCTCGTCGAAGCCCGCCACCTTGAGCTTGTCCGCCTTGCCGCTCGCCGTCACCGCCGCGACGATCGCGGGCGTATTGTACGACCACAGGCCCACCAGGGCGACGATATCGGGGTTGGCATTGATCACGTCCTCGACGTTGGATCGCGCCTTGCTCCCGTCCTTGTTGTCCTCCTTGGTCAGCGCCACCTCGACCTTGCTGCCGGCGATCGCGTCCTTGATGCCCTTGAGACGCTGGCTGGCGTTGTCGGCTGCCAGGGTGCCGACGAATGCGGCGACCTTGCCGCCCGTGGGCAGGATCTTCAGCAGCTCCTTGCCGAGCGTCTTGCCGGCCTCGTAGTTGTTGGTGCCGATGTAGGCGAGGCGCTTTGACTCGGGTGCGTCCGAGTCGTGGGTGATGACATTCATGGTCTCCGAGGCAGTGTTGATGTCGCGCGTCTCATCCTTGGGCGAGATCAAGCTGATGGCGAAGCCATGGTAACCCTGGCTGATGAGATCCTCGATGATCTTCTTCTGCTGCTCGACCTTGCCGGTCTCGGGCATCTTCAGCTCGACCGAGATGCCCAGCTCCTTGTTCGCCTTCTCCACACCCTTCGCCGCGATCTTCCAGAATTCGCTGCTATTGTTGGTGATGAAGGCGAGCTTGAGGGGGGTGCCGGCCGGCACCTGATGGACTCCAGAGGTTGACGTATTGGCATCGCTGTCGCCACAGGCACCGAGCAGGATGGCCAGGGCGACGATCGGGGCGATGGTCAGGACGGGAGTGGAGAGGCGCATGGAGGGCTCCGATGGTGTGGGCTAGACCGTAGCTGGTGATCAGGGGCGACAAGGAGTGCTCTGCCGCCGGTGCGAGCCTGTCGCTCACTGGCCGAAGGGGGAGTGCGTGGACAGGCGCAGGTCTTCGGCGTTGATGCTGGATACGTCAAGGGTTACGTCCATCGTGGCATCCACCTCCGCCTTGGCCGTATGCACCATACCGGGTGCGTGCCGGTGTCATGGCATGGCCAAGTGGTTGTTAACGTTGGCTTTCGGGACTATGTTAACGAGGAGAGTGCCATGAGCGACCCAGCCTTCATCCAGGAACTCACCACCAGCCAGCGGCGGCTGTATGGGTATATATTGTCCCTGGTGCCCTCCCCCGCCGAAGCTGATGACGTGCTGCAGGAGACCAACCTCACGCTGTGGCGCAAAGCAGGGGATTTCACCCCCGGGACCAGCTTCCTCGCCTGGGCCTGCCGGGTCGCCTACTTCGAGGTCCTCAACCATTACCGCAAACGCAAGCGCCAGGCCCAGCCGCTTGCCGACGAGGCACTGCTCGAGTGCGTCGCCCAGGAGGCGAAGGATCAGCTCGATGGCTTCGATGAACGCCTGACCGCCCTGCGCGGCTGCCTCCAGCGACTGAGCGAGCGCAAAAGGCATCTGCTGCAGCGCTTCTATTTCGATGAGCGCAGCCTGTCCGAGATCGCGGTCGAGCGTGGGCAGACCGAAGGCGTGGTCAGGGTCACCGTCCATCGCATCCGCGGCGTGCTCCTGGAATGCATCCACCGCACCCTCGCTGCCGCAGGCCGCCCATGACCGAGGACCCCCCGGTCGCGGATCCCATGGAGCAGTGGGTGGGGGACCTGCTTGCAGGCACCCTCAGCCATCGCGAGCGCGAGAAGCTGGCGGAGCGGCTGCAGGCGGACTCCACCGCCCGCCGGCTCTATGTCGAGCACCTGATGCTGCATGGCATGCTGCAATGGGAGTTCGCCTCCTCGGTGGGCGTGGCCGCCCAGGGCGCGGCCGATCAGCGCGCCCGGCGCTGGTCGATCCAGCGGCGCCGCATCATGGCCGCCGGCGTGGCCGCTGCGGCGGTGCTGCTGGTCGCAGCGGCTGGCGTCTGGCAGTACGGCCCATGGGCCTCGGTGGCGGTGCTCGCCGACAGCCAGGGGGCGACCTGGATCGGCATGGATCGCCAGCCGGGGGTCGGGTCGCGCCTGCGCCGGCAGGTGCTGCGGCTCTCCGCTGGCATCGCCGAGGTCGCCTTCCGCAGCGGCGCCTCGGTGATCCTGCAGGGTCCGGCGGAGCTGGAGCTCGTCTCTGCCGGCTCCGCGCGGCTGCTCAGCGGTCGCATGGTGGCGCATGCCCCCGATGGCACCCATGGCTTCACGGTCGAGGCGGGCGGCATGAACATCGTCGATCTCGGCACCGAGTTCGGCGTGTCCACCAACAACGGCGTCGCCGAGGTTCAAGTCTTCGAGGGCGTGGTCGAGGCCGGGATCAAGGGCGCGGCCCTGGAGGCCCGCCAGCGTCTGGGCATCGGCGAGGCGGCCCGTCTCGAAGAAGGCAAGAATGTCGTCGAGCCGTCGGTCTTCGCCAATCAGGGCTTCGTCCGCGCGATGACCCGTGAGCTCGACGATCCCAGCCTGGAGCATGGGCTGCTGGCATGGTGGAAGTTCGACGAGACCTCGGGAATCATCGCCCGCGATGCTACCGGAAATGGGCATGATGGCACCTTGCACAACCTCTCCTTCGAGGCCGACGGGACAGCCGGCAAGTACGGACGGGCCCTGCGCTTCTCGGGCAACGACACTTACGTGGCGGTCCCCTTCCGGGACTTCAACCTCGCCGAGATGACCATCCAGGCCTGGATCAAGCCCGGCGAGCAGCAGGGCGGCGATGCCCAGGTCATCTCGCAGGGGGGCGGGTTCGGCCTGGCGGTGCCGAGCAACATGTTCATGAAATACTACTTCTGGGATCGCGATGCGGTGATGGCCTACCGCTTCGAAGCGGAGCATTGGTACCACCTGGTCGCCACCTACGATGGGCGCGAACGCGACTTCTATGTCAACGGCGTGCGCATCGGCACCTTCGCCAGCGGTCCGCTGCGGGCGTGCAAGGAGGAGCTGCACATCGGCGCGCTCTTCCACCACCAGGGGGCGTTCTTCCACGGATGCGTCGATGACCTGCGCATCTACGATCGCGCATTGAGCGCCGATGAGGTGCGGCGGCTCTGCCTGCGCGGCATGGGAAGCGAGCGATGATCGCCACGCGGACGTCCTGCCGGCGCGTGGCGATGCAGCATCCCGCGAATGCGGATGTGCATCCCGCAGGGCCTCATCCGCTAAACGGGTCATGCCCGAGGATGTATGATCTGTGCGGTCCACCCCGCGTCCCGACTCTGGTTCGGCCCTGCCCCGGAAGCCTCGCGACGCCGGCGTCGACAGGGCGGCAGCGGCGCGGGACCTCGACTCTTCCGATGCGTGCAACCGCCCTCAGCCTGCCAGGCCATCGCCAATGACCATATCCCACCCAAGCCGACGCTTCCCCCGACTGGGCATGATCGCCCTGGCATGCGCCTGCACATCAGCGGCCTTCGCAGCCGATGGCACCGATGCGCAGGCGGCGGCGTTCTTCGCCACCGAGGTCAGGCCGCTGCTCGAGCAGAGCTGCTTCAAATGCCATGGCGGCGAGGCCAAGATAAAAGGCGGTCTGAACCTGACCACCTATGCCGGGGTGCTCACCGGCGGCGACACCGGACCGGCGGTCGATCGCCTGAAGCCGGAGGACAGCCTGATCCTGAAGATGATCAGCTGGAGCGACGACGACCATCAGATGCCGCCCAAGAAGAAGCTCGCCCAGGACAAGATCGACATCCTGACCAAGTGGGCGAAGCTCGGCGCGCCCTGGAGCGGAGCAGGGGGCGAGCCGCCGGCCACCGCCCCCCCCGGGACCTTCGATGCCGCGGCGAAGAACTACTGGTTCTACAACAAGCCGAAGGCGGCGGCCGTCCCTGCCGTTTTGAACCAGAAATGGGTGCGAAGCCCGGTCGACGCATTCATCCTCAACGGCCTCGAGGCCAAGGGCCTGCACCCCGCCCCCGAGGCCGATCGCCGCGTCCTCATCCGCCGCGCGACCTACGACCTGACCGGCCTGCCCCCGACTGCCGAGGAGATCGATCAGTTTGTCGCTGACGGCGCCCCCAACGCCTACGAGAAGGTGGTCGACCGCCTGCTGGCGAGCCCCCACTATGGCGAGAAATGGGGCCGCTACTGGCTCGATCTCGTCGGCTTCGCCGAGACCAACGGCTACGAGCGCGACGGCAACAAGCCCAATGCCTGGCGCTACCGCGATTACGTCATCCGCGCCCTCAACCAGGACAAGCCCTACGACCAGTTCATCACCGAGCAACTGGCTGGCGACGAGATCGACAAGCCGACCCCGGACTCCATCACCGCCACCGGCTACTACCGTCTCGGGCTGTGGGATGACGAGCCCGCCGACCCCGAGCAGCTGCATTACGATGTCATGGACGGCATCGTCTCGACCACCGCGCAGGCGATGCTCGGCATGACCATGGGCTGCGCACGCTGCCACAACCACAAGAAGGACCCGCTGCTGCAGGAGGACTACTACCGACTGCTGGCGTTCTTCCACAGCATCAAGCCGATGGCCAACGACGGCCCCAACATCGAGACCGAGATCACCCGCGATCCGGCCGCCACCGCATCCTTCGAGCAGAAGCTGCGCGAGCTGCAGGCGCAGAGCGACGCGATCGAAGACGACTTCCGCAAGCGCCTGGATTCCAAGGGCGGGGCGCCGGCGTGCGACATCGAGGATCTCGGCTACCGCTACTATCGCGGCGCCTGGGAGACCCTGCCCAACTTCGACGAGATGAAGGCTGAGAGCCAGGGCAAGCTGCCACGCGGCCAGTTCGACACCTCCCCGACCACGCGCGACTCGGATTACGGCTTCGTCTTCACCGGCACCCTGGTGGTCCCGGCCGATGGCCAGTACACCTTCACCGTCGACTCCGATGACGGATCCCGGCTGGCGATCGGCGGCAAGCAGGTCCTGGAATACGATGGCATCCATGGACTCGGGTCGCCCAAGCACTGCGAAGTGCCACTGCGCAAGGGCCGCGTCCCGATCCGCCTCGACTACTTCCAGCATGTGGGTGGTTTCGGCCTCGCGGTCTCGTGGTCGCCTGCCGGAGGCAAGGAGCGAACGCTCACCCCCGGTGGCAAGGAGCAGAGCTTCGCCGATGTCTTCCGCCAGCGCGGTGAGGAGGTCCTCGGCAAGGAAGTGATCGAACGCCAGCGCAGGATACTCAAGGCGATCGAGGAGCTCAAGCGCAACCCCCCGGGGGTGGAGAAGGCTTTGAGCGTGAGCGAGGGCCAGTTCCGCGACACCTTCGTCATGACGCGCGGCAACCCGCACGTCCAAGGCAAGCAGGTGACTGCAGGCTTCCCCCGCATCCTCGGCTTCCCGGACCCCCCGAAGGGCGCCAGGCTGCGCCTGGCCCTGGCGCAGTGGATCGCCAATCCCGACAACCCCCTCCCCGCCAGGGTGATGGTCAACCGCATCTGGCAGTTCCATTTCGGCAAGGGCATCGTCTCGACCGCCAACGACTTCGGCCGTTTCGGCCAGCTGCCGAGCAACCAGCCGCTGCTCGATTGGCTGGCGCGGGAATTCGTCGCAGGAGGCTGGAAGATCAAGTCCATGCAGCGCCTGCTGATGACCTCGAGCACCTACCGCATGTCCTCCAAGGACGATCCCGCCGCGCTGAGCAAGGACCCCGAAGCGGAGCTGGTGTGGCGCTACCCGATGCGCCGCCTCACCGCTGAGGAGATCCGCGACTCCATCCTCGCGGTCAACGGCTCGCTCAACCTCGATCTCTTCGGCCCGAGCATCTATCCGGCGATGCCGGCCGAGGTGCTCGCAACCTCCTCGCACCCCGGGGATGTGTGGGGACATTCCTCGGCCGAGGAATCGTCACGGCGCAGCATCTACATCAAGGTCAAGCGCTCGCTGCTCTATCCGCTCCTCAGCGCGCACGACTTCGCCGATACCGACACCAGCTGCCCGGTGCGCTTCTCCACCACCGTACCGACCCAGGCGCTGACGATGATGAACAGCGCCTTCATCGGCGAGCAGGCCAGCATCTTCGCCGCGCGGCTGCGCAAGCAGGCGCCGGAGGGCATCGATGCGCAGGCGCGCCTAGGACTACGCATGGTCACCCAGCGGCCAGCGGCCGAGGATGAGGTCAAGCGCGCCAGGGATTTCGTCCAGGAGCTGGAGAAGAAGGACGGACTGACGCCGGAGCGCTCGCTCGAGATGCTCTGCCTGCTGATGCTCAACCTCAACGAATTCGTCTACCTCGATTAGCGCCACGGAGCTGCACATGAACACGCCATCACCTCGCGCCGGGCAGTTCTGCCGCAGGACCCGCAGGGAGCTCCTCTGGCAGGCGGGCAACGGCTTCGCCTCGGTCGCGCTCGCCGGGCTGCTGGGGTCAGAATTCTTCGCCAAGCAGACTGTCGCGGCCGACGGCGAGACGCCGTTCAAGAACCCGCTCGCGCCCAAGGAGCCCAACTTCAAGGCCAAGGCCAAGAGCGTCATCTTCCTGTTCATGTACGGCGGACCCAGCCAGGTCGACACCTTCGACTACAAGCCGAAGCTCTACGAGCTCGATGGCAAGGTCATACCGGTGAAGACCTTCGGCCGCGGCGGCCACCGTAGCGAAGGCAGGGTGGTCGGCCCGCAATGGAAGTTCAAGCAGTACGGCCAGTGCGGCAAGTGGGTCTCCGATCTGTTCCCCAACCTCGCTACCTGCGTCGATGACATCGCCTTCATCCATTCGATGACCGCAGATTCCCCCATCCATGGCTCGGCGATGCTGCAGATGAACAGCGGACGCATCATCAGCGGGCATCCCTGCCTGGGCTCGTGGGTCAACTACGGCCTCGGCTCGGTCAATCAGGACCTGCCGGGATTCGTGGTCATGCTCGACAAGAAGGGCGGTCCGATCAGCGGTGCCAAGAACTGGTCGAGCGGCTACATGCCGGCCACCTACCAGGGCACGGTGCTGCGTCCGACCGGGGTGCCGATCCTCGACCTCAAGGTCCCTGACGGCATCAGCGATTCCGAGCAGCGCTTGATGCTCGACCAGCTCAAGGCCTTCAACGAGGAGCACCGCGCGACGCGCGAGAGCAATTCGGACCTGACGGCGCGCATCGCCAGCTATGAGCTCGCCTACAAGATGCAGCAGCACGCCCCGGAGGCGGTCGACATCTCCAAGGAGCCGAGCCACATCCGCGAGCTGTACGGCCTGGACAACGAGCGTACCGCCGATTTCGGCGGCAAGTGCCTGCTCGCGCGCCGGCTGGTCGAACGCGGCGTGCGCTTCATCCAGCTGTACTCGGGCGGAGCCCACAACGACGACAACTGGGATGCGCACACCGATATGAAGCGCAACCACGAGTTCCATGCGGGCAACACCGACAAGCCCATCACCGGGCTGTTGAAGGACCTCAAGCAGCGCGGCCTGCTCGACGACACCCTGATCGTCTGGGGTGGCGAATTCGGCCGCCAGCCGACCGCCGAGTACAAGGAGGGCACCGGGCGCGACCACAATGCCTATGGCTTCACCATGTGGATGGCCGGCGGCGGCATCAAGGGCGGCGTGAGCGTCGGTCAGACCGATGAGCTCGGCAGCTCGGCGATCGAGGACAAGTTCCACGTCAAGAACCTGCACTCGACCATCCTGCGGCAGCTCGGACTCGATCAGAACCGCCTGAGCTACTTCTACAACGGACTCGATCAGAAGCTGGTCGGCGTCGAAGGCGCTGATCCGATGACCAAGATCATGACCTGAACTCATCTACCCTACTCACCCGAGGACTTCCCATGAGAGCCATCTGCGCCTGCCTGCTCGCCTGCTCCGCCGCCCTTGCCGCCGCCGACGCCGACAAGAAGGTCGAGATCACCGGGAAGGGCCACCGCTTCTTCGCCGCCGACTACGACAAGCACATCATGGCGATCTTCGGCGAAGACGGCAAGATCGAGTGGAGCAAGCACATGGATGGCGGCACGCACGATGCCTGGGTGCTGCCCAACGGCCACATCCTGTGGACGCCGAGCGGGGACAAGGTCTTCGATACCGATCCCAAGACCGATGAGCAGGTCCTGGTCTACGATTCCAAGACCCATGGCAACGAGAAGGAGGATGTCCAGGACCACGGCATCACGCCGCTCGCGGATGGCGGGGTGGCGGTCTTCGAATCCGGCCCCAAGCGCGTGGTCGAGGTCGATAGATCGGGCATGGTCACCAAGGTGCTCAAGCTGCCGATCGTCAACGGCGATCCGCACCACAACATGCGAAATGCGCGCAAGCTCGCCAACGGCAACTACCTGCTGTGCCTGTCCGCCGACAGCAAGGTGGTCGAGGTCGATGGCGAGGGCAAGGTGGTGTGGAGCGTGCCGACCGAGAAGGAGGCCTACAGCGCCGTCCGCCTGGCCGACGGCGATACCCTGATCGGGTGCGGCTATGCGCACAAGGTGGTCGAGGTGGACAAGGCCGGGACGGTGGTGTGGTCGATCACCGAGACCGAGCTGCCGGGGATCAAGTTCAACTATGTGGCGCAGGTGGAGCGCCTGCCCAATGGCAATACCATCATCGACAACTGCCATGCCGGGCCCGAGAACCCGCAGCTGATCGAGGTCGACAAGGACAAGAAGGTGGTATGGAGCTACCGCGACTTCGAGCACCTCGGCAATGCCACCCCGGTGGCCTTCGTGCTCGATGCCCCGGGCGCGCTGCGCTGATCCATCCGCACGCCCGCTTCTCCCCATCGACCCCCGGCTGCATCGGCACCACCATGCCAACCCCGCTTCGGCCCGTCACCTCACTCATGCTCCTGGCCTGCGCGGCGTCGGCATCCGCCGTCGCCGCCGACCAGGGCACGATCACCATCGCCGGCACCCCGCACCGCTTCATCTGCGCCGACTCCGATCGCAAGCTGCTCGCGATAGTCGCACCGGATGGCACCATCGAATGGAGCCATCCGATCTCCGATGAGGTGCATGAGGCGGTGGTCCTGCCCGATGGACATGTCCTCTATGCGCCGATCTCCGGCAGGATCTCGGAACTGGATACCAAGGCCGATGCCGAGGTCTGGAGCTATGATGCGCCGAGGATGAACGGCAATGCCGGACGGCCGGTGCAGGTGCACGATTTCGAGCGCCTTGCCGATGGCAGCACCTGGATCTTCGAGTCGGGCTCGTGCAGGGCCATCCACATCGACCACCTCGGGGCATTGCTGGGCAGCATCCCGCTCACCGTCGACCACCCGGATGCCCACCGCGACACCCGCAATGCGCGGCGCCTCGGCAACGGGCACTTCCTGGTCGCCCACGAGGGCGACAACAAAGTGCGCGAATACGACCGGTCGGGCATGGTGGTCTGGCACTACGACGTCACCTCGAAGGTCTATGGCGTCCTGCGCCTGGCCGATGGCAACACCCTGATCGCCACCGGCGACGGCCATCGGCTGGTCGAGGTCGATGGTTCCGGGGCGGAGGTGTGGTCAGTCGGGCAGCACGACCTGCCCGGCATCACGCTCGCCTGGCTGACCCAGATCGAGCGGCTGCCGAATGGCAATACCATCGTCGTCAACTGCCATGCCGGTCCGGCCAACCCCCAGATCATCGAGGTCACGCGCGACAAGAAGGTGGTGTGGAGCTTCCGCGACTTCGTGCACTTCGGCAATGCCATGGCGGTGGCATCGATCCTCGATGCGCCTGCCGGCACCATCCGCTGACCTGCTGCCGGCCGGAAGGCCAGGCGACGCGTCCGCTTGCCTTGGGCGTCAGGCGATCAGATCCTTGACCACCCGCCCGGCCACGTCGGTCAGGCGGAAGTCGCGCCCGGCATAGCGGTAGGTGAAGCGCTCGTGGTCGAAGCCCAGGAGCTGCAGCAGGGTGGCATGCAGGTCGTGGATGTGCACCGGATCCTCGACCGCCTTGAAGCCGAACTCATCGGTAGCGCCATGGATGTAGCCGCGCTTGGCGCCGCCGCCGGCGAGCCACATCGAGAAGCCATAATGGTTGTGGTCGCGGCCGTTGACCTTGCCGGCATTCGAGCCGGGCTTGGGCAGCTCAACAGTGGGCGTGCGGCCGAACTCGCCACCCCAGACCACCAGGGTATCCTCGAGCAGACCGTGCGATTTGAGGTCTTTCAGCAGCGCGCCGATGGCCTGATCGCATTCCTTGGCCAGGCGGCGATGGTTCGTCTCGAGGTCGTCATGGCTGTCCCACGGCTGGCCGGCGCCATGCCAGACCTGGACCATGCGCACGCCGCGTTCGATCAGCCGCCGGGCGATCAGCATCTGCCTGCCCTGTACGCCCTCGCCATACATGTCGCGGACCGATTTCGGTTCGCGCGAGATGTCGAAGGCGTCGGTGGCATCCATCTGCATGCGGTAGGCCAGCTCGAACGACTGGATGCGGGAATCCAGCTGGGCATCCTGCTGGCGGCTCTTGAGGTGCTCCTGGTTCAGGTGCATCAGGAGATCGAGTTGGGCGCGCTGCTCGGGTGAGGATTCGAACTTATTGGTGATGTTCTCGATCAGCTTCTCGACCTCGGTGTGCTGGCTATCGATGTAGGTGCCCTGGTAGATTCCAGGCAGGAAGCCGGACTGCCAGTTCTGCGACTCCTGGATCGGGTAGCCGCCCGGGCACATGACGATGAAGCCGGGCAGGTTCTGGTTCAAGGTGCCCAGCCCGTAGGTCAGCCAGGAGCCCATGCTCGGGCGGACCATGCGCGCCTCGCCGCAGTTCATCAGCAGCAGCGACGGCTCGTGGTTGGGGACGTCGGCGTGCATCGAGCGGATGACGCACAGCTCGTCGGCGCTCTCGGCGACATGAGGGAAGAGGTCGCTGATCTCGATGCCGCTCTTGCCGTACTTCTGGAACTTGAACGGCGACGGGAAGGCGGCGCCGGTGGGGCGCTCGGTCTTGAGCGAGAGCGGCAGCATCTTGCCGGCGAACTCGCTGAGCTTCGGTTTGGGGTCGAAGCTGTCGACATGCGACGCACCGCCGTTCATGAACAGGTGGATGACGTGCTTGGCCTTGGCCGGCAGGGGGGGCAGCTTGGGCGCGAGCGAGCTGAGCGATGAACCTTCCGCGGCGCCGAGCATCCCGGAGGACCCGAGCAGATCGGTCAAGGCGAGCATGCCGAAGCCCATGCCGGCGCGTGCCAGCAGCTCGCGGCGGGTGCTGGGTGCGCGGTAGGGTGCTTTGAATGCGCTCATGGTCGTTCCTGGGATCGGCGTCGGTGGTCTGGGGGGGGGGTGGTCAATCGATGAAGGCGAACTCGTTGCTCATGATCAGGACCTGGGCGTACTTCTCCCACGGCGAGAGCGGCTTCTGGAGCTGGGGGGTGGTGCCGGAGAACTGCTTCGCGGCATCCCATTCCCCGGTCGCCCCGTCGATGGCATGCAGCACCGGTGCCCAGGAGAAGCTGTCGAAGCCGTCATTGGCGATGCAATCGACCACGAAGTCGACGGTATCTCCCCGCTTGACCGCCAGGCTCGCCACCTCGATGCGCACCTCGCCATCCTTGACCGTCCCTTCGCCGATGCGGCCGCCACGGCTGGCGATGATCACGCCGTGCACCCCGTCGCCCTCCTTGCTGTGTCGGCCGAGGGCGCCGCTGATGGAGATGGTGCCGTCGATCGGCGAGACCCAGCGCCTGATCGCCGCATGGGCGAGGTCAGGGCCGGGATGGCCGCCATTCTCGGTGAGGTTGACCCAGCCGGTGGCCTTGTCCGGCAGCTTATCGGCGAAACGCCAGCTATGCTCGGCGAAATGCGTCATCTTGACGAAGTCGGCGGTCTGGCCCTTGGCGGCGTCGACGCGGCCGTAGCCGTACTCCCAGGCCAGCGAGGGCGGGACCGGCGGTTGGGCCGGCATCCTGGCGCACAGCGCCAGGAAGTCCTCGCCCATGCGCACCTCATCGGCGGTCGCCGCACGCGCATAGACCTGGCGGTAGAGCCGCTGGATGCGTCCCGAGCTCGCATCCCCGGCATCCTCGCTGAGCTTGGCCAGGTCGCGCGCCTGCTCGACGACGAAGGGGCTGTTCATCAGGAACAGCGCCTGCTGGGGCACGCTGGTCTGGAAGCGCTGCGGGCTGTGCGCATCGGGGCTGGCGAAGTCGAAGGTGCGGTAGATGTTGGCGAGGTTCTGCCGGTCGATCAGGCCATAGATGGTGCGGCGCGTGGTATAGGGCTGGGTGGTGAGATCGATCGCCCGTCCGCCCAGGCGCTGGTCGAGATCGCCGCAGACCGCCAGCACGCCATCGCGCATGGCCTCGAAATCGAGGCGCTGGCGGTTGAAGTGCCACAGGCGCGCATTGTCGGGATCGATCTTGGCATCGATGGTCGGATTGTCGCAACCTTGCTGATAGACGGCGGTGAGCATGATCATGCGGTTGAGCTTCTTCAGCGACCAGCCATCCTCGATGAAGCGGTTCGCCATCCAGTCGAGCAGCTCGCGGTTGATCGGGGGATCGCTGCGCAGGCCGAAATCGCTCGGAGTCCTGACCAGCGGCGCGCCGAAATGGTGGGCCCAGACGCGGTTGACGAACACCCGCGCGGTCAGCGGATTGCTCTTGCTGGCGATCGCCTGGGCGAGCTCGAGCCTGCCGCTGCCATGGCTGAAGGGCTTGCGCTCGGGACCGCTGAGGATGGAGAGGAACTGGCGCGGCACCTCATCGCCCTGGTTGTTCTGGCTGCCGCGGATGAAGACATGGGGATTGTGGGGATTGGGGATGTCCTCGATCGCCATCGCCCGCGGGGGCGAGCCCGGATGGGTGGCGATCACCTCATCGACCTTCTTGTTCAGGTCGCGCAGCTTGCGGTGATCCTCGCCGTCGAACAGCACGCGTTCTGCATCCTGCAGCGGCACCACAGTCGGCGCATCGCCGCCCCGCAGCACCTGCCGCAGGGCCTCGGCCTGGGCGTCGGCATTGGCCTGGTCGCCATCGGCGGCAGCGAGCACCTTGCCGTAGCGCTCACCGACCGCTGCGAACGACGCCGGCGGCGCGCCGGCGAAGGCCTTGGCGATCAGCGGGTTGAGGGTCATGCCGGCCAGCTGGGCGGCGGCGGCTGGGGCCTTGGCGGCGAAATCGGCCTCCGTCAGCCGGCCATAGGCGATCCAGGGGGCGAACACCGCGTCGCCGTCGGCGGCCTTCCTGAGGCGTTCCTGCCAGCGCTTGATGAGATCGAGGCGCAGGTTGCGCTTCTGCGCCAGGGCGTCCTCGTCCCTGCCCTTGGCGTTGCCGACATCATGGGCGGCGATCAGGTATTGGGCGATCACCGCCGGCTCGCGCAGATGGGCGAGGATCTCGCCGTGCCTCTTGGCGATGAATGCATCCACCGCGGCATGCGCCTTGGCCAGTTCCTGCTCGAAGGCGAGGCTCTCCGGGGTCTTGTCCGCGGTGCCGATCAGGGGCAGGTCGTGGGGTTCGCGAGAATTGTCGAACACCCCGTAGAGGGAATAGTAGTCCTTGGTCGGGATGGGGTCGAACTTGTGGTCATGGCAGCGGGCGCAGCCGACCGTCAGGGCCATGGTGCCGCGGCACACCACGTCGATGCGGTCATCGATGATGTCCGGCTGCTGGTTGAGGAAGCGCCGACCGAGGGTGAGGAATCCGAGCGCTGCCAGCGACTGCTTGTCGTCCCCCATCGGCAGCTGATCGGCGGCGATCTGCTCGATCAGGAAGCGGTCGTAGGGCTTGTCCTCGTTGATCGCGCGCACCACCCAATCACGGTAGGTGTAGGCGAACGGGTAATGGCGGTCCTCCTCGAACACGTAGCCCTTGGTATCGGCGTAGCGGGCGACATCGAGCCAGTAGCGGCCCCAGCGCTCGCCATAGTGCGGCGAGGCGAGCAGGCGGTCGATGACCTTGGCGAAGGCGTCATCGGTGCGGTCGGCGAGGAAGGCATTGACCTCATCGATGGTGGGCGGGAGGCCAGTCAGATCGACGGTGGCGCGCCGCAGCAGCGTGCGGCGGTCGGCCGCCGGCGCGAGATGCAGGCTGAGCGGCTCGAGCTTGGCCCACACCAGGGCATCGATCGGGGTGCGCGCCTCGGCGGCATGCTGCACCACCGGGATGGGTTCTGGGCGCAGCGGCTGGAAGGACCAGTGGGTCTTGGCGGCCGCATCGATCGCGGCGCGTGCATTGGGCTTCGCCGCGGTCTTGGCGGGACGTGGATCAGGCGCGCCCATCTTCACCCAGGTCGCGAAGTCCTGCACCACCGAATCGGGCAGCTGCTGCTTGGGCGGCATCTGCATGTCTTCATTGCGGTAGCGGATCGCCTCGATGATGCGGCTCTTGTCGGGTGCGCCCGGCACCAGGGCAGGACCCGAATCGCCGCCTGAGATCATGCCATCGCGGCTGTCGAGGACGAGGTGGGCCTTGATCTTCTCACTCTCGCTGCTGTGGCATTTGTAGCACTTCTCGGCCAGCACCGGGCGGATCTTGGTCTCGAAGAACTCGATGCCCGCGCGATCAGCCACCACGTCAGCGCCTGCCAGACGGGCGAGGGAGGCTGCCAGCGCCAGGGCTGCCAACGGCAGGCGTACGCGCAGAGGACGAAGGGACTGGGCCATGATGGAGAGGGTACGGTCGACAGCTGTCGCCTGTTGACCGCCGATGGCTGAATAATGGTCGGGGCAGCAGCTTGTGACGGCTGGACCGCTGGTCCGGTTAGTCACCGCCATTCTCGCGGACCATGTCCCGGTAGCGTTGCTCGCCCTTGCTTCCTGCCTTCATGCCGTTCCACAGCACCGAGCCGTAATAGACGCATACCAGGATGAGCGCAGCCGCCACCATCAGCCACACCAACGCTTTGAGCAGGCGGTTGATGCCGCCGATGCGGCGGCGGGGGTCCTCCTTGAGGGCCTTCTTGATTCCCGCCACATGCGCGGGATCGAGGCGGCGATCATCCTGCCGATCGTCGCCTAAATCTCTTCTCATGATGCACTTGTAGCACGATTCCGGCAATTGCCAGATGTGCATGGTGACGCCTGCACCGGGACGGCTCGTCGGCCGCTGGGGATGCCACCTGGGAACGGGGAGCGGTGGGGCAGGGCGAGGGAGGGGGAGCGGATGATGCCCATCGGCGCATCGCCCGGAGCTGGCCGGCTCAACCGCTGACCACCATCCCCGACCCCGCCTGGCCGATGCGCGAGCGGGAGTCCAGGAGCTGCAAGGCGCTTCAGGGCTTGGGCTTGACGCTGGTGTAGTTCAGCGACTTGGCCGTCCCTCCTTTGGGCGTGAAGCTGATGCTGCCAGTGACGTTATCGCCGCTGATGGTGCCGTCGATCGTCATCACGCTGCCATCACTGCCGGTCTGGGTGGCGGTGAAGGTGATCGATTTTCCCTTCATCTTGAAGGTGTATGGCAGCTTGGAGTCGCCGAGCAGATTCTTGGCCGACAGATCCTTGGTGCTGAAGACCAGGCGATCCTTCTGATCCCCGCCTTCGGCGGTGATGGTGATATTGTAGGCCCGGCCGGAGAGGTCGGTCGGGTTGGCTGCCTGCACCGACATTCCGCACGCTGCGGCGATCAGCAGGATCAGCGAGGCGACGGAGATGGAGAGGGAGCGGGCGAGCGGCATGGAAGCCTTCCAGGCGCAGGGCGCCATCAGGGTTTGGCAGGAGGGGTGGCGCTCTTGGCCGGCGTGCGCGTGACCGCCAGGGTCACGGCCACGCCTTGGCTATAGCGGGCCGACACCTGGTCGCCGACCAGGAGATCATCGTAGGTGGCAGCCACCTTATCGATGGTGATCATGCTGGTCTTGTCGATGGTGATGACGGCGGTCTTGACCTTGGCGGGATCCGAGGAGACGGTCTTGACCACCACGCGGGAATTATCCCCGTCCAGGTGATCGATCACGCCGGCGAAGGTTGCCACCTTCGCATCGACGGCGAGCAGCTGCCCGCCAAGGCCAGTGATCAGGGCGACGACAAGAACGACGGCGATGCGCGGAAGTGAGAACATAAGACCTTGATGGGAAAGAACCTAATGGGGCGCTGGAGGCGCTGTTGCAATGCCATTGGCCGCCGCATTGGCAGCGGCATGGGTGGGATCGGGCTTCTTCGGGGTTGAACGCTTGACCAGGATCAGGCTGGCTACGGAGCCGGCCTCCTTGCTCACCCGCACATCGACATGCTCGCCCAGCTTGAGGTCGGTAGCGGCTGCCGGGGCGCCATTGATCAGCACGGTGGTGTTCGGTCCGATGGGGATGGAGGTCAGGCCGGTGGCATGGTCGGACACCGAGACGCTCGCCACCGGGCCGCTGGGGTTGAGTGATTTGAGCGCGCCCCGGACCGAGCGTTCATCGGTCAGCGTGCCTCCGACCATGGAGAAGACGCGCATCTCATCGGCGAGGATCACCTGGCGCTTGCCCTTGACCTCGACGTGGGCGCTGCCGGTATGGACGGTCACCGTCAGGACGCCGGTGCGATGTGCGGTGACCGGAGCGCCATGATCGCCGGGCTGGGCGGCGCCGGCGGAGGTGGCCGGCTCCTCGTTAAATGTGGCGGTGAAGGCGCCGTCCCTGCCGCTGCTGGTGATCGTGCCCAGGGAGGTCTCGACACGCAGCTCCTGGCCACCCTGGCCGACCTGGAAGTCGCCACTGCCGGCATCGAGCTGGACGACCGGGCTGGCGGCATGGCTTGCCGAGCGGATGCTGGCGGTGCTGGCGGGCGAGAATTCGGCCTGCGACCCCGAGCCCAGGCGGACCACTGCAGGAGCATCTCCTGCGACGGTGAAGTTGCTGCCATCCGGGATGTCGCGCACATTCGCGTTGCCGACGATGATGTCGCCTTGCAGCACCTGGTGCCGGATCGCCGGCCGGTTCGCCACCACCACCACCGCGGTGAGCATCACCGCCAGCGAAGCGGCGGTGGCGATGCTCCAGGGCGACAGCCAGAAGCGCCGCGGGCGCGCCAGCCGGGGTGCCGGCTTGACGCGGGCCTGCGTCGAGGCGGCGCGCACGCGCATGGCGGCGCGATCGCTGCTGACCAGCTCGCGCACGCGGGCGACGAAGCGCTCGCTGTCGCGGCCGCGGTGGAGCTCGGCGTGGATGCGGTTGACGAAATCGGCCCGTTCAGGCTGCAGCATGCGTGCCAGCAGGTCCTCCATCTCCAGCTGGTCGCGCAACCAGCGGCACAGGGCCGGGTCGCCCGCGAGCACCTGCAAGACCGCCGCGGCCTCCTCGGCGGTCATGTCGTTGCGATGGCTGAAGAAGGCGAGGAGTGCGTCGTTCATCGCGCCGTCCCCAGCTGTCCGAGCAGGCAGCGGCGCAGGGTTTCGCGCAGGCGCGAGAGCACCATATGGACGGCGCCGACGCTGCGGCCCTGGGACGCGGCAAGCTCCTCGGCGGTGCGGCCATCATGGTAGTAGCGCGTCAGCAGCTCGCGGTGCGGCAGGTTCAGCCGTTCAAGGCATTCATGCAGGGCGGCCAGCTTGGCCTCCTGGAGGTCGTTCTCGCCTGGCAGCTCGTCCTCGCTGGCGCTGCTGATGGTATCGCAGATGGCGACCAGGTGCTTGGCCTGCTTGGCGCGCCGGCGGAAGTATTCGTGGCAGCAATTGCGCGCCATGCCGCGCAGCCAGCGCAGGACTTCGACGTCCGCTGGCCGCCGCTCGGGGTGCTGGGCGTAATCGAGGTAGACTTCCTGGGCGACGTCATCGATCTCATCGCTGCGCACACCCATGCCGGCGATATGGGCGCGGATCAGCCCCTGGGTCTCGCGCAGGACGCGGTCGAAATCGTCCTCATGGCTGGAGGGAGTGCCCATCACCCTGCTATGCACTGCAGCGGCAGTGCGCTCACGTCCCGGCTGGCCGGGGGCCCCTCGGTGTGTCATTCACCCGACGGACCGGCGACCAGCCACGCAGACGCCAGCAGGGGCGATCGCGCATGGGCTGTCCGGTTCATCACCAGCGCGTCGGTCGAGAGGATGACCAGGTGCCCTATCGTATCGTGCCCGAGGTCGCCCGCGGCTGCTGCCAGGCCCGCCGGCTGCCCCTCCCGTCCGCTGGCAGAACCCTCGGTCCAGGAGTCGCCCATGCGCCCCACTAGCCGCCTCCACCGGTCCTCGGCCCCCAGCAGCTCGACCACCCGACTGGCGGCCGGCCGCCGACCACCCTCCGGGGCGCAATCGGCGGGGCGGCGGCCACCGCCCCGCTCAGCCTCCCCCATCCTCGGTGGCAGCCTGGTGATGGTGCTGGGCCTTGCCTGGGCCATCGGCCTGTCGCTCAGCGGCGGCGCCGGCGGTGCGCATGAGCACTCGCTCATCCAGCAGGTGCTGCCACGGCTGGTCGTCGCTGCCGGTGCGGGCCTGGCCATCTACGGCCTGGCCAGGATCAGCGGGTCGATCCGCTGAACGGCTCGCACCGCAGGGCCGGAGGCTAGGCCTTCACCGGGGGCTTGTCGTCCGGATCGCGGTAATCGGGGCCGCCGAGAATGCCCGATTGGCGGATCTGGTTGGTCAATTCCGTACGCACCATCTTGACCGCATCGATGAGCTCCGGCCCGTTGGTCGCCTGGCCGGTGCGGACCAGGTATTTGACGATCGCCTGGTAGGCATTGATCGCTGGTGGACTGAGCGCCATCTGCACATGCTGGGGCGGCAGCGCCTGCGGTAGGACCTGCAGCAGGAGGGCGACGAACTCCTGGCCGTTGAGGTCGGCGAGGGCCGCACGCACGGCGCGTGCGGCGAGCTGCTCGAGCAGGGGGCCCAGCTGACTGGCCATCTGCTGGACGGGCGCGGGCAGGGCATGGGCCTCGGGGCTGGCCGCGAAGGCTTTCCATTCAATAGGGAGGATCGACGGGGGAGGCCCCCCGTCCTGGTCCTCGGCGCTTGCGCCCGCTTCGGCTTCGGCGTCTTCAGGTCCCGGGTGGCCAGCTGCTGCGGGGGGGATCTGGGACGGACCAGAGGCGTGGCCAACCAGCGGCTTGGCCGACTGCTGGGGCGCAGCCTTGGCTCCGGGTGCCGGCGCTGGCTTGCCCGGTGCGGCGGCCGGTGCGGCGGCCGGTTCGGCGACGAGGGAGTCGGCGAACACCACCCGCCAGGGGGCGCTGAGGGCCTTGACCGCACTGCGGTCCTGGCCGCCATCCTCGACCGCCTTGCGCAGGCGCTGCAGTTCGAAGCGGTCGCAATAGCGGTCCTGCTCGATGACCCGCTGGATGAGCTCGGGCAGCTGCGGGCTGCCGAGCACGGACAGCACCCGGCAGACCTGCTCGCCGAGACCGCTGCCGCCGGCCTTGGCGCGGTCGATCTCCGCCTGCACGCGCTCGATCATCGACTGCGCGAGGGTCGCGCTGGCCAGTCCGCGCGCAGTCAGGACGGCGAGGGCATGATAGGCGTTGTCGCGGATATCGATGCTGCCGCCGGCGATGGCGGCCAGCAGCGCCGCTTCGGTGGTGGCGGCCTCTGCCGCGGTGGTGGGCACGGCGCCCAGCGCCCAGGCCACCGCGCGACCGGCGAGGCCGTCACGGGCGAGCAGGCCCAGCAGCACCGGGGTGGCGGCCTGGAGGTGGAGCGTACCGGCCAGGATGGCCAGAACCGCACCCTGGTCGGGGGAAGCAGGTGCGGGCAGGGCGGCGAGCAGGGCGGCCGGCTCGATCTGGACTGCGTCGATGGCGGCGGCAACCAGTTTGCCATCACGGACGAGATCAGCGGTATTCAGCATGGACGAACCTCGGCGTTGCAGGGTGCTCGATCGGGAGGCAGGCAGGAGTCGTGTGCGCAGCGGATGGCGCACGGCATCCCGCCCCCGGCCGGGCGGCCGGGCGGCGCAGGGGTGCCATGCGCTGAACCTCCGACCTGCCTGGGCGCTGGCTGCGGCATGGAGCGCGGGTCTCCCTGAAGGTGGTAACCGGCATCCTTATAGCCTCGGCCCCGGGCGGGGAAACCCGCAAGGCCGGCCCCCGGCGACGCGCTGACCCTAGCCGTGGGCGTGCCCGCACTCGGGTCCGTGCACATGGCCGGGCTCCCCGTGCGCTGGGATGGCGGCGGTCAGGCTGGTCGCACCGCCGAGCACCTGCTCGAGCAGCAATTCCAGCGCCTTGGCCTCGCGGATCTCCTGCATCACCTGGTTGAGCTGGCCGCTCTTGACCAGCTGGTCGGCAACCTCCTGGGGCTTGCGCCGGCTGCGCTGGGCGGCCATCTCGATCTGGCTCTCGACGTCTTCGCGCGTGACCTGCACCTGGAGCTGCTCGCCGATGGCATCGACCAGCAGATAGCGCTTGAGCATGCGTTGGGCATCGGCAGTGGAGGTGGAGCGCAGGGTGCTGATCTCCTCGGCGCTCTTCTTCTCCTGCTCGGCCTGGGCGATCTTGGGTTCGACCTGATCGCGCAGCACCCCCTCCAGCAGCGTTGGCGGGACCTCGACCGTGACCTGCGCGAGCAGGGCATCGGTGAGCTCGGTGATCTGCTTCTGGTGCAGTTCGAGCGCCTTCTGCTGCTCAAGCTGCTCCCGCAGCTTGGCCTTCAACTGCTCGAGGGTCTCGAGGCCGAGCCGCTTGGCGAGATCGTCATTGGCCACCGCTGCACGCTGGCGCTGCGCGCTCTGGATGGTCACCGTGATGTCGGCCTTCTTGCCGGCCGCCTCGGATGGGGTGAAGGAGGGGGGGAGGATCGACGCGAAGCGCAGCTCGTGGCCGATGATGCGGTCCTTGAACAGCGCGACCACCTCGTCCGGCAGCGTGCCGAGCAGGGCGTAGCCGCCGACCTGATGGTGGAAGTCATGGAGCTTGCGCACGTCCTTGCCCTCGACGCTGACGGTGCCGACCAGGGTCACGCTGTCATCCTTGATGATCGCCTCGCCGGCCTCCAGCACGCCCATGGTTCCGGCGCGGGTGCACAGGTTGCCGAGGGCGCTGTCGACGTCCTGGTCGCTGACCGCATCGCCGGACGTGGTCACTGACAGGCTCGATGGTGCGGGCAGGGTGATGGCCGGCTTGACTTCGAAGCTGCACACCAGGGTCAGCCCGCCTTCGCGCTCCACCTTTTCGTTGGTGATCGGTCCGATGGGGCGCAGGCGATGCTGCTGCAGTGCCTGCTTGAAGCCCTCATCGACCAGCTCCTCCTGGACCTTCTGGTCGGCGGCGGCTCCGAAGCGCTTCTCGACCAGTGCCTTGGGGGATTTGCCTGGCCGGAAGCCGTCCAGCCGGGACTGTCCGGCGACCTGCTTGAGCACCTGATCGCGCCGCGCCGCGACCTCGGAGGTGGTGAAGGTGACGGTGAGTTGTTTGCGCAGCAGTCCGGTGTCGGTGATGGTGGCGTGCATGATCAGGCTCGTACGGGGTGCTCTGCCTTCGTGACGCCGGAGCGGCGGACGGTGGGCAGGGGATTTCACAGGGGTCAGGCAGTGTGTTGGCTCTTGGGCCACGGGCAAAGGGTTCTTGCGTCCGGGTCGTCCGGCTTGGCCGACTCCCTCGACGGCGCCGGTCAGCCCAGGAATGCGCCGAGCAGCGAAGCGCTGTCGCCGGCCTCGACCATGCGCGTCACCAGGGCGGGGCGGTTGAGCCGTGCCGCCACGCTGGCCAGGATCTTCAGGTAGGCGGGGCGGTCATTGCTGGGGGCGGCGATCATGACGATCACCCGGACCGGCCGACCATCCTTGGCGGCGAACTCGATCCCCATGCGGCACAAGGCGATGCCGATGACGAAATTGGTGATGCTCGCGAGCTGGGCATGCGGCACGGCCACCCCGCCGCCGATGCCGGTGCTGGTGACGTCCTCGCGGTCGAAGATCGCCTGCATGAAGGCGCCGGTGCTGCCGACGTCGGGCACCTGGGCCATCACCTCGACCATGCGCAGCAGGGCTTCGCGCTTGCTCGGCATGCCGTCGAGGAACAGCACCCGCTGCGGATGGACGAAGGGTGCTAAGTCGGGGAAGGCACTGGCCACGCAGGCTAGCGCGCCTCAAATTCAGTCAGCAGGTCCACCAGCCCCTGGGCCATTTTGACTTGGTGCAGGAATTCGCAGAAGTGCTCCTTGCGGATCTGGCTGGCGAAGCTCTTCATCAGCTGGAGGTGCTGCTCCTTCTGGTCGGGCGGTGTCAGGAGCAGGAAGATGCTGTGCACCGGCTCGCCATCGAGGCTGTCGAAATCGATACCGTTCTCGCTCGTGCCATAGGCGCACACGATGTCCTTGACCAGGTTGGTCCGGCAGTGCGGTATGGCGATGCCATGGCCGATTCCGGTCGACCCGATGGCCTCGCGGTTCATCGCGCCCTCGACGATGACGTCGATGTTGTCGGAAGCGATCTTGCGTGCATCGGCCAGTGCCTTCACCAGGGCGGTGATCACCACGCGCTTGTCGGCGTCATTGGGCAGGTAGGTGAAAGCCTTGACGACGATCACCTGAGACATGCGAGGTACAGTCATGCATTCCTCACTGGCATCGTGCAGTCTGCCAGGTCTTTTTCGGCGGAATGGGCGGCAGCTTAGGATTGCCGGAAAGGGCAGTCAACACTCAGGGCGATTCTGACCGTTCAGCCGCAGCGGGCTTGCCGCTGGGAACATGTTGCGATTGAGGCGTCCAGCCGGTGATGGATGGCTTGGAACACAGGCCATCCTAGGGAAACAATCGGGGTTCCCCTATGGGAATTTTGCGCAAGGTTAGGCACAGCACACCTGGCGAAACGGGATCTGGTGACCGACACCCCGATAACTGCGGCAGACAATCCGCTGATCAAGCAGCTCGTCCGCCTCCACGATGGACGGCATCGGCGGGAGGAACGACGCTTCATCGCCGAAGGGCGGCGCACCATCCAGGCGTTCCTCGACGCCGGCTGGACGGCTGAACAGCTGCTCATCCGCGTGGGCGAGGAGCTCCCGCCAGGATGGCCGCAGGCGCGCGTCCGTCTCGTGGGCGAGCGGGTCGCTGCCAAGGTCAGCCAGACCACCACGCCTTCCGGCTATCTCGCGGTCTTTGCCATCCCCACGGCGCCGCCGCTGGCGCTTGCGGCTGGCGGCCTGGTGCTGGCGCAGATAGCCGATCCGGGCAATCTCGGCACGTTGATCCGCAGTGCGGCGGCCTTCGCGGTGCCGCAGATCGTGCTGCTGGGCGGTGCCGATCCCTATGCCTACAAAGCCGTCCAAGCCAGCGCCGGGGCCTTGGCGCGGATGGCGATCACCCAGCTGCCCGAGCACACCGGTCCCGAGGTCCTGGCGGGCGGCGCCGCCCTCTGCGCGCTGGTGGTCAGCGGCGGCAGCTCCCCCGGCCAGCTGCCACCCCGGGCGCGCTGGCTGGTGGTCGGATCGGAGGCCCATGGCCTGCGCGCCGACTGGCGAGCCGGCTGCAGCGAGCGCCTCACCCTGCCCATGCCCGGCAGGGTCGAGAGCCTGAACGCCGCCATCGCCGGTTCGATCGCCTGCTACCTGCTCGCCCAGCAGGGTCCCGAGCCCCGGCCGGCTGTGGGATAAACCGCCAGGTGACAAGCGCCAAATCCCCCTTCTCCTCTCCGTTGAGGCGCCAGGACTGCCGACATGCCCGCTCCAGCCAACCTGACTGAGACTCAGCGCGAGCGTCTGCTCGGACTCCTGGCGGAACGTGCCCGCCTGCTGGCTCCCAGCCAGGACCTGCTCGATCGCGCCCTGCGCCGCGCCCTGCCGCCCAACGGCTCGGTCGCGCCGGGCGATGAGGCCGTTTCGAGGTCCTCGCCCTCGGCCAGCCGCCGGGCAGTCGCCATCAAGACCCCGGTCCGGACCCCGGCCGACATCCCGAGCGTCTCCGCCGACCAGTCTGCACCCAGCACCGCCGTCGCCACCGTCATCGACCAGGCCCGGGTCGCACCGGCCGGTGCCGATGGCGCTGCCGGGCCAGTCGACCCAGCCACCTCCGCCGAGGCCCCGGCCGAGCCGGTCCACGATGAGCTGCCGATGCACGATCAGGTGCGCGAAGGCCAGCCACCCCTGTCCCATGACGGCGGGACAGCGGTCATCCCGGCGGTCGACAGCAGCCCCGGAGCCGAGCCGAGCGGACCGTCGGTGCTGGTGCCGGAGGGGCCGAGCGCCGAGACCGCGAGCGCGCAGACCGTGCTCTCCCACCATGGTGAGGGTGAGACGGCCCAGGTCCAGGCGGTCGGCACCGGGCGCTTCGTGCTGCTCAAGCCAGGGCGTATCATCGCCGGCTACCGCATCGAGGGCCTGCTCGGCCTCGGCGGCATGGGCCAGGTCTACCGTGCGACCCAGCTGAGCATGAACCGCGGGGTGGCCTACAAGGTGCTGTCGCCCAAGCTCGCCGGCAACCCGCGCTTCCGCGAGCGCTTCCTGCGCGAAGCGCGCGCCGCCGGCCGCCTGCATCATCCCAACCTCATCGCCGTCCATGATGTGGGCGAGGCCGATGGGATGATGTACTTCAGCATGGAACTGGTCAAAGGGGCGAGTCTCGCGTCGGTGCTCAAGCAGCACGGGAAGTCGCCCGAATCGCGCGCCTTGGAGATCGTGCGCCAGGTGCTCGAGGCGCTGCGCATCGCCCATGCGGCCGGCATCGTCCATCGCGACATCAAGCCGGACAACCTCATGATCACCGCCCAGGGCATGGTCAAGGTCGCCGATCTCGGCCTGTCGCTGAGCGATGAGAACGATGAGGATGCCTACACCACCCAGGCCGGCACCCTGATGGGCACGCCCAACTACATGGCACCGGAGCAGGGCCGGGATGCCCACAAGGTCGACCTGCGGGCCGATCTCTATGCCGTGGGTGCGACGCTCTACCACCTGGTATGCGGTGTGGTGCCCTTCCCGGGCGAGACCCCGATGGAGGTGGTGATCAAGGCCTCGTCGCAGCCGCTCAAGTTCCCCGAGCCGGGACCCAGCCCGGGGATGCGCGCGCTGATCGCCACGCTCATGGCCAAGCGTCCTGAGGACCGGCCGCAAAGCGCCGATGCAGCGCTCGAGCTGATCGCCAAGCTGCGGCGCAGCAAGGTCACCGCCAATCCCGAGCAGCATCCCGATGCCACCAATGCCATCGCCCGCGCGCGCGCGCGCCGCTGGCGCCGCAGCCTCAGGCGGGCGCTATGGGGCACCGCCGTGGCTATCGGCGTGGTGGTGATCGCCGCCTTCATCGCCCTGATGCTGTCGCGCTCGCAATGGGGCATCCGGCAGCGCGAGATCGAGAGCCTGACCGCCGACCATCGCTTCCATGAGGCGGTGACCGCCCTGGATGCCTTCCAGCCCGGGTTGTTCGGTGCGCGCAAGGTCGACATCGACCCTCTGCGCGCCGAGGTCGAGAAGGCTTGGGATGCCTGGGCGGTGCCGCTGGCGGCGCCGGTCTTCGACGATTTCCACAAGCTCCTGACGCAGAAGAAGGTCGCAGCCGCCTACGAGGCGCTGAGCAAGAACCTCAAGGAGGAATGGCGCAGCCCGGCGGTGCGCCACGACCAGGAGGAGTGCGAACGGCAATTCGAGGAGGCGATGTCGACGGTCGAACGCCTGGATACCGCGCGGGCGCGTGAGCTGCCGCCGGAGATCCTCAAGCGCATCGCCGAGATCTGGAGCGGCTTCACCATCACCCCGCCCGCCTCGCTCGAGGTGCATGAGGGCCTGGCGCGCTTCACCGGCACCGGCACCGCGGTCGGCGGCTCGGTGTTCGCGCCCATGGGCGGCTTGGCCGGCCGGCAGCACCGCCCGACCCTGGTGGTGAACGCGCGCATCGTCAGCCCGGCCGCCGCGGACGACAGCGATGCCTGGTCGCTGGTGGTCTCGGCGACCCGCACGCTGAGCGTGAGCCGGCAGGGGCTGGTGCTGCATGAGACCGGCAAGCCCGACCGGCAGCTCGTCACGGTGATGGCCGGCTGGGTCAGCTTCCGGCTGCGGCGCACCGCCAACGACCTGGAGGTGCGCATCGGTCCCAGCGAGTCGGCCGAGTGGATCGCCCTGGGGGCCGGGGCGACCGGGCAGCTGAGCCTGCGTTGGCACCTCGCCGACGCCCATGCCGCCGAGGTGCGCATGCGGCCGCAGCTCGCCAGGGCCAGCGAATAGCAGGCTTTTGCCCGCGAACCGTCCATCGGCCTACATGCGTTCGGGATGCTCGAGCAGTTCGGCGACACGCATCAGCAGGCGCGCGGCCGCGCCGCCATCGGCGATGCGATGATCGAAGGTCAGGGTCAGCTCGGCTTCGCGCGTGCGGTCCCAGATCTTGGCTGCCGGGTTCCAGTCCGGCACATAGCGCACCGCGCCGATGCCGAGGATCATGCTCTGGCCCGGCTGCGGGATGGCGGTCGCCCAGGCCAGCCCGAAGGTGCCGTAGTTGGTCACCGTCGAGACCGCTTCGCCGAGATCGGCGGCGCGCCCCTTACGTGCGCTCTCGACCGCATTCTCGACCGCCGCGGTGAGGCTCGAGAGATCCAGGCTGTCGACCTTGCGGATCACCGGCGTCAGCACCCCGTCATCGACCTCGACTGCGACCGCGAGATCCATCGACGAGGGCCGGTTGATGCGGCTGCCGACGATGCGGCGGGCCATGCGGTCATCATCCTTGAAGGCCAGCGCCAGCGCCCGCAGGCAGTACACCGTCGCGCTCGGTCGGCCGCTGATGGTGCGCCGATGGCTCACCAGGGGATCGATCCTGACCGGTCGGGCGACGGTGGCGAGCGGGCGCTCCCACGAGCGCAGCATGCTGGCGGCGACCGCCTGCCGCATCGGGCTCATCGGGCTGCCTTCGGCGAGATAGCGATCGATGTCCTCGGCGGTGACGCGCCCGCCCTCGCCGGTGCCGGTGATGGCGGCGAGGTCGGCCGGCAGCATGCCATGGGCATCCAGGCGGGTGCGCACCCGGGGGCTGTAGAAGCTCGCGCCTGGAGTGCGGCGGACGGCATGCCGCGGGGTGGCGGGACGGGGAACGGCGGGCAGCGCCGTGCCGCCGGCGGCGCGCGGGGCCTCCTGCGGGCTGGGCTCGGCCCCAGCCGCATCGTCGGCGACCTCCAGGTAGGCGAGCACCTCGCCGACCGAGACCTTGGTGCCCGGCGCGGCGCAGTGCTCGATCAGTAGACCGGCGCTGGGCGCGGCGACGGTCAGCACGCTCTTCTCGGTCTGGACCTCGACCAGCTCCTGCTCGGCGGCGATCGGGGACCCCGGCGCCACCAGCCAGGCCATCACCGTCGCCTCGGCGGCCGATTCGCCGAATTGGGGGAGCTTCACCGCGAGACGCATCAGAACCTCACAGTTTCCAGGACCGCATCGACGATATCCTCGGCGTGCGGTCGGTGGGCGGCATAGAGATCCGGCTGGACGGGAATCGGCGTATCCTGAGCGCAGATGCGCACCGGCGGCGCATCGAGCAGGTGGAAGGCCTCGGTGGCGATCTGCGCCAGGACTTCGGCGGCGATGCCGCCGAACGGCCACGCTTCGGTGGCCATCACCACCCGCCCGGTCTTGGCCACCGAATCGAGGATGGTCTGGGAGTCGAGCGGCCGGACGCAGCGCAGATCGACCACCTCGACCGCCACCCCGTGTTCATGCTCGAGCATGCCAGCCGCGCTCAGGCACTCGTGCAGCATGGCGCTGTAGCTGATCAGGGTGCAGTCGGAGCCAACGCGCCGAACCACCGCCGAACCGAGCGGTATATGCTCGGCATGGCGCGGATCGCCGGTCTCCTTGAGGTGCCGGTAGAGGTACTTGTGCTCGCAGAAGATCACCGGGTCGGCGCAGGCGATGGCGTCCTTGAGCATCCAGTAGGCATCGGCGACGGTGGCCGGGCTGACCACCACCAGGCCGGGATGGTGGCTGAGCCACGCTTCCGGCATCTGGCAGTGGAAGGGACCCGATCCGACCGTGCCGCCGACCGGCAGGCGCACCACTATCGGGCAGCTGCGTCCGGTGCGCCAGAAGGTGGTGGCGGCGTGGTTGACCAGCTGGTTGAAGCCCAGCGAGGCGAAATCGGCGAATTGGAATTCGATCACCGGACGCATGCCGTCCAGGGCCGCGCCGATGGCGATGCCGGCCATCGCATCTTCGCTGATGGGGGCATTGAGCACGCGCGTGGAGAAGCGCTCGCTCAGGCCCTTGGTGACCTTGAAGGCGCCGCCGAACTGCCCGGCGATATCCTGGCCGTAGAGGAAGACGCGAGGGTCCTCATCCAGCGACTCCTCGAGCGCGAGGCGGATGGCCTCGAGATAGCTCATGGTCATGGGCCACCACCATGCGCCTGGGGGGACTGGTCGAGGGGGCCCGCCAGGTCGCGCACGCTGTAGGCGCACCAATCCTCCTCCTCGGGGTTGGGATCGGCCTCGGCTCGTGCCTGGTCCACCGCCGCAGCGGTCAATTGGCGCGCCTCCTCCCACATGCCCTCCAAGCCGGCGCGGTCGATCAGCCCCTGGGCGAGCAGGCGGTCCTGCGCCAGCTCGAGGCAGTCGCCGAAGCGCGCCTTGAGCTCAGGCGTGATGTAGGAAGCGTCGTCGTGGGTGCCGTGGCCCGACAGGCGCAGGAGGGTGGCGACCACCATCTGCGTGCCACCGCCCGAGCGGGCGCGCCGGATCGCCTCGCCGACCGCCGCCAGGCACTCCTCGGCATCGGTGCCATCGCAGGCGGTGCCGTGCACGCCGTAGCCGATGGCGCGATCAAGGAGGTCGGCGCAGGCGAACGAGCGGTCATTGAAGGTGCTGTAGGAGACCTGGTTGTTGGCTACCACCAGCACCAGCGGCAGGCGTTCCACCGCGGCGGCATTGAGGCCTTCGTGCAGCGCGCCGGTGGACATCCCGCCATCGCCGATCGAGGCCACGCCGACGCTGTCGGCGAGCGTGCCGCGCAGCCGGCGCGCGAGCAGGAAGCCCACCACCGGCGAGACCATCGCCCCCAGGTGGCTGATCATCGGCAGCATGCTCTGGCTGAGGTTGCCGCGGTGGACATTGCCATCGCGCCCGCGCATCGGTCCGGTGCGCTTCATCAGCTGGGTGCGGAAGACATCCACGATCGCTTCGCCGAAGCTCAACCGGCCGGCGAGGTCGCGGATGAGCGGGGCGAAGACATCGCCCTGCTCGGCGGGACCCGGGCGCCGGAGATTCATGCCGATGGCCGCCGCCAGCGCCTCCTGGCCGCGGCCGAGGAAGGCATTGCCGGTCATCTCCCCCGATTTGTAGAGCGCGAAGGTGCGCTCATCGACCACCCGTGCGAGGATCATCCAGCGCAGATGGCGCAGGCGCTCGGCATCGGAGGCCCAGCGGGCCTTGGCCTGCAGCAGTGCCAGCGCGTGGCGGATATCGAGGGGGTGCGCATTCATGGACGCCCCCATGTCAGGTAGCAGGCGCCCCAGGTCAATCCCCCGCCGAAGGCGACCAGCAGCACCCGGCTGCCGGCGCGCAGGCGGCCATCCGCGAGGGCATCACTGAGCGCCAGGGGAATGGTCCCGGCGGTGGTATTGGCGACCCGGTCGATATTGACGACCACCTTGCTCATCGGCAGGCCCAGACGTTCAGCGGTCGGTTCGATGATCCGCAGATTGGCCTGGTGGGGCACCAGCAGATCGACGTCGCTGCATCCCAAGTTCAAAGAAGAGAGCAGGTTGGAGCTCACTTCGGCCATCCGCCGGATGGCCTGGGTGAAGACCGCTCTGCCATTCTGCTTGAGGAAGTGCTGGCCCGCCGCCAGGGTCTCCTGGCTCGAGGGCATGGCCGATCCCGAGCAGGGGATGTTCAGGTCATCGCCGCCGGCGCCATCCGAATGCAGTTCGCAGCCGATGATGCCTGGACCGTCGATCGGGCCCGCCTCCAGCAGCACCGCCCCGCAGCCATCGCCGAAGAGGATGCAGGTGTTGCGGTCGCGGTAGTCGATGAGCGTCGACATCACATCGCCGCCGACCACCAGGATGCGCTTGGCGCGGCCCGCTTCGATGAAGGCGGAGGCGGTGGCCAGCGCGGTGACGAAGCCGTTGCAGGCATTGAGCAGGTCGAAGCCCCATGCCTTGGCCGCCTTGAGGCGGTGCTGCAGCAGGTTGGCGGTGGAGGGCATCACATAATCGCCTGAGATGGTGGCGACGATGATGCCATCGATAGCCTCGGCGGCGACACCGGCTCGTTCCAGGCACTGGATGCTCGCCGGCACGGCCAGCGACATCAGCCCCTGACCGGGTTCGGCGATACGACGTTCACGGATGCCGGTGCGCGTGACGATCCACTCGTCAGTGGTCTCGACCATGCGTTCCAGGTCGGCGTTGGTAAGACGCCGTTCTGGCAGCGCCGAGCCAACCGCCACTATCTGGGCACGGTACGGTGCCTTCATCCGCAGGGCCTCCTCGCCACGGTGGAGGGCCACCGAAGGGGCCGGAGTTTAGGTGGCCAGCTGGAATAGCAATGCGGCATGGCCGGGAACGCCTTGGACGGCGGCCGGGACCCAGGACACTGCATTGCGTCGTGGCTGCGCAGGCTTTCAATGGGGGCAATGACTCCCGCTGCCATCTCGGGCCGTTCCTCAGTGGCCTCGACGACTCCACCGCGCCGTTCCCGCCTCATCCCCATCCTCATCGTCCTGCTCCTGGCAGGGGTGGTCGCAGCCTATCTGCTGGCGCCCACCATCGGCTGCCTCATCCTCGGCGGCGACCTGCCGCAGCATGAGAAGTTCAACCGGGGCGACCTGGTCATCGCCGCGCTGAGCACCGGCAGCGACGGCACGTCGCCGAGCCCCCCGCCCGAGTTCCAGGTGCTCATCGATGGTGAGCGCGCCCGCTCGCTCGCCAGCCAGGCGCTGGGCTGGTGGCTGCCCCCGGGCCTGACGCGCACCGGCCAGCATGCCGAGGGCACCATCCTGCTCAGCGACCTGCGCGAGCGGCCCTTCACCTGGCAGGTGCTGGTGGGCGGCATCAGTCCGGCGCCGCTCGCCTGCCTCCAGGTGCTCGCTGCCGACCTCAACCGCTTCCTCAGCCTCAATGCGCAGAGCACCATCGAGATCTCCGACCATCAGGCGATCACCTGCACCTATGTCGTGGATGGCGGACGCATCGAGGACGATGACGCACCCAACCACCCCCGCTTGGAGCGCCGCAGCCGGGTGGTGGCCCATGGCAGCATCATCGTCGATGCGGGGAGCCTGCACCGCGTCCTGCCGGTGCGCAGCCTCTCCGGGCATGCCATCACGACCTTCACCGAATCGCCCGCCGGCCTGCACATCGCCATCGAGGTGGCCATCGAGGCCGCCGATGCGGACGTGCTCAGCTTCCCCCTGGTCGGCGACCTCCGTCCGCTGCTGCTCAAGCAGCTGGAGATCGCCGCCAATCGCGGCCTCAAGCAGGGCCTGGAGAAGGTCATCCTGCCCACGTGGTTCCCGACCGACCTGCATCTCGAGGTGCGCATCCTGGAGAATGGCGCTGGCACCCCGGCGCCCCGTCTGCCTGGCGAGCCGCTCTGAGCGCGCTGCCGGCAGGCTTGCAACCGCCGGCTTGGGCCAAGACTAGCGCCCCCCGGAGGCTGTCGCATGTCTGTCCGCGTCCGCATCGCACCCAGTCCCACCGGCGACCCGCATGTCGGGACCGCCTACATCGGGCTGATCAACTACTGCTTCGCCAAACGTAACGGCGGCGCCTTTGTGCTGCGCATCGAGGATACCGACCAGACGCGCTGCACGCCGGAATCGGCGCAAGCGATCTTCGACAGCATGAAGTGGCTGGGCCTGCGCTACGACGAGGGTCCGGATGTCGGCGGCCCGCACGGGCCGTATGTGCAGAGCGAACGGGTCAAGCTCGGCATCTACCGCACCTACGCCGACCGGCTGGTCGAGCAGGGCGATGCCTACTACTGCTTCTGCACCCCGGCAGAACTCGAGGCGATGAAGGCCAGGCAGCGCGCCGCCAACCAGCCGATCATGTACGACCGCCGGCATCGCGGCATCGAGCTCTCGGAGGCCAAGGCGCGCGCCGCAGCGGGCGAGCCGTATGTCATCCGCATGAAGGCGCCGTTGGAAGGCGAGTTCGTCTACAAGGACCGCCTGCGCAAGCAGGCGGTGGCCAAGCCGTGGAAGGACATCGACGACCAGGTGCTGCTGAAATCGGATGGCTGGCCGACCTACCACCTCGCCGCCGTGGTCGACGACCACCTGATGGGCATCACCCATGTCATCCGCGCGGAGGAGTGGCTCAACTCGCTGCCCAAGCACATCTGGCTGAACGAGCATCTCGGCTTCACCCCGCCCGAGTACGTGCACGTCGGCCTGCTGCGCAACGCCGACAAATCGAAGATCTCCAAGCGCAAGAACCCGACCTCGCTGCTGTGGTACCGCCGCCAGGGCTTCCTGCCCGAGGCGCTGCTCAACTTCCTCGCCCTGCTCGGCCATTCCTTCCCTGACGGCCGCGAGAAGTTCACCCTCGCCGAGCTGCAGGCGGTCTTCGAGCTCGACCGCATCAATGTCGCCGGTCCGGTGTTCGATCTGCAGAAGCTCCGGCATCTGCAGGGGCAGTACTTCCGCGAACTGGAGCCGGAGAAGATGCTCAGTGAGGTCCACCGCGCCGTGGATGCCCGCTTCAGCGCGCTGCTGCCGCTGTTCAAGGAGCGCATGACCTTCGGTGGCGACTTCATCTGGCAGGCCGAGCCGTTCTACGCCGACAGCGTCAGCCCGCATGCCGAGGACCTGGTGCCCAAGGGCCTCGACCGCCAGCACGCGCGCCTGCTGCTCGAGCAGGTGCAGCTGACGCTCAAGAACTACGCCGCCCTTGAGCAGGCGGTCTGGGATGCGCCGCATCTCGACGGCGTGGTGCGCACCCTGATCGAGGAGCGCAGCGCCATCGTCGAGGGCGACAGCCCGGAGAAGCAGGCGCTGGCCAAGCTGTGGCAGCCCAAGACGCTGTTCATGGTCCTGCGCGTCGCCCTCACCGGCAAGCGCGAGAGCCCGCCGCTGTTCGACACCATCGCCCAGCTGGGCTCGGGCAAGACCATCGAGCGCCTGGGCGTGGCGCAGCAGAAGCTGCGCTAGCGGGCGCTTGCGCTAGCGGCGAAGAGCGCTCACGGCCAGGATCATTCGCGCAGGCGGGTGAGGAACTCGTCGAGGGTGATCTCGTGGCTGCCCGGTGACGGGGTGAAGTGCATGCGCTCCTCGCCGATCGCCGGGAGCGCGTCGAGGGTGCGCAGGCGCACGGTGTACTCGCTCGCATCGCCGGGGACGGTGAGGCGCAGCTTGGTGGCGCGGGTCAGCTGGTGGAAATGCTCGAAGCGGCCGTAGTCGAGGCGCAGCGCCTCGGTCCCCGGCGCATCGAAGACGCGCTTGGAGAGCGGATTGCCGTCGGGGCCGATGGTCAGCTCGGTCTGGAGTCCGGTGATGGGGTCCTTGGCGGCGATGGCGCGTGCGCCCGCCGGCGTACCGGGTGCGGGCGGGGCCGAGCGGTAGGGGCCCTGCTGCGGCACCGCGCCATGCTTGGCCTCGCCGACCAGGAGCGCCAGGTACACCAGGAAGGGCGGGCCGGTCGGACGGCCGTGCGCGTCGAGCACGCTGATGTCGCTGAGGTGGCCGCGCACCACCTCGTGAGTGCGCACCAGCTCGACCACGAAGCTGCCATCGCGTTCGACCAGCGCCTCGAGGAAATCGAAGTCGAGCTTGCTGGCGCGCAGGCGGATGCGGCCGTCCGCGGGGCACCACAGCGAGAGCTGGAAGAGCAGCGCATCGCCGTTCGGCGGCTTGGCGCGCACCAGCAGATCGGCGGCTATGGTGCCGGCATCGCCGCTGGCGGCGTTCAGCTCATCGGCCGCCGCCGCTGGCGAGCTGGCCGCCGGAGCTGCCGGCGCCGGCGCCGGCGCGCCGCTTTCGGCCTGGGGCGCGGGCGCAGGGGGGGGGGTGCGGTCGAAGCAGCCGCATAGCCCAACCAGGGCAGCGCAGATGATGATGAGGGCGCGGGCGACGTGCATGGGGGTCCGGCTCAGGCCGGCTCGGCGACGAGGTCGTAGCCGCTGGTGCCGGTGATGCGCACCTCCGCCCAGCCGCCCACCGCCAGGCCGTCGGCATGCAGCAGCGTGCAGCCATCGACCTCGTGGGCCTGACCGCTATGGCGGCAGGTATAGGCGCCGAAGTCGCGCTGGGCGTCGATGAGCACGGTCAGCGTGCGGCCGACCCAGCGCTTCTGGCGGGCGCGATGCAGGCGCTTCTGCTGGGTCATGAAGGCATGATGGCGGGCGCTGATGGTCGGGCCATCGATCTTGCCCTTCATGCGCTCGGCGGTGGTGCCGTCCTCATCGCTGTAGGGGAAGCAGCCGACCGAGTCGAAGCGCTGGACGCGGGCGAACGCCATCAGCTCCTCGAAATCCTCGTCGCGCTCGCCCGGGAAGCCGACGATGAAGGTGGTGCGCAGGACCACCTCCGGCATCGCCGTGCGGATGGCGTCCAGGCGCTCGCTGATGCGTGCGCGCGTGGTGCGGCGGCCCATCGTCGCCAGGGTGCGGTCGGAGGCATGCTGGATGGGCATGTCGACGTACTTCACCACATTGTCGCACTCGCGCATCGCCGCGATCAGCTCATCGGTGAAGTCGTTGGGGTAGCAGTAGTGCAGGCGGATCCACGATGTCGGCGCGGCGGCGGCGATCGCGCGTACCAGGTCGCTCAGCCGGCGTTCGCCGTAGAGGTCCTGGCCGTAGTAGTCGAGGTGCTGCGAGATCAGGTTGATCTCCTTGACCCCGCGTGCATGCAGGACCTCGGCCTGGGCGACCAGGGCGGCGAATTCGCGCGAGCGGTGCTTGCCGCGGAACAGCGGTATGGCGCAGAAGTTGCAGGTATTGTCGCAGCCTTCGGCGATCTTCAGGTAGGCGAAGTGCGGCGGGGTGAGCTGGCTGCGCTGGTCATGGCGCAGGCGGTGCTCGGGGATGTCCGGGAAGTGGCTGCGCACCACCGCCGGGAAGCGGTCGTAATCCTTGAAGGTGACCCACTGGTCGACCTCCGGCATGTCCCGGCTCAGCTCGGCGAGGTAGCGCTCGGTCAGGCAGCCGGCGACGAACAGCTTGGCGCCAGCCTTGCGCCCCTCGGCCGCCTCCAGGATGTGGCCGATGGATTCAGCCTTGGCGCTCTCGATGAAGCTGCAGGTGTTGATCAGGACGAGGTCGGCCTCGCCGAGCTGGTCGGTCAGGCGGAAGTCGACCGAACGCAGGGCGGTGACCAGATCCTCGCTGTCGGCGAGGTTCTTCGAGCAGCCGAGGCTGATCAATGCGGCAGAGCGGGCAGGCATGGGGCGCGGATTAACCAAGGGCAGCGGCAAAAGTCCACTGCTGGCTGCGGCTGCTGCTACGCGGCGGCTGCCGCCAGGTGCGGCTCCGACCAGGGTCGGGGAATGGAATTGCGACATAACGCAGCTTGACGGTCGGAGCCGCTCCAGCTCTACTCCGCGGCCGAGGAGCTCGTCTGTGGTCAAAAAGGAGGTGCCAGGGCTGATCGTGCGCATGGCCACTGCAGATGATGCCGCGGTCCTCAACGACATGATCGCCGCGTTCGCAGCGTTCGAGCGCCTACCTAACCATTCCACCGTCGAGACGTTGCGTCACGAACTGGGCCGTCCCGACCGGGTCATCGAGACCGCCATCGCCTTCCTCGACGGGGTGCCGGTGGGGATGTCGGTCTTCTTCCAGACCTATTCGACCTTCGCCGCGCGCCGCGGCATGTACCTGGAGGACATCTACGTCAAGGAGGAGTACCGCAATCGCGGGATCGCGACCGCGGTCCTCAAGTTCATCGCACGTACTGCGGTGGAAAGGGATTACGCCCGCGTCGAGTTCACCGTCCTGCTGTGGAATACGGTCGCCATCGAGTTCTTCGAGACTCTCGGCGCCACCCCCACCAGCGCCTGGACGACCTACCGGCTCTCGGGAGAATGGCTGCAGCGGCTGGCGACCACCGAGTAGCGCGGCACGCTGCCAGCTCCGGAGGCCGATCCCATGCGCAGCAGTCAGGGGACTGTGACCATTGACCTTGCGCGCATCCGCGCAAACGCGCGTGCGATTTGTGCGCAGACCGGTGTTGGGCTGATCGCGGTCATCAAGGCCGACGCCTATGGACTGGGTGCCGGTGAGGTCGCCGCGGCGCTCGCCCCGGTCGCCGCTGGCCTGGCGACCTTCAGCTTGGAGGAGGTCCGTGCCGGCGAGCTGTGGCAGGCGAGCGGCCTGACCACCCTGACGCTCGGGCCCCCGGATGGCCTCCCCGCCGCGTACCGGCGGGCGCACGCGCGTCCAGCGGTCTCCAGCATCGGCCAGGCGCGCCGCTATCGCAGCTGCCGCCCGGTGGTCTGCGTCGATACCGGCATGCGCCGCTTCGCCTGCCCCCTCGATGCGGTGTCCCGGGTGGTCGCGGCTGGCGGGAGCACCGAGGTCTTCACCCATGCCGTGACCGTCGCCCAGGCGCGCCGCCTGCTGACGGCCACCCGCACCCTGCCGGTGCGCCGCCATGCCGCCGCCTCGTCGCTGGTCGGCAGCCCGGCGGCGCACCTGGATGCCGTGCGGCCCGGGCTGCTGCTCTACCAGGACGCGGTGCGGGTATCCGCACCCCTGGCGGCGGTGATGAGCAGCCACGGCCCGATCGGCTACAGCGCCTTCCGCTCGGCCCGCCATGGCGTGATCCTGATGGGCTATGCCCATGGCCTGCGCCTGGGCTGGTGCCTGGTCAATGGCCAGCGCCGGCGCATCCGCGAGGTCGGCATGCAGACCAGCTACGTCGATGCCGGCGAGCGGGATGCCGTCGGCGATGAGGTGGTGCTGCTGGGCGGTGGCCTGGCCCTGGATGAGGTCGCCGCCTCGTGGTCGGCGCGTCCGCATGAGGTCCTCACCACCCTGTGCGGCGCGGGGCAGCGCCGCTACCTGCATCGACCCCGAGCATCAGGACGGAGAGCGCCATGACCCTGGACTACGACCCTGCGCATGCGATCGCCCACCTGAGCGCGGCCGATCGCCGCTGGGCCCAGCTGATCGGCCGCGCCGGCGACTTCGGCCTCGAGATCCAGGCGATGCACAACCCCTACCAGTCATTGCTGCGCACGATCGTCTACCAGCAGCTCTCGGGCAAGGCGGCCGGCACCATCTTCGCCCGCGTCCAGGCGCTCTTCCCGCGCCGCCATCCGCGCCCCGAGCTGCTGCTGGAGCTGGATGATGCCCCACTGCGGGCTGCGGGATTGTCGCGCAACAAGCTGCTGGCGGTCAAGGACCTGAGCCGCAAGGCCCTGGACGGCACGCTGCCGACATTGGCCCGGCTGCGTGCCCTGGATGATGACGCGATCATCGAGCGCCTGACCAGCATCCGCGGCATCGGACGCTGGACGGTCGAGATGATGCTGATGTTCCGCCTAGGGCGCAGCGATGTCCTGCCGGCCACCGATCTCGGCATCCGCAAGGGCTTCCAGCTGACCTTCTGCCCGCGCGCTCCGGCGCTGCCTGCCCCACGCGCGATCTTGGAGCTGGGCGAGCGGTGGCGGCCGTACCGCTCGCTGGCGAGCTGGTATCTCTATCGGGCGGTCGATCTGGAGAAGGCCGCTCGTACGAAATCGAAGGGCAAGTGATCTAGGGACTTAGAAAACCGGGTATCGGTAAGACGGACCGGAAATGGCGTATCGGTAAGACGGGCTGGGGGAACGGTACGACGGCTAAGTCAGCAGCGGATGGGTCGTGTTGTGCTGTTCCGATTTCCCCTATAGTAAGATTCAGACCTCCTGACCCGCTCAGTGGGATGCCTCAGCCCAATCGAGCGGAATCAGCGATCGGCATGCGGCTAAAATTGCTGACCGCATAGGTTTAGCGGTCTACCGGCGGTCGGATGCACGGGATTTGAAACCGATACCATTCGGGCATGCCACCGCCCTCTCCTCCCCAGCCGCCGCTCACTGGCCGCCAGCTCCATCTCCCGATCTTCCCCGCCGAAAGCCAGATGCTTGGCGAACGGCTCGCGGTCGTCGAACGCGACGGTGTGGTCTGGTATTTCCACTACGACATGCCGGTCTTTTCCCATGCGGCCGATGATCTGGCGTCTTTCCGCATGTTCACGAGTTCGTTGTGCGACAAGGGGCAGTGCAAGCTCGTCGATGTGGAGCGGGCATTCTCGGTGACGGCGATCAGCGTGAAACGGGCTCTTAAGCAATACCGAGCGCATGGCGCGAAATCATTCTTCGTCTCCCGTCGCCCGACCGTGGTGCCACGCGTGCTGAAAGGGGAACTCCTTCAACAGGTCCAGGCGCTGCTGGATGCCGATCATCCTCCGCGGGCGATCGAGGATCGATTGGGCGTGAAGGCCGACACTATCCGCAACGCAATCGAAGACGGCCGGCTTCACCGGCCGAAAAAAGGGGATCAAACGACGAGCCCATAGGCGGGATGACGAAGGGAGATCGCAGTGCCGTCGACCAGTCCGCGGCGGAAGTGCTGGGTGTTGCCTGTCACGATGTGGTCGGACGCACTCTGGTGGCTCTGGGTGCGAGCGGACCCGCCGAGCAAGTCTTCGCTTCGGCAGCGGACATTCCCGGTGCCGGCGTTCTGTGTGCCATCCCAGCTCTGGTCGCCAATGGCCTGTTCCATTGCATCGACCGTCGTCTGGCACAGCCGCCCGGATACTACCCACTGCCCGTCCTCCTGCTGCTCTTCGCCTTCCTGGCGTTATCACGGGTGAAGTCGCTCGAGCGGGTGCGCTATCTGCCTCCCGGTGAATGGGGTCGGATGCTGGGCATGGATCGCATTCCTGAAGTGAAGACGCTACGGGAAAAGCTGGAAGCGCTGGCGCAACCAGAGGCCGTAGCGGCCTGGGCTGAAGACATGTCCGCCTTTTGGATGCGACTCGATGAGGATCTTGCTGGCGTGCTCTACGTCGATGGCCACATCCGCACCTATACCGGATACCAGACTGAATTGCCGCGGCGCTTCTCCTCGCGAGATCGCCTGTGCCTGCGCTCTCTCATGGATTACTGGGTCAACGACACCAATGGCGTGCCCTTCTTCGTGGTCACCGCCATGGGCAATGAGGGCATGATCCATTACCTGCGCACGACCATCATCCCCCGCCTCCTGCGCGACGTGCCTCGTCAACCGACCGACGCCGAATTGCTCGCCGATCCCGATCGGCATCGCTTCGTGGTGGTCTTTGATCGCGAAGGCTGGTCGCCGGCCTTCTTCGCCGAGTTATGGCGAAAGCACCGTATTGCGGTGCAGACGTACCGACGTGGTAGCTACGCCCCCTGGCCCGTGGAAGCCTTTGCCGAACAGGTCGTTCCGGTCGCACACGGCAACGTCACCCGTCTGCACCTGGCTGAGCAGGACCTCCACCATGCCGCCTGCGCCGCCACCGCCGAATTGCCGGCGGTTCGGCAGCGGGAGATCCGTCGCCTCTGCGACGATCGGGTGCATCAGACCGCCATCGTCACCACGGTCCGACAAGGAGATATGGCCAAAATCGCTGGTCATATGTTCGCCCGATGGGCACAGGAGAACTTCTTCAAGTATGCCGAGACTGAGTTCTCCATCGACCGCCTCGCCGGCTATGCCACGGCCGAGGCACCGGGCCATGAAACGATCAAGAATCCGGACTACGTCGTCCTCGACGCCAAACTCCGGAAGATCCGTGCGGACCTCGCCAAAACCCAGGCGCAGCGCGGGCGGCTCGTGCTCGACAGCAATGACGCATCGAGAGTAGCCGAACACCTTCTGCGCTGCCAGCAGCTCGATCAACGACTCGCCGAGCTTGCCGAGCAACGCATCGCTCTCCTTGATCAGCGGAAAAGGACCAAAAAACGCATCAAGCTCGCTGACATACCCGTCGATCAACGACCCCGCCTTATCGCCCCAGCACGCACGCAATTCCTCAACACCATTCGCATCACCAGCTATCGCGCCGAAACGGCTCTCGCCAATATGCTGCGCGACCACCTCTCGCGACCGGATGATATTCGAGTGCTCCTACAGGATCTGTTCACCCAGGATGCCGATCTCATCGTTGATCGAGAGGGGAAAACCCTGACCGTCAGCGTTCACCATTTCACCAACCCGCAGGCGTCGCGAGCCATCAACGCCATCCTTGAGGAACTCAACCATTCGGAGACGATTTATCCGGGAACCAACCTGATGCTACGCTACCAGTTGGTATCGGCTCCGACTCCCGCAGGTCAGGAGGTCTGAATTTCGGTCGACTCCGACCGCTCGCCAGCAGCATAGCGGGCATGAGCGCATCCCGGCGACCCGCGACCGCCAAGAATGCCGATGACGCGCGGGAGCCCCTCATCCAGCAGGTCGCGGTCGGCATCATCCTGCCCCTGCGCCATGCGGTCCTGCGCGCCGGCCTGCCGCTCGAGTCGGCCTGCTTCCCGGGCGACCAGCTGGCGAGCACCATCCACCTGGCCGCACGAGCCGGCGACCAGGTACTCGCCTGCGCCACCTACCTGGCGAGCCCCTATGACGGCGAGCCGGCCTACCAGCTGCGCGGCATGGCCACCGCTCCCGCCGTCCAGGGGACCGGCCTCGGGCGGCGTCTGCTCATCCATGCGGAGGGGCTCCTCGATGCGGCCATCGGCCTGCGCTGGTGCAATGCCCGGTTGACCGCCATCGGCTTCTATGCCCGCCTGGGCTGGACGGTGGCCTCGGACGTCTTCGACATCCCGACCGCAGGCCCGCACCGGCGCATGATCAGGCGGCTCGCTGCCCAGCCCACGCCGCAGCCGGACTCAGCGCCGGGGGGGATCGCTCCGCCGCGCTAGCGCTGATCGCGGTGGCCGCTGCGGGCGCCCGGAGTGCTGGGCGCTCCTGCGTGCGGCAGGGCGTCCCCATCCACGGCATCGAGATCGGCGATGCTGCGGATGATCGCCCCGCGCACGGCGGTGATGCGCTGATCGCCATGCTCCGGCCCAAGCTGCAGCACCACGGTGGTCGGCGAGACCTCGATCACCGTGGCGGCGAAGCCGAACTGGGTGAGCACGCGGTCGCCCGGCTCCACATCGATCAGCGCACCCTCGATCAGCCGCTGGGCGCGCGCTCGCTGATAGCCTTCGACCAGCATCACCGACACCAGCACGCTGGCCGCCAGGAAGACGCAGGCGAGCACCGCCCGCAGCAGCAGCACGGTCAGCGGATCATCGGGGTGGAACACGGTGATCGGGCATCCTGTGGTCGGTCCGATGGGCCCGGCCGCGCGTGCGGCCGGTGCGGTGGCAGGGCGAGATCGCCGTGGTGCCGGATGACGGCCTGCCCAGCGATGCCCTGCTGCACGCGTGGGCACCGGGGCACCGGGGCACCGGGGGCACATGAGCAGATTAGCACGCCTGATGCCAATCGAGCGGTGCCGTCTGGGCGTCTGGCTGCGGCTACCGCGGCCAGACGGTTTGCAGATTTCAAGGTGCGCGCGGCTGGCGCTTGCACACTTCAAGCTGACATCCGGCGCGGTCCCGCCAGCATGATCGGTGATTCCGGCCCCAACCGCATGGAGCACCGATGACCACCCCGCCAACCACCTTCACCATCCCGACCTACCGCCTGCGCGATGTCGGCGCGACCATCGAGGCCTATGACCAGCATTTCCATCGCAACGGCCATCGCCTCGACCTGGTGGTCATCGATGACTCGAGCACGGTCAACCAGCAGAAGTACTTCCCGCTCCTGGAGCGCACCCAGACGCACAATCCGCTCTACTATGTCGGACCGAAGGAGAAGGAGCACGTCCTCAGCCTGCTGTTCGCCCGCCTGCGCGATCGCAAGCTCGAACCCCTGGTGCGCAACCTCTTCCGCCCGAGCTATGGCGGCAACCGCAACTACACCCTGATGTACACCCTCGGCCAGCACCTCATCAGCGCCGACGACGACATGCGGCCAGAGGCGCTCATGGAGGACAGCCCGGAATCGCTGGACGATGGCGAGGTCTGCCGGGGCAAGCTGATCCGCTGCGATGCCCCGGGGTTCACCCGCAAGTCCTTCGACATCCTGACCGCCTTCCGCGATGTCCTCGGCCGGCAGGTGTGCGAGATCCCGGGCAACCATGTGCGCGGGGAGACGCTGCTGGATTCGGCCATGGATCTCGAGACCAACGTCTCGCGCGGTCAGGGGCGCACCAACTCCCTGCACCTGCGGCCGGGGACGGTGCATGACCGCGATGTCATCAAGATGGCGCAGACCTACCGCTCCGGCACCAATGACATCGATGCCCTGGACTTCGTCGACATGTTCCTCGACGACCCGCAGCAGATCAGCCTCGACGAGCTGCACGACTGGTACGTGCTGGTCAACTTCCGCCCGGTGGTCACCAAGCAGAACTGGCGCATGGACTGCGGTGTGGCCGCCTACGACAACCGCCAGGGATTGCCGCCCTTCTTCCCCACCCGCCTGCGCTTCGAGGACTACATCTACCGCCTGTGGATCCAGCAGGACGGCATCGCCTCGGCGCATGTCGACGCGGCGCAGAACCACACCAAGAACGCCTATATGCGCAACCCCCTGCCCGCCGAGGTGTTCAACGAGGAGGTCGCCAACCTGCTCAAGCGCAAGATCAAGGACACCGTCTCGCACCGCGATGCCCTCAGCATCATGTTCGACTACGAGGGCGAGGTCTCGCTCGCCGACACCGAATACATCCTCGACCGCATCACCGCGCTGCACCGCCGCGTGCTCGCCGCCATGGCCAGCGCGGGAGCCGAGCGCCAGCGCTCGCTGGCGGCCTTCGCCGCCAGCCTGGAGCGCTCGTTCTACGGCTTCGAACCGGACTTCTTCCAGTAGAACCTCATCCGCATCACCGACGATGTCATCAGCCAGTTCAAGGGCTCGCTGGAGATCTGGCCGACCCTGATCGAGATCTGCTACCTGCGCACCCACGTCGCCGGCCTGCCGCGCCAGCGCGTGCGCAACCAGGCCAAGGAGGCGTCCTAGCCCTGCTCCCGGCCGCCTGACGGGCACGGCCCCGGGCCATGTGCCGCCGCGCTCGCCGATCGACTCAGATCGACGAGCGGCAGCGCGGCGCGCCGCAGCGGCAGGCCATGCCGCCGTGGTGCTGGGTTTCGCCGTAATTGACCGTCAGTTCGCTGCCGGCGGCGATCGCAGCGCGGCTGTAGACTTCGACGGTGCGGCGGATGATGCGCAGGTAGCAGTTCGGCTGGCAATGGTGGTTCAGGTGGCGGAAGGCATTGCCGCGGGTGCAATCCAGCGCCCAGCGCCGCGACAGCTCCACCAGCTGGATGACCGCCCGCCGCTGATGGTCCCGGCGCGCCGCCGGCAGCCGGAGCACGGTGCCGGTGAGGATGCCGAGCTTCTGCCGCCGGGCGATGGCCTGGATGGTGAACACCCCGGTACCATGGATGCGGCTGGGCCGCAGCGAGAGCCCGGCCACCGGCGCAGCATCCGCCACCCCGGCCGCGGCCTGCCGCCGCTGGCGTCGGCGCGCTGCTGATGCCGGCCGGCTCGGCGCACACGCCAGCAGGGTGGCGGCCTGGGGGCGCGTGGTCCGGGAATGCATGGCCATATCCATGTCCTTGCCGGTGACGGCGTTGGGCGATTGCGGTCGCAGGGCAGCGGAGAGGCGGGGGCGCTGGGCCGCCCCGGGGTCACGCGCCATCATTCACCACCACCCCGGATGGGAAGCGCGCACCGGACGTGGGTCGCCGGCCGCAGCACCGTCATGAATGCAGGATGCCCCGCAGCATCGGCTTGCGCAGATCCCGTGCGCACCCCGGCGGGCCGCGCCTGCGGCCGAGCGGGGCCGCGGATGACCACCATGGGCGCAGCGTCGCGGGCTGGTGGCGCTGCAAGCCCCTGGGACACGAGATGATGGTATGTTTATATAAGGATCTTCTTGTATTTTTATCCTCTTTGTGGTAGGGTCACCAAATCGACCATGGTCCATCCCGACGCACGTTCATTCGCCATCGTTGCCGCCGCCCACATCGAGGTGATCTCGGGGCGGCTGCGCTCGCTCACCCTCCAGCCATACCTGCTCGACGAGGCGGCGATCGCCGACAGCTGCTGGACCATGACCGCCATCGCCGAGCAGGCGGGCGCCCTCGGCCTGACCCGCATCCACTGCCTGGCGGCTGCGATCGTCCAGCTGCTGGGAGCGTGTCGCCACGTGCGCGTGCACCACCAGGGCTGCCCCTGGCAGACGGCGCTCAGCGCGGTGCGGCGGCTTGGGGCGCTGGTGCGCTGCCATGCCATCGGCCAGAGCTTCCCTGGCAACGATGACGCTGTGCTGGGGGAGCTGCTGCCGTGGATCACTCGCGCCGGCACCCTGGATCACCACCCCGGCCCGGCAGCACCCGCGGCCCGGTCCGGAATCGAGGTGCCGCCATGAAGCCGCAGAGCGAACTGGCAAGCGGCGTGTTCGAACGCCTCCAGGAGCTGCCCGCGCTGCCCGCGCTGGTGCAGCAGCTCCACCGGCTCGTCGGCGGCGGGCCTGCCGCGCACGCCGAGCTGATGGCGATTGCGGGCCAGGATGCCGCCCTTCCCGCCAGGATGCTGCGCCTGATCAATGGCGCGGCGCCCAAGCCGCCCTTCGCCATCACCTCGCTGGACCAGGCGCTGATCCTGCTCGGACCAGCGGGCCTGGAGTGCCTGGCGCTGCCGCTCGCCCTGATCGCGCTGCTCCCGGGCCGCAGCGCACCATTCAACATGTCCTACTTCTGGTTCCACAGCGCCGTTGCCGCAGGCGTCAACCGTGAGATCGCCCGGCGCTTCTGGCGCGGCGAGCCGGAGACCGCCTATCTCGTCGGCCTGCTGCAGGACCTCGGAACCGCCCTGCTGCTGGCGCTCGCACCGGCAGCCTTCGGCGAGGTGATCGCCACCGCCAGCCGGGAGCGCACCAGCTTCCATGCTGCTGCGCTCACCATCCTCGGGCTGTCGGAGTGCGAACTCGCTGCCGAGGCCTGCAGCCGCTGGGGCCTGGATTCCGCGGTGGGCGATGCCATTCGCCACCAGCACGCGCCGGAGCTCGCCAGCGACCCGGCCCTGGCTGCCTGCTGCGGCCTCACCTCCCACCTATGCGCGCTGCATAAGATCAAGGCGGCTGGCAGCTTCGACAGCGCGGCGCTCGACCGGGGCATCATCCGGCAGCTGCGCCTCGAGGGCGCGTCCCTGCGCCGGCTGATGGCGATCATCCCGCAGCAGATCGCCCAGGGCAAGCTCATCATCGCGGTCGCCAGATGAGAAACCACGCAGGAATCCGCACTTTGGACGGCATGGGCAAGTCGCCCTTGACAACCATCAATTTAGAGATGTACACCTCCATGTCCAATTTAACCCACGGCGGCGATAGACATGCATGAACAGGGCGGTGATCGCGGCGGACGGAGCGGATGCGGTGCGCCCAGGCCCTGCGGCAGGCTGTCCGGACCGACCCGCCGTCCCGCGTGCACGCACCCCCGCCCGGCCGCACATCGTCCTGCGACTGCAACCGGAGCGGACGCCGGCGCGGTGATCGGCGAGGCGCAGGGCCACCTGGCACGCGCCGAGGCGCTGCTGCAGGCGCTGTCACCGGCCCCCTACGCGGTGCATGCCGCCGCCCTGCAGGCGTGCTACCGCGCCGTCCACGCGGTCACCGGGCTCGCCGGCTTCTGCGCCTTAGAGCGCGTCCGCCTGCTGGCGCTCGAGGTCGAACGCGTGCTCGAGGGCATGCGCATACAGCGCCTCGACAGCGCCCCTGCGCGCATCGCCGCCATGCGCGCGGCCATCGCCCGCATCGCCAGCGTGCTGGGCGGAAAGCTGCAAGACGGCGGGCAGGCGGAAGTTGACGCGGCGATCATCGGCGCTCTGCACGCCTGGGCGAAGGCCGATGGCAGGGCCGAGCCGGCGATATGCCGAGCACTGCCGCCGGCGATCGCACGCATGCTCGCCATCGGCTCCCAGATCACCACCGGCCCGCCCGCACCACCCTCATCCCCCCTGCAGGCCAGCCATGCCCGATGACCTGATCCTGGAATTCATCGCCGAGGCATCGGAGCACCTCACGCGCGCGGAGGAGATCCTGCTGGTCTTCAGCCGGCAACCCGAGCAGGCGGATGCCGAGGCCATCAATGCCTGCTTCCGCGCCGTCCATACCATCAAGGGCTGCTCCGGCTTCCTCGACCTCCTGCGCATCCAGCGCCTCGCCCATGCCGGCGAGCAGACCCTGGACGCCCTGCGCACCCATGACCTCGAGGCGAGCACCGCCGCCTTCGACGCCCTGCTCGCGGTGATCGCCCGCCTGCGCCAGCAGATCGCCCAGCTCAACGGCCCGGGCACGCAGCTGCCGGACGACGATGACGATTGCATGCAGCTGCTCGAGGCGGCGCGCCAGGCGCGCCCGCTGCAGGCGCCCGAGGCCACCGCCACCTCGACAGCCTCCCCCCCTACCCCCGAGGAAGCGATCACCGCCGCGCTCTCCGGGCTGATCGCCGCAGGTCCCGATGACGAACCCGGCATCGCCCAGGCCTTGGATCAGCTGGCGCAGGCAATGCTCAGCGGACCCTGGCATGCGCAGGCGCGCGCGGTGATGACGCGCATGCGCCAGAGCAGCACCGGCTTGGCTGGCAGGGATGCCCCCGATCGCTTCCTGGCGCTGCTCAAGCAGATCGAGGAGCTCGAGGCCCTCCAGCGCCCGCAGGCGGACGCTGGAGCGCAACCAGGCGCCGCCTCCGCCAGCCGATCGCCCGCAGTGGCGGGCGAGTTCGCCAACGAGGCGACGGAGCTGCTCGCCGGCGTCGAGGCCTTGGTGATCGGCCGCTCACGCTTCACGCCCGAGCAGATCAACAGCATCTTCCGCGCCTTCCACACCATCAAGGGCATGGCCGCCTATCTCGACCATCCTGCGATCGAGCATGCTGCGCATGGCGTCGAGACGCACATCCAGGCGGTGCGCGATGGCAGCATGCCGGCGGATGATGTCTTCATCCTGCAGGTGCTGCGCGGTGTCGACGCGCTGCGCGCCCTGACCGCGTCCAGCGGCCCGGCAGCCGGCCCCGCGCCGGCGCCAGCAGCGGCGCCGGCCGAGTGCGCCATTGGGGGAGCGCCAGCGGCCGGCGAGCGCATCGGCGATGTGCTGGTCGGCCTGGGCGTGCCGCGCACCGCCATCGAGCACACCGCTGCTTCGCTCAAGCCCGGGGAGCGCATCGGCGACCGGCTGGTCGCCGATGGCACCGCGAGCCGCCAGCAGGTCGAGCAGGCGGCGGTGCTCCAGCATGCGGGCAAGACCGCCGAAGCCTTCTCACGGGTCGCCACCGCCAAGCTCGAGGAGCTGATGGACCAGGTGGGCGAACTGCTGATCGCCCAGGCGATGGTCCAGCACCATCCCGAGCTGGAGCCCCAGTCGACCCTCGGCCAGGCGGTCGGCCGGCAGGGGCGGATACTGCGCCAGCTGCAGCTGCTGTCGCTGAGCCTGCGCATGGTGCCGATGCGCGGCACCTTCCAGAAGATGGCGCGCGTGGCCTACGATACCGCCAAGAAGCTGGGCAAGCAGATCAGCTTCGTGCTCGGCGGCGAGGATACCGAGATCGACCGCACCCTCGCCGAGGCGCTCGGCGATCCGCTGATGCACATGGTGCGCAACGGCATCGACCACGGCATCGAGAAGCCGGAGGCCCGCATCGCCCGCGGCAAGCCGCCCGGCGGCACCGTCCGCCTGGAGGCCTTCCAGGCCGGCGACAATGTGGTCATCCGCCTGCAGGACGACGGTGCCGGGATGGACCCGGCGCGCCTGCGCGCCAAGGCGATCGAGAAGGGCCTTATCGATGCCAGCGCGCCCATGGATGAGCAGGCCTGCTTCCAGATCGTCTTCCTGCCCGGCTTCTCCACCGCCGCGGCAGTGACCGATGTCAGCGGCCGGGGGGTCGGCATGGACGTGGTGCGCCGGCAGGTCGAGAAGGCCAATGGCACGGTGCATATCGCCTCGACCGTCGGCGTCGGCACGACCTTCACCATCCGCCTGCCGATGACCACCGCGATCCTCGACGCGATGCTGCTGAAGGTCGGCGCCGAACGCCTGCTGATGCCGATCAGCGGTATCATCGAGATGCTGCGGCCGCGCCCCGGCCAGGTGGGCACGCTGCTCGAGAGCGGCCGCATGATCCGCCACCGCGACCGCATCCTGCCGCTGGTGCGGCTGGGCGAGGTGCTCGGCGTGCCTGACGGCGAGAGCGATCCGGAGAAGTCGATCCTGGTGGTGGTCGAGAACCGCGGCGCGGATTTCGCCGTCCAGGTCGACACCATCCTCGGCCAGCGCCAGGTGGTGATCAAGCCGTTCGAACCGTCGATCACCCACCATCCGGCCACCAGCGGCACCACCATCCTCGGCGATGGGCGCGTGGCGCTCATCCTCAATCCCGCCGCCCTGGTCCGCCAGAACGCCTGCGCGGCCGGCGCCTGACCATCCTCCTCCCTCCATCTCCAGCACCTCCAGCACGCCCTGCGCCACCAAGGATCCTCCCATGAAACTCGGCACCAAGATCCTCACCTCGGCGGCGCTCGCCGTGCTGATCGCCACCATCGGCAGCATCATCGTCACCTACATGATCCTGCGCGAGAAGCAGATCAAGCAGACCCATGATGTGATGGAGTCGATGATCCGGCAGGCCGAGACGGTGCGCGAGAACTTCGACCGCCTGCACACCGCCGGCGCCTTCGACATCGCCAAGATGACCGCCGACCTCAAGGGCAAGTCGCTGCGCAAGACCGATCTCTACCAGACCATCCCGGTGGTGGCCGCCTGGCAGTCGATCGCGCCGGTGGCCGAATCCTCGCACTTCACCTTCCAGACCCCGAGCGCACCGCGCATCAAGGCGCGCAACAGCGACAACGAGTACCGCGAGGCCTTCAAGCCGGCCTTCGACGCCTTCGCCAAGGGCGAGCCGGACTACTTCTCGGCCGACGACGGCGCCATCATCTACGCCCGGCCGGTGAAGCTCACCGAGAGCTGCCTGACCTGCCACGGCGACCCCGCGAACAGCCCAAGCAAGAACGGCCTGGATATCGCCGGGCTGCCGATGGAGAACATGAAGGTCGGCGACCTCAAGGGCGCCTTCGTGCTGACCAAGCCGATCGACTACGGCGAGGCCAACGCCGCCGCCCTGCGCGTCACCCTGGTCGGCCTGACCATCCTCGCCGGCGTGCTGGCCGGCTTCTTCGTCATCTCGCGCGGCATCACCCGTGCGCTGCTGCGCGCGGTCACCGACCTGGCGGCCTGCTCGAACGAGACCGCCAGCGCCGCCAACCAGGTGGCCGGCGGCGCCCAGTCGCTCGCCGACGGCACGTCGCGCACCGCCGCCGCCCTGGAGGAGACCAGCGCCAGCCTGGAGCAGATGGGCTCGATGGTGAAGCAGACCGCGGCGAGCTCGAGCTCGGCCGCCACCCTGGCGAGCGAGGGACGCCAGGCCGGCGAGCGCGGCTCGCAGGCGATGGGCGAGCTCGGCAAGGCCATCCAGGACATCAAGGCCAACGCCGACCAGACCGCCAAGATCGTCAAGACCATCGATGAGATCGCCTTCCAGACCAACCTCCTGGCGCTCAACGCCGCGGTCGAGGCCGCGCGTGCCGGCGATGCCGGCAAGGGCTTCGCCGTGGTCGCCGAGGAGGTGCGCAACCTCGCCCAGCGCGCCAGCGAGGCGGCGCGCAATACCGCGACCCTGATCGAGAGCTCGGTCAAGGCCGCCGACAACGGCGTGACGCTGGCGCGCCACGTCAACGACATCGTCGGCCAGGGCACCGCCTCCAGCCGCAAGATCAACGATCTGGTGGCCGAGATCGCCGCCTCGGCGAAGGAGGTCGCCCAGGGCATCGAGCAGGTGGCCAAGGCGGTGCGCGAGATGGACCAAGTCACCCAGTCGAACGCCGCCGCGGCGGAGGAGAACAGCGCGGTGGGCGAGGAGCTCTCGGCCCAGAGCCAGACCCTCAATGGCCTGGTGGTCGGGCTCGATGTCATGGTGCGCGGCGCCGAGGCGGTGATGCGCAAGGACCAGGCCGCGCCGGCCGCGGCACGTACGGCGGCGCCGCGCGCCCCGGTCGCTCCAGGGGCGACTGCGGCGACCCGCACCCCAGGCCGGACGACCGCGGCGTCCACGACCAAGGCCACCGCCGCGCAGGCGGCGCGCGCGGCCATCCCGTTCGATGACGACGGCGCCGGCGATGCCCTCACGCTCGGGAAGTTCTAGGACGCCTGCGGCCATGAACGACCCCATCGCGCGCATCATGAGCATGGCCTACGAGGTCGCCGGCATCAGCCTGAGCGAGGCCAAGCGCTCGATGGTCGAAGGCCGGCTGGGCACGCGGCTGCGGCAGCTGGGGTGCAGCCTGCCGGAATATGTCGAGCTAGTCGAGCGCGATGCCGCCGAGAAGACCACGCTGATCGACCTGCTGACCACCAACCACACCGCCTGGCGTCGCGAACCGGACCACTTCGCCGACCTGGAGGCCCGCGTGCTGCCGGCCATCGCCAAAGCCCAGAGCCACGCCGCACGGCCACGCCTGCGCATCTGGTGCGCCGCCGCGGCGACCGGGGAGGAGCCGTGGACCATCGCCTTGAGCCTGGTGCGGGCGCTGCCGGAGATCGGACGCTGGGACGCCGCCCTGCTGGCTACCGACATCTCCACCCGGGCGCTGACGCGTGCGCGCGCAGGGTGCTATGACGAGGCGCGCATCGCTTCGCTCTCAGTGCACGACCGCGCGGCGGCGCTCATCCCCGCGCCAGCCACCACGTCCCAGGGGCAGTTCAGCGTCAGGCCGGAGCTGCGCGCGCTGGTGCATTTCGCCCGCCTGAACCTGATGGAGCCCTGGCCGATGCGCGGGCCCTTCGACTGCATCTTCTGCCGCAATGTCATGATCTACTTCGATCAGGCGACGCAGCAGAACCTGGTGACGCGCATGGCCGCATTGCTCAGTCCGGGAGGCACCCTCTATGTCGGCCATTCCGAAAGCCTGTCGGCCATCACCCATCCCCTGCGCACCATCGGACCGGCGACCTATGCCTCCTGACGCCACCCTCGATGCCGGACGCGTGGTGCTGGGGATCGGCGGGCTCCATGCCTGCCGCGCCGACCACGGCATCCTGATCACCCATGCGCTGGGCAGCTGCCTGGGCATCACCGCCTACGATGCCCGCGCCAAGGTCGGGGCGATGCTGCATGCGCAGCTGCCGCTGGCGCAATTGAACCCCGACCTGGCGCGGGACAACCCCGCGCGCTTCGTCGATCTCGGCATCCCGCTGCTGGTCCAGGCGGCCATCGATCGCGGCGCCGACCGCCGCCAGCTCAAGCTCGTGGTCGCCGGGGGGGCGATGATGATCGTCACCACCAACCCGCTGTTCAACATCTCCTCGCGCAATCTCACCGTCATGCGCAAGGTGCTCTGGCAGCAGGGCTGCCTGCTGGCCGGCGAGGACACCGGCGGCACCCAGCCGCGCACCATGACCCTCAAGCTCGACACCGGCGAGACGCTGATCGACTCCCAGGGCCGCCGCCTCACCTTCTAAGGATCGCTATGTATGGCCTTCTCCATCCTGGTCGTCGACGACAATCGCCTGATGCGCGGCATGGTGGCGCGCTCGGTCACCCTCTCCGGCCTGCCGGTCTCCTCGCTGCACGAAGCAGGCGACGGGGAGCAGGCCCTGGCGCTGCTGCGCAGACAGTGGGTCGATCTGGTGCTGCTCGACATCAACATGCCGGTGATGGATGGCGAAACCTTCCTCGGCCAGGTGCGCGCCGACGCGCGCCTGCGCGCGACCCTGGTGGTGGTGGTGTCGACCGAGTCCTCGCAGCCGCGCATCGCGCGCCTCAAGGCGCTGGGCGCCGGCTTCATCCACAAGCCATTCACCCCCGAATCGCTGGTCAAGGCGGTGCAGGACCTGATGGCGATCGGCTCAGGAGGCGCGCCATGAGCGATGATGACTGCCTGATGGCGATCGCCGGGGTGTGCGAGCACCTCGCCTTCCTGATTCCCAGCGGTGATGAGGGCGCCGCCCCCGAGGCGTGGTCGATCCAGACCCAGGTCCGCTGGTGCGGTCCCGATGGCAGCCGCGGACGCATCGTCGTTGCCCTCGACCAGGGCGCCGCGGTGGCCACCGCCGCCAACCTCCTCGGCCTGCCGCCCGGCCAGGCCCCCGGCGAGCAGGATGTCCGCGATGCCTGCAGCGAGCTGAGCAATGTCATCGCCGGCAACCTGCTGCCGGTCCTCTATGGCCAGGACCACGAATTCCACCTCTGCCCGCCGGAAGAGGTGGCGCCCGCGCGCCTGAGCGGGCGCACGGTGCTCTGCCTCGCCCTGCTCGACGGAACGCTCGGCGTCGCCATCCAGGGCGATGCCGACAACTCGCGCATCCTCAAGGCCGTGCGCCTGCCGACCGGATCGGCGCCATGATCACCGTCCTGGTCGTCGACGACAGCGCCACCGTGCGCCGGGTCATCACCGAAGGCCTCAACCGCACCAAGGACATCCGCGTGGTCGGAGCCGCCCCCGATCCCTATGTCGCGCGGGAATCGATCATGGCCCTGGCCCCGGATGTCATCACCCTGGACGTCGAGATGCCTCGCATGGATGGCATCAGCTTCCTGGCCAAGCTGATGCAGTACCGGCCGCAGGCGGTGGTGGTGATCTCCAGCCTGACCCCGGCCGGCAGCCAGGAGGCGATGCGCGCCTACCGGCTCGGCGCCGCCGAGGTCCTGTGCAAACCCGGATCGGCCTATGATGTGGCGGACGCGGTGCCGCGCCTGGCGCGGGCGATCCGCGCCGCCGCCGCCGCGCGCATCCGCGCCCCGCGTTCGTCGAGCCTGCCGGAGATTGCCAAGACACCGCTGCGCACGCAGGCGCTCAGCAGGACCTCCGATCAGGTCCTCGCCCTGGGCGCCTCCACCGGTGGCACCGAGGCGCTGCGCGAGCTGCTCGCCGGCCTGCCGGGGGATTCCCCCGGGACGATCATTGTGCAGCACATGCCGCCGCTGTTCACCGCCTCCTTCGCCCAGAGCCTGGATCGCACCAGCCGCCTGCATGTGAGCGAGGCGCATGGCGGAGAGCCGCTCCTGCCCGGGCTCGCCTACGTCGCCCCCGGCGGCCATCATCTTGCAGTGGTGCGCACCGGCGCCCACTACCAGGTCGAGCTGCGCGATGGCCCCGAGATCCACTTCCAGCGGCCGGCGGTCGACATCGCTTTCCTCAGCGCCGCCAAGGCTGCGGGCGCCAATGCCGTGGGCGTGCTGCTGACCGGCATGGGCCAGGATGGCGCCGCCGGGCTCAAGGCGATGCGCGACGCCGGGGCGCACACCATCGCCCAGGATGAAGCCAGCTGCGTGGTCTTCGGCATGCCCAAGGCGGCGATCGACTGCGGCGCCGCCTGCGAAGTCGCCGGCCTGGCTGCCATGCCGGAGCGCATCGCCGCCGCATTCCGACGCCGCCTCACCCATCATCTGGCCACGGAGCCGTCATGACCACCCTGGACACGGCCACTGCCATCCCATCCACTGCCTCCGTCACGGCCAGGTCAGCGAAAGAACCCATGCCTCAGAGCCTCGCTCTCGCGCTCGCCATCCTGGATTCCGTCGTGCCCGAGATCGCGGTCCTGGATGGCGATGGGGTGATCATCGCCGTCAATGCCTCGTGGCGGCGCTTCGCCGCCGAGAACCGCGCCTCCGCGCCAGGCTCCCCCCGCTCCACCGACATCGGCTCGAACTACCTCGAGGTCTGCCGCACGCGCTTGGACTGCGCCGATGACGATGGCCAGGCTGAGCGCATCGGCACCGGCATCCGCTCGGTGCTCGATGGCAGCTCGCCGCGCTACAGCTGCGAATACCCCTGCCACGCCCCGCAGCAGCAGCGCTGGTTCAGCATGGTGGTGACGCCGCTGAAGGCCGACGGACTGGGGGTGGTGATCACCCATACCGACATCACCGACCGCGTCTTCGCCGAACGCGCGGTGCAGCAGGCCAAGGATGCCCTCGCCTTCAAGGAGGAGCAGCTCAGCCAGGCCATGCGCGGCTCGGGTGTCGGCATGTGGGACCACTCGATCGCCACCGGCAATGTCGATTTCAGCGATACCTGGATGTGGACTTTCGCACTTTTTGACCACCTCTGAGTTCACCTAGCCGGCAGTCCGAAAATGGATTGCCGGTTGATTTTTGGTCTCCATTCTGTTATTATATATGATAACAGATGATAACCCAAAGGAGC
>Ga0302196_10000087_pt1 | contig 90453 bp, 73 predicted proteins | sample II_Bog_N1_3_FD_198794 | JGI IMG/M metagenome (GOLD analysis project Ga0302196, IMG submission 198794) | Peat permafrost microbial communities from Stordalen Mire near Abisko, Sweden - II_Bog_N1_3 | ecosystem: Environmental > Terrestrial > Soil > Wetlands > Peat | place: Sweden: Abisko... | reverse complement strand
CGTCGGGCGGGATCGGCAACGGGATCTACATCAGCGGCGACGAGATCACGCTGACCAACGTGACCGCGAACTACCGCCAGTATGGAACCATCATCGCCGGCAACAACGCGCAGATCACCGACTCCCTGTTTCGTGGAAATTCGCAGTGGGGCGTGCAGATCCACGGCGCCAGCGCGGTCGTGAACGACAACCGCTTCTGCTACAACTTGGGCGCCGGGCTCGACAACTACGCGGCGAACTCGCTCGATGCCACGAACAACTATTGGGGAACGCCGGCCGGCCCGACCGCCGCGAACAATCCCGGCGGCACGGGCGACGCGATCGCGGGATATGTCACCGGTTACGTCGTGGACGTTCCCTACGCGACCTCGGGCGCGGGCTGCGTCTCCACTTCTGCGGCGCAGACTTTGGCGCTCTCGGGCGTTGTCTCTGCGGCGGCCGGCACGGTGCAGACGCTCACGGTGACGGCACTCGACAAGTTCGGCGCGGTCGCGCCCTCTTATTCCGGGACGGTCCATCTCTCCTCGAGCGACGGCCAGGCCGCGCTGGGCGCGGACGCGACGCTGATCGAAGGCGTCGGCACGTTCGCCGTCGCGCTGAAGACGGCGGGCGCTCAGTCAATCTCCGCGCAGGATACCGCGGCGCCCCAACTGTCCGCGCAAACGACCGTTCAAGTGTCGCCTGGCGCGCCCGCGGCGCTGTCGTTGATGTCCGGTGGAAGTCAGACAGCGGCCGCTGGCTCCGCGCTCGCCAATCCGTTCGTGATCAAAGCGGCGGATGCTTATGGGAACGCGGTTGCGAATACGCCGATAGCTATCTCGTCTATATATGCGGGGGCGAGCGCGTCACCGAATGCAACCACGACCGGGAGCACCGGACTGGTGTCGTCCTCCGGAATGGTCGGCACGGTCGCCGGGGCCTCCAACTTCACCGCGACCTCGAGTGCAATCCCGGGCGTCGCGCTGAACATCCCCGCGACCGCGGCTGCGGGGGCCGCTGCCCAGTTGACCGTCTCGGGCCTCCCCTCGCCGACGCTCGTCGCTGGAAGCACCAGCACCATCACGGTCGCGGCATTCGATCGATACGGAAACGCGAGCAGCGGATATACCGGCCCGGTTCAATTCAGCTCGAACGACCCGCGCGCGACGCTGCCGGCCGCGTCGGCGCTGGCCAACGGAGTCGGCACGTTTTCCGTCACGCTGCGGACGGCCGGCGCGCGCACCGTCTCCGTCGCCGACGTTTCCTATCCGGGCCCCAGCGGCAACGCGCAGACCACGGTATTGAGCGGCGCGCCCGCGCAGCTGCTGCTCGTCTCTGGAGGTGGACAGGCGGCGACCGTAGCAAGCACCGCGAGCGCCCCCGCGGTCGTCGAGGTGGTCGACGCCGCGGGAAATCCTGCCTCGGGTGCGAGCGTGACGTTCGCTGCGTCTTCCGGTGGCGGCTCGGTGGGCGCCCCCGCGACTTCGATGACAAACTCGGCGGGCCTCGCGCAGGATACTTTGACGGTCGGCTCGGTGGCCGGCGTCTATAGCTTCACCGCGACGAGCAGCGGCCTCGCGGGCTCGCCTCTATCCATTCAAGTCAGCGCGCAGGCTGGAGCCGCGTCGAAGCTCGTCTATATCTCCGGCGCCAATCAGCAAGGCGCCGCGGGGGCGGCGCTGGCAGCGCCGCTGGTGCTGGCCACGGCAGACTCGTATGGCAATCGCGTCGCCAACCAGGGCGTCGTGTTCAGTGCTCCTGCCGGCCGCGGCGGCGCCTCGGTGTCGCCGCTGAATGTATCGAGCGACGCCTCGGGGGTCGCGCAGTCGGTCGCGACGCTGGGCGCGCTCGCGGGCTCGCAGCAGTTCACCGCGACGGCCTCCTTCGCGTCCAATAGCATCGCTTATCCCGAGCAGGCGGTCGCTGGAGCGGCGGCGTCGCTCAACTACCTGACCAGCGCGGCCGCGAGCGGCAGCGGCCAGAGCGGAGCGGTCGGCAGCGCGCTCGCCAATCCTTTGCTCGCGGTCGTTCGCGACGCGAATGGCAATCCGGTGCAAGGGGTCTCGGTCCTCTTCTCGGCCGTGACCGCGGGAGCGGCCGTGACCCCCGCGGCAGTGGCGAGCGATGCGAATGGCCAGGTTCAAGCGATCGCGACACTGGCGCCCACCGCGGGCGGAAACTCGTTCCGTGCCGCGGTCGCCGGGCTCAGCAATTCGCCGCTGACCTATAGCGAGACGGGCATCGCGAGCAGCGGGACCAGGCTGGTCGTTTCCGGGATCCCATCGCCTATCGCGGCAGGCACCTCGTCGACGGTCACGGTCCGAGCGGTGGATGCCAGCGGCAATCTCGCGGCGGGATTCAGCGGCAATGTCGCGCTCTCTTCGAGCGACGCGGCAGCCGTTCTCGGCGCCGCGGCGCCGCTCACGCAAGGAGTCGGCACTTTCCTGGTGACGCTCAATACCGCCGGTATGCAGAGCGTATCGGCGACGAGCCAGAGCGATTCTGCGATCGTGGGCTCGGAGAGTTCGATTGCCGTGCAAGCGGGTCCTCCGGCGGCGCTCGTGCTGACGCCGCAAGGGGCGACAAGCTTTACGTGCGGCTGCCGCGACTTCAGCCTGCGCTTGGTTGATCGCGAGGGAAATGCCGTGCTCGCGCCGCTCGCCAATGTTCAGCTCACCGCCAACGGTTCGGCAAACGTCGCGCAGACGAGCTTGTCGAATCTGCAAGGCACGCTGCCTGCGCAGAGTGTCAGCGGCGCGCTCTCGAGCAGCGGCACCGCGACCGCGACAGTCTGCGACCAGCGCGTCGAGAGCATTCAATTCACCGCCTCGCAAGCCTCTCTGTCGGCCGCGGCGAGCCAGACTCTGACCATCGTGACCGGGGCCCTCGACGCCGCGCGGAGCACCTTCACCAGCTCGACGCCGACGGTGGAGAGCCTGGATGGCGTGGCTCACCTGACGCTGACGCCGCGCGATTCCTGCGGCAATCCTATCGGCCCCGGATTGACCGGCGCGACGATGAGCGCACCCGCGCCAGCCCAGATCAGCGCGGTCGTCGATCAGGGCGACGGGACCTATACGGCGGATTTGACCGCGGCCAGCTGCCTGGAGACCGGCACGGCAATTCAAGTCGCTGCACAGATCGGCGCGGTTGCGATGCAAACGCAGATCGCGCTGTCCATTACCTGTGTGCCGGTCTCGTCCGCGCAGTCGAGCGTGGCGCTCTCGGCCACGACGGTTGTGCGCTGCGAGGATGCGAGCCGCGACCAGGTGCAGGTCACGGTGGTGCCGCGCGACGCCTCAGGGCAGCCGCTCGATGGCGACGGCGCGGTCTCCATCGACAACTCGGCGGGCGCGCTCATCGTCGGCGCATTCACGCGCGTGGGCGATGCCTTCGTCGGCTCCGTGACGTCTTCGTCGTGCGGCCCGACTCCCGTGCCGATCCTCGTCCTGGCCAACGGAGTTGCGATCGGCTCTCCGCAGCTCGCGGTCGCATTCACTTGCCCCGTCGTCGATCCCGCGCAGAGCGGGATCCAGATCAACGAGACATCGCTGCCGGCCAACGGGATCGCCGCCGCGACCGTCGCGGTCAGCGCGATGACCACCTGCGGCGAGCCCGCGCGCGGCCGACCGGTCGTGCTCGCGGCCAAGCTGGGCGCGCTCATTCCGGCCGCCGGCGAGACCGACTCCGCTGGCGCATTCGTGTCGCAGCTGTCCTCCGCCAAGAGCGGCACGGATCAGATCACCGGCACGGTCGATGGCGTGGAGCTGAAGCCGGCCACGATTCAATATGTGCCGGGCGGACGGGGAGGTTGCTCCTCGAGCAGCGAGCCGCCGCTGCTCACGCTCGCGGCTGCGCTGGCCCTGCTCTGGCGGCGCAGGCAACGGCACGTGTGAGCGGCGCACACCGACGGGGAAAATGGTGGCCCGGGGTTGATCGCCGCTATCGCGCACTCCGCGCGATGCCACTTCCGGGCTCGTCGTTTCGTCTCGCGCCCGGCGCGCTCGGCCTTGATTCCGGGGCGAGCGGCGCGATACCGATCTAGCGAGCGGGAGTTTTTTCCACGGAGCGAACGTGCCTCTCCTTCGCGCACTGCTTGCGGCCGGCGTCTTGTTTCTCGCTTCTTGCTCGAGCAGCCAGACGCTCAGCTCCCCCTCGCCCGACCCCAGCCGCTCGACGCTGACCAGCGATCGCAGCGCGGGGGTCATCGCCAACGGCACCGACGACGCAGTGCTGACGGTGACCATCCTCAATGCGCAGGGCCAGCCGCTCAAAGGGGTCAACGTCACGCTGGCCGCGACTGGCACGGGCACCGCCTTCACCGCGGCCGCGGCCACCGATGGCAACGGGCAGACCACCTCGCGGCTGAGCGCGACCGCGGCGGGCGTGAAGACGGTGAGCGCGTCGATCGTCGGTGGCGCGACGCTGGCGCAGACAGTGTCGATCGGGTTCGTCGCCGGGCCTGGCGCCAAGCTCGGCTTTCTCGTGCCGCCCTCGAACATCGAGGCGAACAGCGCCATCACTCCGCCGGTGCAAGTGGCCGTCGAGGATTCGTTCGGCAACCAGGTCGCCGACGCGGGCGCGTCGATCTCGATCGCGCTGGAGCAGGACGGTGGCAGCGCCGTGTTGGGCGGCACGCTGACGGCGGCGGCGGTGGGCGGCGTCGCGACCTTCGCCGATCTGACCGTCGCGCAGGCGGGCGCGGGATACGTGTTGAGCGCGTCTTCCAGCGGCGTCGCGTCGGCGCTCTCGGCTCCGTTCGACGTCACCAGCGGCCCTCCCTCGGCGCTGGCGTTCACCGCGCAGCCGACCGGCGTCGCGACCGGAGTGACGATGGCGCCGATCGTGGTCTCGCTGCTCGACTCGCAGGGCGCTCTCGATGCCAGCGGCACGGCCACGGTGAACCTCGCGCTGGGCGCGGGCTGCAGCGGCCCGAACGGCGCCGCGCGGCTCTCCGGAACGCTCTCGATCGCCGCGGTAGCCGGCGTCGCGACCTTCAGCGACCTCTCCCTCGACGGCGTCGCGCAGGACTGCACGCTGGTCGCGACCGCCGACGGATACGCTGGCGCGACCAGCGCGCTCTTCGACATCAACCCCGGCGAGCCGTGCGCGGCGCAGTCGGAGATCGCCGCGACCCCAACCACCGCGACCGCCGATGGCGCATCCGCGATCCAGCTGCTGCTCACCGTGCGCGACTGCGCGGGAGATCCGCTCGGCACCGAGCCGTTCTCCATCGCGGTGAGCGGCTCGGGCAACCTGCTCTCCTCGGCGCAGGGCGCGGGCGGCCCGTCGGTCGGCGGCACCACCGCGGCAAACGGCGAGGGCAGCGCGCTGCTCGCGTCCACGCAGGCGGAGACCAAGATCGTCACCGCGGTGTTCGGCTCCGGCGGCGATCGCGCGATCTTGCAGACGGCGGTCACCTTCGTGGCCGGCGCGGCGAGCGCGGCGCAATCCTCGCTCTTGGCCAGCCCCGCCAGCGTCGCCGCCGGCGAGAACATCTCGCTGCTGGTGGTGCTCGCCGACGCGCAGGGGAATCCGCTCGGCGAGCAGCCGTTCACGCTCTCCGCCAGCGGCGGCGACAGCACGTTCAGCAACGGCGGCGCGAGCGGCAGCACGCTCGGCGGCACCACCAACCGCGGCGGGATCTCCACCGCGCAGCTCACCTCCGAGACGGTGCAGAGCGAGCAGGTCTCGCTGACGCTTCCGGGGGCCGCGAGCGCGCTCCTCACCGCGAGCGTCTCGTTCACCGGCTGCCAGGCGAATCTCTTGACCTGCGGCTCCGGCTCCGCGCGCCTCTGCATCGACGGGCAGAACGACGCGCAGAACTGCGGTGCCTGCGGGCACTCGTGCGCCGGCGGCGCCTGCGTGCTCGGCCTCTGCCAGCCGGTGGCGCTCACCGAGCTCGACAACCAGCTCATCTTGTCGATGATCGCGCAGGACTCCACCGTCTACGCCACGCTGGTCCTGCCGGGCGGCCAGAGCGGCGTCGTCAGCTCCGGCATCCTCGCCATCGATGCCGACGGCACGCAGCCACTGCTCGACGGAGGCCTCGATGCGATCCCCCTCGCCATCGTCGAGAGCTCGTCGCAGCTCTACTGGTCGTCGACCTTCGGCAACGGCTCCAACGGGATCGCGTCGATGCAGCCCGACGGCGGCTCCGCCGGTGTGTTCTTCGACGGCGGCGCGGCTGACTTGCCCACCTCGCTGGCGATCGATTCACAAAACATCTACTGGACCGCGCCGAATCCGGGCGCGTTCGATGCCGCCGACGGCGGCGTCTGGTCGATGCCGCTCGACGGTGGCTCCGCGATCGCGATCGGCGGCAACCAAGGCTACCCCGCGTCGGTGGCGGTGAGCCCGGCCGGTATCTTCTGGCGCACGCTCGACGACGCCTCTCTGTGGCGCGCGGCCAGCCCGAGCAGCTCGCCGTCGCTGTTCCAGTCGGGACATCCGATCGTGCTCGCGGGGAGCGACAGCTTTGAAGGCAGCGGCAACATCCAGACCGTGCTGCTGGCGACCCGCTCGCTGGTCGCCGACGCGAGCAACGTCTACTGGTTCGACTCCGACGAGGTGAACGACCCACTCCACGGCTCGGTCTGGATGGCGCCCGCGGACGGCTCGGCCGCGCCCAGCTTGATCGCGAGCAACCAGTTCGCGCCCGCCGCCATCGCCGTCGACGCAAGCGATGTCTACTGGCTCAACGCTGGCGACAACAGCCTCCACGCGGCGCCCATCGCAGGCGGCCCCGCGCGCACCCTCTACCTGGGCACCCCCGGGGTACTGACGATCGGCGATCTCGCGCTCGACGCGACCGGCATCTATTGGGTCGAATACGGCGGCTCCGTTGGCAACAACGGAATCATCACCACGACGCTGCTCCGCCTCGCGAAATAGATCGTCCTTTGGCTCACCGCTGTTGCCTTCGAGGGGCCCCATGTCCAGAACAATCTCTGCCTTCTTCGTTCTCGTCGCCTGGAGCGCGGCGCCGTCGCCGTCCTGGGCGATCGACTGCAAGAAGGCGAGCTCCCCGTCCGAAAAGCGGGTCTGCGGCAGCCCGAAGCTGCTCGCGCTCGACGCCCGATTGAATGCTGCCTATGGCGAGGTCAAGAAGGCGGTCAGCAAAGAGGATCTCGACCGCATCAAGGAGAAGCAGAAGGACTGGGCGCGCGCCGCGTTCGCCAGCGAGGCGCCCCAGGAGGACGCGCTCGCGGCCGCCTACTCGTTTCGCATCGATCAGCTGCAGCTGATCTCGGGGAAAGCCAAAGTCGCGGAGACGAAGTCACCCGTTGTCCAAGGGGACGCGACGCTCTCGTATCAGTGGGTCCAACACGAATACAACGGCCGGCAGATCATGGCCTATCCGCAGCTCGTCTCCGCGAAGACAAGCACCTATGTCGCGGCGATCAACAAGGCGATCAAAGACGAAGCGGACTCGAACGAACACGACATGATCTGGTGCGCCACTGACAACACCTATGCGGTCTATAAATACGAAGTGCTCGCGGCCAAGGCCGGCCTGTTCGAGACGCAGCTGACCAGCAACGACGATGGATGCTTGTGCGGCTGCGCGCACCCGTCCGACGAAACCGGTCCGTTCTCCACGCTTTGGGACACAGAGACGGGCAGCCAGGTGCAGCCGATCGACAATGTGCTGTTGAGCGCGAAGCCCGGCTCGGAAGATGCCTTTTATGCATGGATGCTCGCCAACGGGAACCGCGAGTACGCCTCGCTCGACGACGACTGCAAAGCGGTCTACGCCGACGGCGCGGGCGCATCGGGCCCTTCGCTCGATGCCCTGCATGGCCAGGTCTCGATGACGCCGGGATTTCCCCACGCGACGCGCGCCTGCGTGCTGACCTTCACGGTCCCGATCCAGAGCGTTGCCAGCCTGCTGCAGGTCAATCCAGAGCCGCTCAAGCTGCTGCAGCGAGAGCAGGAGGCGGGGCTGGTGAGCGCGGAGGAAGCGGCCGCGATCCGGAAGGTCGTGAAGCAGCTCAGCAAGTAATTGGCTCGCGAGGGCGCCGCGCAGGTGGCGAGCGTCAGCCCTCTCGCGGTGTGCACAAGAGAGAGCCCGCCATGACCAGGCGCTGCTACCGGTCGTCGAAGCTCGCCCGGGCTTTCTTGATGCTGCTCCAGTGGGTCCCGATCCATTGAACCAGGTGCTCCATCGGGTCGATCAAGCTGTGCCCCAACCGGGTGAGCTCATACTCGACGCGCGGTGGAACCTCGGGGAACACCTCGCGGCGCACGAAGCCGTCGCGCTCGAGGTTGCGCAGCGTCGTTGTCAGCATGCGCTGCGAGATGCCGTCGAGCGCGCGCTGCAGCTCGGAGAAGCGAGCGCGGTGGCCTGGGGTGCGCGCGAGGATGACGACGAGCAGGACGCTCCACTTGTCCCCGATGCGCGCGAGGAACTGGCGGACCACGCTCGACTCTTCGCTCTTGCACATGAGGTAGACGGCCCGCCGCTGGTTCATGGTTACTTCCTTGTGCGCTGCTGCGCTTGAAGTGCCGTCTTCCCACGCTGCTTGTCTCCGCTCATGCTGCTTCTCTCAAATAGTAACCGAGAGGAGCCAACATGCAGAGTCCAGTCGTCTCCGTGAGCCCGATCACCCTGTCCGCGCCCGGCCGCGGCGCGCCGCTGCAGGTCCGCGCCTCCGCTCCAGCGGCGGGCGGGAAGCTCCCGATTCTCCTGTTCGCGCACGGGTTCGGCTCGTCGATGGACGCCTATGCACCGCTGGCGAGCCACTGGGCGGCCCACGGCTTCTTGGTGGTCCAGCCGACGTTTCTCGACTCGCGGACGCTGCTGGCGAACCCCAAGGCGGACCACGCGGAGGCCGTCGCGGAGTATTTGAAGGACCCGCGAAAGCCGCTGATGTGGCGCTATCGCATCGAGGACGCGAAGCGAGTGCTCGATCAGCTTGACGCCATCGAGGCCGCGGTGCCGGGGCTCGCGGGGCGCGCCGACCGCAGCCGCGTCGCCGCGGTTGGTCACTCGTTCGGCGCGCAGACGGCCGGCGCGCTGCTCGGTGCCCGCGTGAACGGAGAGGACCACGCGGACCCGCGCGTCTCGGCCGGCGTGCTGCTCTCCGCCGCAGGCCGCGGCGGAGACGCCCTCAGCGACTTCGCCCAGGAGCACTTCCCGCAGCTCGGCCTGGACTACGCGCCGATGATGACGCGGACGCTGGTGGTCGCGGGCGATCACGACCATTCGCCGCTGACGACGCGCGGGCCGGCCTGGTTCACGGATGCGTACACGCTGAGCCCGGGCGCCGACGCGCTCGTCACGCTCTTCGGCGGCGAGCACCTGCTCGGCGGCATCTCGGGCGCGCTCGTGCGCGAGACGACCGATGAAAATCCAGGACGAGTGGCGGCGGTGCGGCGCCTGACGACGGCATATCTGCAGAGCGCGCTGCATCCGGGCGACGGCGCCTGGCCGCAGGCTCGGGCCAGCTTGTCGCCGGCGGTCGGCCGCGTCGACGAAAAGCGCAGCTGAGGGCCGCTCGCGGCCGCTTCCTGGCGAGCCCGGTCAGCAGAGCGAAGAGGCGCCCCCTCCTTTGGCCAGCGCCCGCGCGCCGGTTTGCGTTGGTCGCGCGAGTGAGCCAGGCCGTCTTGAGCGCCCGGGGACCTCGCGGCACTCGTAGGTTGCAATTCGATATACGCGAGGCAGCCCCATCGTGAGAAAGCCACTTCGCAACGACGAACGTCGCTTGCCTCAATCATTCACTTGCGGCCAACAAGCGCACCGAACGAATTCCGCTCGGGATCGTCCTTCCCCATTTGTGGAGATACATTGAAAAAGCTCGTGCTGCTTCCGGTGATCGTCGCCTCCCTCCTCATCAACGCGGCCTGCTCCAGCGGTCCGTCCTGCGGCGCTGGAACGGTGCTGGTCAGCGGCCAGTGCGTGGCGGTCGACGCCGGGCCGGGCGATACCTGCGGCGCGGGGACCGTGCTGGTCGATGGTCAATGTGTGGCGATTGACGCCGGGCCGGGCACGACGTGCGGCGCGGGGACTTTGCTGGTGAATGGCCAGTGCGTTGAGATCGACGCCGGCCCGGGAATTACCTGCGGCGACGGAACGGTGCTGGTGAGCGGCCAATGTGTGGCGGTCGACGCCGGGCCGGGAATCGTCTGCGGCGCGGGCACGGTGCTGCTGGGAGACGCCTGCGTGGCGCTCGACGCCGGTCCGGGCTCCACCGTCGTCATCAATGCAGTCGGCTTGGGGACCGGCACGGTCACCGGCGCTGGAGTCACATGCGGAGCTGGCGGGGTCTGCACCGCGTCGGTCGCTGGCAACGCCACGCTCGAGCTCACCGCCGCTGCCGACCCGGGCTACTTCTTCGCCGGCTGGCGCGGCGGCGGATGCTCGGGCACCGGCACCTGCAGCGTCACGCCGTCTGGATATACATTCATTGAGGCTGGATTCTCGGCCATTACCTATTGGGGCAATGCAACCCTCCTGGACGGCGGCGCCGGGCCCCAGGGCATCTACGCGACCACGCTCGGTGGCGGCACCGGAGCGCAGCTCTTGGGCCCGGGAGACCCCGCCCTTGCGCCGGCATATGTCTATGCCAGCTCTGCTGACGGGATGACCTTCGCGTTCAGCCCGGCTTTTGGCGCGAGCAATGCCTGGCAAGGCAATAGCGGCGGTGTAGCCTGGGTCGCCGATTTCTGGGCGCAGGAATCGCGCGGCATCTATGGGTATGCCAGCCTGCCCGGCGATGGAACGGTGCCGGCCGGCTCGCTCTCGCCCGACGGAACGCGGCTCGCGCTCGAGGACAATGGCTATCTCGTGGTGCTCAACAGCGACGGCTCCAACGCGGTCAGCATCGGCAATGAGGGGAACTCGCACAGGCCTTTCTCGTTCGTTGCGAACGATTGCTACAATGCCGGCTGCGCGACCGGCCGCTTCATCGCCTGGTCTCCCGATAGCAACCAGGTCGCCTGGATCGCTCAAACCTCGTCGAACCCCTCCTATCCGAATGTCTGGATCGGTCCGGTCGACGGAGGAAAGAGCGAGCAGTTGACCAACTTCAGCAGCGCCACCATCAACGGCAATCCGAACCTCAATGGGCTCGACTGGTCGCCCGATGGAACCAAGATCGCGTTCGTCTCCAGCGAGATGCCGGCCGATGGTGAAGCCGCCGACGCCGGAGCCGCAGACGGTGGAGCCGTCGACGGCGGCGCGATCCTCGCCTCGGTCGGCGTCACCAATCTCTGGACCGTGAACGTCGAGACCCTGGCGCTCAACTGCGTGACCAATTTCGATACCGAATACTGGCTCGATATGGCGACCTATTCGCGCACGGGAAACACGCTGGTGTTTTCGTCGACGCAAAACATCGATCTGAACCCGGATGCAGGGACGGGCGCGCGCAATCTCTTTGCGATTGAAGACGATGGAACCGGCCTGCGCCCGCTCACTTATTCGGCCTCCAACAACGCCTACAATGAGGGCCCGTATTGGGCGCCGGACGGCGTCACGCTGGTGTTCGAGTCGAACCAGAACCCGGTGGACGGCGGAGTGAGCGGGCAGGGGATCTGGACGGTCGGAATTGGCGAGGGCGCGACGCCGGCGCCGGCCGGGCCCAGCAATGGCCTCGACTATTCGCCGCTCGACGACAACGATTAAAGAGCGGACCGTTCGCGAAGGCGCGCTGGTCTCGGCGCGCTTTCGCGGATTGCGAGGCGCTTTGCAGAAGCACGTGGAGCTATCGCGGGAGCCTCGTCTGGCCTGGGCGGGCGCGCTCCTCGCGCTTGGGGAGATGCTCTGCGTTGGCCAGCTCTTTCACGCGCGCGCTGGCCGGATGCTGGCGCGCGGCGGAGAGGCGCTCTGCTGGCCGATGTGGAGCGGCTGCGCGAGCTGGCGCGTCTTGGACCCAGGCGCGCTGACCGCTCTCTTGCTCGCGCTGGCCGCGGCGACGCTCGTCGCCGCTGCGATGTTCCTGGCGCGATGGCGATACGCCTTCGCGTTGCTGGCCATCAACATGGCCGCGCTGCTGGCTGTCGAGCTGCAGGATTTCCGGCTGCGCCAAAATCAGTTCTATATGCTGGCGATTGCTGTCGCGTGCTTCACCCTGCTGCCGGAGCGGAGCCGCGCGCTGCGATATATCGTCGTCGCCTTCTATTTCTGGGCGGGTCTGTTGAAGCTCAATCGCGAATGGCTCACCGGCGCGGCCCTCTACAAGCCGATCTGGCACCTCGACGGCGCCCTCTTGCGCGCCGGCTGCGCTTGGGTGGTTGTCCTCGAGTTGGTATTCGTATTTGGCCTGCTGTTTCACCGCCGGTGGCTCTTTGTCTTCGCGTTGGTCCAACTGGTGCTCTTCGCAATCGCTTCGATCGTCGTCGTCGGCCCATTCTATCCCGCGCTCATGATGGTTCTTCTCGCCGCATGCGCGGTATTGCGAAAAGAATCGGAGGCGCCGCTGTGGCTGTGGCAGGAGCATCCATCGACCCTGCTCGCGGTCGCGCTCTTCTGCGCCCTCCAGCTGATCCCTCGAATGATGCCTGGCGATACCGCGCTCACCGGCGAAGGGCGCCTCTTCGCGCTGCATATGTTCGACGCCAAGGTGATCTGCAGTTCAGAGGTGATTCTGCTGGAGCCAGGCCACGAGGAGCGCAAGTTCGATGCGAGCCTGGGGCTCCCGGTGCGCACCGCGTGCGACCCGGCCGTCCTCTACGCGCGCGGCCGCACGGTGTGCGCGCGGAGTGGCAGAGACGCCGAGGTGGACTTGCACCTGGCGAGCCGGCGAAGCAGCGATAAGCAGCTTCGCGAGATCGTGAGTCTGCGCGACTTCTGCCGACAGATGCCTGAGTACCGCTGGTGGCGGCACAACGATTGGATCCGCGCGGGCTAGATTCCGCGGCCGACCAGGTACGATCGCCTCTTGTCTTGTTCCGAGTGAAATGGGACAGACCCACGCGTCAGGAACCCCGGGGGGAGCCGAGGCCGCTGGATGAAGATCGCGCTCGTTGCTCTGCAAGATGCCGCCGACATCGAGGCGCGGCTCTCTCGCGCCCGGGCACGCGGCGAGGTGGAGCTGATCGCGCCGCCCGCGCTCGCCGGCCACGGGCGCGGCCGCTGGCCTGCCCGCGAAGGCCTGGGCGATCGCCGCGCGCCGGGCGTGCGGGACATGCCGGCGAATGAGGTCTTCGAAGCGCTGCGCGCCAGCGGCACCGTTTGGGACGAGATTCGTTTCGATGCGAAGAGCGGCGCTGGCGTGGTGGTCTGCGCAGAGGCCAAGAGCGGCGGGATTCGTCTCGCGAAGCGGCTCGTCATCGAAGTGGAAGCCGGGGACGAGCAGCTCTCGGCGCCGCGCGCGCTCGGCGAGAGCATCGACGATCGCGTCGCGCTGTCGGCGGTGCGGATGGCGCTGCGCGACTGCGACGCTGTCGAGGGAGATTCGGCAGCCATCGCGGGGCTGCGGGCCGCGGGCTGGGAGCTCGCGCGCGAAGTGCCGGCGCCAGGCTGGGGCGCGGACGAGGCTCGCGGCGTCACCGCCGTCGTGACCTACTACAACCTGGGTAGATGGCTCCCCGCCTGCATTGCTTCTCTGCGCGCGCAGACGGTGCCTGTCGAGATCGTCATCGTAGACGACGGCAGCACGCCCGAGCAGGCGGCGGTCGCGGACGCGGAGGTCGCGAAGGATCCGGCGATCCGCCTCGTGCGCCAGGCCAACGCGGGGCTTCCTGCCGCGCGCAATCGGGGCGCGCAAGAGGCCTCGCACGATCTGGTCCTGATGGTCGACGCGGACAACACGATGCGGCCCCGCCTCGTCGAGCGGCTGCGGGAAGCGCTGCGCGTGCGGCCCGATGCAGGCTGGGCCTGCCCCGCGTTCCATAGCTACGACGACGCGACCGGCGCCACCGCCTTCAACTACGGACCCGCCGAGCTCTGCAATGAAGTCGTGCTGCTGCGAAATGTGATCGGCGACGGCTGCGCGCTCTATCGACGGTCGGCGCTGCAGGCCGCGGGCGGGTTCGGGCTCGACTACACGCCGCATCCGGATTGGCACTTCTGGCTCCGCGCATTTGAGGCGGGGCTCTCTGGCGCGGCGGTCCCGGAGATCCTCTTCGACTACCGCGAGCGCGGCGACTCGATGCTGCGCGGGATGACGCCGCTCGCGATGGCCTTCTCGCGCACGGAGCTGGTTCGCATGCATCCGCGGCTCCTCGCGCGCGATGCCGAGACGATCTCTCGCTTGGAGGCGGCGGAGATCGTCGCGGAGCACGCCCACCGCCGTTGGCTCGGCAGCTCCGATCGCGACGGCGAAGTCGCGGCGCTGGTGCGCGAGCTGTCGGCACTGCGCGCGTACACCACGAAGGTCGAGCAGGATCTGCAAGCGTCGCAGCAGCGCACCGCGGCTGTCGAGCAGTCGCTGTCCAAGGTCGAGTCGCAGCTGCCGCAGTTTCGCGACTACGTAGCCAAGCTCGAGCGCGACCTGATGAGTTTGCGCGGATACAGCGAGTCGCTCGAGCGCGAAGTCGCCCAGAGAGACGTCCAGCTCCAGGCGGCGCGCGCCGACAGCGAGGTGGCGCAGCTCAAGGCGCTCGCAGCGATGCAGCGCGCCCACGCGGCCGAGCTGGCGCGGAACGAATCGGAGATCGCGAACAGCGAGCGGGCCGCGGCGTTCGAGGAGATGTCGCGCTCGAGCGCCGTGCGCGCGTCGCGCCTGCTCGCGGCCGCCAACCCGGCCGCCCACCGCGCGGTCGGCGCGCTGGTCACGCGGCTGTTGCGCTGGAGCGGCCGCTGAGCGCTGCGACATAGTCGAGACATTCCGAGCACCATAGGACCCGTATCGCGAAGATACGCCGGTGGTCGTAATGTCGATGTACCTGAAGCGCGCCACTCCGCTCGATGTCAGAGCAGGATCACTCGACTGTTGCGTACCTGATGCGCTCTTGGTCTGGGATGCTCCTTGGCGCACTCCAGCCATCGCGCGCGCCGCACAAGAAAAGTCCCGGACATATCCAACGAACCCGGCCCCGTTAGTCTCGTCGTCCTCGCGCGGTGCTGTTGCTGGCGCGCAGCGAAGGGATAGATGGAAGAATCGCAACAATCAAAGTGGCCCACCGCTGCCGGGCCTGCGCTGTTTGTCGGTCTCGCGTTCCTCGCGTGGGCCGCGGCCCGCGCGGCTCCGATTGCGTTGCACCACCACATGCTGGGAGGGAATGACGTCCGCATTTATATGACGTATGCGCGCCAATGGTGGAGCAGCGGTCGCGTTCCTTATCGCGACTTCCGCGTAGAGTATCCACCCGGCGGATTGCTGGTCTTCCTTCTGCCCTATCTCGTCGAGAGCGATCGCAAGTATTCGCTCGCATTCGGATTCGAGATGGTTGTGTGCGATCTGGTCTGCTACGCAATCATCCTCGATTGGGCGCGCGCCCTTCACGCCAACTCGCGCGGGCGCGTGGCCCTCGCCGGCGGGCTCTATCTGGTGGCCACGGGCACGCTGATATCCGTGCTCTATGAACGATATGATCTCGCCTCCTCGACGCTCGCGCTCGGCGCGCTCTACCTCGCTTATCGCGTGCGGCGGACGGGATGGAGCGCCGTCGCGCTGGGCCTCGCCGGGGCGGTCAAGCTCTGGCCTCTCGCGCTCGCGCCGCTCTGGCTGCTGCTCGGCTGGCGCCGCGACCGCTGGCGCGGGCTCTCCAGGGTCTGCGTCGGTCTGTTGATGGGGCTCCTGGTGCCCTCGCTGCCGTTTCTCTCCAACGCCGGCTTGCATATCTTCGATTTCCTCGGATACCACCTCGAGCGGGGATTGCAGATCGAATCAACCTGGGCGCCGTGGGTCTTTTTCGCCGGCCAGGCGCGCGATTCCATGCGTGCGATTGTCTTCGCGCACGGCGCGCTCGAGCTCCACGGCGCGCTCGCCTCCACGTTTGTCGCGGTCTCGACGCCGGTCCTGGTCACGCTCGTGCTCGCACCGCAGCTGCTCGGTTTTCGTCGAGAGAGCGGCGCGAACGTCGATGTCTGCGGCAAGCAGGGCCTGCTCATTGCGAGCGCCGTGATCCTCGGCTTCATGATTGGCGGCAAGGTCCTCTCTCCGCAGTTTCTCCTCTGGGTGATTCCTCCGCTCGCGCTCTCTGCCGAAGGTCCGCTCATGAGCGTCGCGCTGCTCGTCACCGCCGGGCTCACGACGGCGGTCTTCCCGGCCCTCTACGACCCGCTCCAACATGAGTTCGCGCCGCTTCGGCCGCTCGCGGTCGGCTGTCTGGCGGCGCGCAATTTCATGCTGATGGTCCTCTATGTCGCGCTGCTGGTGGAACTCTGGCGCAGGACCGCCGCCAGCGAGGTGCCGGCCATCAGTCCCGCCGCTCCCGCGCCGCTCCAACCGACGCACCCGTGAGCCGGATGTCGCTCCCATCCTTCGCGGCAAGGAATTGGCGCGTCATTGTCTGGACAATGCTGCTCTCTGCCGGTGAATGGGTCTTGCGCGCGCAGGATATCGTTCATTGGACCCCCATCGAGCAGCGCGACTATCTGCTCGCCACCGCCGCCGCCTTCCCCTTCTGGTGGGCCAGCTTCCGCCTTCTCGGCTGGCTCTCGGCGCGCGGGAAGCTCGCACGCGCTGGATATGGGCTGATGCTTCTGGCCCTGGCCATCACCACCTGGCTCCCCTACGGCGTCTATTTTCATTACGGCACGTTCCCCATTCGCGACATGGTGATCTTTCTCGCCAATGCGCCAGGCATGGTCGCTGACGTCGGCCCGCATCTCGTCTCGTTCCGGGATGTCTTCTTGTTTCTTGTCATCGCCGCGGCGATTGCCGTGGGTGGTTGGGCGCCTCGCGAGTCCCGCCGTGGCGCGCGGCTCCCGCTGCTCACGTTCTGCGCGCTGGTTGCGCTGGATGCGATGGCCCCGACGACGGCGAATCTCCCGCTGCCTGCGACGGCGACCACGATTCAAGTCGTTTCTCAACTGGTGCAGTGGAAAGGAGCCCCGCCATCGTTCTTCACGTTGCGGCCCCGGTATCCGCCGCAGCCGCCGCCGCAGGACTCCAATGGAAACGATCCCTATAACTACCTCTGGATCATCGGAGAGAGCATGGGCGGTCGATACTTCCACGCCTATGGGGCGCAAGACGAGGATGCGCCGTTTCTCGACCAGCTGCTCGAGTCCCCCGATGCCATCCGGCTGGAGCATTTGAATGCAAGCTCGACCTGCACCGACGTGTCGTTTCCGTCATTGATGAGCGGTATGGCGCCCACGCGGCCGCTCTCGCAGTTCGTGAACGCAGAGCTGCCCTATGACGTCATGAAGCTGCGCGGCGCCAGCACGTTCCTCATATCGTCACATAAGCTGACATGGGCCCATCTCGATCAGTTTCTTGCAGATCGATATCTCGACCGGATGCAGGGCGCGGAGACGCTGCATCCCAATCCTCCCGACAATTTCGGCGCGCCGGACAGCGAGACTTATGCAGAAGGGTTGAAGGAAATGGATCGCATCGATGCCGAGGGCCGCCGCTTCTTTGGCGTGCTCCACGTGCGGACCATGCATACGCCATATCAGGTCGACCCGCTGCTTCCGGACCCGCCGATCGCCAGCAGCCCCGCCGGCGCGACAGCGAGATACAGCGCGTCGATGCGCTACTTCGACCGGATGTTCGGCGACTTTTGGAAGGCATTGCAGCAGCGCAACTATGGAAGGAAGACCATCGTATTCTTCCTCGCCGATCACGGCGAGTCGTTCGGGCAGCATGGGGGATATACGCACTGCGCGAGGTACTTCGATGAGGAGACGCGCGTGCCGGCCTTCGTCTATGCGCCGCACGAGGTCTGGAGCGATCCGGCCGTCCACGCCAAGCTCGAACAGCTCGCGGCCAACCGGCAGGAGTACGCCTCGACCATCGACCTGCTGCCGACTTTCTTGGATCTCGCTGGCGTCGATCTCAAGCCGTTCGCCGCTCAACTCGACGGCCAGCCGCTGACGCGCGCGCTGCCGGAGGGGCGCCGCTACCTCATTTCCAATTGCGCTGAGTTCCGGCGCTGCCCGATCCGCGCATTCGCTTATTACCAACGCGGGATTAAATACATCTACCTCTCTTATATCCAGCGCTGGTTCGCGTTCGACCTCGCGAATGACCCTGGAGAAACGATCGATGTGGCGAGTGCGCACCAGGAGGAGATCGCCGCGGCGACGAGCGAATTTGTCGCGAACCCGACGCTGGCGAACCTGCTGCACTCGCGCACGCCGCCGCGCATCCCGGGGGAATGAGGCGAGCCAGCTGGCCTCCGCGCTCGAACCGCGGTGCCTTTCGCTCTACGATTCCCCCATGCCCGACGCGCCCCCTCCGCCTCCCTCCGAATCCGCCGCGCCCTCCGCTTGTCCGCTTCCCCTCGACGCGCTCTCCGCCAACTTCCGCAAGCACGTCGACCCCGCCGCGCCGCCTCCGCTTCGCATGATGGGCGCCAAGGGCCTCGTGCCGATGGGCCCGAAGGAGCTGACCACCGCGCTCTTCATGCTCACTTTCGACGCGGACGCGGCCATCCGCGAGACCGCCGCAAAGAGCGCCGCCGGGCTGCCCGACAAGATCCTCTCGGTGGCGCTGCGCGACGAGACGCTCGAGCCGCCCGTGCTCGAGCACTTCGCGCACACGCTGACGCAGAAGCCCGACTACCTCGAGATGATCGTGCTCAACGGCGCGACCAGCGACTCGGCGGTGGCCTATGTCGCGGGCATCGCCAGCGACAAGCTGCTCGAGATGATCGCGCAGAACCAGCTGCGCATCCTGCGCGACCCGGCCATCGCGCGCGCGCTGGTGCAGAACCCGGGCGCGCGGCCGAGCACGGTCGACAGCATCTGCGACTTCTGCGTGCGCTCCGGCGTGATGTTCGAGGACCTCGAGGCGTTCAAGGCGGCGCGCCGGCGCGTCCATGGGGGCGCCGCGGAGGACGAGGCCGCCGCCGCTGCGGCCGCCGCGAAGCTCCTCGCCGAGCAGCGCGCCGCCGAGGAGGTGCTCACGCAGATGGGCATGGCTCGCCACGAGCTCGACGCGCACGCCGCGGAGGAGCTGGAGCCCACCACCGACGCCGCCGAGCAGACGCGCAAGCTGAGCGTGCAGCAGCAGATCATGAAGCTGTCGATCGCGAAGAAGATCGAGTGGGCGAACAAGCGAGGCAACAAGGAGGTGCGGACCATCCTGCTGCGCGATCCGAACAAGCTGGTCCAGCTGGCGGTGGTGCAGAGCCCGCGCATCACCGAGCCGGAGATCGTCAAGCTCAGCCTGAGCCGCACGCTCCCGCAGGAGGTGCTGATGTACATCTATAACAACCGCCAGCTCACCAAGAACTACTCGATCAAGGTGAACCTGGTGAACAACCCGAAGACGCCGGTGGCGGTCTCTATGCGCTTCTTGTCGCTCTTGCGCGCGGCCGAGCTCAAGGCGCTCGCGAAGAACAAGAACATCCCCAACGCGGTCGCGACGGCGGCGCGGAACATGGTCGACAAGAAGACCAGCTAGCGCGCAGCCGCCCGGGCCACTGGCGGCGGCCGGGGGCACGGCTCAGGCGAAATGCACTCGAGCCAGCGGGCTACGCGCGAGGCCGATCGCCTGCCGGCGCGTCGGGCTCGTCGTCGGGGAGCGCCATCGCCGCGTCGAGGAGCGCGGGCGCCTCTTCGCTCGGGTCGGTCGGCACGAACGGCGGCGCGTCGAGCAGCTGGAGCGCGCTCTGCAGCGCCTGGCGCGCCTTCTCTCGCTGCTGCGCGTCCACGTTGATGCGCTGGTGCGCCTCGGTGGCGCGCTGCTCGTGGCGGCTCGCCTCGCTGCTCGCCCGCTGCAGGTGGTTGCGCAGCTCGTCGCGCGCTTCGGTGAGCGCGCCGCTCTCGGCCTGCGCCGCGGCCAGCTCGGCGCGCGTCGCCTCGTGCGCGGCATGCGCGTCGGCGAGATTGGAGCGCGTCTTCTCGTGCTCTCCCTGCGCGGCGGCGAGAGCGCCGCGGAGCTGCTCGAGCTCCGTTCGAGCGGCGGCCAGCTCGACCTGCGACGTCTCGTGCAGCGCGCGTGCGCCGGCGAGCTCGGTGCGCACGCCCTCCATCTCCTCCTTGAGCTCGGCCACCTCGGCGCGGCCCAGCTCGACGTCGCCGCGCGCCTGCACCGCCTCGCGCTGCGCCGCCTGCACCGCCTCGCGCGCGCTGGCCAGCTCGGCCTGCGCCTTCGCGTGCTCGCCCTGCAGCGTCGCCAGCTGCTCGTGCGCGAAGGCCGCCTCGTGCTGCGATGCGGCCAGCTGCTCCTCGAGCGCGGCCGCGCGCGCGGCGCTCTCCGCCTGCTTCGAGGAGAGCTCGCCGTGGCTCTTCTGCAGCTCCTGGTGCGCGCTCTCCTGCTCGGCGCTCTGCGCCTTGAGCTGCGGGAGCGACTTGAGCTCCTCGCGCGCCGCGCCCAGCTCGCGCTCGAACTTCTTCGCCGCCGCCGCCAGCGATTCGGCCCGCTGCTGGAGCGACTTCGCGGCGACCTCGCGCTTGACCGCGTCGTCTTGCAGCGTCTGCGCCTGGTGCTCGAGCGCGGCCTGCTGGTCGCGCAGCTCGATGAGCTCGCGCTCCTTCGCGTTGAGCTCCTCCTTGAGCTGGACGTTCTCCTTGTCGGCCTTGCTGCGCGCCTCCTTCAGCTTGCGCAGCTCCGCCGAGGGCGACTGGCCCTTGCGCGCGGCCTCGAGCTCCGCCTCCTTGCCGATGAGCTGCGCCTCCAGCTCGTGCACGCGATCCTGCAGCGCGTGCAGATCGGGGTGCAGCAGCGCGCTTGCGTCGGGCGCGAGCGGCAGCTGCTCGCCGGTGGGGGGGGCCAGCTCGTGCTCGCCCAGCTCGACCACCTCGTCGCTCGCTTCGTCCGACGGGATCGGCTCGGTGTGCTGCACGTCGAGCGGCACCGGCGGCGGCGAGTTCTTCGCGCCCGGCGAGAGCGCATCGAAGGCGGCGTCGAGCAGATCGAGATCCTCCTCGGTCGCGTCGATCTGATCGCCAAGGTGCGAATCGCTCAGCGGCTCGTCGAGGACCTCGCCGGAGACCTCGAGCACCTCGTCGTCCGCTGGAGCGCCGTCCTCCTCGAGGACCTCCTCGACATCGACGCTGTCGACCTCCTCGTCGATCGACTGGAGCGGCTGCGGCGGATGCGAAGAGCGGGCCTCCGCGGCCTCGCTGTGCGAGAGGTGGAGCGGCTCGTCCTCGTCGACGAGGTTGCCCAGGCCGAGCGGCTCGTCGGCCAGCTCTTCGCGCGCAGGCTTCACCGGCCGCAGCGGCTGCGTCGCATCGGCAGGCTCGTCGCCGTCCGCCTCGGCGGGCAGATCGATCTTCAGCAGCGAGCCGATCAGTTCGATCATCCGCTCGGCCGCGAACGGCTTGATCAAGTACTCCTCGGCGCGCGTCTTGAGCTTCTTGTGCTTCTCGAACGAATCGGCCGTGGCGTTGCTCGAGATGAGCACCACCGGCACCTTCTTGAGCTGCTCATCCTTCTTCAGCCGCGTGCAGAGCATGTACCCGTTGGTCGGCTGCGCCTCGACGCAGACGACGATCAGGTCGGGACGCTCGCTCTTCGCGAGCCCCATGCCTTGCTCGGAGTTGTTGGCCGAGAGCACCGTCAGCCCGCGCCCCGAGAGCGCCCCTTGCAGGCTGCGCGCGAACTGCTCGTCGGAGTCGATCAGCAGGATGCGCTTGGACATGAAGGAATGATGCTCCGCGGCGCCAGAAGGGCAGCGAAAAACTCTAGGAGCGCGCGGCGAGGAGTGTCAACGAACGCGAAGACCGGTGCGCTCGCTGAGGCGTGCGATCAGCGCTGCTCGGCGGCGCGGACCAGCGCGAGCACGTCGTTCTCGTCGAGATCGGAGATGAGCGAGTAGACGATCTCGTCGCGGCGCCAGCTGGCCACGTTGTAGCCGTGCGCGCGAGAGATGAACACGTCGCGGCCATCGACCCGGTGCGCGGGCCCGACCAGGTTCGGCTCGGGGTCGTCGACGACGAGCAGCGAGACGCGCCGGCCGTGATCTTCCGGCACGGTGTACTGGACCATCGCAGCGGGCCGCTCGTGCAGCGTCGAGAGCCGCACGCCGAGGAGCGTCGGGCGGGGGCCGGTCTGCGTCGCGGCGAAGCGGGGCAGCCGCACGCCGAAGTGCAGGTTGCCCTCGACCCAGCGCTGCACCAGGCCCACGTCGGAGGCGGTGTAGTCGAGGGGCAGGGTGCGCGCGTGCAGCGCGACGCCGTCGTCGATGACCGTGTGGAGCGCGCTGCGCTGGAGCAGCTTGTCGACCACCGGGTGCGTCAGGCCGCCGAAGGCGAACCAGGCCGCCATGCCGAGGCCGGCCGCGCTGAGCGCGACCGCGCGCGGGCTGAGCGAATCGAACGACCAGCGGGCCGAGGCAAAACGCCGCAGCGCTCCCGGCCGCGCAGGGGCCTTCTCTTCGAGGAGCGCCGCCTGGATCTTCGCGCGCAGATGCGCGGGCGCGGCCACCGAGCCCGTGCGCCGCACCGCGGCCTTGAGCTGCTCCTGCGACTTGAGCGCGGCGGCGCAGAGCGCGCAGCTCGCGAGGTGCGCGGAGAGATCTCCCGCGTCGTCGGGCGAGAGCTCGCCGTCGACAAACGGGCCGATCAGCGCCTGCGCCTCGGCGCAGTCGACCGCCTCGATCGACTTTTGGGTTTCAGCGGACACGGCGCTTCATCTCCAGAATCTGGGCGTCGCCAGCCGCGGCGCGCTCGTCCTTCTCATCGGCCTTCGCGTCGACAGTGGCTGCATCCGGCGCGACGATCCCCTGCGCGACCGCGTAGGCGTGCAGCTGCTTCTGCAGCATGCGGCGCCCGCGGAACAGCCGGCTCATCACCGTGCCGACCGGGCAGTCGAGCACCTCGGCGATCTCCTTGTAGGCAAACTCTTGGAGGTCCGCGAGGATCACCACCATGCGGAAATCGATGGGCAGCTCGTCGATGGCCTTGAGCACATCGTCCGAGAGCATCCGGTCGACGACCAGATCTTCCGGCCCCGGCGCGTGCTCCGCGTTGGGCGAGGCGATCATCGTCGGGTGCAGCCCTTCGCTGGCGGCGGCATCGACCACCTCTCGCTCCTTCACGCGGCGGCGGTACTTGTTGATGAACGTGTTGGTGAGGATCTTGAACAGCCACGCGCGCACGTTGGTGCCGCGCTCGAACTTGTCGAAGAAGCGGTAGGCGCGGAGCATCGCGTCCTGGACGAGATCTTCCGCGTCGCGCTCGTTGCGCGTCAGCCGCAGCGCGGCCGCGTAGAGATTGTCGAGGTGTCCGAGCGTGAGCGCCTCGAATTCGCGGCGGGTGCGGTCGGTCTGGCGGAGGCCCAGCATCGTCTTCGTCCTCAAGAAACGGCGTTGTGGAAAAGAATAAGCCGCCGGTGACCTCCTGCAAACGGTCGCCAGCGGCTCTCTATTCCCGGGCTGCTTCAGACTCCCAGTCGCGGCTTTTCCAAGGCCCCCAGCCCTACTTGCCCAGCGCCTTCTCGAGCGCGAGGTAGGGCAGGTTGCAGGCCTCGGCGACCGCCGCGTAGGTGCAGTGGCCGTTGACCGTGTTCACGCCCAGCGCGAGAGCGTGATCGCGCTTGGTCGCCTCGGCGACGCCGAGATCGGCCAGCTTGAGGCCGTAGCCGAGCGTCGCGTTGGTGAGCGCGAAGGTGCTGGTCTGCGCGACCGCGCCCGGCATGTTGGCGACGCAGTAGTGGATGACGCCGTGGACCACGTAGGTCGGGTTGTCGTGCGTGGTCGGGTGGCAGGTCTCGATGCAGCCGCCCTGGTCGACCGCGACGTCGACGACCACCGAGCCCTCCTGCATCTGCGAGATGAGCTTCTCGGAGACGAGCTTGGGGGCCTTCGCGCCGGGGATGAGCACGCCGCCGATGACGAGATCCGCGTCGCGCACGTGGCGCGCGACCTGCGCCGGGTCGCTGTAGATGGTGCTGATCAGCGAGCCGAAGATGTCGTCGAGGTAGGCGAGCCGGTTGATGTTCACGTCGAGGATGACGACTTCGGCGCCCATGCCGATGGCCATCTTCGCCGCGTTGGTGCCGACCACGCCGCCGCCGAGGATGACGATCTTGCCGCGGCGCACGCCGGGCACGCCGGAGAGCAGGATGCCCTTGCCGCCGTGCTCCTTCTCGAGCTGCACCGCGCCGACCTGCACCGCCATGCGGCCGGCGACTTCGCTCATCGGCTTGAGCAGCGGCAGCGAGCGGTCGGGCAGCTCGATGGTCTCGTACGCGACCGAGGTGACCTTGCGGTCGACGAGCACCTTGGCGAGCTCCGGCGCGGCCGCGAGGTGGAAGTAGGTGTAGACGGTCTGGCCCGCGCGCATCCGGGAGAACTCCGGCGCGATCGGCTCCTTGACCTTCATGACCATGTCGGCCTTCGCCCAGACGTCGTCTGCGGTCTCGACGATCTCGGCGCCGGCCGCGATGTAGAGCGCGTCGGGGATGCCCGAGCCCATGCCCGCGTTCTTCTCGACGAGCACGCGGTGGCCGCGCGCGACGAACGCCTGCGCACCTCCGGGGACGAGGCCGACGCGGTACTCGCGGGTTTTGATCTCTTTCGGGACGCCGATGATCATGGGGTCGACTCCAGATGAAGGGTCTGTGAGAGGGAAACAGAAGGCGCGCGGGCAGTACAAGGAGGGGGACCCGGCGTCAATACGCGGCGTGTTGAGGTGCCACTACGCCCACTCGCCCGCTTGCCGCCACGGCCCGCGCGCTGGTAATGCGCCGCGATGGCACTGCACCTCCTCTTCGCCGACGAGCAAGGCCAGGTCTACGACCACCCCGAGCTGCTCGCGCTGGTGGGGGACCCGCAGGCTCCCGCGGCGATGCTGGGCGCGGGGCTGCCTCGTGACATCGCCCGGCCGCTGCCCGAGTTCGCGGGGCTGCAGGCCTTGCCGGGCCGCGCGCCGATCGGGCTCGATCCGGTCACCGGCCAGGCGGTCGCGCTCACCGAGATGAAGATCGGCCGCAAGACCATCCGCCCGCGCGCGGTGGCCGCGGTGCTGCCGCCCGGCTGGACGCGCGTGGCGCTGCCGGCGTTCCAGACGCGGACCATCGCGCCGGTGCTGCCGCAGTGGGCGTACGCGGCGGCGGCGTGGGATGCGGAGGCGGGCGCGCCGGCGGTGTTCGCCATCCACACCGACAAGCGCGGCCACTGGAGCCCGAGCGATCACTCGACCGCCGAGCTGCCCGCGCGGGTGGCGAAGATGCGCGCGGAGCACCCGGACAATCCGCTCTACACGCAGCTCGCCAAGTGCGCGCTCGAGTACCGCTGCTTCACCGCGCAGAACACGTTCTACGTGCGCGACGAGGGCGCGATCCCGGCGTCGATCGGCTGCAACGCGCGCTGCATCGGCTGCATCAGCGAGCAGCCCGAGGACGGCCCGCCCAGCTCGCACGAGCGGATGGACAAGGCGCCCAAGGCCGACGCGATGGCCGAGCTGGGCATCGCGCACCTTGCGGCCGCGCCGGGACGCACGATGGTCTCGTTCGGCCAGGGCTGCGAAGGCGAGCCGCTCACGCAGGCGCGCGCGATCGCGGCGTCCATCGTGAAGATGCGCGCGGCCACCTCGCGCGGCTCGATCAACCTGAACACCAACGGCTCGATGCCGGAGAAGCTGGGCTGGCTGATCGACGCGGGGCTCGACGCGATCCGCGTCTCGCTCAACAGCGCGCACGCGCCGCTCTACACCGCCTACTACCAGCCGATCGGCTACTCGTTCGCCGACGTGGAAGAGTCGATCCGGCTCGCGAAGAAGCGCGGGCTCTACGTCGCGCTCAACTTGCTGACCTTCCCCGGCGTGGTCGATCAGGCGCGCGAAGTCGACGCGCTCTGCGCGCTGGTCGGCTCGGCGAAGGTCGATCAGATCCAGGTGCGCAGCCTCGCCATCGATCCCGCGCAGTACCTCGCGGTGGCCAAGGTGCACAGCGCCGGCGGACCCGCGCTGGGCATGGGCGAGATGTTCCGTCGCCTGCAGCTGGCGCGGCCCGGGCTGCGCATCGGCAACTTCGCGCGCGGGCTCGACGAGCGCGGTCCGGCGCGGGCGCTGCGCGGCGCGAGCAAAAAGAAGACTCGGTCCGGCCGGCGCGCGGCTGCGCGCGGTGTCACAACTTCGCGCGGGTAGAGTCTCTCCAGCATGAAAAACTTCTCGCGACTTCTCCGCTGCTGCACCAGCGCGCTGCTCGTCTCGGCCACGCTGGGCGCGCCTCGCCGCGCTTCCGCCCAAGAGGGCGCTGCCGCTCCGGCCGCGTCGACGAGTGCGCCGCTCGCCGCGTCACCCAACGCGCCGCTCGCCGCGCCGCCGAGCACGCCTCCCGCCGCGCCGCCACCGGTCGCGCCTCCGGCCGTTCCGCCGCCGCCGCCCGCGGCCGTGCGCACCGCCGAGCACAACGAAGACGCCGCGCTGGTCTTCATCGGCGACGACGGCGGCCTCAATCTGCAGGCGGTGCGCGCCATCCGCGGCATCGCCATCGATGAGCTGCGCAAGCGCGGCGTCCGCGTCATCGACGACCCGCGCAGCGAAGGCACGATGAGCCCGGCCGCGACACAGCACCTGATGGCGCAGCTGCACGCCGGCCGCGCCTTCTCGATCAACGTGCGTGGCCGCTTGGGCGACAAGGTTCCGCTCGAGTTCGAAGAGAGCGCCGCGGGGAGCCCGGCGCCGATCTTCTCCACTTCGCTGACCGCGACCTCTCTCGAGGAGTGCGACGTGGTGGTCCCGCGGCTCGTCGACGCGGTGCTCGATCGCAAGGCCGCCGAGGACAACGCGGGCATCGCGTCGGTGACGCGCGCCGAGTCGCGCCCGTACCGCAAGAAGCCGGGCGAGCTGCTCTGGTCGTTCGGCCTCGCGATCCCCACCTTCAGCGGCAACGACAGCTCGGGCGCGCCGTTCGGCCTCACCACGCAGGTCGAGTACGAGATGGAGCACGTCAACTTCGGCTTCGAGGGCGTCTTCGCGAACAACCGAGGCCTGCTCGCGGGCGGCCTCTTCATGCAGGCGAACTGGCTGATGCTCGACGGCGAGGTCACGCCGTACCTCGGCGGCGGCTTCGGCTACATGGGCGCCGACGAAGGCTCGGGCCTGGGCGCGAAGGTGCAGGTCGGCGTGGAGGCCTTCCGCCTCCACTCGGTGAGGCTGATCGGCGGGTTCGAAGTGATGATCCCGTTTTTCGCGACCAGCGGCGGCAACGGCGGCACCGACGTGCACGCGCTGCCGATGTTCTTCCTGCAATTCGCGCTGTAGCGCCTGCGGCTTGGGACCGGGGAAAGCTCCGCGCGACGTTCGTGCTCACGCGCCGCACGTCTTGGCAGGGCTCGGGAGAAAGGAGGCCCTCGCGCTTGCGCGGGGGCCTTCGCGTCTGCGAAGAGTCAGCGCATGGCGACCGAGCCGACCGCGAAGCTCTCTCTGGTGAAGGACCTGGCGCGGCACCTGCGCGCCGGCCATCCGTGGGTCTACCGCCGGGCGCTCGAGAAAGCGCCGGCCGGCCTGCCCGCGGGCGCGATCGTCGACGTGGTCGAGAAGGGCCGCTTTGTGGTGCGCGGCTACTACGATCCGCTCTCGCCCATCGCGGTGCGCGTGCTCACGCGCGACCCCGCCGAGGGGATCAACACGCTCTTCTTCCGCAAGCGGATCGCCAAGGCCGTCGCGCTGCGACGCGCCTTCTCGCCCTTTTCTGACCCGGCGGTCACCGACTGCGCGCGGCTCGTCCACGGCGAGGGCGATCTGCTGCCGGGCGTGATCATCGACCTCTACGGCAAGCACGCGGTGATCAAGCTCTACAGCGCCGGGCTCGTGCCGCACCGCCGCTCGATCATCGATGCGCTGCGCGGCGAGGTCGCGCTCGACGGCGTCTACGGCCGCGACGAGGGCGGCGCGAGCGAAGTGGTCGCCGACGAGGAGGAGGAGACGCCGGACGCGCCGGGCCGCGCCGAGAAGGGCCAGGTGCTCTGGGGCAGCGAGCCGCCCGATCCGATCGTCGTGCGCGAGCACGGGATGCAGATCGCCGTCGACGTGCGCACCGGGCAGAAGACCGGGCTCTTCATCGATCAGCGCGAGAACCGGCTGGCGCTGCGCCGCTACGCGAAGGGCCGCCGCGCGATCAACTGCTTCTCGTACACCGGCGGCTTCTCGCTGGCGGCTGCGGCGGGCGGCGCGCGCGAGGTCACGTCGATCGACCGCGATGGCTCGGCGCTGGCGCTGGCGCAGAAGAGCTTCGCGCTCAACCAGTTCACCGTGCCGCACCAGACCGTGGAGAGCGACGTGCTCGACTTCCTCGCCGAGAAGAAGCGGGCGAACGAGCGCTACGACTTGATCATCCTCGACCCGCCTGCGTTCGCGAAGACGCAGAAGGCGGTCCCGGCCGCGCTCGATGGCTACGCGTCGCTGCACCGCGCGGCGCTCGCGCTCTTGCCGGCCGGCGGGATCCTCGCCACCGCCAGCTGCTCGGCGCGCGTCTCGTCGGAAGAGTTCACTTCATGCGTGAAAGAGGCAGCCGGCAAGAGCGACATCCAGCTGCAGCTGCTCGAGGAGCGCCGCCAGCCGGCCGACCACCCCTGGCTCCTCTCGTTCCCCGAGGGCCGCTACCTCAAGTTCTTCGTCTTCGTTCGCGCGTGAGCCGCATGCGGACGCGCGCGCGCATGCTCGGCCTGATCGCCCTGCTGCTCGCGGCGGGCGCGGCGCGCGCGGACGACCTCGACGATCTCACCGCCACCGGCCCCCTCGGCCTGCGCACGCAGGGCGTGCTGCGCGAGCTGTTCCTCGACCCGATCCTCCTCGACGCGCGCCCGCGAGACGCCGCCGAGGTCGACATCCGCTGGGCCGCCGCCAACTCGTGGAGCATCCCCACGCTGGTCACGCGCCCGGGCATGCCGAACGCCGCCGAGATCTGGACCGACGAGCAGGCCGACTCGCTGACCGGCCGCATCCGCCTGCCCTGGTCGGCGATCCTGGGGCAGGGCACGCGCGGGGTTCCCGGAAGCTCGCGGCCGCTCTGGGAGCGCTTCTCCACCGCGGTCGAGTGGCGGCTGACCGAGCACTGGGGCGGCTGGAGCGACGCGGCCATCGGCGGCTTCCACGGCCTCATCGGCGGCTTCGATTACGATCGTAATCTCTACACGGCGAACCAGACCAACCTGGTCTTTCGCGACGTCAACGGCGTGGTCGCGTTCGACCTGCACGGCGCCACCTTCGCGCTCGGCGACGTGGTCGCGCGCAGCCAGTTCCTCCTCGTCGAGGCCGATCACCTCGCGCTCGCGCTGCGCTTCGACTTCAAGGCTCCTACCGGCAAGCTCTCGCTGGCCGGCTCTTCGGGCGGCTGGGACGAATCGCTGGGCCTCGCGGCGACGTTCACCACCGGCAAGATCTTCACGCTGCACGCGATGGCGACGCTCTCGCAGCTCGCCCACTTCTCCGCCGACACCGAGCTGCAGCCCAAGCGCTGGCACGGCACCGGCGATCTCTCGATGGTCTTCAAGATCCACGCGGTCTCGCTGCTGGTCGAAGACCGCATCGTCACGCCGCTCTTGGGGCCTGGCTGGACGCGCGTCGAGTTCGGCGGCTCGGACGGGCTCATCTCCTCGGCGCTCTTCGCCTCGTTCCGGCCGCACAACCAGGTGAGCGTGGGCGTGCGCTGGAAGGGCATCTCGCTCTGGCTCTCCGAGGACTACACGCCCGGCTCGAACCCGCGCTCGACCACCACGTTCGTCTACGTGAGCAACTCGCCGGACATCGTGCTCGGCCTCTCGTACACGAAGGGCTTCTGACGCGTGCTGCGCGTGCTCCATCGCGACCCGCTGCTGCTCGCAGTCGACAAGCCGGCGGGTCAGCTGAGCGTGCCCGGGCGCGGCGCGGCCGAAGGGCTCGCGCTCTCGCAGGAGGTGCGCGCGCTCGAGCCCGAAGCGCTGCCGGTGCACCGGCTCGATCGCGACACCAGCGGCGTGCTGCTCTTCGCCCTCGGCCGTGCGGCGCACCGCGCGCTCAATGTCTCGTTCGAGGGGCGCAAGGCGGAGAAACGCTACCTCGCGCTCTGCCGCGGCGATCTCGCGGCGCCCACGCTCTGCGAGCTGCCGCTCATCGAAGCGCGCGCAGGCGGCGTGCGGGTCGCGCGCGCGGACGAGAAGGGCGCGATGGCCTCGGCGACCGCGCTGGTTCCGCTCGAGCGATTCGGCTCGGTGACGCTGGTGGAAGCGCGCCCGCGCACGGGCCGCATGCACCAGATCCGCGCGCACCTCGCGGCGCTCGGACACCCGCTGCTGATCGATCCGCGCTACGGAACCGCAGACGCCATCGGCGCGCGCTCGCTCGATCCACAGAGCGAAGACGAGTCGATCGCGCTCGCCCGCACGCCGCTGCACGCCGCGGCGCTCCGCATCCCGCACCCGAGCGGAAAAGGCTTCGTCCAGATCGAATCGCCCACGCCGCCAGACTTCTCGCGCTGCCTCGATCTGCTGCGCGCGGCCCGCCGCCGAAGCTGAACGCGCTGCCACTTGGTTCGAGACGAGCCTCTCGACTCCGCTCGTCAGGCTCTTGATCGGTCCCAGCCGTGGGGCGCGCGTCAGTGCTTTCCGTGCACCAAAGTCTTCGTGCCGGAGTTGAAGACGACGGTGAGCTTGTCGGTGCGCACTTCGCGGATCAGGCCGAGCCCGAACGTCGGGTGCTGGATGACCTCGCCGTCGCCGAACAGCTCCTTGGGCGAGTAGCGGCGGGCGCGGGAGAGATCCTTGCCCTGCAGCAGCGCGTCCCAGCTGGTCACTTCGGCCTTCGCGCTGCGCGCGCCGACCTTCTTCACTTTCTTCTCGGCCGCGGGCGAGGCGGGTGCCTTGTAGTTGTGCTCGCCCTGGCAGGTGTTGCACCGCACGCGGGCGGGGCGGCTCCCCACCATCGCGAGGATGGTGTGGCCGAGGACCATCTTGCAGCGGGTACAGGCGGCATCGATATCGCCGCCCACTCGAGTTGCGCTGGACATGTGCGGTGAACCTACGCGTGCTCGCCCGCGGGCGCCAGAGGAGAACTCGTGCATCGTTGTCGATCGGACGCGAGAAATGTCTTTCTTGTGCGCCTGCCACTCTCGCGGGAAGGTGGCCTTCGCGCCTTGGGAGAATCCATTTTGTCCGCCTCGCCCGAAGACTCGAAAGCCCGCGTGCCGCCCTCGATTCCCCCCGAGCTGTCGCGGCGCGCATTCGATGTTCGCGTGCGGCCCACCGAGGCGCGCATCGATCGTGCGGCGCTCGCGCACAACCTCGCGCAGGTGCGCCGCTGCGCGCCGCGCTCGCGCGTGCTCGCGGTGGTCAAGGCCGACGCCTACGGCCACGGCGCGGTGCTCTCGGCGCGCGAGTTCGTCGCGCACGGCGCCGACTGGCTCGGCGTCGCGCTCGTCGAAGAAGGCCTGCAGCTGCGCCGCGCCGGGATCACCGCGCCCATCCTGGTGCTCGGCGGCCAGTACACCGACTACGCGCTCTTGCTCGCCAACCAGATCACGCCGGTGCTCTACCGGGCCGATCAGATCGACGGCTACGCGGCGGCGGCGCGCAGCGCGGGCGTCACCGCCGAGGCGCACCTCAAGGTCGACACCGGGATGGGCCGCATCGGCGTGCTCCCGCAAGATCTCGCGGCGCTGCTCGAGCACGCGCGCGTGCGCCCTGAAGTGCGCTTCAGCGGCCTCTGCTCGCACTTCGCCAACGCCGACCTGCGCGACCCGGCCTCGACGCAGCGGGCGCTCGAGCTGTTCGCCGCCGCGCGCGCGCAGCTCCTCGACGCGCGCCAGCCGCTCGCCCTCTGCCACCTCGCCAACAGCGCGGCGGTGCTCGACCTGCCGGCCTCGCACTTCGACCTGGTCCGCCCGGGCCTGATGCTCTACGGCGCCGTGCCCGCGCCGCGCTTCGCCGGCCTCGCCGATCTTCGGCCCGCGCTGACGTGGGCGACCGGCATCAGCCACTTGAAGACGGTGCCCGCCGGCACGCCGATCAGCTACGGCCACAAGTGGGTCGCGCGAAGGCCAAGCGTGATCGCTACATTACCGATCGGTTATGCAGACGGGTACCGGCGGCAGCTCACCAACATCGGCAACGTGCTGGTCGGTGGCCGCCGCTGCCCCGTCGCCGGCACCGTCTGCATGGACATGATGATGGCCGACGTCACCGACGTTCCCGGCGCGCAGCTGGGCGACGAGGTGATCCTGCTCGGCGCCCAAGGCGGCGAGCACATCGACGCGGGCGAGCTGGCCGATCGCTGCGGCACCATCGCCTACGAGATCTTCTGCAACATCAGCGCGCGCGTGCCTCGCGTCGCTGGCCCTGCTACAACGCTGGCCCGATGAGCGAGCAAGCCGAGAGCGACGCGCCTCCCGCGCCCGCGCCCAAGCCGTTCTGGCTCGCGGCGATCGAGAAGCCCGTCGTCACCGTGGGCGAGCTCTTCACCTTCGTCGCGCAGTCGCTCGCGGCCATCCCCAAGCCGCCCTACCGGCTGACCATCTTCCTCGCGCAGCTCGAGTTCATGGCGTACGGCTCGCTCTTCGTCGTCGGGCTGACCGGTCTCTTCACCGGCATGGTCATGGCGATGCAGCTGACGTCGGCGTTCGGGCTGTTCAACGCGCAGAGCCTGGTCGGCGCGACGCTCGAGCTGGCGCTCGCCCGCGAGCTGGCGCCCATCTTCACCTGCATCGTGCTGGTCGCGCGCGTCGGCTCGGCCATCGCCACCGAGCTCGGCACCATGCGCGTCACCGAGCAGATCGACGCGCTCGAGACGATGGCCGTCGATCCGCTCAACTACCTGGTGGTGCCGCGCGTGCTCGCCGCCGCGGTCGCCGCGCCCATCCTCACCATGCTCTTCAACGCCATCGCCATCGCCGGCGCATATGGCATCGATGTCTTCGTCCAGGACATCTCGCCGGCGGCGTTCCTCAACCGCATGCAGACGATGGTGTACCTGCACGACATCACCAACGGCCTGGGCAAGTCGATGGTGATCGGCTTCTTCGTCACCTGCGTCGCCTGCTTCCGCGGCTACAAGGCCGACGGCGGCGCGCGCGGCGTCGGCATCGCCACCACCGAGGCGGTGGTGAGCGGCCTCATCTCCATCTTCGCCATCGACTACATCTACACGGCGATCTCGCTGAACACCGGCGGCGTCGGCATGGGCGGCCTCTAGCGTGGCTGCCGGCGCGTCGACGGCCCCCGCGGGCGGGAAGTCCGCGCCTGGCGCGGCCGAGAGCGATCGGCCGATGATCGACGTGCGCGCGGTCTGGAAGGGCTTCAACGGCTTCCAGGTGCTCAAGGGCATCGATCTGCAGATGAAGGCCGGCACCACCACCGTGGTCCTCGGCGGCTCCGGCTCCGGCAAGACCGTCTTGATGAAGCACGTGATGGGGCTGTTCAAACCGGACCAGGGCGAGGTCATCGTCGACGGCGAGAACGTCTCGGTGATGTCGCGCCAGCAGCTCGCCATCTTCCGCCAGCGGATGGGGATGGTCTTCCAGAACGCGGCGCTCTTCGACTCGATGACGGTCGGCGAGAACGTCGCATTTCCCCTCCGAGAGCACACGAAGATGAGCGACGACGAGATCGTCGCGAAGGTGAAGGAGAAGCTCGCGGTCGTCGATCTCTACAATGTCGAGCACAAGTTCCCCGCCGAGCTCTCGGGCGGCATGCGCAAGCGCGTGGGGCTGGCGCGCGCGATCATCCGCGATCCGAAGATCGTCCTCTATGACGAGCCGACCACCGGCCTCGACCCGCTCACCACCGAGAGCGTCGATCAGATGATCCTCGGCGCGCGCGCCAAACTGGGCGTGACCTCGCTGGTGATCTCGCACGACATCGGCTCGGCGTTTCACATCGCAGATCACATCGCGATGCTCCACCACGGCGTGATCGTCGCGCAGGGAACTCCCGCCGAGCTGCGCAACACCACCGAGCCGCACACCCGCGAGTTCCTCGCCACCTGGTTCGCCCGCCAATGAGTGGCATCCGCGCCTCTCCGTTCTTGCCTGCACACTCGTTCGCTGCTACGCGAATCGGCTTCCCGTGAGCCAGCTCTCCAACTCATTCAAGGTCGGCGCTGTCGTCCTGCTCGCCGTGGGCGCGTTCTTCGTCGGGCTCACGCTGATCGGCGGCAAGTCGTTCAGCCACGGTGGCAGCTACACGGTGAGCGCGGTCTTTGACGACGCGACCGGCCTGGGCATCCGCACCCGCGTGCAGGTGGCGGGCATCGTCATCGGCTCGGTGGAGAAGGTCGAGCTCGACGAGGCGGCGGCGCGGGCGCGCATCTTCATCCGCGTCGACAAGCAGTACACGCTGCACCGGGACGCCAGCATCACCAAGCGCAGCGAGAGCATCCTCGGCGACTTCCTCCTCGACGTGAAGCCGGGCTCCACCAACGAGCCCGCGCTCGCCGACGGCGACGAGATCACCAACGTCATCCGCCAGCCGGGCGTGAACGAGATCTTCACCTCGATGGGCCACATCGCCGACGACATCCAGGACGTCACCCGCGCGCTCAAGAAGGTGCTCGGCAGCGAGGAGGGCCAGGCGAACCTCAAGGCCATCATCGAGGGCCTCGCGAAGATCACCGCGAACCTCGAGCGGGTCATCGAGACCAGCGGCAAGAAGCTCGACGACACGCTGGAGAACTTCCGCGACTTCTCCGGCGACCTGCGCGACATCTCCTCGAGCCAGGAGGAGAACATCGCGCAGATCCTCGCCAACACGCGCGACGCGACGTCGGAGGCGCGCGATGTTCTCAAGAGCATCCAGGGCATGGTCGGCGGGCCGGGCGGCAAGGGCGACAGCGACGCGGTCAAGGGCATCAAGGGCAGCCTGGACAAGCTGGACCGCACGCTCGCCAACCTCGAGTCGGTGACCGAGAAGATCAACAAGGGCGAGGGAACGCTCGGCCACCTCGTCAACGACGACACCCTCGCGCGCAACCTCGACAAGGCGAGCACCAGCGTCTCCAACCTGCTCAGCAAGGGCTCGCAGATGCAGCTGGAGATCTCGACGCGCACCGAGCTGTTCGCCGGCGTGCTCAATCCGCACGGCTCGTCGCTCGCGCAGAACGTCGGCTACAACCCGTGGGCGAAGAACTACTTCTCGGTGAAGCTGATCACGCGCCCCGACAAGTGGTTCGGCTTCGAGCTCATCGACGACCCGCGCGGCAACACGCAGGTGGTGACCATCCAGAACTCGGTGCTCGGCTCGGCCACGCCCAACCCGTACTACCCGGCGAACCTCCAGCAGATCACCACCACGCAGAACCTCAAGTACAGCGTCTATCTGGCCAAGCGGTTCGGCTTCATCTCGGCCCGCTTCGGCATCATCGAGAGCACGGGCGGCTTCGGCGTGAAGTTCCATCTCTTCAACGACGACCTGGTGGTCTCGACCGACGTCTTCGAGTTCGCCAACCCGCTCAAGGACCACCCGCGCATCAAGCTGTACGCGGACTACCACTTCCTCGGCCACCTGATGATCACCGCGGGCATCGACGACATGGTGAACAAGCCCATCGAGGACCCGACCTCGCCCAGCCGCATCATCAGCGGGCGCGACTACTTCCTCGGCGGCGGCATCTTCTTCAACGAGGAAGACATCAAGTCTTTCCTCAGCGCGATTCCCCTCATCGGCAAGCTGTAGCGCGGCGGCGTGCCCGCCTGTCACTCTTCTGTCATATTTGACGGATGAGACGGCAGGCGCGGCTGTTTGCGATCGCGGAGCACCTGCGCGCGCGGCGTTCGGGCGTCACTGCCGATGAGCTGGCGGCGCGATACCAGGTCAGCATCCGCACCATCTTTCGCGACCTCGAGTCGCTGAGGGACGCGTCGCTGCCCATCGTGGCCGACCGCGGGCGCGGCGGCGGTCTCTCGCTCGACCGCAGCTACGCGCTGCCGCCGGTGAACTTCAACGCGCGCGAGGCGGCGGTGCTGGTCGCCCTCGGGCGCTGGGCCGCCGAGCAGCGGCTGCTGCCGTTCGTCGACACGCTGAACGGCGCGCTCGACAAGGTGCGCGGCGCGCTGAGCGCCTCGGCGCAGCGCGAGCTGACCAGCCACCTTGCGTCGCTGCGCTTCGTCGGCGTGCCCGGACTGCCGGTCCGCAAGGAGGTGCGCCGCGCCGTCGAGGAGGCCTGGTTCGAGCAGCAGCCGATCGCGCTGCGCTACAGCCGCGGCGATGGCTCGCGCGGCGAGCGGACGGTGAAGGTGCGAGGGCTGCTGATGGAGCGAGGACGCACGCTCGTCGAGTGCGAGGACGTCTCGACGGGCGAGCCGCGCAGCCTGCGGCTCGACCGGCTGGAGCTGGTCGAGCCAAAGCGCAGGCGCTCGCGCTGAGCTCGCGAGCGCTGCGCTTCCTCCGCTGCGCGCTAGCTCTTCGCGCGGTGGAGGCCGACCCGGTTGCCCTCGGTGTCGAGCACGATGGCGAACGCGCCCATCTCGCCGATGTCGGTCAGCGGCGCGACCACCTTGCCGCCCGCGGTCGACGCGCGCACCAGCGAGGTCTCGAGGTCCGGCGCGTTGAGGAAGACCACCGTGCCGTCCACGCCCGGCTTGCGGCGCGGCCCCTGCACCAGCGAGCCCGCGACGCCCGGGCGCTCGGCGGGGAAGATGGCCATCGACTCGCCGTGGAAGGCCTCGCGCTTGAGCGACACGCCCAGCATCGCTTCATAGAAGCGGGCGGCGCGCTCGATGTCGTTCGCCGGGATCTCAAACCAGTTCAGGCTGCTCTTCATGACCATCTCCCTCGTGTGCGGGCGCTCGATTGCGCTCGCGGTGGAGAGAGGTGTAGCGATGGCGATTGACAGCCTTCTGTCATATTTGATCGCGCGCGGAGAAGTTTTGCGCAGCCGTGTGGCGGCGAGCGAGCGTCACTCTTCGAGCGGGACCCAGGCGGTGACGCGCGCGCCGCGCTCGGAGAGGTTCTCGGCAAAGAAGCGGCCGCCCAGCGCCACCGCGCGCTCGCGCATCGCGAGCAGGCCGATGCCGGTCGGGTCGGCGTCGGCGATGCCGGTGCCGTCGTCCTCCACCTCGAGCTGCAGCGCCTGGGCTTGGGGGCGAGCCGGGTTTGCCAGCAGCTGGAGGCGCACCACCGCGCGCGTCGCCCGCGCGTGGCGGACCACGTTGGTGAGCGCCGACTGGGCGATGCGAAAGAGGCAGGTCGCGACCTCGCCGGCGACCGCGGGCAGGCCTTCCGGCGTCTCGACGCGCACCTCGAAGGCATGGGTCTGCAGCGCGTGGCCCATCTCGGCGAGCGCGTCGGCGAGGCCGAGGTCGTCGAGCGCGGCCGGGCGCAGCGCGTGCGAGAGGCGCCGCAGCTCCTCGAGCGTGCGCTCCAGCTGCTGGCGGGCGAGCGCGAGCGGCGGGCGCGCCTCGGGCAGCGCGCTCTGCTCGGCGAGATCGAGCTGGATGGCGACGGCGGTGAGCGTCTGGCCGGCGCCGTCGTGCAGTTCGCGCGCGAGGCGGCCGCGCTCGGCCTCGTGCGCGCGCACCAGCGCGTCGGCCAGGTGCTGCCGCTCGCGCCCGGTGCGGCGGAGCGCATCGAGCAGCTCCGCGCGCTGCAGCGCGAACGAGGCCTGCCGCGCCAGCTGCGTGAGCCCGCGCTGGTACATCGGGTGGAGCGCGAACGGGTGCTCGCCCAGGCCGATCAGCACGCCCATCGGCTCGCCCGCTTCGGGGCCGATCGGCAGCGCGAAACCGAAGCGCGCTCCCGCGCAGGCCCGCTGCAGCTCGCGCGAGAGCAGCTCGAGCACCTGGTCCTCGCGGATGCGCAGCGAGCGCGCGTCGAGCGCGTCGCGGCCCCAAGCCTCCATCGGCGCTTCATCCCACCGCTCGCTGATCTGCACACCGAGCGGCCCGTGCGCGATGAGCGCGCGCTCGCGGCTGCGCGCGTCCAGGTAGAGCGTGCGGGTGAGGCCGAACGACTGCGCGACCGCCTCGCAGATGGCCACCACCGCGGCGCGCGTGTCGACCGCCGCCAGCGCCGACTGGAGCGCCCGCTGCGGCAGCTCCAGCTCGGTGACATCGACCGCGACGCCCGCCAGCACGCCCGCGCCCGGCTGCATCACCTGCGTCTCGCGGCACCAGAGCACGCGCCCGCTCTTGTGCAGGAAGCGATACTTGAGCGGCAGGAAAGGCAGGCCCCGCGCGGCCGCCAGCTCCGCGCGAACCCTCGGCGCGTCCTCGGGATGGATGTGGCCCATGAACAGCTCAGGCTCGGCGCACAGCTCCTCGGGGGTGAAGCCGAGGACCGCCTCCGCGCTGGGGCCCACCGAGATGGGCGCGCGCGCACCGTCGTCCTGCGCGACGTAGAGCACCGCTTCAATTTGCGCGATGAGCGCGCGGATCGGCTCTGGGAGGAGCTCGATCACTCATCGAGTCCAGTCAGGTGATTGCGGATGGCGAACTTCACCAGGCCGGCCACGTTGCGGATGGAGAGCTTGTCCATGATCGCGGTGCGGTGGCCGTCGACCGTCTTCGGCGAGAGAGTCAGGCGCGCGGCGATCTCCTTGGAGGTCAGGCCGTCGGCGAGCAGGCGCAGCACGTCGCGCTCGCGCGGCGTCAGCGGGCCGCGGCCTTCGGGCTCGCGCGCGTTGCCCCGGCGCACGGCGTTCACCACCTGGCCGGCCACGCGCGGCGAGAGATAGACATCGCCGCGGACGGCGGCGCGGATCGCGTCGGTCAGCTCGCGCGCGGCGTCTTCCTTCACCACGTAGCCGGAGACGCCCGCGTCGACCGCGGCGCGCACGAACGCCTCTTCCTTGTGCATCGAGAGGAGCACCACCCGCGTCGTCGAGCGGTCCGCGAGAACCCGCCGCGCGACCTCGAGGCCCGAGAGCGTGGGCATCTGGATGTCGAGCACCGCGACGTCGGGCTTGAGCCGCTTGATCGCCGCCAGCGCCGCCTCGCCGTCCGACTCCTGCGCAACGACCTCGAACTCCTTCACTGCCGCCAGCACCGCGCGCAATCCATCGCGCACGATTGCGTGATCGTCCGCCAGCAGCACCCGCACCACAGCCTTGCTCTCCACTTTGGAATCCATGTCAGAACCTCATCAGAACCGAGAGCGAGAAGAGGTCGAGCTGGGAAGTATAGTCCCCATTGCCGACCACGGTGGGCGCGGTGCCCGGAAGTGCGACCACTTGCTTGACCGTGCTGTCGCGGACATCGCGCTCCGGCTGCACGAAGTGGGCGTAGGCGAACGAGAGCGTGAACGGCTTGATGTCGTAGCTGAAGCCGAAGCTCAGCGAGCCGCGCGCCCAGTTCGGCAGCGAGAGCGACTGCCGATCCTCCGGCACCGCCGAGGTCTCGTAGAGCAGGCCCGCGCGCACGGTGAGCCCGCGCCCCCACGAGGCCAGCTGGCCGACGTGCAGCTCACCGCCCAGCCGCGCGCTGTACGCGTTCTGCAGCTGCTGCGGCAGGATCAACGTCGGGATCGGCGTCGACTTTCCATCGAGCTCGATCGACACGCCGTGCGGCACGATGCGGATGTTGTCCAGCGTCGACCAGCCGTCGATGGTGCCGGCCAGCTCGATCTCGTAGACCGGCCGCACCAGGCGCAGGCCGGCGCGGAAGTACCAGGGGAAGGTGAACGAGAGCGACGCGGCGCTGCCCACCAGCTGCGCGCCCAGCCCCTGCAGCGTGGGCGGGATGTCGGCGGTGAGATTGCCTGTCGCGTGGAAGCGGTAGGGCAGCTGGTAGGAGGCGCCCAGCAACAGGCCCCAGGGCAGGTGCGCGGTGGCGCCGAACGCGCCGCTGAGCCGGAAGAAGTCGCTGCCGGAGATGCTCAGCGCGGCGTCGAGGTCGCTGTCTTCACCGGGCGCGACGCCGGCGGAGACCGACTGCTTGGTCGAGAAGGCCGCCTCGACCAGCTGCAGATCCGCGCCGAGATCGAGCCAAGGCAGGATGCGCGCGGCCGCGCCCAGCGCGGCTACATAGATCTTCGAGGCCGAGGCGATGCTCGCGTACCGCTGCGGCGCGGCCTGCTCGACCTGCTCCGGCGTCAGCCCCGAGGCGCGCAGCGCGGCCGGGTCGGGATACTGGTAGCCGGTCGCGCCGTTGAAGGGAAAGCCGCCGACCGAGACGACGAACGGCACCGGCATGAACTTGAGCGGCATGGCGAAGCCGCCCATCGGCACCACTGCCAGCGGCGTCAAGTTCGCCTGGTTCTGGATCGGGTCGAACCCCTGCGGGTTGGTCCCGTCGGCGTCGAGCCGCTGAAAGCCGACGCGATGCCAGGTGAGCCGGAAATCGATCTGCGCGAGCGGCCCGTCGAGCCCGGCCAGGCCGGCGGGGTTGTACCAGAGCGCGGTCAGGTTCTGCGGCTGCGCGATCTGCGCGGAGCCCTCGCCGAGCGCTTCGGTGCCGAGATCGGGAATGCCTTCGCCCGAAGCGGCAGCGCGCCCGGCCCACATCAGGCCGAGCGCGCAGAGAAGTTGCGGGATGCGGAGTGCGGAGCGACGTCTGAGGCGTTTCGTCTGCATTGACCTCTTCATACCGCTCATCGGCTCATTTTTTCGATTCATTATCCCGCTAGCTTTTGTAGCCGGTGATAGAGCGGGGTCGGGCTCGACTCGCTCTTCTCCTGCTTGGGGCCTTCGACGAAGGGTAGATAGATCACACGGCGGCGGCTCGCCTCGCCAGTGACGGAAGCCTTGGCTACCCGATGCCAGAGGCGGCCGTCGTGGATGGTGAGGTCGCCCGCGAGCGCTTCGACGCAGAGCTCCTTCGGATCGGCCTTGTGGTCGATGAAGTACGGCTTGCGAAAGAGCATCTTCCAGATGCTCTGCTTGTGCGTCCCCGGCAAGAGCCGCAGGCCGCCCTTCGAGGCGGGCGAGTCGTCCAGGTAGATGCCGATCTGCCAGAGCGGGCGGATCTTGCGGCCGAGGAAGAGGTCGCGCGGCGAGTCGGTGTGCCAGCCGAGATCCTTGCGCGAGCCGCCGCCTTCGCGGTTGAGATAGTGGTTCACCACCATCCCGTCCTTCTCGCGCTCGCCCAGGCGGAACTGGCCGCCGAGGATCGACTTCACCGGCGCGAAGCGATCGCTGGTGAGGAACTCGTGCAGCTTCTCCGAGTAGCAGCTCGCGAAGGCGAACCGGCTGACGTACGGATTTCCATCGAGCCCGGTGCGATACGCGATGGGGATGCCGAAGACCTTCTCCTTCTTCTCCTCGATCCACTTCTTCTCGAGCGTCTGCAGCTCGGAGAGGATGGTCGCGACGTCGTCCTTGGAGAGGAAGTTCTTGAAGACGATGAAGCCCTGCGCGTCGAGGAACGCCTGCTGTTCGGCAGTCAGCGTCGGGCCGAGCTCAAAGCGGGGGATGTCCATGCGAGCGTTGTAGCGATTGTACGGGGGCGTTCGCCATTGGTGCGATCGCCGCGGGGGCCCTCGAAAGTATCGCGCGCGGGGCAGGGGACCTTACGGGGGTGACCCATCGGCCGCGGACCCGATCCACTTTTCTGTGCTCGATGCTCGATGCCCGCAAGGGGCACCTGCGCGTCTGCGCGCGGCAAAAGTGGATCGGGCTCCCGCGGCCTTTCGCGCCCTAGAGTTCGTGCCCGTGCGTGCTCCATCGAAGGCTGACCAGGAGGGACGGGCGAGAGGCGTGGTAGAGGCGCGGGATGCTCAAGTTGGTCGTCTACGACCTCGATGGGACGCTGATCGACTCGCGGGAGGACATCGCGGCGGCGGTCAACGGCGCGCTCGCGGCCATCGGGATGCGCACGCTGCCGCCGGCGCGGGTCGCTTCGTTTGTCGGGGAAGGGGCGGAGCTCCTGGTGCGGCGATCGCTGGTGGCCGCGCTGGGCGCGCTCGAGAGCGATTCGCGGCCGGACGAAGCGCAGACGAGCGGGCTCGATGCGCGGCTGGTCGCGCGCGCGCTCGAGGCGTGGCACGCGCACTACTCGAAGCAACTCCTGGTGAAGACGCGGCTCTACGCAGGAATCGATCAGGTGCTCGCGCTGCCGCCGCACAGGCGCGCGGTGCTCACCAACAAGCCGGGCCGCTACGCGCGCGAGATCCTCGCGGGGCTCGGCGTGGAGGCTGCGTTCGCGCGCGTGGTCGGCGGCGACGAAGGGCCGCGCAAGCCCGATCCGCGCGGGCTGCTGTCGCTCTGCGAATCGCTGGAGACCGCGCCGGGCGAGGCTTTGCTCGTCGGCGACAGCCGGTTTGATGTGCTCGCGGGCGCGGCGGCGGGCGTGCCGGTCTGCGCGGTGAGCTGGGGCTTTGCTCCGCGCGAGGAGCTGCTCGCGCTCCGGCCGGAGCATCTGCTCGATGACGTCGGGCAGCTGTCCGCACTCCTGCCGCGCCTGGCGGCGGCGAGCGTCATCTCTTCTTAATCTGGCTGTCCGCCACTCGACGAAGCACCGGCAAATGACGCACCGGCACATCTCCGCTCTTGACTCTTGGGGCACCTAGGGACAAAGAGCGGGCCCACTTCATTTTTTGCACCCTCGCGAGGAGCAACGACGTGGCTGACTCTGCACGAATCCAGGTGAACGGCGCTGAGATCGACCTGCCTGTCATCGTCGGTTCCGAGGGCGAGAAGGGCCTCGACATCTCGAAGCTGCGCGAGAAGACGAAGCTCGTCACGCTCGACCCGGCCTTCATGAACACCGCCTCCACCGAGAGCGCGATCACGTACCTCGATGGCGAGCTGGGCATCCTCCGTTACCGCGGCATCCCCATCGAGGAGCTGGGCGAGAAGTCCTCGTTCATCGAGACGGCGTACCTGGTCATCTACGGGCACCTGCCGACGCAGACGGAGCTGGCGAAGTTCGAGCACGCGCTCACCCGCCACTCGATGATCCACGAGGACATGAAGCGGTTCTTCGACGGCTACCCGATGACGGCGCACCCGATGGCCATCCTCTCGTCGATGGTCACCTCGCTCTCGTCGTTCTACCCGCAGGCGCTCGACGCCAAGGCCGATGAGTTCCGCGACATCACCATCATCCGCTTGATGAGCAAGCTCGCGACCATCGCGGCCTTCTCGTACAAGAAGTCGATCGGCCACCCGTTCATCTACCCGCGCAACGATCTCGACTACTGCTCGAACTTCCTGCGGATGATGTTCGCGGTCCCGGCGGAGGAGTACCAGATCGATCCCACCGCGGTGCGCGCGCTCAACCTGCTCCTCATCCTGCACGCCGATCACGAGCAGAACTGCTCGACCAGCACGGTGCGCCTGGTGGGCTCGGCGCAGACGAACCTGTTCGCGTCGATCAGCGCGGGCATCTGCGCGCTCTGGGGCCCGCTGCACGGCGGCGCGAACCAGGAAGTCGTCGAGATGCTCCAGGACATCAAGACGCGCGGCCTGACCACGCAGCAGTTCATCGATCAGGTGAAGGACAAGAAGAGCGGCGCCAAGCTGATGGGCTTCGGCCACCGCGTCTACAAGAACTTCGATCCGCGCGCGAAGATCATCAAGAAGGCGTGCGATGAGCTGCTGCTCAAGCTCGGCATCAAGGATCCGCTGCTCGATCTCGCCAAGGAGCTCGAGGAGACGGCGCTGCGCGACCCGTACTTCGTCGAACGCAAGCTCTACCCGAACGTCGACTTCTACTCGGGCATCATCTACCGCGCGCTCGGCATCCCGACGCAGATGTTCACGGTGATGTTCGCCCTCGGCCGCCTGCCGGGCTGGATCGCGCACTGGAAGGAAATGATCGAGTCGCCCGCGACGAAGATCGGCCGTCCGCGCCAGATCTACACGGGCAAGACCGAGAATCACTACATCCCGATCGAGAAGCGGTAGCTCTCGCTGATCGCGAGGCGCGCGCTCGCACAGGCGCGCCGGCTCTTCCCGCATGCGCCACACCTCGCCGAACTGCCTCAACTGCGGCGAGGCCACGCCCGGCGCCTACTGCGGCGCGTGCGGCCAGCGCAACGTCGACCTGCGCGCGTCGGTCTGGGAGCTGACCGTCGACATGTTCGCCGAGGCGTTCGAGCTCGACTCGCGCATCGGCCGGACGATCGTTCCGTTCCTCTTCAAGCCGGGCTTCCTGACCAACGAGCACAACGCCGGACGGCGCACGCGCTACAGCTCGCCGCTGCGGCTCTACCTGTTCGCGAGCGCGCTCTTCTTCTTCATCGCGTCGTTCAGTGGCAGCAACATCGTGATCACCGGCAGCAGCAGCACCATCGAGACCACCGGAGGCGAGCGCCCCGGCGCGATCGACGCGGGCTCTCGGCCGGCGGATGGTGGCGAGCGCGCGATGTCCGAATCCTTGGCGAGCGCGCTGGCGCAAGCGCGCACTCGCGACCGCGCAGACGCGGGCGAGGGCGAAGGCGATTCCGGCGACGAGAGCGACCAGAGCGACGCGGGCGCTGCCTTCGATTCCGGCGCTGCGACGCTCGACGCAGGCGCGAGCGTTGAGGCGGATGCGGGGAGTCCCTTCGTGCTGGACGCGGGCGCGCGCGCCGCGAACGACGCGGGAGCGCCGGCCGCTGTTGCTCCCCGCGACGCGGGAGCGCCAGGCTCCCCTTGGGTCTCGACGGCGCTTCGCGAGGATCTGGAGGCCATGGAGCGCGGCCCGGACGACGCGGGCGTGCTGCATGTACGCCTTCACTCAGATCCCAGCGAGCTCGCGCGGCTCAAGAAGAGCGGCAAGAGGCACAAGCTGGCGCCGCGCTGGATGCGCTGGCTCCACATCCCGCAGGCGGTGGAGAAAGCGGGCGCTGGACTGGAGCGGCTCCTCGCGGGAACTCCCGAAGATCGGGAGCGCACCACCAAGGCCCTTGGGGACGCGGTCATCTCCAACATCCCCAAGCTGATGTTCGTGCTGGTGCCGCTGCTCGCGCTGCTCTTCAAGCTGTTTTATTGGCGTACCAAATATTGGTACACCGAGCATCTCACGCTGGTGTTCCACCTCCACGCGTTCGCCTTCTTGCTCTTCTCGGTGCAGGCGCTCCTGCCGCTGGCGTTGACGCACGGCGGGCGGGTGGCCATCGCGGTGGCTCTTCTTGCTCTTCTGTATTCGCTGCTCGCCATCCGGCGCGTCTACGCGCAGAGCTGGCCCTGGACGCTCTTCAAGTTCGCCGGGCTCACCACGATCTATCTGCTGCTGATCGGCGTGGGCGCTGCTGCGGTGGTCTTCGTCGGCTTCCTGCAGATCTGAAGCGGCCGCCTCGCGGACCTGCGCTTTTGCACAGGCGAGACAACACCGCGCGCTGTGGTAAGGGGCACCCTCCGTTTTTCCCGGGTGTTCAAAATGAATCGTCTCGCGATCGTGGTTGTCGCTGCCTGCGCGCTGTTGGCGGTGTCCTGTGAAAACGCGCCGGGCCGCGCCCAGCATGCTTCAGCGGGTGTTGGCACCGAAGAGCAGGGCGGCGATCGCACCGCGGTCATGACCCCGTTTGATGTCTCGGCGCCTGTCTCGCAACCGGCCGCGACCGGCAACGGGCTCGCGGCGAAGGCGGTCTGCGCGGGCAACACCGGCGTGGGCGGCAACTGCACGGTGCCGGGCCAGCTCAACACCGTGGCGCGGGCGGTGACCGCGCTCAACGCGCCGGTGCCGACGGCGGTTCCCCCGACGGCGGCGCAGGTCATCTCGTTCGTCTCCGCGGGGCCGGTCGACTGGACCGACTTCCAAGGCTTCGCGAACGGCGTCTTCTCGACCAACCTCGACCTGCGCGGCTGGTTCGGCCAGGAGGTCTACCAGGTGCCGTACAGCTTCGCGGGCTACGTCGCGATCCCCGCGAGCAGCACGCCGACCACCAAGAGCTTCGCGGTCGGCAGCGACGACGGCTTCGCGATGAACATCAGCAACGGCACGCAGATCTACACGTACACGCACGACGCGCCGCGCTCGTTCGCCACCGGCGGCACGCCCGGCACCACCAGCGGCACCGCGCCGCCCGCGGGCAGCACGCTGCAGGTGACCTTTCCCGCCAGCGACGCGGGCGTGCTCTATCCGATCGATCTGGTCTTCTACGAAGCATCGGGCCAGGAAGGCGTCGAGCTCTCCTGGGCGAACGGCTCGGTCGCGAACGCGCCGGACGCAGGCAGCCTGAACGGCTTCTCGCTCATCCCGCAGAGCAGCCTCTACGCGCCCGATGTCCGCGCCGTCCTCTGGGCGCAGAACACCGACAACGCCGCGGGCCCGGTGCAGATCGGAACCGACCTCACGTACACGGCGCAGATCTCCAACGTCGGCACCGTGCTCGCGAAGAACCTCACCTTCACCGTCGTGCTCCCCACGGCGCTGACCTCGGCGGGCACGCCGAGCGGTTGCACCGTCTCGACCGGCACGCTCAGCTGCCCGATCGCCTCGCTCGCCGCGGGCGCGAGCACGAACATCGCGTTCAACACGGTCGTCTCGAACTCGCTGGTGGTGCCGGACGGCGGCACCACGGTCGTCGATGTGCAGGGCGTCGTGCAGGGCCTCGCCACCGCGCCCGACTTCAGCGCCGGCGGCGGAGGCCTCATCGGCGACACGTCGCAGATCTACGTCTACACGGACGACCCGGCCGCCTCGGCGCCGCTGACCGGAGAGGACACCGGCAACTCGCCCGCGTCGATCACCGGCGTCGCCGGGCTCGTCGATGACGATCCGACGCGCTTCACCATCGGCCAGGCGCTGCCGCAGCCGCCGGCGATCACCGCTCCCTCGACGGCCGTCTCTCCGTTCAGCGCGGTCACGCTCAGCGGCACCAGCACTGGATATCCGGTCGGCACGGACATCCGCGTCACCATCAGCGGGCCGGTTGCGAAGACGTGCACCGCGACCGTCGCTGCCGGCGGCGTCTGGGCCTGCGGCTCGCGCACGCTCCCAGACGGCAGCTACAGCGCCATCGCGCAAGTGGTGAACGCGGCCGGCATGGGCGGCCAGCCCTCGGCGCCGTTCGCGTTCGCCGTCTCGGCCCCGCCCGCGCCGGTGCTCATCACGCCCGCGGTCAACGCGACGGTGCGGCAAAGCCAGGTGCTGCTCGCGGGAACCGCGGCCGTCCCCGCGGGCACGTCGATCACGGTCACCACCACCGACTCGTTCAGCGTCGCGCGCGTCTGCACCGCCAGCGTCCAGGCCGATCAGAGCTGGGTCTGCGCGCAGACGCTGAACGACGGTGGCTACTCGTGGACCGCCGCCGTGGAGGAGCTCTACGGATCGTTCGGTCCCTCGGCGACGGCGCAGAACTTCTCCGTCAACACCGCCGGGCTCGCCGCGCCGACGATCGCGCAGACCTCGCCTTCGCCCACCAAGCAGACGCAGCCGCTCCTCTCGGGAACCGCGCAGGCCAGCGACTCGGGCGGCTCGTACAAGCTGGTCGTCTACGATGCCAACAGCACGCCGGTCTGCACGGTCAATCCCGCGACGGCGAACTGGAGCTGCACGCCGGCCGCGCCGCTCGCCGACGGCACGCACACGCTGACCGCGTTCATCGTCGACGGCTCGGGCTACAGCTCGCCGCCGTCGAACGTCGATGTCTTCGTCGTCGACACCACCGCGCCGGCCGCGCCCACGCTCGCGGCGGTGCCGACGCCGAGCAACCAGACCCAGCCGACCTTCTCGGGGACGGGCGAGCCGGGCGCTTCGCTGGTCGTCAAGGACGGCTCGAACAACACGCTCTGCACGGCGACCGTGCAGTCGAACGGCGACTGGTCGTGCCAGCCGTCGACGGCGCTCGCGCCCGGCAGCTACACCGCCACCGCGAAGCAGACCGACGCCGCGGGCAACACCAGCCTGGCCTCGGCGCCGATCGCGTTCGTCATCGACACCACGCCGCCCGGCGCACCGACGATCAACCCGCCGAACTCTCCCACCGACGTGAACACCGTGCCGCTCACCGGCACTGCCGATCCGGGCACGACGGTGGTGGTGCGCGATCAGTCGGGCGCGATCGTCTGCGGGGCGATCTCCGTCCCCTCGAGTGGGCCGAACGCAGGAAAGTGGAGCTGCACCACCAGCGTGCTCCCCGATGGCACCGAGACGCTGACGGCGACCTCGACCGACGCCGCGGGGAACTCGTCGAGCTCGTCGCCGGTGAGCTTGAAGATCGACACCGTCGCGCCCGCGGCTCCGGTGCTCGTCCAGACTGCGTCGCCGACCGCGAACACCACGCCAACCTTCAGCGGAACCGCCGAGCCGAAGAGCACCGTGACCGTCTCGGTGGGCGGCTCGCCCGTCTGCACCGCGGCGGTGGCCAACAACGGCGCGTTCAGCTGCACTTCGACCACGGTGCTCGCGGGCGCGCCGGCCAGCTACACCGCGACCGCGGTGGCGACGGACGCGGCGGGCAACACGAGCCTGCCCTCGAACAGCGACACGTTTGTCGTCGACACCACCGTGCCCGCGGCGCCCACGCTCGATCCGCTGCCGGCGCCTCCGGGCGGCGTGGCGAACACCACCGACAGCACGCAGCCCACCTTCAACGGCACCGGCACTCCGGGCGACACCGTCTCGGTCGAGACGGCGCCGGGCGGCGCGCTGCTCTGCACGGGCGTGGTCGCGTCGAATGGAACCTGGTTCTGCACCACCACCGCGGGCCAGGCCATCAGCGGCAACCCGCCCACGCAGGTGACCGTGCAGGCGGTGCAGACCACGCCGGCGGGAGTGACGGGAGGCGCGAGCGCGCCGGAGACGATCACGGTCGCGACGGCCGCGCCGGGCGCGCCGACGATCGCGGCGCTTCCCGCGCACGAGGCGACCGCGACGCCGCTCTTGCACGGCACCGCGGACGTCGGCACGACGCTGACCGTGCGCGACGAGAGCGGGCGCGTGATCTGCGTCGTCGCGCCGGTGCCGGCGGGCGGCGACTGGAGCTGCACGCCCGCGGTCCCGCTGCACGAGGGGACGAACACGCTGACCGCGGTCTCGGTGGGGCCGTCGGGGCTGGCCTCGGCGCCGTCGAACTCCGTGAGCACCGATGTCGACACGCTGGCGCCGCTCGCTCCGGTGCTGCAGCAGACTGCCTCGCCGACCGCCAACGCGGAGCCGACCTTCACCGGAACGGCGCAGCCGGGCAGCAGCGTCGGCGTCTTTGAAGGCAGCACGCTGCTCTGCACCGCGACCGCCGACGCGACCACCGGCGTCTTCAGCTGCGCGCCGGCCACGCCGCTCGCCGACGGCGCGCACACCGTCGCTGCGACGGCCACGGACGAGGCGGGCAACACCAGCGCGCCGTCGAACGGCGACGTGTTCACGGTCGACACCACCGTGCCGCCGCCGCCGGTCATCTCCGAAGCGCCGGTCGATGGCGGCGAGCCCGGCGTCAGCGCGAGCACCAACCCGGTTCTCTCGGGCACCGGCGTGCCCGGCGACACCGTCACGGTCAGCACCGGGAGCCAGACGCTCTGCACCGCGGTGGTGCAGGCCGACGGATCTTGGAGCTGCACCAGCACCGTCGCGCTGCCCGGCAACCCGGCCGCGACGTATCCGCTCAGCGCGACGCAGACGACCCCCGCGGGCAACACCTCGACGCCGGGGACGGGCAGCATCACCGTCGACACCACCGCGACCGCCGCGCCCACGCTCGACCAGCCGGTCTCGCCGACGCGCTCGCATTCGCAGACCTTCACCGGCACCGGCACCGCCGGCGACACGCTGACGGTCTACGCGGGCCCGACCGCGCTCTGCACCACCCCCGTCAAGAGCGACGGCTCCTGGAGCTGCGCGCCGGCCGCGCCGCTCGCCGACGGCACGTATCTGCTCGTCGCGGCGCAAGTGGGCGAGCAGGGCACGCCGTCTGCGCCCAGCGCGGTGCGCAGCCTGGTCATCGACTCGGCCGCGCTGCCTGCGCCGACGCTCGATCAGCCAAACACGCCCACGGAGCAGAACGAGCCGATCCTCAGCGGCACCGCGCAGCCGGGCGCGACGGTGACGGTGACCGACCCCGCGAGCGGCGACGTGATCTGCTCGGCGGTCACCGGCAACAGCGGCTCGTGGAGCTGCACGCCGACCACGCCGCTCAGCGAAGGGACCCACTCGTTCGTCGCCACGCAGGCGGACGCGGCGGGCAACAGCTCGCCGCCGTCGGCGCAGCGCACGATCGTCGTCACCTCGCCCGACGGCTTGCCGCACGTGGCGATCAGCTCGCCCATCGACGGCGCGCAGCTCACCGGGCAGCGTCCGCAGATCACCGGCACCAGCACGCCGGGCACGACCGTGCAGGCCACGCTCGACGGCGTCGTCTACCAGGCGCAGAGCGCGCCGAACGGCGATTGGGCGCTCACGCCCGACGCCGACCTCGCGCCGGGCCAGCACACGGTGACCGCGGTCGCGACCGACGCGGGCGGCACCAGCAGCCAGAGCGCCTCGGCGACGTTCGACATCTACCTGGTGCTCCGCGCGCAGGGCGGCTGCGCCTCGGGCGGCGTGCCTTCGCCGGTGCTCGCGCTCCTCGCGCTGCTGCTGGTCGTGCGCATGCGCCGCCGCGGACGGAAACTGCAACCGCTGTTGTTCGCCCGGAGCGGGCTTCGGCGCGGCGCGCTCGCGTTGAGCCTGGCGGCTGCCGCGCTCGTCGCGTCTCCCGCGCGCGCGCAGTCGAACTTCAACCTCGAGACTTTCCGCCCGGCCGCTGCGGGCGACGGCTACGCGGGCGTCGAGGGCGCGCGCCCTCCCACCGCGGACGACGCGGACGGCAAGCTCGACTTGAAGCTCTGGCTCGACGGCACGAACCGGCCGCTGGTCGTCGTCGATCCCGACGGCGCGTCGCGCGCGCTGGTGCGCAACCGCTACGACGGCTGGCTGTCCGGGCAGGTGCACCTCTACAAGCCGCTCTCGATCTCGGTCGAGCTGCCGTTTCTCCTCGGCCAGCACGGCGACTTGAGCTACCTGCCGCCGTCGGCGCGCGGGCCCTCGTCGTTCTCCGCGTCGCTCGGCGACGTGCGCCTGACGCCGCGGGTCTCGCTCTTGCGCCAGGAGAGCGCGGGCCTCGATCTCGCCGCGCAAGCGTCCGTGGAGTTGCCCACCGGCTCGACCAGCTCGCTCTCCAGCGACAAGCGCGTCGACGCCGAGCTCCTCGCCTCCGCCGGCCACCGCTTTTATCTCTCCGGCCCCGGCTCGTTCGAGCTGCTCGGCAACGTCTTCGCGCGCCTGCGCCCGCCGCGCGAGATCCTCGACGTGCTGGTCGGCAACAGCGCCGGTCTGCGGCTCGCGCTCGGCTACTACCTCGGCGCTGAATCAAAATTCATTCCGCACCGCGTGTTCGGCGAGGTCGAAGCGCAGAGCTACCTGCGCGGCGGCTTCACCTCGGGCCAGGCGCCGGCCGAGTGGCGCGCGGGCGCGACCTGGTGCTTCGGACTCGGCTTCGCGCTCGACGGCGCGGTCGGCACCGGCATCGGCAACGGCGTCGGCGCGCCAGCGTTCCGCGGCCTGATCGGCATCGGATACTCGCCCGCCTCGTGCCGCGCGGCGGATCGCGACGGCGACGGCGTTCCCGATCGCGACGATCAGTGCCCGACCGTGCCCGGCCTGCGCGAGCGCGCTGGCTGCCCCGCGCCGCCCGATCGCGATCACGACGGCGTGCCCGACTCCGACGACGCGTGCCCCGACGAGCCGGGCCTGAAGGAGAACCGCGGCTGCCCTGCCAACCACGATCGCGACGGCGACGGCGTGCCCGACCTGATCGACCGCTGCCCCGACGTCCCCGGCCCCGCTTCGAACCAGGGCTGCCCCGAGCCGCAGAAGCCGGCCGAGTGCGCTCCGCCGCCGCCGCTCGAGATCGCGCTGCCGCTCGTCTCGCTGCCTCCACCGCCGCCCGACCGCGATCACGACGGCGTCCCCGACGCCGAGGACAACTGCCCCGACCAGCCGGGCCCCGCCTCGAACCACGGCTGCCCCGAGACGGTGAAACAGCTGGTCGTGCTCAACGGAGAGAAGCTCGACATCCTCGAGAAGGTCTACTTCGCGACCAACAAGTCGATCATCCAGCCGCGCTCGTTCCCGCTGCTCGACCAGGTCGCGCAGCTGCTCAAGTCGCATCCCGAGCTGACGCGGCTCGAGGTGCAGGGCCACACCGACAACGTCGGCGACCCCAAGAAGAACCAGGCGCTCTCGCAGGCGCGCGCGCAGGCGGTGGTCGACTATCTCGTCCGCGCGAACATCGAGCAGAGCCGCCTCGTCGCGAAGGGCTACGGCCAGACGCAGCCGCTGGTGCCGAACAACAGCAAGAGCTCGCGCGAGAAGAACCGGCGCGTCGAGTTCCACGTGCTCGAGGGCAAACAGCGCGCGATCCAGGTCGAGCAGCCGGCCGCCGTGCCGTCCAAGTAGCGCGGCGCTAGAGTCGAGCCATGGGCAAGCGCAGGCGGGATCGCGGCGGAGCGCAGGACAGCACCGACTGGTCGACCGAGCGCACGCTCGCCGACGCGGAGGCCGACGCGGCGGCGGCGCTCGAGGAGGAGCGTATCGCGGAGGAGCTGCGATTGAGTGGTGTCCCAATGGTTGGTACACCACTGAATTCGCCGGGCGAGCGGACGCTGCCGTCGGTGGCCTCTGTCTCCGGCTGGGGCGAGACGGAGCCGGGCGCGGCGAGCGGCGAGAGCTCGGCCACCTGCGCGTGCGGCTCGGAGGAGTTTCTCCTCGAGGCGTACCTGGCGGTGGTGCGCGGCCGGCCGCAGCGCGAGCCGGTCGAGCTCGAGCTGCTCACCTGTCCGCAGTGCGGCCGCGAGTACGAGGCGATCTGGCTGCAGGATGGCCGCATCGCGCGCGGCGAGTACCGCGGGCAGACCGAGCTGGACGAGTAGCGTCGCCAACCCGCATGCCCCGGCTGCTCCGCCTCGCTCTCGCCGCCTCGCTCGCGCTCGTGCTGCTCGCCTGGGCCGCGGCGTTCGGCCTCTCGCGCGGCTGGTGGCGGATGAACCACCCCAGCGCCGCGCGCTTTCCCGTCTGGGGCATCGACGTCTCGCACCACCAAGGCCACATCGACTGGCCTGCCGTCGCGGCCACGCCGCACGTGAAGTTCGCCTATCTCAAGGCGACCGAGGGCGCGGATTGGAGCGACCCGCTCTTCCGCGAGAACTACGTGAGCGCGCGCCGGGCCGGGCTGCGCGCGGGCGCCTACCACTTCTTCACGTTCTGCCGCTCGGGCGCCGAGCAGGCGCGCAACTTCCTCGCGCGCGCGCCGCGCGATGCCGATGCGATGCCGCCCGCGGTCGATCTCGAGTTGGGCGGCAACTGCGAGCACCCGCCCGACCGGCTCGCCATCCGCGCCTCGCTGGTGCTCTTCCTCCGCGCCGTCGAGGCGGAGCTGGGACGCCCGCCGATCGTCTACGTCACGCGCGAGGCCTACGAAGCCTTCCTCGACGGCGCCGAGCTGCCCAACCGGATCTGGATCCGCGACGTCTGGACCGAGCCGGCCCCGCTCGGCGCGCAGCGCTGGACGCTCTGGCAGTTCGCCAACCGCGGCCACGTGCACGGCATCCGCGGCCCGGTCGATCTCGATCTCTTCAGCGGCAGCGCCGCGGACTTTGGACAGCTGTAGGCCGCGCCGAGAGCCGGCCGCGCCTACTCGGGCGGGAGCGAGGCGAGCGCCTGCGCGATCACTTCGCGCCCTGCGCGCGCGGCCTCTTCGTCGCTCGCGTCGAGCGCAGCGAGCGCCTCGGTGAACCCCTCGCGCGCTTCAGGAACGCGGCCGCGCTCGACGTCCGACGCAGCCAGCCCGCAGAGCGCCTTGGCGAGATGGATGGCGGCCGGCTTGCCGTACGGCCGCAGCACCGTCGCCGCACGCTGGTACATCGCGCCGGCCGAGCGGGTCTCGCCGATGGTCATCGCCAGATCGCCCGCCATGCAGAGCACGCTGGCGAACATCGGGTGCTCCAGCGCGCCTGCGTCGTCGATCAGATCGAACGCGAGGTTGATGTGCGCTTCGCAAGCCTCGAGGCGCTCGCCTTGCAGATCCTCGAACGCCGCATCGAGCGCGGCCGAGACCTGCGCCGGCCAGTCGGTGGGATTCTCCATGGCGGCCGCCTCCGCGAGATGAGCGTTGATGCCATCTCTCCCTGCAAACCTGCTGCGCGCGCTGCGGGTCCAACTCTTGTCTTGCGTCCCGCGTTCGCGCCGATCCGCCGCTTAGCGCGCCGGCGTCGTCGCGAGCGCGGAGACCACGCCCGTCGTGATGGCGGGCACGTACGTGATGAGCAGCACGCCGATCGCCATGATGACGAGGAACGGGAACGCCTTGCGGTAGAGCAGCGGCAGCGGCTTCTGGAAGCGGCTCGCCGAGAGGAAGAGGTTCAGGCCCATCGGCGGGAAGAGGAAGCCCAGCTCGAGGTTCGCGAGGAAGACCACGCCGAGGTGCACCGGGTCGACGTGGAAGGCGACGCCGAGCGGCGCCACCAGCGGCGCGAGCACCACGATGGCCGAGTAGATCTCCAGCACCGAGCCGAGCACCAGCAAGAGCACGTTGAGCGCGAGGAGGAACTGCCACTGCGCGTGGATGTGCAGCTGCACCCAGGTGAGCAGCAGCGTGGGCACCTCGGCGTCGACCAGGAAGCTGGTCAGGCCGAGCGCGACGCCGAGCAGGATCACCACGCTGCCGACCAGTGTCGCAGCGTGTCCGAGCACGCGCGGCATGTCGCGGATCGGGTGCACGTCGCGGAAGACGAGCAGCTCGACGAGAATCGCGTAGGCCGCGCCCAGCGCGGCGGCCTCGACGATGGTGGCAAAGCCGGTGGCGACCACGACGATGATCAGCGTCGGCAGGCCCAGGTCCCACTTCGCGGCCCAGACCGACTTGAACGCCGCCTTCACGTGGAACGGCTGCCGCGGCGTCTTGTTGCGGATGCCGGCGACCACGCCGTAGACGGCGACCAGCACGATCATGAGCAGGCCCGGCACCAGGCCACCCAGGTAGAGGTGATCGATGGCGACGCCGGCGACGACGCCGTAGAGGATCACCGGCAGCGACGGCGGGAAGAGCAGACCGAGCGAGCCCGACGCGGTGACGAGGCCGAGCGAGAAGCCCTCGGGGTAGCCCTCCTTGACGAGCGCGGGGAGGATGAGGCCGCCGAGCGCCAGGATGGTCACGCCCGAGGCTCCCGTGAAGGTGGTGAAGAGCGCGCAGACCACCACCGAGACGACCGCGAGGCCGCCTGGCATCCAGCCGAAGAGCGCCTGCGCCGCGGCGACGAGGCGGGCGCTCGCCTTGCCCTCGGCGAGCACGTAGCCCGCGATGGTGAGGAGCGGAATCGCCGGCAGCGTCGAGGAGGCGACAAGGCGGTACGTCTCGACCGGGACCGCCGCGATGGGCGTGCCGTTCAAGAAGAAGAGCAGGCAGGCGGTGCCGGCCATCACCACGAAGACGGGCGCGCCGAGGAGGAAGCCGGCCGCGAGCAGGAGGCCGCCCGCCCAGGCCGCCAGCGTCGCGTGGGCGGCGAAGAGCACCGAGCCGTCGGGCGGCACCAGGCTCATCGGGTGGCCGAACGAGGTGGCGAGCGCGGCGACGGTGTACGGCACGGCCGCGGCGACGAGGAGGAACGAGATGATCCGCGCGATGCGCGTGGGCGCCATCTTCGCGAAGCGCACGGCCATCAGCGCGAAGCAGACGGGCATGATCAGCTCGAAGACGAACTCGGGCACGCCGCCCTCGAGGACGTCGGAGCGCTGGCGGTCGGCGATGACCATCACCGTGGCGGCGTAGGCGAGCGCGGCGTTGACCAGCGCCGCGAGCGCGCTGCCGTAGCTGCGCGCGAACGTGCGGGCGCGGCCCTCGGGCAGCATGTCGAGGGTGGAGAGCGCGAGGTGCTTGCTCTGCGCGGTCGCCAGCAGCGCGCCGAGGAAGCCGATCCAGAGCGTCAGGTGCTGCGTGTAGACAGCGGCGCCGGCGATGCTCTGGCCGGTGAAGCGCCGGTAGATCGCGGCGAGCGTGGGCAGCGCGACCATCGCGAGGCCGATCGCGCTGACAGCCCACATCTCCGCGCGCGTGCCGCCGGTCGCCTCGAGCGGCGAGTGGTGGCCGGCGCCCGCGGCGGCCGCGATGGCGTGCGGCGCGGGCACCCCGATCGGAGATGCTGGCGGCGAAGAGGGCGAGGCCGGCGGCGCAGCGGCGGCGGGGGCGCTGTCGGTTGCCGCGGGGGCAGTCGGTCGGCTCGGCGGCGCGGGCGGGGTCGGGTCGGACACGCTCTACTCCTGGAAACGCAAAAGTGCGCGGCGGCGGTCGGACCACGGCTCGCCCTTGTCGCGGCGCAGATTGACCTGAGTCGGACTCGTCATTATCACTCTCCGCCACCGTGCGCCCCAATCCTTCGCTCTCGACGCTGCCCCCCTGCCGCGCCGCCGTTCGCGCCGCCCGCCGCTCCTCTCTCGCTCTGCTGCTCGCTGCCTCGGCCGCGGGCTCGCTCGGCTGCTCGTCGTTCATCCTCGGCAAGGCCGCCGACGGGCTCTCGAGCGGCACCGGCGGGTCGTTCGCGCGCGACGACGATCCGAAGCTGGTCGGCGACGCGATCCCCTTCGCGCTCAAGACGATGGAGTCGCTCGCGGACCAGCTCCCCGAGCACGCCGGGCTGCGCCTCTCGCTCGCCTCCGGCTTCACCCAGTACGGCTACGCCTTCGTGCAGGCCGACGCGGACGAGCTCGACGAGAAGGAGCCGGCGCGCGCCGCCGAGATGCGCCACCGCGCCAAGCGGCTCTACGTGCGCGCCCGCGACTACGGCCTCGCCGGCCTGCAGATCCGCCGCGGCATCACCATCGAAGAGCTGCGCAAGAGCGACGAAGCGCGCGCGGCCGCACTGGGCAAGGCCGGGAAGGACGACGTGCCGATGCTCTACTGGACGCTCGTCCCCTGGGCGGCCGCCATCGCGGCCGAGAAGCGCGACCTCGCGCTGGTGGGCGACCTGCCCATCATCGCGGCCATGCTCGACCGCGCGCTCGCGCTCGACCCGAACTGGCAGGAGGGCACGCTGCAGGAGTTCTCGCTCGCCTTCGACAGCGCGCGCGCGGGCGGCACCACCCAGGAAGCGGCGAAGGCGCACTACGAGCTCGCGCTCGAGCTCTCGCACGGCAACCGCCTCTCGGTGAAGGTCTCCTGGGCCGAGAACGCGGCGGTCGCCGCGCAGGACAAAGAGGCGTTCGAGAAGCTGCTCCACGAGGTGCTCGCGTTCGACACCGACGCGCTGGCCGTGCGCGATCTGCGGCTCGCCAACCTGATCGCCCAGCGCCGCGCGAAGTTCCTCCTCGCGCACGAGGATGATCTCATCGCGGGCCGCGTGCAGCTGCGCGACGCGGTGGCCGCCGCGGGCGCATCGCAAGTCAGCGTGGCCGACGCCCGCTTCGCACCGCTGCCCGCGGGCGCGATTCGGTAATTCGATTTGTAAATTTTCGATAACATAGATTTGGAATCCGACGGAAAGGTCCTCATGCGCCGCGCACTGCTCGCCCTCTTTGCCCTCGCTGCAATCACGCTCGTTGCCGCTCCCGCCCACGCCCAGGAGGTGGTGAAGATCAAGCTGGGCACGGTCGCGCCGCAAGGCTCCACCTGGCACATGCTGCTGCAGGAGATGGCCACCCGCTGGTCGGAGGCCTCCAACGGCAAGGTGCAGCTGAAGATCTACGCGGGCGGCACGCAGGGCGGCGAAGGCGAGATGATCCGCAAGATCGGCGTCGGCCAGCTGCACGCGGCCGCGGTCACCACGGTCGGCCTCAAGGAGATCACGCCCGAGCCCGAGGCCGAGGACGTGCCGGGCCTGATCACCTCGTACGAAGAGTACGAGTACGTCCACGCGAAGATGCAGGCCGAGCTCGAGGCCGACCTCGAGAAGAAGGGCTACGTCGCGATCAACTGGGCCGAGGTCGGGTTCGTGAACATCTTCTCCACCGAGGGCTACGCGACGCCGGCCGACTTCGCCAAGGGCAAGGTCTTCGCCTGGAACGGCGACCCCGCCAGCGAAGAGGCCTGGAAGGCGGCCGGCTTCAACCCGGTGGTGCTCTCCTCGACCGACCTCATCACCTCGCTGCAGACGAAGATGATCAACATCGTCGCCGAGCCGCCGCTCTATGCGTACACCTCCGGCTTCTACGACCGCGCGCACTACATGCTCGACATGAAGTGGGGCCTGCTCACCGGCGCGACCGTGGTCAAGAAGGACGTCTGGGAGAAGATCCCCGCCGACATCCGCGCCAAGCTGCTCGCCATCGCGGCGGAGCAGGGCGCCAAGGTCAACGCCGACGTGCGCAAGCAGAACGAGGAGGCGCTCGCGCAGATGAAGGCGAAGGGCCTCGTCGTCGTCGAGCCGAAGGACGACGCCGCGTGGAAGGCCGCGATGGCCAAGGCGCAGGGCGTGATCCGCGGCAAGGTCGTTCCGGCCGCCATCTACGACAAGGTCAAGGCGCTGCGCGACGAGTACCGCGCACAGCACCCGGCGAAGTAGCGCGCCGCCGACCTCGCGCTGTGCGAATCGCGCGCGTCCGCCTCCAGAGCGGGCGCGCGCGATTTCGTTTTACCAGACCGCGGCGTGATCCTCGGTGACCCCGGCGAGCTTTTCGATCGCGAGCGTCTCTCCGCTGGCCAGCTGCAGCGTGCCGCGGAAGCTGCCGAACGGCTGCACGTACGCGCTCGACATCAACGGCGTCCACACTTTTTGCGCGCGCTGCCCCTCCGGCGCGAACTCGAGCGCAGCTGCGCCGCTCCGCGCGCGAATCAGCCAGGGCGCGCTCGGTGTGCTCGCATCGAACTGGAACGCGACGGGCCCGATCGACTGCGGCACGCCGTCGATCCAGACCACGTTCTCGCTCAGGTCACCCGGCAGGAAGCCCTCGCTGAAGTTGAAGGCGACCTGGTGCCCGGCCGCCTCGCCCATCCCGAACGCCCAGCGCCAGCGCGTCTCGCGGCGCAGATAGCCGTGCGTGAAGTCGAGGCCCGCGAGGCCGTTCTCGACCTGCATCGTGCGGCCGCCGTGGCGCACGGTGCCGCGCGCGCGCAGCGAGACCCGCTTCTGCGTGAAGTCGAACCGCGCATTGCCGAGATCCGCGCAGGCGCTGGCGGGCTGCGCGCCGCTGTCGTCGAGCTGCAGATCGACCTCGACGCCCTTGAGGCTCGCGCGCACGCGCACGCCGGGGCCGTGATGCTCACTGCTCGCTTCGCGCTCACCAGTCGCTTGCCGCTCACCACTCGCTTGCCGCTCGCCACTCGCTTGCCGCTCGATGCTCGCTTGCCGCTCGATGCTCGCGCGCAGGCCTGGCGCGGAGATGCGCGCGTTGAGCGCCGCGGGCTGGTCGTCGATCTGCGCGAACCCGAGCGCCGGCAGCACCACGTTGGCGTCGGCGAGCAGCGTGCGGCTGCGCCGATCGAAGAGACCTAAGAAGCAGGACTGGACGATGCCCGCGTCGATGATCGCGAGGCAGAGGAACAGCTCCGGCGTGGCCACCAGCGTGTAGAGCCACTTCTTTTCGATCAGCTTGCGCGCGAGCCCTCCGCGCGCGAACGGCGGCGCGAGCTCGCGCAATGACGCGTCAGCGAGCGTGCCGGACCAGAGGCCGAAGCGCGGCGCGCCCTCGAGCACGAGCGAGGCGGGCGCGGGAGCGAGGATCTGCACGGGAGGAGTCATGAGGCCTCGCACTATCTCGCGGGAGCGCGCCCAGCGCACCACGCGCTTGCCGAGCGGCGGGCAATCTCCGATAAGTTGCGCGCATGCCTGCGCAGACGCCGAGCCCGTAGCGTGGAGAGCGTGCAGCCGACTCCTGGACATCCATCCGCGCCGCCCGCCACCGGCCTGGGCGCGCGCGTGCGACGCTTCAAAGAGAAGAACGAAGCGCTCTTGATGCTGCTGTTCTTCATCGGCGGATTCCTCTTCGACGCGGTGATGCTCAGCCGCATCGACGAGCCGCCCATGCTCATCCAGCAGGGCGCCTATCTGTTGATCTGCGGCGCGCTGCTCGCGCTCACGCAGCATTTCGAGATCAAGAAGCGCGAGCCGCCCGCCTGGCTGCGCAAGCCGTGGCATTACGTCGAGCACCTGCTCCATTTCATGCTCGGCACGCTGCTCAATGCCTACAGCATCTTCTATTTCCAGAGCGCGTCGGGATTCACCGCGATTGGATTCGTCCTGGTGATCTGCGCGCTGCTCGCCATCAACGAGCTGCCGCAGTTCCACCGGATGGGCCCGGTGGTGCTCTATGCGCTCTACAGCATCTGCCTCACTTCTTACTTCGCCTATCTATTCCCGGTTCTATTCGGACATATCCGGCCGTGGATGTTCTATCTCGCGGTCGCGACCGCATCGATTCCATTGATTGCCCACGTTCTAATGCTGCTCAAATGGACCGGCAGCTACAGCCATGTGGCGCGGCACATGGCGATACCGGCCTTCGGCGTGCAGCTCGCGTTTGTCCTGGTCTATGCGCTGCGCATCGCGCCGCCGGTGCCGCTGGCCATCAAGGAGATCGGCATCTATCACGACGTGCACCGCGAGCCGGACGGCTGGCGCCTGTTCCACCAAGAGAAGAGCTGGAAGTTCTGGCAGAAGGGCGATCAGGATTTCCGCGAGCGGCCCGGCGACAAGGTCTACTGCTTCGCCCGCATCTTCGCGCCGCGCCACTTCCACGATGCCATCCATATGGTCTGGTATCACCGGGATATCGACAAAGGCTGGCAGCAGATCTATCGAAAGCCGCTCTCCGTCTCCGCCAGCAGCGAGGCCGGTTTTGCCACCGATGGATATCTGACCCATCCCGCCGCCGGCGATTGGCGCGTCGAGATCCAGAGCGACGACGGCCGCACCATGGGGCTCTTGCGCTTCCACGTCGAAGAGGACGTAAGCACCGCGCCGCGTGAGCTGGAGGAGTCGTTCAGCCCGCGGGTCAAAGAGAAGAAGTAATCGCGGAGCTACCCCGCGATCATCGGCGTTCGCAGCGCCGGCAGCGCGGGCTGCGCCACCGCGTCGAGCATGAACACCGCGACGCTGCCGCGGGATATGCTGGCGAGGGCGCCATATCGATTCACCAACTTCACCGGGCCGGGAGGGCCATCTTTCAGCGTCACCGGACGCACCGCCATCCAGTCGAGTTCGCTCTGCGCATAGACCTGCTCCATCCGCGCGAGATCGCGATAGGCGACACCGACGTTGCTCCATGCGACCATCGGGCGGAGCAGCCAGCTCATCTTCGGGAAGCTCTCGGCGACGCCCGCCGCGCTGATGCTGACCACGCGCGCAACGCCGGCAAAGCGCATCGCCGCGAGCAGTGCGCGCGCGCTCGCCGAATTGAAATCGCGCGGAGAGATGATGCGCGAAAACGGATTGGCCGGGTGCAGCCGCTTCATTCCCAACGCAGAGAGCACCGCGTCCTGGCCGTGCAGCGCCTCGCCGAGCGCGCCCGCGTCGAGCACGTCGCCGCGCAGGAGCCGCAGGCCAGGCATCGATTCAAATGAGGTCTCTGCGCGCACCAGCGCCGTCACTTCGTGGCCGCGCTCGACGGCGAGCTTTGCCAGCCAGCGCCCGCAGCCGCCCGACGCGCCGAGCACCAGCAGCTTCACGCGACCTTGCTCCACATCGCGGCCTGCGCGCCCTCGTAGACCAGCGTCTCGCCCTGATAGAACGCGAAGGTATATCGCGCGAAGACGCTGGTATCGGTCTTGCGCACCTTGGTCGCGCGCCCCTCGAGGATCAGCGGCTCGCCCGGCGGCGCCAGCGCGCGAAACTTCGCTTCATAGATGCGGCCGCCATATCCAATCCAGCCGTCGGCGTGGCGCAGATCGAGCACGTAGTAGGCGTGAACAAACCCGACCATTCCCGTCATATGCACCATCAATCCGCCCGAGACGTGGCGCGGGTGGCGCACCGGGTGCGCGCGCTGCTCGCGCGTGAGCGGGAGCGCCTCGTCGGTGGGCATGCGCACGCGGACCAGGTTCGCTTCGCGATCGATGGTGAGGATCTCGTCGAGCAAAAGGCCGCCGGGGCCATAGGGGCAATCGGCGACGAACGCGGGATCGAGCGGCATGCCGTCCCTCTACCATCGTTCCTCGCCGTGATATCTCCGGCACCTCGCAAGGAGGCCGCATGCACGCCACGATGATGCAGATGCCGCTGACGATCGAATCGATCTTGCAGCGGGCCGAGGGGCCGTTCGCCGACGTCGAGATCGTCTCGCGCCGCGCCGACAAGAGCCTGCATCGCAGCCGCTGGGGCGAGGTCGCGCAGCGCGCGCGCCGGCTCGCCCGCGCGCTGATCGGCCTCGGTGTGCGACCGGGCGACCGCGTCGCGACCTTGATGTGGAACCACGCGCAGCACCTCGAGGCCTACTTCGGCGTGCCGCTCGCGGGCGCGGTGGTGCACACGCTCAACCTCCGGCTGCACCCCGACGACATCGCGCAGATCGCGCTCGACGCGGGCGACTCGGTGCTGCTCGTCGACGAGGTGCTGCTGCCGCTCTTCGAGAAGGTGCGCCAGAGCCCGGCGTTCGCGGGCGCGCCTCCGTTCAAGACGGTGATCGTCATCCCCTGCGGCACCGCCGCGCACGACCCGAACCTCGGCGAGAAATATGTGGAGTACGAACCGTTCCTCGTGAGCGCGCCCGACGCACAGCACGCGCCGCTGCCCGCGCTGCGCGAGGAGGACGCGCTCGGCATGTGCTACTCGAGCGGCACCACCGGCCGGCCCAAGGGCGTGGTCTATTCGCACCGCTCGACCGTGCTGCACTCGCTGGTGGTCGCGCTCCCCGACTCGCTCGATCTCTCGCGCAGCGACGCGCTGCTCGCGGTCGTCCCCATGTTCCACGTCAACGCCTGGGGCCTGCCGTACGCCTGCGCGCTGGTCGGCGCGCGGATGATCCTGCCCGGGCCGCACCTCGACCCGGAGAGCCTGCTCGAGCTGCTCGCGAACGAGCAGGCGACCATCGCCGCCGGCGTGCCGACCATCTGGATGGGCATCCGCGACGCGCTCGAGGCGCAGCCCGGCCGCTTCGCGCTGCGCGCGGGCCTGCGCATGGTGGTCGGCGGCTCGTCGGCGCCCGAAAAGCTCATCCGCGATTTCGACCGCATGGGCCTCACGCTCATCCACGCCTGGGGCATGACCGAGACCTCGCCGGTCGGGCTCGTCTCGCGCCTGCCGCCCGAGGCGAGCAGCTTCAGCGAAGACGAGCGCTACGCGCTGCGCGCCAAGCAGGGCACGCCGCCCCCGCTCGTCGAGATCCGCATCCGCAACGAGCAGGGCGACGTGCCCGCCGACGGCAAAACGCCGGGCGAGCTGATGGTGCGTGGCCCGTGGATCGCCGGGAGCTACTTCAATCGCGATGACGCCGAGCGCTGGACGAGCGACGGCTTCTTCCGCACCGGCGATATCGCGCACATCGACGCGCGCGGCTTCGTGCAGCTCACCGACCGCGTCTCCGACATGATCAAATCGGGCGGCGAGTGGATCAGCTCAGTCGAGCTGGAGAACACGATCATGGCCCACCCGGCCGTGCGCGAGGCCGCGGTGGTGGCGGCGCCGCACCCGAAGTGGAGCGAGCGGCCGATTGCCGCCGTGGTGCTCAAGCCGGGCGCGGCGGCGAGCGCGGAGGAGCTGCACGCGTTCATCGCGCCGAAGTTCGCGAAGTACCAGCTGCCGGATGCATTTGTGTTCGTGGACGCGATTCCGCGGACGAGCGCGGGGAAGTTCTTGAAGAGTGCGCTGCGGGAGAGGTTCAAGGATTGGAAGTGGTGAAGCAAAGGCGCAGCGAGCGGCTCGTTAGCGCAGCGGCCGCAGCCCGTCGGCGATCGGACCGCGCCCGAAGATCTCGCCTTCCATCGCCCGCTTCACCTCGACCGCCCTCGCGCCGCGATCGAACGTGCCGGGCAGCGGCGGCGGCGTAGCGAGCTCGGTCGTGGGGCGGCCCCGGCCACCCCAGGAGCGCGGCGAGCCGGCACCGCATTCCCGACGCGCGGCCTGGCGGCTGAACGGCGCGCACGGGAAATCGGCGCGCTGCACGGGATTGTTTTCACGCTGCACGGGATTGTTTTCACGCTGCACGGGATAGTTTTGCGCCCGCACGGGATTTCCGCGAACCTGCACGACCAAGGGCCCGCTCTTTCTGAGGCCTCCGGCTCCCTACCCGCAAGGTCCGCGCAAGAATCCTGTTGCATTCATTGAGACGTTAGATATGGTGCGACCAGACAGTCGCCGGATCAGGGGGAATCATGGCAAAGACGATCAAGGGTGGGTTCACGTCAACGAAGCCGGCCGCGACGTCCGAGCTGGAAGCGCTCGTGCGGCGCTATCAGTCCGCCGCCGCGGAGCTGCTGCCCGCGCAGACTGACGCCGACGAGCTGGACCCGGACGCGCTGCAGTCGCGCGGCACGGCGGCCATCGCGCAGCTGGTCGAGGCCGAGGCCGACGGAACGCCCGAGCTGCTCCTCGTCGAAGAGGGCAGCAGTGTCCATTGGACTGCGCTGCTCGCAGCGCTCATCGATCAAGCGCGCCACAAGGCGAACGAGCCGGGCGCGCGCACGATGCCGCCCGCGGTGCCGCCAGAGAACCGCATCGACCCGGCCGTGCAGATCGCGGACGCGGCCCGCCGCCGCGTGGTGCAGATCATCGACAGCCGCCGCCGCCAGCCCGACGAGGTGGAGGCGCTCAAGCTCGCCATCCTCGGCAACCGCAAGAGCGGCAGCGGGCGGGCGCGCTGGCTGACCGACATCAACTCGATCATCGCCGCGGTCGAGGACGAGCGGCGGCAGGTGCCGGCGGCGCTGCGCGGGCTGCTGCCGCGGCTGCACGCGGCGGCGGAGCAGCTTGCGAACGCGCGGGCGCAGTCGCCGGGCAGGCAGAAGGGGCCGACGTTCTCGACGGGCGCGCGGGAGGCGGCGCTGGCGCTGGATTTGGCGCTGGCGGACCTGTGCGCGTGGTCGGGCGGGTTCGCGAGTGAGAAGCGGAATGGGAATCTGCTGCGGATCATTGAGCCGAAGCGGCGGGGGGATGCGCGGAGTGGGGATGAGAAGGGGAGTGGTGGCGGGACCGGTGATGGAGTGGCCGAGGGCGCGGGCTCGGCCGGTTAGCGTGCGGACACGAAGCCACCCGAGAGGGAGTCGTCGGATGGTTACGATTCGATGCGGTATAGGGGGCCGCATCTTCGCTGTGTGTGGAGCGCCCCAGTGGACGGGATGAGCAAGAAGGACATCGACCGAATCGGCGAACGATTGCGACGGAGCGAGCAGCTGCTATCGATCGACGACCTGCGCGCGCTCGATCAATTCCGTCGCAGGCACGAACAGATTCTGGATGCTTTCCGAGCAGCGATGGCCGATCTTCAGTTGATCGAAGGCGCGAATTTTTCGACTCGTATCAAGACCAGTAACACCATCATAGAGAAGCTGAAGCGGCCAACACCGAGCGGGAATCCGCTCCGGCTCAGCTCGATGCGCGACATCGCAGGAGCGCGCTTGGTGCGTGCGTGGCGCCGTGACAGCAGTCTGCCGGTCGCGTCCGATGATCTTGCACAGCAAAGCAACTTTGCCGAGTGTTTGCGTGCAGAGTTGGAGAAGCGCGAGTTCCGAGTGAAAGTGATCGACAAGCGCAGTTCAGGCGCAGCCACGTTCGGGTACCGTGCGTTGCACCTGGAAGCTCTTCGGAGCGGATTGCGTCTGGAGATTCAACTGCGGACGACGCTCCAAGATGTGTGGGCGCAGATCGCGGAGAAGCTCGGCGACCTTTGGGGACGGGATCATCGGTATGCCGAAGACCCAGCTGATCCAGACCGCGAAGTACGGATGTCGCACGGCGACTGGCACGAGGTGGATCAAGAGGGTCGAGCGGAGTTCGTTACGGATGTGGTCACCAAGGCGAGACGCGAGGTCGTGCGTTCGCTCCGATCGCTTTCGACGAGCATCCAGACGCTGGAAGAGTCCACACCCAAGGCGACGGACGAGCTCACTGGGGAGTTGCTCTCGTTGTATGAACAATTCGACTGGCTTGATAGCATCAAGGAATAAATGACCCACTTCCTCATTCAATACCGGCGCTCCAAAGGCGAACTCGAGTTGATGCGCGAGTACGACGACGCGCACGCGGACGAGGCGGCCGACGAGCGGCTGCGGTTGGAGATCGAGCATCACGCCGATCGCGACGTCGAGGTGGTGATCATCGCGTCGAAGGACCTCGCATCGCTCAAGCGGACGCACGCTCGCTACTTCAACGGCGCCATCCACGAGAGAATCGACGCGTACCGGAAGGCGGCCGGGTTGCCCGCCTCCCCCAGCCCTTCGGCTCCTCCATCGGGTTCCCCCGCCCCCGGAAAGTAGTTTCGGTTTTCGTTTCGCCTAATTTACCCACAGCCTGGAGTTGCTCGGGCCCAACAGCCCAACAACACGTCTCACCCGCGCTCAAGCCGCGCAGGTTCCCCCTCGCGGGGACCCTAAGCAGCGAGCACGAACGGCGAGCTAATCGCGCCGGCCGGTTCTCTCGCTCGTCTCCGCTCCCTCGCACCGCGCAACTTTCAACAACTCCGTGTATGCCGCCCCCACGCGCCATGCGTCTAGAGGAGCATGGCGGTCGCGGGCATCGACATGTTGAACCTGGATGCCCGCCTGCTCACGATCGGCGAGGGACGGTTTTTGCCTCTGGACTTCGGACAACTGCTCGTCGCCGAACAGGCCGCGCTGCTGCGCCTCGCGCAGCGCCTCGTCTGGGACTCCGAAGAAGCGCGCGACCTCGTCCAGGCCACCTTCGCCGACGCGTTCGAGCGGCGCGCCCAGCTTCGCGACGGCGCGGCGGCGCGCAGCTGGCTGCAGCGGATCCTCGTCCATCGCGCGATGACGCTGCTGCGGCGGCGCAAGCTCTGGGGCGCGGTGCGCGGGCTCTTCCTGCTCGACGAAGCCGACCCTTCCGCGACGCCCGACCGCTCGCTCGAGGCGACGCAGGAGCAGCGCAAGCTCGCCCGCGTGCTGCGCGCGTTGCCCGCCCAGCAGTCGACCGCCTTCACGCTGCGCTACCTCACCGGCCTCTCGCTCGACGAGGTGGCCGCGGCGATGGAGATCGGCCGCGGCACGGTCCGCACGCATCTCTATCGCGCGCTCTGCGAGCTGCGCGCGAACGGCGTCTTGACCGAGGAGCAGCCATGAACTGCGAAGAGGCGCACGAGCTGATCTTCAGCGGCAGTGAAGGCGCGGCGCTCGCGGACCATCTGCGCGGCTGCGCTGCGTGTGCGGCGATCTCGGCAGCGCACGCGCGCGCATCGGCCCTGCGCGGTGATTTGCACGGGTCGGACGCGGCGCTTCGGCCGCTCGAACTCAATGAGATCCAGCGTCGCGTCGGACAGCGGCGCGCGGCGAGAGTGGGCCTCGCTTCCGCGGCGGCCCTCGCGTTCCTCTTCTTCGCCAGCCGGCACCCGGCCGCGCCCGCCAGCTCTGCACTCGAGGCTTCCGCCGTCGCGTCGCAGCTCGATGTCGCGCAGCTCGCCGACGAGGTCGAAGGCTTCGCGCACGAGGACGTCGCGGTCGACGACCCCGCGTATTCATCGTTCGGACCGATGGCGAGCTGGTTCGCGCTGCCCGAGTCCCACGGCTGCTCCGCGGCGCAGCCGCTCTCCGTCGATTGCCTCAACGCGCCTGGCGAGGATTTCCCCGAATGAAACGACTCTCTGCTCTCCTCTCGATTGCGCTGCTGCTCCTCGCCAGCCAGGCCCGCGCGGAAGATGTGGCGGCGAGCGCGGCCTCGCACGGCATCCCTCCCGAGATCGCGCGCAAGCTCAGCATCGCGCCCGAGACGCTGCGGCAGATCGAGGACGCCGTCTTCAATGCGAACCGCGCGCTCATCGATCTCGACGCGAACCACAAGAAGGCGCAGCTCGAGCTCGACCGGGAGCTGCACAGCCGCACGCCCGACGAGACCAAGGCGCTCGCGCTCGCCTCCACCGCGAGCGAGACGGAGCTGGCGGTGCGCAAGAACCGGCTCAGCCTGCTCTTGAAGATCCGCCAGATCCTCGGGCCCGAGCTCTGGGATCGCGTGCAGGCCGAGATCCGCGGCGGGCAGCCGGCCGCCGCTGTGGCGCCGCCCGCAAACTCGCTGGTGCACGCGCTGGTGTTCGAGAATCTCTCGTCGCTGCCGCCGCTGCGCTGCGGGCGAAACGGCAGCAAGCCGGTCGAGGTGCGCGTCGATACCCTGGGCAAGAATCATCTCGCCATCGCGCTCAACTATCCCTCGCTGCACCAGCAGTTCCGCTACCTCATCGAAGAGGTCCGCACGCTGAATGGTCGCAAGGCGCTCGCCGGCCACCGGCTCGCCAACGCGGACGGCAAGGACGCATGGCTCGATCAGAGCGGCAGCTTCCTCCTCTTCTCCGGCACGCCGCCGCGCAGCGACGACCTCAACGCGACCTACCAGTTCGTCGACGCGCGCCCGGAAGTGCAGATCGATCTCGAGAGCGGGGCCGAGGGCCTGAGCGGCCACCGCGCCGCTTCGGTCTATCTGCGCTGTGAAAACCTCGACGCCTTCCTCAACGCCCTCTCCACACCTTGAAAGGAACTCCCATGCGCACGACCGCTCTGCTCGCTCTCCTCGTCTCTTCCGTCGCCTGCGTGTCCGGCCCGCGGCCAACTCCCCTCGCGATCAAAGATCCCGCGGCGCTCCCCAAGCTCGAGTGCGGGCGCAAGAGCAGCAAGCCCGTCGAAGTGAGCATCGAAACGCTGGCGGGAAACCACCTCGCGATCTCGATTCTCTACCCCTCGCTGCACGAGCAGTTCCGCTACCTGATCGAAGAGGTGCGCACGCTCAAGAGCGGACAGAAAGCGCTCGCGGGACACAAGCTGAGCAACGCCGACGGCAACCTCGCGTCGCTCGATCCGAAAGGCAGCTTCCTCTTCTTCTCCGGAACACCGCCGCGCTCGGACAACCTGAACGCGACCTACCAGTTCAACGACCAGACCACCCAGGTGCACCTCGACTTGGAGTCCGGCGAGACCGCGCCGAGCGGCCCGCGAGCCATGAGCGTCTTCCTCCGCTGCGAAAACCTCGACGCCTTCATCGCCGCCCTCTCCGCCGAGTAGCCGCGAGCGTCAGCTCTTCCCCGCAGGACAAAACTCGGGCGCGACCGCGCTTGCTTCCTCCGGACCGACGGCATGCGAAGCGCGGGCGCGCCCCGACCACGAGATTACACAGGCCGGCGAAGGGCCAGCTCGCCGCAGGCGCGCGGAGCAGCGCAGGTTCCCCCCTGCGGGGAACCTAAGCGCGAGCACGAACGGCGAGCTGGTGGCGCCGGCCGGTCCTCTCGCTCGTCTCCGCGACCGCGATCTCGCTTTGCCTCCCCCATGCTACAAGCGCGGCCGCGCCCGGAGGCACCATTGGGATTCGACGACAAGATCAAGACCGAGCTCGCCCGCATCGAGAAGGGCGGCGCGCCCAAGTACCACCAGAAGAACGCCGAGACCGGCAAGCTGTTCGCCCGCGAGCGGGTCCGGCTGCTCGTCGATGAAGGCTCGTTCATCGAGGACGGCGCGCTCGCCAACGCGAGCGACCCCGAGCTGCCCGCGGACGGCGTCGTCACCGGCCTCGCCAAGGTGCACGGCCGCCAGGTCGCGCTGATGGCGAACGACTCGACCATCAAGGCCGGCTCGTGGGGCCGCCGCACGGTGGAGAAGATCGTCCGCGTGCAGGAGCAGGCCATCCGCCTGCGCTGCCCGATGGTCTATCTCGTCGACTCGGCCGGCGCGCGCATCACCGATCAGCTCGAGATGTTCCCCGGCCGCCGCGGCGCCGGCCGCATCTTCTTCAACCAGTGCCAGATGAGCGGCCTCGTCCCGCAGCTCTGCCTGCTCTTCGGGCCCTCCGCGGCGGGCGGCGCGTACATCCCCGCGTTCTGCGACATCGTGGTGATGGTCGAGGGCAACGCCAGCATGTACCTGGGCTCGCCGCGCATGGCCGAGATGGTCATCGGCGAGAAGGTCTCGCTCGAGGAGTTGGGCGGCGCGAAGATGCACTGCTCGGTGAGCGGCTGCGGCGACGTGCTGGTCAAGACGGAAGCCGAGGCCATCGAGGCGGGCAAGCGCTACCTCGGCTACCTGCCGGGTTCGTTCGATCAGCCGCTGCCGCGCTCGAAACCGGTGCCGCCCGCCTACAGCGGCAAGCGCATCGAAGAGATCATCCCGCCCGATCAGAACAAGTTCTTCGACATCTTCGCGCTCATCAAAGAGCTGGTCGACGAGGGCTCGATCTTCGAGGTCAAGAAGCTCTTCGCGCCCGAGATCGTCACCTGCTTCGCGCGCCTCGACGGCAAGCCGATCGGCATCGTCGCGAGCCAGCCCAAGCACAAGGGCGGCGTGCTCTTCGTCGACTCCGCCGACAAGGCGGCGCGCTTCATCACGATGTGCGACGCGTTCGGCGTGCCGCTCCTGTACCTGGCCGACGTGCCCGGCTTCATGATCGGCACCAAGGTCGAGCGCGAAGGGATCATCCGCGCCGGCGCGAAGATGATCATGGCGATGGCCGAGGCGACGGTGCCCAAGCTCTGCGTCGTCGTGCGCAAGGCGTACGGCGCGGGCCTCTATGCGTTCTGCGGACCTGCGTTCGAGCCGGACGCGACCCTCGCGCTTCCGCAGGCGATGATCGCGGTGATGGGCCCGGAGGCCGCGGTCAACGCGGTCTACTTCAACAAGATCCAAGAGAAGCCAGAGGCCGAGCGGGCCGCGTACGTCGCGCAGCTGCGCGAGGAGTACAAGGCCGACATCGATCTCTACCGGCTCGCCAGCGAGCAGGTCATCGACGCGGTGGTCCCCGGCGATCGTCTGCGCGCGGAGATCGTCGCGCGCTTCTCCGCGGCCGAGCACCGGCCCCGCATCCCCACGCCCAAGCGCCGCAGCGTCACGCCGGTCTAGGTCATGCCCGCACTCGAGGCCGGCGCGGCTGCTCGCGCACAAGAAGGTTCGTCCGGCGAAGCGCGCGCGGTCCCCATGCTGCTGGGCGCAGCGCTTCTCTCGCTCGCCATCGGTGTGCACCCGGGCTACTTCCCGGTCTCGTTCATCCTGCTCACGCTCTCGCTCGGCGCGTTCGGGTTCGCCTGCTTCGCCAGCCCGCGCTGGATGCGGATGCGCACCGAATCGCTCGTGCCCATCGCCGGCATCGCGGGCCTGCTCATTCAAGTCGCCTGGATCATCAGCACGCCGCAGGGCTGGGGGCAGGGCAGCCCCCTCGCGGAGCTGCGCCTGCACCTGTCGGAGCTGGTCACGCTGACGGCGTTCGCGCTCTCGATCGCGCTGGTGCTGGTGCGTCCGCGCCCGCCGTGGCTCTGGGCCGGCGCGCTCTTCGTCTGCTGCGGCGCGCTCACTTGCTGGGCCGTGCTCTGGTCGCCGGTGCCGTGGCTCGATGTCGATCTCTTCCACCGGCAGGCCTTCGAGGCGCTCGCGGCGCACCACAGCCCGTACGGCGGCTCCATCGAGAACATCTATCGCGGGCTGCCGTTCTACTCGGCCGACGTGCTCTCGCCCGACCAGTCGCGCGTGCTGATCGGCTATCCGTATCCGCCGCTGCAGCTCCTGCTCGCCTGGCTCGGCGAGACGCTCCTGGGCAACTACCGGCTGCTGCACGCGCTCGCGTTCCCCGCTTCGGCGGCGCTGCTCTACTTCGCGCGTCCCAGCCGCGCATCGGCGGCCGCGGCGGGTCTCTGCGCGCTGTTGCCCTCGGCGTGCCCGCTCGTCGAAGGCTCGTGGACCGAGCCGGTGCTGATCTTGTTGCTCTCGCTCTCGATGTTCGCCGCGGTGCGCGCGCCGCGGCTGCTCCCGTGGGCGCTCGGACTCTTCTTCGCCGACAAGCAGTACGCGCTGATGATCGCGCCGCTCGCGTTCTTCCTCTTGCCCCAGCCGGTCACGGGCAAGCAGCTCGGCCGGGCCATCCTCAAGGTCTGCGTGATTGGCCTGCTCGTCACCGCGCCGCTCGCGCTCACCAACCTGCAGGGCTTCCTCGACGACGTGCTGATGTTCCAGGTGCGCCAGCCGTTCCGGCCCGACTCGCTCAGCTTCGCGGCGCTGCTCTACTTCTTGAACGGCACCGCGCTGCCGGCCGTCACCGCGTTCATCCCGTTCGCGCTCGCGCTGCTGCTCTGCTGGCGGTTCGCGCCGCGCGACGCGCAGGGCTTCGCCTGCTCGGCCGCGTTCGCGTTCGGGCTCTTCTTCGCCAGCGGCAAGCAGTCGTTCGGCAACTACCTGACCTTCGTCGCCGCCTGCGGGCTCTGGGGCGCGGCGCTCGCGGAGCCGTCGGTTGCGGCTGCGGCGAAACCCCTCCCCGATGAACCGAACGTCGCCGCGAGCGAGCAGAAGGCCCAGCTGGTGACCCAGGGCACGTAGTTGTTGTGGAAGGCGCTGCCGGCGAGCACCGCGCAGGTGCTCACCAGCGCGAAGTGCCCGAAGAGCCGGGTCGCGTCGACCGGCGCGAGCTTCCACGGCGGACGCTGCGCGAGCGCCGGCCGCAGGCGGACCACGTTCCACAGCGAGAGCGCGCCGATGAGCAGCAGCAAGCCCGCGCGGGCCGCGGGCGCGAGCTGCGTCGCATAGAAGAGCCAGCCGGTGTTGTCGGGCCCCATCAGCGACGGCCAGGCGACGATGTTCAACCAGAGCCCGCGCGCATCCCAGAGCAGGAACGGGCCGTAGAGCAGCGCGAGCACGCCCGCGAAGGCGAGCAGCGCGCGACGCACCTCGAGCCAGGTCTGGCGCGCGCCGCTCGCGCTCGGAGGCCACGGCGCGAGGAGCAGCGGCGCGAAGAGCGCGGCGGGAAACATCTTGCAGCCGAGCGCGAGCGCGGCGGCCACCGCGGCGAGCGTGCGCTTGCCGCGCAGCTGCGCGCCCAGCGCGAGCGCGCAGAAGCCCAGACCCCAGGCGTCCGACGCGGAGTTGAACAGGTAGTTGCGCGCCACCTGCGGCTCGGCGAGCACCAGCGCGAGCGCGAGCAGCACGGCGGCAGGCGCGAGGCGCAGCACCGGCGCGCGCAGCGCCCACGCGAGCGCCGCGATCCAGAGCAGGAACGCCGCGAGCTGCAGCGCGGGCACGCAGGCCGGCCCCCGCGACACGAAGGGCAGGGTGACCAGCACCGGCAGCGGACCATACTTGTGCCCCAACAACGAATACTCGCGCTGCGCCGCCTCGGGCGCGCCGGGCGCGGGTTTGGGCAGCAGCGCCTCGGCGACGCTCCGATCGGGGCTGCGCCCGTAGTAGTTGAGCGCGGGAAAGACCTGCCCGGGAGGCAACGCCGGGTTCATCTGCAGCGCGGCCCGCTCGCGCCGCCGGTTGATGAACGCCTCGAGATCGATGAGCGCGCCGCGGCCGTAGGGATCGTCCCCGCGCCGCAGCAGCTGCGCCGCGCGCAGCAGATTCTGTCCCTGGTCGAGGCGGATCTCGCCGGTGAGCCGCGCGTGCTCGAGGCTCTCCTGGCCCGCGCGCACGTCGACCCAGAGCGCGCCCAGCGCGCACAGGCCCGCGATCGCGAGCGCCGGCCACGTCGAGAGCAGCCGCAGCGGCCGCCACGGCCAGCGCAGCGCGAACAGCGCGAGCGCCGCCACCGCGATGCCCGCCGAGCGCTGGCGCCCGTACTCCCAGTCGTGGTGCTGCATCCAGTGCGAGAGCGCCAAGAGCGCCGCCGCGCCGGACGCGAAGAGCAGCGCGCCCGCCAGCTCGCGCAGCACGAGCGCGCCCGCGCTGGGGGCCTTCTGGTCTCTCGCCCACGCCGCTGGCGGAGCCGTTTTTTTGTTCCGATCGGTCACGCGAAGGGCCGACGTATATCAGCAGCCGTTCTCCGCATCGCAGCGCTCGCGTATAAGCGCCGTCCATGAGCGCCTCCCGCAAGGACCCACCGCCTCCCGCGACCGCCGCGCCAGCGGGCTTGCGCGCCTCTGCTCCAGCGGGAGCGCCAGCCGCCGCGCCAGCGGGAGCGATCGCCGCGCAGCCGCTCTGGGCGCGGGTCCGCACGCCGCTCTTGATCCTCGCGGGAAACCGCTTCGCGCTCTTTCTGCTCTGCTTCCTCGGCCTCGCGCTGGTGCCGACGGTGACGCACCCGTGGCGCGCGTTCCCGCGAGATCTCTTCCTCGACGGCTGGTTCCGCTGGGACGCCGGCTGGTACCTGCGCGTGGCCACGCAGGGCTACGATCCGATCCCGGGCGATCAGCAGCCGACCAACTTCTTCCCGCTCTATCCGCTGCTCATCCGCCTCTTCGCGCCGCTCTTCGGCAGCCCGTACATCGCCGGCTTCGTCATCTCCAACGCCTCGCTCGCGCTGGCGGTGGTCTGGCTGCACCGGTTCGTCGCGCGCGAGCACGGGCGCGACATCGCCGACCGCACGCTGCTGCTCTTGCTCTGCAACCCGTTCGCGTACGCTTATTCGGCGATGTACACCGAGTCGCTCTTCCTGCTCGGCATCGCGGGCGCGTTCGTCTTCGCCACCGAGGAGCGCTGGCTGTTCGCCTCGCTCTGCGCCGCCGCCGCGGGCGCCACGCGTCTGGTCGGCATCCTCGCGATGATGCCCGTCGGCCTCTACTATCTGCGCTCGCGCGGCTGGCGCTGGAACCAGCGCGGCCGGCTCGACCCGCAGGCGCTCTTCCTTCCGCTCGGCGCCGCCGGCCTCGTCGCGCACATGATCTTTCTCGGCGCGAAGTTCGGCCGGCCGCTCGCGTTCCTCGATGCGCAGTGGGTCGGCGGCGGCTGGGGCAACGACATGACCTGGAGCAGCCTGATGACGCTGCTGTCGGCGATCACCAGCTGGAGCACGCTCGCGGCCGGCAAGTTCGAGGTCAACGAGCTGTCGAACCTGACCGTCGCGCTGCTCGCGCTCCTGGTGCTCTCGCTCACCGCGCGGCGCATCGGCTGGATCCCCGCGCTCTGGGCCTTCGCCACGCTCGCCATCTCGCTGCGCATCTGGAAAGGCGCGGGCCGCTACAGCGCGGTCATCTTCCCGGTGTCGATCGGCGGCGCGATCCTCACCGAAAATCGCCCGCTCTTGTTTCAATCGTGGCTCACCGCTTCGACGCTGCTGCTCGCGCTCCTCCTCTATGCGTTCAGCCACGGGCAGTGGATTTGTTGATCGGCCTGCTCACAATTCCCCGCGGAGCGCGCGTCGCGGTATAAGAGCTGCGGTCTTCGGATGGGGTGAAGGCCGCTGGAGGCTCGTTCATGTCGGTGCCCGAGGGGCGCGCAGCACCTCTCAGCTTCGGCCGTTACAAGGACCCGGTCCTCCTCGGACAGGGCGGGATGGGTGCGGTCTATCGCGCCACCGACCCGCAGCTGGACCGCTTCGTCGCGGTCAAGGTGCTCACGCACCGCGAGCCCAAATACGTGGAGCGTTTTCGTCGCGAGGCGCAGGTCCTCGCGAAGATCATGCACCCCAGCATCATCCAGATTTACGAGATCGTCGGCGACGACGACGAGCAGGGCGACCCTTACATCGTCATGGAGTACTTCGAGGGCAAGCCTCTCGACGCCGTGCTCAAGATGTCGCCGCTGCCGCAGCTCTCCTTGATGTCGGTGATCTACCACACCGCCGAGGGGCTCAAGCGCGCGCACGCGAACAACGTCATCCACCGCGACATCAAGCCGGCCAACTTGATGATGTCGGCGTCGGGCGAGGTGAAGATCCTCGACTTCGGCATCGCCAAGGCGCTCGACGCGAAGAAGGATCTCACCGGCCAGACGGTGCTCGGCACGCCGTACTACATGAGCCCCGAGCAGGCGATGGGCCAGACCATCGACGCCCGCACCGACGTCTACTCGCTCGGCATCACCGCGTTCCACCTGCTCACCGGCAAGCGTCCGTTCGAGGCCAAGAGCAAGGTCGACGTGATGTTGATGCAGGTGAAGAACCCGCTGCCCGACATCCGCCAGCTGGTCTCGGGCGTCGACGAGCGGGTGGTGCAGCTCATCGAGAAGATGACCGCCAAGCAGCCGGGCCAGCGCTTCCAGAGCTGCCAGGAGCTGATCGACGCGATCGACGCGTTCCCGAAGAACCTGGGCGGCCGCGCGCCGGAGGATCCGGCCGTGGGGATCTCCCGGCCCATCTCGCTGAAGGCCTCGCCGATCCCGCCTGCGTCGTCGCCGGCGGTCGAGGCGCGCGTGACCCGCTCCGATCCGGGGCGGCCGCGTCCGCCTTCGGTGCGGCCCAGCTCGCCGATGATGCCGACGCCGCGCCCGAGCGCGCCTGCGGGCGTTACTCCCGCGCGCACGCCGCCGCAGCCGCAGCCCACCGTCGCACCCGCGCCGCAGACCCCCGCGCGCGCGCCGAGCCAGCAGCGCTCCGACCCGCGCCCAGAGCGGGATCCCCGCGCCGAGACGCGCGGCGATCCGCGCGAGGAGCGCTCGCGCCGCGGCCCGCCGCCCGCCGTCTCCAAGCCGTCGCGCGCCTGGGTCGGCGTGGTGCTCGGCGCGCTCGGCGCCGCCGCGGCCGGCGGTGCGCTCTGGTTCTATTTCGCCTCGGCGAAGGGCGCGGCCAAGGCGCCCTGGCGCGTGCCCACCAAGAACTGGGTCTACCCGGGCGCGCCCGCGCCGCAGCTCAAGCTGGTGCAGAGCGCGGGCGGCTACGGCAACTGCGTCTTCTCGCAAAACCAGCTCGAGGAGGGCAAGGAAGACGCCTCGACCGTGCGCACCAACTTCTCCGCTTCGGAGGAGATGAGCGCGCGCTGCTACTTCGCGCACCAGGTCGGGCCCAGCAAGGCGGGCGAGATCTACCAGGAGCTCTGGGTCGACGGCGCGCGCCGCAAGCAGGTCATCTACGACCCGCCGCTCGGCAACACCGCCGATCTGGTGGTCATCGACATCAAGCAGGAGTACGGAGCGCTGCTGGCAGAGCTCGGCTCCGGCAAGCACACCCTCGATCTGTGGCTCTACCGGCAGAGCGAGGACGCCGACAATCCCGAGCCGCTCGCCGCCGGCGAGTTCACGGTTCGCAAATAGCGACGTTGCGACGTCAAGGAATCCGACCTTGAATTTCGAGATGACGGACAGCCAGCGCAAGCTGGTGGCGGTGGTGCGCGATTTCTGCATCCGCGAAGTGAAGCCGCACGCGGGCGACTGGGATCGCGACGAGACGTTTCCCCACGCGGTGGTCGCGCAGCTCGGCGAGCTCGGCCTGCTCGGGATGACGGTGCCCGAGGAGCTGGGCGGCTCGGCGCTCGACACCCAGACGGTCGCGCTGGTCATCGAGGAGCTCGCCCGCTGGGACGGCTCGCTCGCGCTCACGGTCGCCTCGCACAACGGGCTGGGCACCTCGCACATCTTGAGATTCGGCAACGACGCGCAGCGCGCGCGCTACATCCCCGACATCGCCGCGGGCAAGACGCTCGCGGCGTGGGGCCTCACCGAGCCGGGCTCCGGTTCGGACGCGGCCGGCATGCGCACCAGCGCGGTCCGCAAGGGCGGCGGCTGGGTGCTCAACGGCAGCAAGATGTTCATCACGCAGGGCTCGGTGGGCGGCACCTTCCTGGTGCTGGCGATGACCGATGCGGCGAAGAAGCAGAAGGGCGTCACCGCCTTCGTCCTCGACAAATCGATGAAGGGGTTCACGCAGCGCCAGCTGCACGGCAAGCTCGGAATGCGCTCGTCGGACACCGCCGAGCTGGTCTTCGAGGACGTCTTCGTCCCCGATGAAAATCGCATCGGCGAGGTCGGCAACGGCTTCATCGACACGCTGAAGATCCTCGACAAGGGCCGCATCACCATCGGCGCGCTCTCGGTGGGCTTGGGCCGCGGCGCGCTGGAGGAGTCGGTCGCCTACTCGAAGGATCGCAAAGCCTTCGGCAAGCCGATCGGCGACTTCCAAGCGCTGCGCTTCATGATGGCCGACATGTCCACCGAGCTGGACGCGGCGCGCCTGATGGTGATGCGCGCGGCCGCGCTCTGCGACGCGGGCCGGCCGTACACGTCCGAGGCGGCGATGGGCAAGCTGTTCGCGAGCGAGGCCGCCTGCCGCGCCGCTGCCAACGGCGTGCAGATCCACGGCGGCTACGGCTACACGCGCGAGTTCCTCGTCGAGCGCATCTACCGCGACGTGAAGCTCTGCACCATCGGCGAGGGCACCAGCGAGATCCAGCGGATGATCATCGCGCGCGAGATGCTCAAGTCATGAAAACCGGCTTTGGACTTCGGGCTTCGGGCTTCGGGAAAAGCCACAGCGGGCGCCTCGGTCCGGCTGCGATGGCCTCCGCGCTCCTGGCGGTGCTCGCGGGCTGCATGGCGCCCTCGAGGAATCTCGCGGCGGTGCGCCCGGACAAGGCGGGCTGCGCGCAGCTTCAAGATTGGGCGCAGGAGAAGACCAACGCGCACCTGCCGCAGCCGGGCGAGTCGAGCGCCGAGGACGACGGCAACGCCGCCGCGCTCTGCTGGCACCGCGAAGGCGACGACAAGCGTGCGCGCGAATCGCTGCTCATCGTCTACGAGCACCAGGCGCGGCAGCGGCTGCACGCGCCCATCACGGTCAAGACCGGCTCGTTCGACGACACGCTCTGCCGCTCGCTGGCGGCGCTCGCGCTTTCGGCCACCGCGCACGGCGAAGGCGAGATCGCCGCCCGCGCGCAGAAGGCGCTCGCGCAGGTCCACGGCCGCTCGCTCGATCTCGACAAGGGCGATCGCACCGCGGCCGGCAACGCGGGCACCGCCGTCACCATGGTCGATCCGGACTGCTTCTTCTGCGGCCGCGCCGACGTCTATGGCGCGCAGGACCGCGAGCACATCGAGCTGTACGGCCGCTACGCGGGCGTCGCGTACGGCAAGCGCGACGACGGGCGCGAGCAGTTCCTCCTCGACACGCGCCTGCTCGCCGACGGCGTCGAGTCTCCGCAGCAGAAGTTCGCCGAGGCGATGCGCCGCCGCGGCCGCCGCATCTCCGACGGCAGCGCCGGGCTGCTCGCCAGCCGCAAGGCCGACGAGGGCGAAGAGCTCTCCAACGACGCACCGCTCTTCCACCTCACGCTGCACGGCATCGCGGTCGGCGACGTGCAGAAGGAGGGCGGCGCCAACGGCCTGCTCATCCCGATGGAGAGCGAGGGCGGCAATGCGTGGGTGCGCTTCCCCAACAAGCTGCTCCAGCGCGCGGGCCGCGACCGCCGCTTCGTCGCGCCGCCCGACGGCATCGAGGCGGTGGTCCGCTACGACGGCAAGAACAACGACGGCGCGGCCATCTATCGCGCGGTGATCATCCGCACCGAGGACGGCGTCGCGGAGGGGCCGTGAGCGGCTCGCTCGCCGAGCGAATTCTCGGAGGCGACGTGCGCGCCGCGGCGCGCCTGATGCGGCTCATCGACGACGGCCAGAGCTCCGCCGAGCCCGAGCTCCGCGCGCTCTTTCCGCACACCGGCCGCGCGCAGATCGTCGGCATCACCGGCAACCCCGGCGCCGGCAAGAGCACGCTGGTCGACCGGCTGATCGCGCACCTGCGCAAACTGGGCAAGACCGTGGGCGTGCTCGCGGTCGATCCGACCAGCCCGTTCACCGGCGGCGCGATCCTCGGCGATCGACTGCGCATGCAGGACCACGCGCTCGACCCGGGCGTGTTCATCCGCTCGCTGGCGACGCGCGGCCAGCTCGGCGGCCTGTCGCGCGCGACCAGCGACTGCGTGCGCGTCTTCGATGCGATGGGCAAGGACGTCGTACTCATCGAGACCGTGGGCGTGGGCCAGGATGAGGTCGAGGTCTGCCGCCTCGCGCACACCACCGTGGTGGTCGTGGTGCCGGGCCTGGGCGACGACATCCAGGCGATCAAGGCGGGCATCCTCGAGGTCGCCGACGTCTTCGCGGTGAACAAGGCCGACCGCGAAGGCGCCGACCGCACCGTGCGCGATCTGCTGCACATGCTCGAGCTCAACCACGCGATGCTCTCGGCGAACGACGCGCTGCCGTGGCAGATCCCCATCCTCAAGACGGTGGCCGCGCGCGACGAGGGCACCGCCGAGCTGTGGGACGCGATCGCGCGGCACCACGCGATGCTCTCCGCCGGCCCCGGCCTGCTCGAGCGCGAGACCACGCGCGCCAAGGAAGAGCTGGTGCGCCTTCTGCGCGAGCGGCTTCTGCGCGTCGCGCTGCAGCGCCTCGCCGCGCAGGGGGCCGAGCTCGATCTGCTCGCCGCGCGCATCGCCCGCCGCGAGATCGATCCGTATGGCGTAGCGGACGCCGCCGCCCGCGAGTAGTCTGCGCCGATGTTCACCGGCCGCCCCATCCTCGCCGCGCTCTTCGCCTTGTCCGCCGCCTCGCTCGCTTGCGCGCCCGAGAAGGTCGACATGAACGTCCACGACGTCTTCACCGCGGACGCAGCCCTCTACGCGCTGCAGAGCAGCCTGCCGGCCTCGACGCTCGCGGCGGTGGGCGGTTCGATCCCCAACGGCACGTGGCCCGCGAGCGCGCCGCCGCTGTTGCTCGATCTGCCGCTGGTCGCCGAGAACAAGATCGACTTCACCGCGGCCGGGATCGACACGTCAGCATATTCGGGTATCCGAATGCACTTTGCGCAGCTGACCGTCGCGGCGCCGGCCGGCGTGCCGCTCTCGCCGACGCCGACCTGGGTGGAGCTGTTCATCGGGCCGGCGAGCGCGACCGCGATCACCGACCCGGGCGTGGCGCCGCTCGCGAGCGGTGCGTACCCGCTGCAGCTGAGCGCCGATTCCACCGACGGCGGCTGCGGCAGCGACCCGGCCGCTGGTGTTTGCGCGCCCGACGCGGGCGGAGCGGCGGCGAGCGCGCCAGCGCAGAGCCTGGTCTTCGCCGCCGACGCGCAGCTCGACTTGCAGACCCGCGTGTTCGCGGCCACGCCTTTCGCCATCTTCGTCGTGCTCCACCTGCCGATCGACTCGGCGCTCGACGCGTCGCTGCCGGCGGGCGAGGCCGATCTCTCCTTCGATGTGCAGTTCGAGATGGCGCGGTGACCCTCGGCCGCGCGCCTCTCTCGAGCGATGCCGAGCGCGCGATCTCGCTGACGCAGCGGCTGGGCCTGCCGGCCGGCAGCATCCGCGAGGAGCTCGCGCTCGAGGCGCTGCGGCACGGCAGCTGGCTGCACGAGCAGCGCTTTCCCACCGCGGGGCTGCGCTCGAATGAGCGGCTCGAATTTCTCGGCGACTCGGTGCTCGGCCTGCTCGTCTCGCAGCGCTGCTGCGACCGCTTTCCCCTGCTCGCCGAAGGAGGGCTGACGCGCCTGCGGGCCGCGCTGGTCAAGGCCGATTCTCTCGCGGGCGTCGCGCGCGGCATCGGCCTGGGCGAGCTGCTCCTGCTCGGCCGCGGCGAGGAGCGGGGCGGCGGCCGCGAGAAGCAGAACCTGCTCGCCGACGCGCTCGAGGCCTCGGTGGCCGCGGTCTTCCTCTCCAGCGGACTCGAGGTGGCCGGCCGCGTGGTCGACCACCTCTTCGCGCCGCTCTTCGCGCAGGCCGCCGCTGGAGCGATCGGGCGCGACTACAAGACCGAGCTGCAGGAGCGCATGCAGGGCGAGCACCGCGCCGCGCCGCTCTACCAGACCGTCGATTCCCCGGGGCCGCAGCACGCGCGCCTGTTCGAGGTCGAGGTGAGCTTCCAGGGCGCGACGCTCGGGCGAGGGCAGGGGCGCACCAAGAAAGACGCGGAGCAGGCGGCCGCGCGGGTGGCGCTCGAGCGCGCGGAGGCGAGCGGGGTGCTGGTGCCGGCCGCGAGCGCCCCCTCGAGCGAAGGCGCGCCAGACACGACGCCGCCCGCCGATCGCGCGGGCGGCTAGCGCGCGATGCACGCGTTCCGCCTCATCCCCGCGCTGGTGCTTTTCTTTCTCGTGCAGCTCGGGCTGCACCGCGTGCTCTGCTCGATCTTTCTCTTCCGCGCCGACCAGGCGCGTGCGCGACGCTGGCTGGGCTGGCTGATGGGCGCGGCCACGATGATGCTGCCCGTCCAGTTCGCGGCGATCCACGCGGGCGCGCAGATCACAGCGCCCCTGCGCTGGTCGCTGGTCGAGCCGCTGCTGGGCTGGCTGCTGTTCGGCCTGCCGCTCCTGCTCTCCCTGGTCGCGGCGCGCGCGCTCGCCCGCCGCTGGCCGCGGCGGCAAGCCGCTCCTGGCGCGGCCGCGCGCGATTCGCTCTCCGCGGCGCCGCAGGGGCTCATCGAGCCGGCGGCTGTGCTGCGCCCCGATCGCCTGGGCCCCGCCGAGGCCGCCGCTGCGCCCGAGAGCGAGCCCGCGCCGCTCGCCGCGCCGCTCGCGCCCGACGTGCTCTCGCCGCGGCGCCGTGCCTTCCTCGCCCGCTCGGCGCAGCTGCTGCTCGGCGGGACCGCGCTGGCGGTGGGGCGCGGCGTGCGCGAAGCCGAGCAGGTTCCACAAGTCTCGCGCGTCGAGATCCCGCTGCGAAATCTCCATCCGGATCTCGACGGCCTGACCGTCCTGCAGCTCTCGGACATCCATTCCGGCGCGCTCATCACGGAAGAGCGGATGCGCGAGTTCGCTGCCGCCGCGGCCGCGCTGCAGGCCGATCTGATCGTCTTCACCGGCGACCTGCTCGACGGCAGCGCGCGCGCGTCAGGCCCGTACACGCGCGCGTTCGAGTCGCTGCACGGCAAGCTCGGCACGTTCGCGATCCTCGGCAACCACGACTACTACGCGGGCGAGCACGCGGCGATCCGGGCCTTGCGGGACGCGGGCCAGACGCTCTTGCGCAACTCCGGCCAGCGCGTGGTGCGCGGCCGCGGCTCGCTCTGGCTCGGCGGCGTCGACGACCCGCTCATCCGCGACGCAGGCGGCGAGGTCGATCCGGTCCGCGCGCTCGCCGGCGCGTATCCCGAGGAGGCGCGCATCTTGCTCGCGCACCGGCCCGGCCTGTTCGAACTCTGCGCGGCCGCGGGCGCGCAGCTGGTGCTCTCGGGCCACACGCACGGCGGGCAGCTCGCGCTCTCGCCCACGCTCTCGGCGGCGCGGCTCATCGGCAAGCACACCTACGGCCGCTACGACGAAGACGGCGCGCAGCTCTACGTGCACCGCGGGATGGGCATCGTCGGCGCGGCGCCAGTGCGGCTCGGCGTCCCGCCCGAGCTCGCCTTGCTCACGCTGCGCCGGGTGTGAGAGGAGACGCACGTGCGACCCAGCCAATCCAACCCGGAGCTGCACGCGCTGCTCGCGCGATTCTCCCGCGCGCGCGTCGTGGTGGTGGGCGACCTCGTCGCCGATGAGTACGTGCTCGGCGAGACCGAGCGGGTCAGCCGCGAGGCGCCGGTGCTCATCGTCCGCTACGAGCGCAGCGAGCTGCGCGCCGGCTGCGCCGCCAACGCGGTGATGAACCTCTGCGCGCTCGGCGCGGAGGTCCGGCCGGTCGGCCTGGTCGGCGACGATCCGATCGGCGAGCGCCTGGTGCAGCTGCTCGCCGACGCGGGCGCCGACGTGCGCGGCATCGTCGCGGCGCGGGGCGAGTCGACCGCGAGCAAGACGCGCGTGCTCGCGGGCGGGAAGAACACGCGCCGGCAGCAGATCGTCCGGCTCGATCGCGACGGCCCGCGCGCGCCGCAGGGCAAAGTGCGCGAGGCGCTCCTGCGCGCGCTCCAGCGGGCCGCGCGCGGCGCCGACGCGCTGCTCGTCTCCGACTACGGCCTCGGCGTGCCGGCCGCGCTGCAGCCGCAGCTCGCCGAGCTCGGCCGCGCGCTCCCGCTCTGCGCCGACGCGCGCTACGGCCTGCGCAACTACCGCGGCGCCGCGCTCGCCAAGCCCAACGAGGTCGAGCTGGAGCAGGCGGTCTCGCGCCGCATCGGCGACGACCTGCATGCGCTCGAGTCGGCGGCCCGCTCGCTGCTCTCCGAGCTGGACGCGCGCGTGCTCCTGGTCACGCGGGGCCGCAGCGGCATGGCGGTGGTGCGCCCCGACCAGCCGACGATGCTCTTGCCGGCCCACGGCGCGCACGAGGCGGTCGACGTGACCGGCGCGGGCGACACGGTGATGGCCGCGATGACGCTGGGCCTCGCCTGCAGCGCCGATCCGCTCGAAGCGGCGCGCCTCGCCAACGTCGCGGGCGCGCTGGTGGTGAAGAAGCCGGGCACCGCCACCGTCAGCGCCGCCGAGCTTCGCGCCGAGCTCGACGCCAGCGACGTCGCGCACGGCGAGCCCCTCTCGGGTTCCACCCGCGCCGCGCGGCTGCGCGCGCCCGCTCGAAAGGCGCGCTCATGATCCTCTCCCTCGCCGAAGCGATGGCCTGCCGCGAAGAGATGCGGGCGAGCGGGGCGCTCTGCGCGGTCGCCAACGGCGCCTTCGATCTGCTCCACGTCGGCCACCTGCGCTACCTCGAGGCGGCCAAGGCGCTGGTCGGCGAGCGCGGCCTGCTCGTCGTCGGCGTGAACAGCGACGCCAGCGTGCGCGCGAGCAAGGGCCCGGCGCGGCCGATCGTCCCGCAGGCCGAGCGGGCCGAGCTGGTCGCGGGCCTGCGCTGCGTCGATGTGGTCGTGCTCTTCAACGAGACCTCCGCTGCCGAGTTGCTCACGGCGCTGCGGCCGGACCTCCACGCCAAGGGGACCGACTACTCGGTCGAGAGCGTGCCCGAGCACGGACTCATCGAATCGCTCGGGGGCCGCACGGTGATCTGCGGCGATCCGAAGGATCACTCGACCACCGCCACCGCGGCGCGGCTGCGCGAGGACGCCTCGCGGTGAGCTCCGCGGCCTTGCCGGGCGCGCGCGAGGTGCGCCTCTCGGCCACGGTGATCGCGCAGGACGAAGAGGCGCGGCTGGGCGACTGCCTCGCGTCGCTCGCGTTCTGCGACGAGGTGATCGTGGTCGATGGCGGCTCGCGCGACCGCACCCGCGAGATCGCGCGCGCGGCCAACGCCCGCCTGCTCGAGCGGCCCTTCGACGACTTCGCGCAGCAGCACGCGTTCGCCAACCAGAGCGCGCGCGGCGTCTGGATCCTTTCGCTCGACGCCGACGAGCGGGTGAGCCCGGAGCTCGCGCGTCAAGCGCGCGCCATCGCCGACGCGCCGCTCTCGACGACCTCGCCCGCGGCTTACGCGCTGCCGTTCCTCAACCATTTTCGCGCCGAGCCGCTGCGCCACGGCGGCCTCTGGCCCGACCGTCACGTGCGCCTCTACTTGCGCGACCGCTGCCGCGCCGATCCGTCGCGCCCGGTGCACGAGAAGCTGCTCGTCGAGGGCACCACGGCGCGGCTCGACGCGCCGGTGCTGCACTTCGGCTGGACCTCGCTCGCGCAGGCGCTGCAGAAGAGCGAGCGCTACGCTGGCGCGGCCGCCCGCGCGCTGCATGCCTCGGGTACACGCGGCTCGGCGCTGCGGATGATCGGCAAGCCGCTCTGGCGCTTCCTGCGCGGATACTTTCTGCAGCGCGGATGTCTCGACGGCGCCGCGGGCGCGCTGGTGGCGCTCGTGCGCGCGCACGAGGCGTTTGTGCGCGAGGCGCGGCTGTGGGAGCTGACCCGCTTTGCCGGCGCGGAGCGGGACGCGCTGCGATGATCGACTCTGCGCCCGCGGCTTCCCTCGGCGAGAACGCGCGGGCGATCGCACCGCCCTGGCCGCGCGCGCCGCTGCTGCTGTGCGCCAGCTCGTCGCGGACCGGTCCGGTCGAGGGGCTGATCGCGCTGGGCTCGTTCCTGCGCGCGCGCGGCATCGACGCGCGCTTCGCCGGCGACCGCGTCCGCGAAGGCGAGGATCTCCCCGGCCACCTCGAGCGCGCGGGGCTCCCGTGGGCGCCCGGGCTCCGCCTCTCCCGCAAAGTGCGCGCGGTCGATCTGCTCCGCGACGCCGCCACGCTGACCGACTGGGTTCGCGAGGGCGCGCCCGATGTGTTGCAGGCCACCTTTTCGCACGACTACTTGCTGGCGCTCTGGGCGACCCGGCGCGCCGGGCCCGCGCGGGCGCAGCTGCGGCTGGTGCGCGAGGCGCACCGGCGGGTCGATCTCGAGCCCGGCCGCTTCGGCCTGCGCGCGCGGCTGCTCAAGAAGGCCGACGGCGTGATCGTCCGCGCCCAGAGCTATCGGCGCGCGCTGCTCTCCCAGGGCTTCGCGCCCGAGCGGGTGGCGGCGATTCCGGGAGGCGTCGACGCGAGCCTGTTCACCCCGGGCCGCACCGGCGCCGCGTGGGCGCTGCGCCGCGCCTGGGGCGTCCCGGACGGCGCGCCGCTCGCGGGCATCGTCGCGCGGATGAAGCCGGAGCGGCTGCATGAGAAGCTCCTGCGCGCCTTCGCGGCGTCGAGCGGGCGCGCGCCGCATGCGCACCTGGTGCTGATCGGCCGCGGCGAAGAAGAGCCCGCGCTGCGCGCGCTCGCGCAGGCGCTCGATCCGCGGCGAATCCATTTTGGCGGTTACCAGCGCGGCCCGGCGCTCGTCGAGGCCTACCGCGCGCTCGACGTCGCGGTCTGGCTGCGCGAAGGAAACGACGGCGCCTGCCGCGGCGTGCTCGAGGCGATGGCCTGCGGTCTGCCGCTGCTGGTCGGCGACGAAGGCGCGCCGCCCGAGCTGATCGGCTCCGCTGGCGACGAGGATGGCCCGGCTTGCGGGCGCGTCGCCGACCCGCTCGACGCCGCCTCCCTCTCCAATGCGCTGGCCGGCCTGCTCGCCGACGAATCGCTCCGGGCCGCGCTGGGCGCGGCTGCGCGCGCTCGCGCAGAACGGTTCACGCTCGAGCGATCGGCCGCGGCGACGCTCGACTTCTGGCGCCGCCTGCGCGCGCTGCCGCCGGTGGAGCAGCGCCAAAGCACTCTGTGATAGAAGCCCGCCCATGCCGATTGCGCCTGAGCTGAAGGAGATCCTCGCCTGCCCGCAGTGCAAGGGCGAGCTCGAGTTTCGCGAGCCGCAGAGCCAGATCCTCTGCCGCGCCTGCAAGCTCGTCTTTCGCATCGACGACGACATTCCCGTGATGTTGATCGACGAGGCCAAGCCGCTCTCCGCGTGAGCGCGGGCCGCGGGCCGGGCGCGGCGGGCTTCGCGCCCGAGCGCATCGCCGTCATCCAGACTGCGTTTCTCGGCGACACCGTCTTCAGCTCCGCGCTGATCGCGGGGCTCGCGGCGCGTTTTCCCTCGGCGCGCATCGCGCTGGTGGTGACGCCGCGCGGGCTCGATGCGGCGCGCGCGATGCCGGCGGTGCAGGACGTGCTTGTCTACGACAAGCGCGGCGCGCAGCGCGGGCTCGCCGGTTTTCTCCGCACCGCCGAGGCCCTGCGCGAACGGGACTGCCAGCTCGCTGTGCTGCCTCACCGCTCGTTGCGCTCGTCGCTCCTCGCCTGGCGCGCGCAGATTCCGCACCGGCTCGGCTTCGCCGGCGCGCCGGGCAGGCTGCTCTACACGCAGGTCGCGCGCGATCGAGGCGGGCCATTTCTCGAGAGGGAAGCGGCGCTGCTCGAGCCGCTCGGCGCGCAGCCGGGCGCGATGCGGCTGGTGCCCACCGCTGCCGATCGCGCGGCGGCGAAGGAGCGGTTGCGCGCTCTCGCCGCGCCGGCCCTGCCGCGGGTCGCGCTCGCGCTCGGCTCGGAGTGGGAGACGAAGATCTGGCCCGCCGCGCAGATGGCCGAGTTGGCCGCGCGCCTCTTCGCGCGAGGGTACGTCCCGCTGCTGCTCGGCGGCCCGCGCGAGCGCGCATCGGCGCAAGAGATCCTCCGCGCCTGCCCGGCCGCGCTCGACACCACCGGCAACTCCATCGGCGAAGCGCTCGCGCTCCTCGAAGCGAGCGCGCTCTGCATCGGCGGCGACACCGGCCTTTCGCACGCGGCCCGCGCGCTCGGCGTACCCGCGCTGCTGCTGTTTGGCCCGACCGATCCCGCGCTGCACCGGCTCGGCAGCAGGGAGCGCGCGCTGTCTTTGCACTTGCCGTGCTCGCCCTGCGGACCGCACGGCGCGCGGCGCTGTCCGCTGGGCCACCACCAGTGCTTGCGCGATCTCTCCGCGCCGCAGGTCGAGTTGGCCGCTCTGCAGCTGCTCGCGGCGGCCAGGGTTGGTGTCCGATGAACACGAACCTTGGTGTCTGGTGAACACGAACCCGGGCGCCCGCCCGGCCGATCCGAGGCTCGACCCGCCGCCGTCCTGGCCCGCGCGCGCGCTGGCCCGGCTGGCCGCGCTGCTCTTGCCTTTGCGAGGCGGCGTTCCCTCGCGCGCCGGGCTGCGGCGCGTGCTCATCGTCCGCACCGACGATCGCGTCGGCAACGCGCTGTTGACCCTCCCTCTCGCCCGCGCGCTCGCGGACGCGCTGCCGGGCGCGCAGATCGATCTGCTGTTGCCCGCCTCGCGCCTGCAGACCGCGCGCGGGCTCCCGGGCTTCGGCCTCGTCGAGTTTCGCAAGCAGGACAGCTTCCGCCACCCGCTGCGGTTCCTCCGCTTCCTCGCCGCGGTGCGCGCGCGCGGCTACGACGCAGCCATCGACGCCGCCCACTGGCACGCGTTCTCGCTCACCTCGGCGCTGCTCGCGCGCTGGGCCTCTCGGCGCTGGGTGGTCGGCAGCGCGCGCGGCGCGACGTGCCTCTACTCGTCCGCGGTCGAGCTTCCCGCGCCGGGCACGCCCGAGGTGGCGGCGAAGGTCGCGCTCGCCGGCGGCCTCGGGCTGCCCTCGCTTCCTGTCCCGCCGCTCGAAACTTCGCTCGGAGCCTCGCCCGCAGAGCAGGCGGCCGCGAAGCGCGAGAGGGAGGCGCTCGGCCTCGCGGGCCCTTTCGCCGCGCTCAACCCCGGCGCGCGCAAGGCCGATCATCGTTGGGACCCCCAACAGTTTGCGGCGCTCGCCCGCGCGCTGCGCAGAGAGCACGCGCTGCCTTCTCTCGTGCTCTGGGGGCCCGGCGAAGAGCCGCTCGCGCGCGCGGTCTGCGCGGCGAGCGAAGGGGCCGCGCTCCTCGCGCCGCCGACCGATCTCTCGCAGCTCGCGGCGCACCTGCGCGCCTCGGCGCTCGCGGTCACCAACGACACCGGCCCGATGCACCTCGCGGTGGCGTGCGGCGCGCCGGTGCTGGCGATCTTTCTCGCCGCAGACGGGGCGCGCTGGGGCCATCCGGGCCCCCGCTTCGCCGGCGTCGACGCGCCCGCGTCCGCGCCTGGCGCTCCCGCGCGCGATCCTTCGCTCGATCTCCGCGCTGCCGAAGCCGCCGCCGCGCGCCTTCTCGCCTTGACAAGTGCCGGTCCGCGGCGAGAGCTTGCGCGCCCGATGACGCCCTCAGGAGACGCTCTGTGATCCGCTCGATGACCGGCTTCGGCCAAGGGTATGGCCAGGCAGGCTCCGAGGCGATCGCGGTCGAGATCCGCTCGGTCAACGGCAAGTTCTGCGACGTCAAACCGCACCTGCCGCGGGAGTTGGCGGCCCTCGAAGCGGACCTGATCAAGACGGTCAAGGCGCGCGTGCAGCGTGGCATCGTCGACGTGCACGTGCGGCGCACCGCCAATGGCCAGCGCTCGACGCTGCCGCAGCTCGACCTTGCGCTCGCCTCCGCCTACGCGAGCGCGCTGCGCGAGCTGAAGATGCGCTTGATGCTCGACGGCGAGCCCACCGTGGGCGACATCTCTGGCCTCGACGGCGTGGTCACGCTCACCGAGACGCCGCCCGATCTCGGCGCCTCGGCCCAGGCGCTGCGGCAGGCGCTCGACCAGGCGCTCTCGGCGCACGACGAGCTGCGACGGCAGGAGGGCGCTGCCCTCGCCCGCGATCTCAACGCGCGCCTCGATTCGATCGAGCAGCACGCGCAGGCGGTGCGCGAGCTCGCGCCGCTCTCGGTGGAAGCGGTGCGCGATCGCCTCGCCGTGCGCGTCGCGGAGCTCTCGCGTGGCACCGTCGTCGACCCGGCGCGACTCGCGCAGGAGGTCGCCTTCTTCGCCGATCGCACCGACGTCACCGAGGAGCTGACCCGCCTCGCGAGCCACCTGCAGCAGATGCGCGCGATGCTCAAGCAGGACGCGCCGTCGGGCCGCAAGCTCGACTTCCTGCTGCAGGAGACCAACCGCGAAGTGAACACGGTCGGCTCGAAGGCGCAGCACGCCGGCATCGCCAGCCACGTGGTCGAGCTGAAGGCCGAGCTCGAGCGCATCCGCGAGCAGGTGCAGAACATCGAGTAGGAGAGCCATCATGTCCGCGACCCTGCTCATCCTCAGCGCCCCCTCCGGCACCGGCAAGACGACGCTCGCGCGCCGCCTGCTCAACTCGCACCCGGGCGGCATCTTCTCCGTCAGCTTCACCACCCGCGCGCCTCGTGGGGCCGAGCGCGACGGCATCGACTACCACTTCGTTGACGAAGAGACCTTCCAGCGCATGGTCGACGCCGACGCATTTCTGGAGCACGCCGAGGTGCACGGCCACCGCTACGGCACGCCGCGCTCGGTCGCCTCGCAGGCGCGCCTCAGCGGCGTGCTCGCCATCTTCGACATCGACGTGCAGGGCGGCGAGTCGATCAAGGCGCAGCACCCCGAGGCGATCCGTGTTCTCGTGCTGCCGCCCTCGCTGCAGGAGCTCGAGCGGCGCCTGCGCTCCCGCAGCACCGACGACGAGCCGACCGTGCGCCGCCGCCTCGAGGCCGCGCGTCAGGAGCTGCAGCGCGCGCGCGCCTACGAGTACTGGGTCGTCAACGACGATCTCGAGCGGGCCACCGAGGATCTCAAGGCGATCGTCAGAGCAGAGCAGTGCCGCGCCGGAGGGCGCGATCTGCAGCTGCTGGGTCTGTAAAAAAGAATCTCGAAAAATTGTTGTTGACGCGGGAAAGTGGCGGCAGTACACAGCGCCCCCCTCGCAGCAAAGGAGCGCAGCGGGGAACGCGGTCGGAAGGGCGCAGGAGCGGTTG